>JACCDH010322647.1_pt1 | contig 49336 bp, 39 predicted proteins | sample 7442481 | NCBI WGS metagenome assembly JACCDH01 (sample SAMN15323433, study PRJNA562643) | freshwater metagenome | isolation source: river surface water | place: USA:Blue River Watershed | collected 2017-08-15
CGCTGCTGCCATTGTCGCAAAAGTGAACGAAAAGGCGTTGTACACCAACGAATATTGAAATGGACTAATGATATCCATGGCATCCTCCATAACTGGAGCCCAAACCTCCGCGGCTGGGGCCCTTCTTTGAGAGGGACCAATGTCTGGAAACCCTCCCCCCATACGCCACGCCCGACTCTGGTCGGATCTGTCTGGCGGGAAGGCTATCATGCCCAGCCATGCTATCAAAGCACTATACCGGCTTTGGACTATGCAAGACCAAAGGTTAGGGTGTAGATTATCTAAGAAAAAAGCTGAAAAACTCAATCAGCTCGGCTGATTTATTTAAAGACGGGATGGATTAGAAATACTCTGTCTTCCACAATTTTCGATTGTCAGAGATAGTTTTGTGGACTGTAAATTCAAACCAGAACCTCTCAGACAGAAAATACTGCTTCTAGAGCGCGTCTTTTTCTCACATCAACATAGCAAGGTTCATCACCGCAGCCGTGCGCGCAGCGATGCCGCCTCTCGCGGGCGCTTAATCATCCTGTGCGTGGCTGGTGAGGCGCAAACCCCATCGAATGGCCTCTAAATACATTTTACGCACATCAGGGTCCCGCCAGCTTTGTCGCGTGTGCCCAATGCTGGAATAAAAAACCCGCCCGGCCCCATAGCGCCGTGTCCACGCAATGGGGATGTCAGAGGTGCCTGCCGGCCCAGTCTCAATCTTTTGTTGGTTAATGCGCAGCAAGACACGCGTGTCTTTGCGCGAAAAGCCTTTGGGAACGTAAAGTTCATTGAGCTGCGAAAAATAGGTCGGCCAGTGGCGCGTAATTGGCGATTTTTCGTCTTCATTGACCAGCGGGAAGTTAAGGATCGGCTTATCCACTGTATTAAGCGGGTGGCCGCCAAATCCGCCGCCCATCATGGCCGCATAATCAGGCCACGAATAATTCGCATCCAAGGCTCCATGAACGCCAATAATGGCTTTGCCTTTGTCCCGCACAAAGTCCAGCAAGGCGCGCTTTGCGTCTTCGCTTAGCCCCCATTCCCCCGTGGTGTTCACAAGCACAAGCGCGTCAAAATCGCCCAAGCCTTGTGGGGTGAAGCCAAACCGCATCTTCTCACCGCCTTTGGCGTTGATGAGATCAAAATCAGTTCGCAATTCCGCATCATAAACGCCGCTTTCCTGCCCCAGAACGGCAAAAGCAGTCATCGCGTCCGAAACGGATTCATGAGGAAACCCGCGCACCGCGCCAATCACCAGCACCCGAGGCTTGCGCGGCACGCCTGCCGCGACCCGCGCAGCCAAGGCATCCTTTTGCGCCTCAGACAGCGCGTTGAGCGGGTTGCCTTGCTCCGCTGCAACAAGCGGCATGGGGTTTAAGACCAGCCCGAGAAAAGCCAGAATTGCGATCCGCCAGATCATGTCACACTCTCCTGCCGGTTAGCTGCGCCCATCATGGCCGCTCAATTTCAAGTGCAGAGACAATAGCAGGCCCCTTGATGGGGTTAAATGCAAGCGTCAGACGCCCCGCCGTAACATTTACTGGAAAGCTGCGGACAACTTCCGTCAATGCCGCGCCAGCCAAAGCCGCAGGATCCACTGACGCCAAGGCTATTTTGCCATTTGCAGCAACAGAAAAACTGCGCTGACCAGGCGCTCTGCTGTCCGGTTCAAAAGTTGTGATGCGGACAATCCAATTCCCATTTGGGATTGGGATATCATAGGTAAAACGGCCTTCACGATAGCCATCATGCAGATCCGCCGATTGTGACTTGGCAACGCTTTTTGGCTTGGCCCCCCGTCGCTCAAAAAGCGCGGTTATGGTCCGCGGATTAAGCGCTTTTGAGTCACCGCCTGAAAAGAAATGATCTGATCCAAAACGCCGCCCATCGGCCAACGCCATGCTGGTCAAATCGCCCGCATTGATGCGAATGCCCTGCCGGTCCGGATCAGGGCCATTGAGGGCGATGGCATCTTCTATGTCGGTGCCATTTACTTGCGCCTTCGCAAGCAGCTTATTCTGCCCCGGCGCCAACGCAATATTGCGCCAGACACAAATCCGATCGGGGCAAGGTTGTTCGCCAAGATCGACGCCATTAACGCTCAGGCGCGCTGCCGCGGCATTGCTATACGCTGTAATGTCCGCCACGGGATAAGCGCGATCCACATATCGTCGGCCCGTCACGTGCAGCACCGGCGCCTTAGTCCAATTGGCTTTGTAAAAGTAAAAGGCGTCCTTGCGGACAGTGCGATCAAAGGTCACAAGACCTTTATCATTCAGGTCAATTGCATCCCCCTCAACTCGAAAATCACTGGCAAAGTCGAACATATTCCAAACCCAACTTGCCCAGAGATAGCGCCGAGTTTTCAGCTGCCGCCAGTTTTCCTCATGAACCCAGCTTTGATAGCCCTCGGGATGCGGCCGACCAAAAGCGTTAATCGCCCCGCCAGTTGGATTGTCACTATGCTGGGTCAACGCCCCGCCGGCGCCATATTCCGTCACCGACAGGGGGACGCTGGGATGTTTGGCATGCATCCGGTCTAAAATAGCCCCCATGGCGCTTGGATCAGGGCTATACCATCCCGGATAACGATTTAAGCCAACGACATCAGTCAGGCCAATCAGCGGCTCTGCTGTGGCGGGATTGACGAAAGGCGAACTCGCACAACAATCTGCCAAAGCCGATAGGCGGCTGGGGTCCTCCGCTTTGGCAAGGCTGTGCAGGTCCTGCACCAGGGCCTGCGCCTTTACCGGTTTGCCGCCAAGCGATTTGCTATCAATCTCATTGCCAACGCCCCAGACGACAACTGAGGGATGATTGTAGTTTTGACGAATAAGCTCAATCAATTGCTGCCGCGCATTCTTTACAAATGCCGCGGAAGGCAGACCGTCGCCAAAAGTCGCCATGCTAACATAGGGAATTTCAGCCCAGACAATCATCCCGCGCTGATCGGCCAATTCAAACCATTTTTTGGCGTGCTGATAATGCGCAAAACGAATGGTATTCGCGCCCACTTCCTCAATCAGATCCATGTCCCGTTCATGGTCCGCATCTGATAGCGCTGCACCCTTGGAGGCCATATCTTGATGCCGCGAAACGCCGTGTAATGCCAAGGGCTTGCCATTCAGAAAAAAGCCCAAATTGGGATCAATGCGGAAAGTCCGAATGCCCAATGGTTGGTCAACACGGTCCAGCACTTTCTTGCCCGATCGAAGCTCAACCGTCACTGTGTAGAGATGCGGGTCTTGTCGGCCCTGCCACAATCGCGGCTGCGGGATAATCAGCTTTTGCGTAACATCGGCCGTGCCATTGGCGCTCAGCTTTTGCCGTGCGGAAACACTGCGTGCTTTATCCTCCCGACCATCTCGAATGGTGGTGACAAGCTCAACCTGTGCCGGACGCTTTGCAAAACTACGCAGGCGCGTGAGGACCTGAATCTCTGCTTGATCGTCCCCAGCGGAGAGAGTGGAAATATAAACACCCGGGCCTGCATGATCGAGCAAATCAATTTGCTGCGGCGGTGCCACAATCCATTTCACGCCGCGATAAAGCCCCCCATAGGGAAAGAAATCGCCCGAGAGAGGAAGAATATCGTCAGTGCTGCTGCCTGGCATGGGCTTGCTATTGTCGGCGCGAACAACCAGCAAATTATCGGCACGCGCATTCACGAACTTCGTGACATCAAATCGAAAAGCAGAATAGCCGCCGCGATGCTGGCCCAGATGATGGCCGTTGAACCAAAGATCAGCGACCGTCCCTACCCCATCAAATTGCAAGATATGACGATCACCAGCTTTTGACGCGGGCGTGGGCACCCGGAGCCGATACCAGCCTATGCCTTGGTAGGCATTCGTCTGTTGACTGCGAACAATGCTGTATTCCCCCAAGCGGTTCCAACTATGCGGCACGGCAACCTGCTGCCAGCCTGCATCATTATAGTCCTTCGCGATTGGCAAATCGTCAGGACGCCCCAGCTGGAATAGCCAGCCATTCTGAAGCGCGTGTGTCTGACGGGGAGACAGTTCAGCGTGGCCTGCGCTGGACAAGGCAAATAGCCCAAAAATGACAGACAGCCAGAATTGCCTATACATCAAAACATCCCTCACATCATTCTGTTTAACGCGCTCTTACTTTGCACAATTTTCAATTATATCATTTATTTATAAATTATTATTCAAACATTAATCATTTATTGTTTTTTCAATGTGGCTATTTTGAATAAATTGCGAAATATGTTAAACATATTGTTTTATTTTTATTTATATACTCAAAATCAGATTAATCACTTTTTGCAACGCGAAATGTAGATCCATGATCAAAGCAAGCTGCGGCTAGTGATTGGCCTTCTCGTCATCCAAATGCGTATTTATTTTTGACTTTGTTTACGCAAATTTGTACGAATGGTAAATTAATATCAATAGGGGGGATGAGATGACATCACGCAAATCGGCTCAACGCAGCATTGCGCTGCTTTTAGGCACCAGCTTGGCCGCCATGGCTGCACCCGCGTTCGCGCAGGGCGCAGCGGCAAATGATGCCGCGCAACTCGATGAAATTGTTGTGACCGCACAAAAGCGGGAACAGAATTTGCAAGTTGTGCCAATCGCGATCAGCGCCATCAGCGCCGCTAAGATCGACCAGCTCAACATCAAAGATTCGCGTGACTTGAGTGGCCTTGCCCCAAATGTGACAGTGACGCAGGGCACCACAAGCATGGCCGCCGCCGTCATCTCCATTCGCGGCATCACAACGCCAGCGTCTGAATCCTTCGGTCTCGACACAGCCAACGCGCTCTATGTCGATGGCATCTACATTGCACGCTCGGCCGCCAGCGGCCTTGATGTGAGCGATATTGAACGGATTGAAGTGTTGCGTGGTCCGCAGGGTACTTTGTTCGGCCGCAACACAACGGGCGGCGCGATTGCCTTTATTTCTCGCGCTCCTTCAAAGGAAATGCGCGTCAAAGCCCAAGCAGGTTATGGCAATTACAATGCCTGGAACACCAAGATCAGCATCGATCCCGGTGCCATTGGCAATTTGGCGACCAGCTTCTCTTACGCGCGTGGCGAACGCAACGGCGTCGTCGACAATATTTTGCAGCCCGATAAGTCGCTGGATCCCGGCGCACGCAAATCGGAAAGCTTCCGCGCTGCCGCCCGCTATGACTTTGGTAATACCGGCTTTATCCAATATATTTTCGATCGGTCAAAGGTGCAGGGCTCGCCCATGAACTTCCAACTGACGCATACGTCAGATGGCGCCATCCGTCCGAACGCAACGGTTGATGGCCGCGAAGTAACGGTGACGCAACAGGCGCCAGTGAAGCAGTATCTGGCCGCAGCTACCTTCCTTGACCCGAATTGCGTTGCCTTAGCTACGCCGCAGCGCAGCTGGCGCAAGCAAGTGTGCAACGATGTAAACTCCTATTCGACGGACAAGATTTGGGGCCACAACCTCCAGATCCAGAACGAATTTGATGGCGTGACGATGAAGTTCACTGGGGGCCATCGCGAATGGCGCAACAACCCCATTTCTGATCTTGATGGCATTGGCGCCTTCAAGGGCCCGCTATTCACCAACACCACGCTGCTTAACGGCTTGCCGCAATCGCTGCTGGGCTTGATCCAGCCAGCCGCAACGGCCGCCTTCCTAGCCTCGCAGCCTGTGCCCACGGTGCAACAGAATTTGTACGACACGCAAAATGATCGTCGCCAAAAGCAGACAAGTGCTGAGTTGGAATTCTCCGCCCAGAATGATCATCTCGACTGGGTCGTCGGCGGCTTCTGGTTCAAGGAATCGGGTTCAGAATATAGCCAGCAGAACAGCGGCTTCATTCTCGATACAAATTCGATCTTCCTGTCACGCTTTGGGGCGCTCGGCCCAAGCTTGGCAGCCGGCAACCCGGCACGCTTCCGCATGGTGCAAACCAAGTCGGTTCTTGTTTACACAGCCGACTCAGATTCGAGCGCCGTTTACTCACAAGCGACCTATTATCCCGGCGGTCGTGATGGGAAGCTTCGCCTGACAGCAGGTGGCCGCTATACATGGGACAATAAGTCCATGGTCCGCACGCAAAATGGCCCTGCCCCGCTGACAGCAGCAGAATCAGGTGCGGCGAAGTTTAGCCGGTTCACTTGGAATTTGATGCTCGGCTATGATCTGACTGACGACGTCAATCTCTATGCTCGCGCCGCAACAGGCTTCCGATCAGGCGGCTTCAACTCAGGTGACCCCGTTATTGCGGGCACAACCACACTTTCCTCCTTCGCGGGTGAAAATGTGACCTCCTATGAAGTGGGCCTGAAGTCGGAATTGTTTGACCGCAAGCTGCGCTTCAACCTGGCCGGCTATCACAATGTGTACAACAATCTGGCGGTGTCGATCCCACAGGCCAATTCGGGCACGGGCACCTTTACAACCCGCGTCGCAAATGCCGGTAAGGTCAACTATACGGGCATTGAGTTGGAAGCGCAGGCCATTTTGTCTGACACCTTCTCGATTGATGGCAATTTGGGCTATGTCGACATTAAGTATAAGGAATTCCTGGCAGGCCAGCCTGTCACGGGAACAACGCCCGTCAACATCGCCTCGATTGTGACGCCGGGCTACACCTCGCCCTTCACGGCCAATATTGCCCTGAACGCACAGGCTCCGTTGAATTGGAACAACGCACGCCTGACAGGCCGTGTCGCCTTCACCTATGAAGACGGCAAGTACAGCTTTAACAACAACATCTCGTCGCCGTTTAACGAAGCGATTAAGGGCGACAATCGCAAGACCGTTGATGTGCAACTTGCCGTTGAGCGGATCGCTATGGGTGGCACCGAAGCCGAAGTCCGCTTCTGGGGCAAGAACATCACCAACCAGCATCCGCTGGTCCGCGGGATTGACTTCGGGGCGCTGGGCTATGCTGGCGGCTATTATGCTGATCCAGCCACCTATGGTGTGACCTTCGGCGTTAAGTTCTAAGATCAAAACGCCAGTTTAAAGGGAAGGCTCGCAGTGCTCCGGCGCTGCGAGCCTTTCTTTTTTGCACCTAAACTGGCGGGTGCTGGAGCAGACCCCGGCTTAATAGCCCTTTTTACGGAACAGCACCTCGCCGCGACGGGCAACGTAGAGTTTTTCCAGCGTCACTGGGTGAAAATAGGCTTCAACACGGTCACCCTCCGGGGTGGTGCCATAAACTTCGTAACAGCCGCCATCGACCTTTGATTTGCGAACCGTCCACCCTTGCTTGGTGAGCTGTGCTTTCAGGGCGTCTTGGCTTTTCCAACGCGATTGGGGCGTAGGCTTGCAGGTTATAGCGCCCGTGGCATGGGCCGGGACGGTAGGCATGATCGCCATCGCAGTGACAGTAAATAGGGCCGGTAAAAATCGACGCATCATCAAACTCCTCAAGGTTTAAGGGGGGACATCCATGGTTTTAACACGCGTATGAGTGTCAGGATACCAAGGGGCAGGAAATGCAGAAAAGCCGCAGTGATACTGTTGTGGACCCAAATCCAGTGCAACAGCACCAGCACCGCTGATGGATAGACAAGGCGCTGGACGCGTTTCCAGCCAGACTTTAGCCAGCGCATCGCCAAATCATTGCTGGTCAGCGCCGGTAGGAGCATCAAGACCATGGCCGCCCAACCCGTCCAGATGCCGGGGGCTAACCACTCGGCAAGAATGTCCTCCAGATTGCCCATATCAATGAGGTACAAATACAGGTGGAGAACCGCGTAGACAAAGGCCGCCACCCCAATCCATCGGCGGTGTAAGAGCATGAAGTTCAGCCACTTACGGCGCCCTATGGCCGCCACTAAAGGCGACAACAGCATCGCGAGGATCATCAAACGCGCGGACCATTCCCCCGTCTGTTGGATCATGTCCATGCTGTCGATTTGACCCTGCCAATAGCCAATACCCAAGCCGAGCGCTGGGATCGCCAATATAAGGCCGAGCAGATATTGGCTATTGCTAATGGTTCTCATTACTGGTGGACTAGCTGGTCAGCAACGAACGATCAAGTTTTTTGAATTTGACAGACAGGGCACGTGAAAGGCCGCCACTCATCTGGCCCGAGGGAGTTGCCCGGCCGTCTTGGCCTGACCTTTGGGTCATGTTGTGATGCCCCTTTCACTTCCCATTTTTAAAGCGACGTCAAAATGGTTTGGCGTTCAGAATATGCGCCCTTGAGGCAATTTAGGAAGGTTCCCTGACATGCGTTTTCTCCAAGCATTTGGTGCCGTTTTGTTAGCCACAACCGCCACCACTGCATTCGCACATGACCACGGCAAAGCGCCCAACCTTGTTGAAGCTGCAGTCGCTTCTCCAGATCACAAAACACTTGTCGCGGCCGTAAAGGCCGCCAATCTGGTCGACACGCTGGCTAGCCCAGGGCCGTTCACTGTTTTTGCTCCAACCGACACGGCCTTTGCCGCCCTTCCCAAGGGCGTTGTCGCCTCGCTGCTGGAACCAGCGAACATCACCAAGTTGCAAGCCGTCCTCACTTACCATGTCGTTCCCGGCAAGGTGGCAGCGGCAGACTTGGTTAAAGCCATTCAGGCTGGCGGCGGTTCCACCAGCTTGAAGACAGTTGAAGGCAGCGTCCTGACCGCAAGCCTCGCCAATGGCGCTGTTGTGCTGACGGATGAAAATGGCGGCAAAGCAACTGTCGTTGCAGCCGATGTGAAAGGCTCTAACGGCATCATCCATGTGACCAATGCCGTCTCTTTGCCGAAATAAGCAAAACAAATAGAACATTAGATAAATGCCCCGTCGCCACGCTTGTGGCGGCGGGCATTTTTTAAGGAAGATCGACCTGCGCTTGCCAGCAGAAGATTGTGAGCAGCGACTGGCAGATGGGCGGCAGCCAGGCAGACAGGCGCACAGCCCATGATTTGGGCAAAGATGTGTGGCTTGTTTGAAAATGGCGCGCCATGCGGAATGAAGATGAGAACTGCTACCGGATCGAAATCTCAGAGGTCTAGGCTTAGGACCTATCAATTGCTGGTAAGAAGATGATTGGTTGATTCAACGGCAGCCTCAAGGGCGGGCTGAACTCCAAGCTCCATGCCGTCTGCGATGGTCTTGGCTGACCGATCATTGCGCCCTCACGGAAAGTCAGGCGAGCGGCCAAAAGGGTTCAATTCTGCCGCTTTCCAGCTTACCGAAGGCCAAGGTTCTGCTCGGTGACAAGGGCCACGACATTGACTGGTTCGGCGCCGCGTCGCAACCCGTTGCGATCGATACGCCCACACATTCATGTCCGCCGTCTCCATCGTCGCAACCGCCTGCTCCTAGTTGTAATCAATGAGCTTCCTGAGCGTCCGTGCGTAGTCTCAAAGACCCGGTCGGCCTCGCGAAAACAGCCCAGAACTGAGGCATTTTGAGCCCAAAATCGGGAATAATTATGATGGATGCGGCTTTATGTTTCTTGCTCATTGCGAAACAAAGATGGTCTTCGGCTCCGTATACGCCATCAATCCCTCTATGCCGCTCTCAACTCCTAGGCCAGATTGTTTGTGACCGGCGAAGGCTGCATAGGGACTGAGTGCGAGAGCCTCGTTGATCCAGACATTGCCAGTTTCCATCCGGTCTGCCAGCTTCAGCGCCGCATCGATGTTCCGCGACCATATCGTTCCGGCCAGCCCCATGTCGCTGTCGTTTGCCCAGGCAATTACTTCATCGACATCGCTGAACCGGATCAACGGAAGGATCGGACCGAACTGCTCTTCCTTAACGATGCGGCTTTCTGGTGGGGGATTGTCAACGAGGGTCAGTGGCAGGAAGTAGCCTGTACCAGCGGTTGCCTCGCCTCGGATCATCGCGAAGCCATGCGCCTCACAGTCGGCGACGATGTCATTCACGCGACCGAACTGCAGCCGGTTCTGGATCGGGCCATGGGTAATACCGGGTTCGCTGCCATCACCCACTTTCGCCGAGACAACAAGCCGTGCAAGGGCATCGCGGAATTCATCGTAGATGGCTTCGTGTACATAAGCGCGCTTCGTTGCAATGCAGACCTGCCCGCTGTTGACAAAGGCCGAGCGGAAGACTTTCTGCGCTGTCTCTTCGATCGGGACATCGGGCATGATAATGGCGGCATCGTTGCCGCCTAGCTCCAGGGTCAAACGCTTCAGGCCTAATGCTGCGGCGGCCATTACGCGTTTGCCAGTTGCCGTGGAGCCAGTGAAGCTGATCTTATCGACGCCGGGGTGTGCGGTCATCATCGGACCAAGCGCATCGCCGCCGGAGATGATGTTGAGCACGCCCGCAGGCACAAAATCGCGTACAAGTTCGCCAATGCGAAGCACGGTCATCGGCGTGAACGGCGACGGCTTCAGCACCATGGTATTGCCGGCCAGCAGAGCCGGCGCGATCTTGAAGGCCGAAAGCGCGACCGGGAAATTCCAGGGCGAGATAGCCGCAACTACCCCGATCGGAACATAGCGGGTGATGTGCTTGCGTCCGGGGGCCGTCTCAGTTTCGCGGTCGGGCAGGGTGAGTGTTGCGGTCGAACGGAGCCAGTGCGCTGCGGTCATGATCTCGGTCATGGCCTGATCGGCCGGTTTGCCCTGCTCACGAGTGAGCATGGCTGAGAGCTCTGCCGCGTTCTGGCCAATTGTATCGCCAATTCTGCTGACAATCGCAGCGCGTTCCCCCCACGAAGTATGCCGCCAAGCAATGAAAGCTTCGCGGGCTGCCGCCACGGCTGCATTCAGTTCGGCTTCGCCGGCGTCAGGCACGGCTGCAATGACAGCGCCGGTTGCCGGGTTGCGGACTTCCAGGAAAGCGCCGACGGTAGCGGGCACTCCGTCGATGGTCATTGTCAGCTTAAGCTCTGCCATGGACTAGCCTGCCTTTGTGACTTGTTCGTGCTCGCTGGCGACACGCCACTTCGATTGGCTGGCGCCATCGCTCGTGCCGGCAACAACAGGGGGAAGCCGGTTGCCCGACTCCCCCCACTGCAAGTTTTCGGCTGTGGGTCGGGTGATGAAGCAGGCGGATTTCAATCTTGGTCAGAACTTGGTCCGCAAGGTCACGCCATAGGTACGCGGTTCGTCGAAAAAGGTCAGATACGAACGCGCTCCAGCAACGCCGCGAAGTGGGGCGTTGGCCGTTACTGTCCGAGTTATTTCATTGGTCAGATTGGTTCCCCAGACTTCAACCGTAAACCGCTTGTCAGGCGTCGTGAATCCAACGCGGGCGTTCACCTTCAAGAAGTTCTCCTGCAGCGGAAACACGTCGCCATTCGTGTCCCGCGGCTGGACCTGAACTCGGAACGAGCCAGAGTATTGCAGGTTGACATTGGCAAGGAACCCCCAATCGGATCCTCCCAACGGGCCGTCATAGGTAAGCCCGGCAACGCCCGAGAAACTCGGGGAACGAACCAGCTTCGCTCCGCAAAGGCGACTGATGGTCGGAATATCGCTCGCGACAATCCCTGCGGCGCAATCCGTTGGATAGCGCGTGTTTAGGTATGTTCCGGAGAGATTGAGCGTGACGTGATCGGCCAGCTTGCCGAAGACTTCAGCCTCGACTCCAGTCGATTTCACTTTGCCGACGTTGAACGTGCGGAACTGCAGCCCGTTGAATTCAAGCTGTTGGAAGCCGGTAATGTCCATATGGAACAGGGCAACATTTACATTCATCCTGCCCAGGGACGCCTTCACGCCCAATTCGTAAGCATCGACTTTTTCAGACTCGAAACGCGGATCGGTATATTGTGGCGCAGCCCCGGTGGTCAGTACTGCGGCCGAATTGCTCAGGATGGCTGCGGTTGGATCCAGATTGAACCCGCCCGATTTGAACCCATGGCTGAAGCTCCCGTAAACCATCGTATCTGCGTTGGGTTTGTAGGAAAGCTGCGCGGTGTAGGTCAGCGCATCATCCTTGAAGGTGTTCGAGAATTCTCGCGGAAGCGGCAGAAAACGACTGGCCAATCCTCCGCCCAATCCTGCAGGCGCAGCAATGGTGACCGGGGTTGCAGTGTTGAAGCAATTGAGGCTTTGGAGCCCCCCTCTGACCGCTGCAGGCAAGAAGTTATACGCGCCTGTCAGGAGTCCGCTTACGACTGCCTGACAGGCACCGTTGCGTCCTTGAAGCTGCCGGAAACTGCCATCCTTTGTTTCGTTCACATAGCGAGCGCCCAATGTGACACTGAGCTTATCGGTGATATCGAACACATTATGCGTGAAGATGGAGTACGTCTCACCGTGCTGGTTGAACTGGTTCGAAGCGTTTGCGCCCGCAGCGTTGACAGGGACCCCTCCATTTCCGAGAGCAGTGAAAGCAAAGAGCGGATTTGGGCCAAGCGCGGTTCCAAAATTGAAGGCGCTGGCAGCAGCCTGAAAGTGTGCACCCACGGTCGCCGTAGCCGTGCTGACGATCTTTTCGTCACCGAAAAATCCACCAACCAGCCAATCCAGCTTGCCATCAACTGCATCACCCTGAAGACGCAATTCGTGCGTTGTTGACTTGATGCGATCGCCGGTCGGAGGCTGACCAGGAAGACTCGATTCGCCTCCCGCTCCTTGGGTGAACACTCTCAGCCCGACGAAGTCTGTTTCGGCCGTGGACGTCGATTCGTAATCCCTGTACGAGCCGATATAGGTCAATTTGGCACCACCAAAGTCATACTTCAGTTCGCCTGAAAATCCCCACTGCTCGGCGCCATTGAAAAACTGACCGCCGTTGGATCGAAGATTGCGCAGGGCAGAGGGGCCTGAATTCGTTACACCTGAATTCGGCAGGCCGTGAAGTGCGATATTTGCGGGGTTCAGCGCCAGCTCGGTCTCGCGGAAAATCACGCCGTCGCAGCACTTCTCGTCGATTTTCGAATAGTCTGCGATCAAGCGAATGCTGAGGTCCTTGCTCGGCTCAAAGTATAATTGGCTGCGAAGAATCCAGCGGTCCTTGTCGTTGCTTTCCGCACCAGTTGCGCTCTTCACATATCCGTCGCGCTTTCTCCATGAACCTGTCAGCCTGAACCCAACATTCTCAGCAATAGGTCCACCTAGGCCTGCTTGCAGGTTCATCAAATCGTAGTTGCCGTAAGTAGCATTGGCAAATCCATCAAAGCCAGTAAGGCTGGGCTTCTTCGTGGTAATGCTAAGAACACCGGCAGATGTATTCCGCCCAAACAATGTTCCCTGAGGCCCGCGCAGCAGCTCAAGGCGCTCGAGATCAACGAGTTCACCAAGCGCCACGCCAGGCCTCGACTGATAAACGCCGTCGATGAATATGCCTACGGAGCTTTCGAGTCCGGCATTGTTACCAGGCGTGCCAACACCGCGTACTCGGATTGCAATGCCGGAGGTTTCGGTCTGCGTGGATTGGAAAGAAAAACTTGGCGAAATGCTAGCCAACTGCTTCACGTCCACCACGCCCTGACGCTCCAGCGCCGTCGGACTGACGGCGGTGACAGCAAGAGGAATGTCCTGCACGCTAGCCTCGCGAAGAGTCGCTGTGACGATGATCTCACCGTTATCGGCGGGATCATCTGCGGTGGCCTGGCCAGATTGCGCCAATGCCGGTGCGGCGAACGTCAGGCTGCATACCGACGCCAGCATCGCAATTTTGAGGCTCGTCTTCATCTGCATTTCCTCTCTCCCTGTGACACGGTTCGAAAGCCCGGACGGCGATTCCGCACCCTAATTGGGGTGGATTTAAGAGCGATCGCCTTCACCTCGAATCCGGCTCTTTCAACTTGATCGTGATAGAAACTAACCAGTAAGTTTTCGTTGTCAAGCGGCCTTGGTCCCGCTAGCCAAGTGGTTGAAACGGTCGGCGAAGCGGCAACCGATTTCGTGGCGCTTTGAACGTTAAGGCAGGCATGCCACGTGAACCAGGTCGGTGCCACGAAGCCTTTGAATCTGGTGCAGCAGAGCAGTGATCACTCCCATTCCTCGCGGCCAGCTGACCTCGCCCCGGAAGTCTTCACGTCCATCAAGAGAATCGAACCACTTACCCAGGCGCGGGTGGAGGCGATGCAGGGGGTAGGATGCCTCGCTTAGGCGCCTGACATAGATGTACCAGGCGATGTCGAGCAGCGTAAGCTGGTCGCCGAGCAGGAATGCCTGACCTTCTAAGCGACCCTCAAACTGTTCGAGCACCCGCCTGAAGCGTTCGAACGCCAAACGAGCGCGCTTATCGCTTACGCCGCTGTTGCGGATCATTTCACGCCAGAATTCGGCTTCGCGCAATCGGTTCGGATCGGCAACGCCTTGAACATTGCCAGAACCAAGCTCCTCGTATTTGCGTATCTGGCTCTCGGGCTTCTTCGCTAGGAAGGCTGGGACCACGAACCGCATCGTCAATGCCCTGATATCGAGATGAAGGTCGTCTTCTTCGCGCAGCAGGAGGTGCATCTCCTCGTTGCGATCCGCCGGTATCAGTGCTGGCTCGGGAAAAGATGTTTCCAGATATTCGAGAATATCGTTGCTCTCGATAACAACCTTGCCGTCGTGAACCAGCGCCGGGACGAGGCCGCGCGGATTGATCCCCATGTACCACGGCGTGACGTGCTCACCCTTGGCAAGACTGATATGGTGCGAGGTCCAGTCAATGCCCTTAAGATTGAGGAAGATGCGAACTTTCTGCGAGCAAGACGAGCCTTTGAAGTGAAACAGGTGCAACCCGCGCCATCCCAGCACTTCCTTGGTCAGGACATCACTTTCGTGCAGCATTACCATTGGCGAATCCTCTTATGTTTGAAGGATGCCAAGCAGGCCAATACGGTCACCGCGGGGCGATAAAAACGGTCTGCATGCCTCGCGCGTAGACGCCCATTTCGTCTGCAAACAGGGTATGCGCAGTGCCGTGACCATTACCCGCCGTGTGCGTTTCAGCGTCGAGCAGGAACCAGTCGCCGACGGGCATGCGCATGAACTGCACGGTTATATCCAGATTGGGCATGGCCCATTCAGTCGGTCTCAAGGCATTCCCGAAGCCATGACCGAAATCGGCGAACAGGCAGGCCTTCACGAAGTTGGACGGCGTTTGCCCCTCAATCACCTCACCGCCGTTCATGGTCATCCACCACACAGAGCGCCCGGGCACACCCGGATCGCCGCTGACTCGCCGGAAGGATACCGATCCGCCCATCTGTGCGGCCTCCGGCACCTTCCCCAAAGGCATGTCCTCGGGCTTCGGATAGTTTGAGGGCATTGAGAAATCAGGTGTCGCAAGGCGGCGGACGCGCAAGACATGAGCTTGTGCTACGACCTCGCCATTGGCCAGCAGGCTGACGCAGTGAAGCTTGGTTTGTTCACCGTCGCGCAATACCTTGACCGAGCTGGAAAGTGGCAAATTTGGGACCTTGCCAAAAATATCAAGCTGGAAGCGCGCGATCGCGAACCGCTCGTTGAGTTCGGAATCTTCGGCGCACGATGCCAGCAGGCAGCTGGTCGGGCCGCCGGCGATCCATTTGGTGCCGTGCCAAGGGCTGCGCGCCAGTTCGGTCGGGAGGAAATTGTCACCATCTCGAACGAAATATGTATTGGGTGCAAGATGGAGCCTTGCATGGGGTGATGGCACTCGACTGACTCCGCATAATCCGGTCAATGCTCACGCAGCCAAAGTGCCGTTCAGGGAACGATCCCCTCACTTTTTGACGCAGGAGGCACCATGCATAAACAAAGACCAATTGGCCTGAATTACCTCTTCTTCTGAAAGTCCCTTTTTCTTCTCGACGAACCACTTTCCAGGACCAAGAGCCAGCGCAATGAATGAGCGGGCAAAAAGTTCGAGCGGGATGTCATCGCGTAAATCTCCAGCCTTCTGGGCAGCCGTTATCTGGGACTTGATGTAAGCAAGGTACTCACCCGCAAGGCTATCGATCTCGTCACGATCGGTCAGCCGGTGACGCTCACCGTCGATTATCCGGACTTCATGGCGATGTTCGATCGCGAAATGGGTATGGAAGCGGAATAGCTCATGCAGCTGATCCAACGGCGGGGCCTTGCCCGCTGCAATTCGATTGGCCTCTTCGAGGGCGCGCTTGTGGTTGCGCCGGACAATCGCCTGGAGGATCGCGGCCTTGCTTGAACCGTATTTGTAAAGCGTTGGCTTGGATATGCCGAGACGACTTGCCAGCTCGTCAGTGCTGGTTTCGTGGAAGCCCTTCTCGGCAAAGAGATTGCTTGCAGCCTCAAGGACTGAATCAGTCAATTCCTCTTGTCGGCTCCGTCCCATGTCTGCACCCCATTCTCGATATTGAAACTAACCCGTAAGTTTAGATACGTCAAGCAACTTGGACTGATGCTTGCGCCTTTGCGGGGGACGACTTTGACGCTGCGGACTCGGCTCAAGCCATGGCCCGCTTCAAAGTCAGGACAGGGGTTTAGGCAATAATGCCAGCGGTTACATCAAAAAACTGACGCGCCAGTTTTGTACGGATGGAACCTACCCAAGAGGTTGATAGCTTCAAAGGATAAACTGATCGCCAGCCGCCCTTACCGTAATGTCTCCAATCGACACGCCAAGCGGCTGGTCGATCACGTGGAGGATGGCCTCGGCAATGTAGTCGGGTGAGAGGCGGGCATAGGAAATGCCCTCAGGATCCATCAAGTGCTCCCCCTTGCCCTCTTCGATCGCCAGCAACATTCCAGCAAGCTCGCCGGCGTTCTGGCCAACAATTCCGACGCCAGCGGCGCGGTTGATAACCGAGCCTGTCAAGCCCGTGCCTGGGACGCCGGTTGGCTTCACCACTGAAACCTTGATCTTGCCTCGCGTTTCCACCCGAAAGCTCTCGGAGAGAAAATTGACGGCGGCCTTGGTCGCACCATAGACGGCCGCGCCGACGACCGGGAAGTTGCCATAGATTGAGCTGACATTGACGATCTGCCCACTGCCTCTCTCCATCATGGGATCGTGAGCGGCGATCATGCCGTTGAGCACCCCCTTGATGTTGACATCGATCGCGCGGTGCCAGGCCAGGTGTGCGGCTTCATGATCGCTGAAGAATGCCAGAGGCATGAGCCCCGCGTTGTTGATCATTACATCGACCTGACCGAACGCGCTCACTGCGTCAGCGACCAGAGCCTTGACCGCATCAAGATCGGTCACGTCGACCTGCCTGGCCAGCGCTTCGCCGCCAGCTTCGCGGATCTGGGCCGCCACCCATTCGGCCCCATCGATGTTCACGTCCCCCAATGTGACCCGCGCACCGCGCGCCGCGGCCTTTCGCGCGACCAATTCGCCGAAGCCTCCACCGGCCCCGGTTATGACGATGGACTTCCCTGCAACATGGTCGTTCATACCGTGCATCCTTCCTGAAGGGTTTACTCTGCCGGCGCTGCAGCATCGGAGCGGCGTGTGATTTCCGGCCAGAGGCCGCAGCCGCCCAGCTTCGCGACGCGCCGCCCCAATATGCCTGCCCAATAGGCGTCGTTTCCGCAATCCCCGCGCCAGTCCATGAGTCGGCGTGTATAGCGGTTGAGTGCATATTCCATCGTAAAGCCGATTGCCCCGTGCAGTCGATGGGCGATGGGGAAACACCTCTCGATTGCCATGTTTGCTCGAAGTTTCGCCGCGGCGACCTCGAACCCAGTGCTGTCGTCAAGCGCGCATCCCTTGTCGAGCGCCGCGGCCATGGCCTGTCCAGCCGCGTCAATCGCTGCCGCTTCAACCGAAAATTCCGCCATGGCCTGCTGCACCGCCTGGAAGCGCCCCAAGGCCTTGCCAAACTGGACCCTGGTGTTCACGTGTTCGAGCGTTAGTTCGAACGCCGCTTCCAGCGCTCCAGCCGATTGTGCCACCAGGGCAAAGGCACCCAGCGCGCTGAGATTGGCCGCACAATGAGCGTTCGCCAATGGCGCACCGGCCGGACAGATGCGGTCGAAGGGCTCCCCAGCAAGAGAATAGCCTTCGACGATCTCGCTCGTGGCTACTTCGACAAGCCTTAGCTCACCACCCTCGATGCAGACGACGCTCCCGCAATGCCGTCCATAGCCAACCTGGCCATTGGCCTTCGCCAGTCCGATCGGACCAGCCGGAGGGATGATTCCGGCCTCCATCAACAACCGGTGCGCTATAATAGTGTCGCCTAGCGGCGCCGAGAGCGCATGCCGTCCCGCAATTCTTAGCACGGCATAGGCATCGCCCCAGCCACCGCCAAATCCGCCCTGCTCCTCCGGAATCAACAGGGAAGCAAAGCCAGCCTCCTCGATCCGGGGCCAGGCCTTATCGAACCCGGCTTCGGCAAGGTCGGAGAATAGTCCGTCCGCCATATCGCACAGCAGCTGCCGGGACTCGCTCATGCCCAATACCTCCTCACCGCAACCCCAGACCTTTGGCGATGATCCCTCGCAGAACTTCGGGAGTCCCACCGCGCAACGAAAAACTAGGCGAGGCGACCAGCACATGCGCCAGCATCCGCCCCAAGGCACTCCCTGCGAGCAGATCGGCATCAACGGCCGCCTGGATGAGCCGCGGCATGGCCTGTTCGAAAGCGTTACCCAGATCCTTGACGATAGAAGCCTCGATCACTGGGTCTTCACCAGCAGCCAGCTTGGCCGCGGTCGACATCGACATTTGCCGCAAGGTCCAGACCTCGGCGGCCAGCCTCCCAATCAACTGGGCGACAGGTTCCGGCGGATCCGCGCCGATAACATCGACCAGCTCGGCAAAAAGCATATGAGTCGAAAGATACCGCTCCGGCCCGGAGCGCTCATAAGCCAGCTCAGCCATGGCTTGTTTCCAGCCCTCGCCCTCGGTTCCGACAAGAGCTTCCAGCGGGATCAGGGCATCATCGAAGAACACTTCGTTAAAATGATGCTCGCCGGTCATGTCGATGATCGGCCGCACGCTGATACCAGGCAAATCGAGGTCAATCATCAACTGCGAGAGGCCAGCGTGACGCTCCGATCCGGGATCGGTCCGCACCAAGGCCAGCATCGTCTGACATGCATGAGCATTGCTGGTCCAGATCTTCTGGCCATTGAGGACCCACCCACCGGCTGTTCTGCGCGCCTGACTGCGAACGCTCGCTAGGTCTGAACCCGCGTTCGGCTCAGACAACCCGATGCAGGCATAGACCTCACCGCGCGCGATTCCGGGCAGGTATTTCTCGCGCAGGTGCTCGCTGCCATAGCGCAGCAGCAAGGGCCCGGTTTGGCGATCGGCGATCCAATGGCAGCCGCACGGTGCGCCGTGGGCCAGGAGCTCCTCCAGCACCACATATCGTTCAAGCACCGAGCGTTCCTGTCCACCATATTGCTGCGGCCAGGTCAGTCCGAGCAGGCCCGCGCCGCCAAGCGCAAGCGAGAATTCCGCATCGCATTTGAGCCAAGGATTGCAGCGTTCTTCGGGCGTCCAGCGATGTTCATGCTGGCGCACAATCTCACGCACTTGCTGACGAAGACTCGTAACAGTGACCGGGGGATCAAACGCTCTGATCGGAAAAATCTGCATGACAGCGCAATCGTCCCTTTTGCCAACGACGCAGGCACCGAATCTTGCCGCGTAGCCCGAATGGTCTGGCTCTCCCACGAACAAGCAGGCTTGACAAGAAAAACTTACCAGTTAGTTTTTATGTTGTACTTCCGAGTGACACGCCACCCGCATTTCGGCATTGATTCGGTTCCATCCCGAGGAGTGAGATTTTCCGATGGCTTTGCGTACGCGAATTACCGAGCGGCTTGGGATCGAGCACCCGATAGTTCAGGGCGGGATGATGAATGTCGGTTACGCCGAGTTGGCATCCGCCGTTTCAAACGCGGGTGGCCTGGGCATCATCACCGCGCTGACCCAGCCTACCCCGCAGGCGCTGCGGGACGAGATCGAGCGCATGAAGGCAATGACCTCAAAGCCGTTCGGGGTGAACATGACGATCTTTCCTACTGTCAACTCGCCGGACTACAAGGGTTATGCTCAGGCAATCATCGATGGCGGTGTAAAAATTGTCGAGACAGCCGGCACCCAGGCCGTTCGCGAGATCTGGGAGATGCTTCGCCCGCATGGGGTGGCCATCCTCCATAAGTGCACTGCGGTTCGCCATGCGCTTTCCGCGGAAAAGGCCGGATGCGACATCATCTCGATCGACGGGTTTGAATGCGCCGGACACCCTGGTGAAGACGACATTCCAGGCCTGGTCCTGATCCCGGCTGCCGCTGAAAAGGTGAAGATCCCGATGCTTGCCTCAGGCGGTCTCGGGGATGGACGGGGCCTGGCCGCAGCCCTCGCGCTCGGCGCTGACGGGATCAACATGGGAACACGGTTCTGCGCGACAAAGGAAGCGCCAATCCACGACAACGTGAAGCAGGCCTATGTCGACAACGACGAACGGGGCAGCTTCCTGATCTTCCGCGCATTCAAGAACACCGCGCGGGTCGGGAAAAGCGCGGCATCCGAAGAAGTAGTCCGCCGCCTTTCAAACCCCGATGCCGTGTTCGAAGATGTGCGTGAACTGGTTTCAGGAGTTGCCGGTAAGGAACTGCTCCGGACCGGTGATCTTTCCAAAGGGGTCTTCTGGGCTGGCATGGTCCAGGGCCTCATCCACGACATTCCCACATGCCAGGAACTGATCAGCCGGATTGTTGCCGATGCAGAGAGTATCATCAGCAGTCGGCTTACCGGCATGATGGCCTGACCAACAAAGGAGTTTACCGATGCGCGAAGCTTATATCATCGACACATGCCGCACGCCGCGTGGGATTGGCAAACCGGGGAAGGGGGCGCTGTCTCACCTGCATCCCCAGAATGTTGGCGCTACTGTCCTGAAGGCGCTCAAGGAACGCAACAATCTCGACACCACGACAGTCGATGACATCATCTGGTCTACAAGCACACAGGAAGGCAAGCAGGGTGCCGACCTTGGCCGGATGGCAGCACTAGTTGCGGGATACGACGTAAAGGCGTCGGGAACCACGCTTGACCGGTTTTGCGGCGGCGGCATCACAGCGGTCAATCTCGCTGCCGGATCGGTGCTTTCAGGCATGGAAGATTGCGTCGTTGCCGGCGGCACAGAGCTGATGAGCTACCAGCAGATCCTGGCCGCCCAGCGCGCCGAATTCGGCATAGAGCCACGATTGATTGGCTCGCACAATGAAGTGCTCGATGCCATGCACCCCCAGTCCAACCAGGGCGTCTGCGCCGATGCGATTGCAGCAATCGAGGGGATCGGTCGGGAAGCACTCGACGCGCTTGCGCTGGAGAGTCAGCGCCGAGCCGATCGCGCGATCCGCGAAGGGCGGTTCGACCGTTCGGTGGTTCCGGTTTACAACCCCGATGGTTCGCTTGCGCTCGACCATGAGGAGTTTCCACGCCCGGAAACCTCCGCCGAAGGGCTGGCATCGCTCAAGCCTTCATTCCAGATCATCGCTGACGTCGATCTTGGCAATGGACGGACTTGGCGCAAGCAGATCCAGCGGGTTTACACCGACCTCCAGTTCGAGGCCGTGCACCATCCGGGCAACAGCTCGGGCGTGGTCGATGGCGCGGGCGCCGTCTTGCTTACCAGCAAGGACTATGCCGAGAAGCATGGCATCAAGCCGCGCGCGCGCATCGTGGCCTATGCCAATCTGGGCGACTGCCCCACGCTGATGCTCAATGCTCCAGTACCGGCAGCTCGGAAGGTGCTGCAGAAAGCCGGCCTGACAGTGGACGATATCGACCTGTGGGAGATCAACGAAGCTTTCGCGGTAGTCGCCGAAAAGTTCATCCGAGACCTCAAGCTCGACCGCGAGAAGGTGAACGTCAACGGCGGCTCGATCGCGCTGGGGCACCCGATCGGGGCGACTGGCGCGATGCTGATCGGCACCGTACTCGACGAACTGGAACGCACAGATGGCCGCTATGGCCTAGTCACGATGTGCGCCGGCGGCGGCATGGCCCCGGCGATCATCATCGAGCGGATGGCTCAGGGTTAACGCCGATCGCGTTTAGAGCCCGTTCTGTACAGGGCAGGCTCTAAAGCCTTGGCAGGTCCTTCAGCGGACGGCTTGTGTCGGCCAAGTCTTCGGGCGCGATCATCGCACCTTTCTCGATCAGTTGACGCGCCTGAACATAGTCCCTGGTCGCGTTGATCGCATCGATCGCGATCAGACGCCCGGCCTTGAGATAGATCACCGAAAAGCTGCGCGACGCCCGGTCACCGCGCAGAATGGCAGCGTCATATCCTGACGAGATCCCAACAGTCTGAAGCTTCAGATCATACTGGTTTGACCAGAACCATGGCGTTGCTGAATAGGCTTGTGGTTCACCCACGATAGCCTTGACTGCACAAGCAGCCTGGTCGTTGGCATTCTGGACGCTTTCGACCCTCAGCACAGCGCCGCCGGCGAAGTGGTTGGCCTGTGCAGCGCAATCGCCGATGGCGTAGATTAGATCGTCGCTGGTGCGGCAGAAGGCATCGACCTCCACACCATTCCCACCCTGGATTCCCGCGGCCAGCAAAGGCTCGACCGAAGGGATAATTCCGATCCCGACAATCACCATCTGGCATTCGATCAGGCTTCCATCTTCGAGACGCACGCCGCTCACCCGTTCCTTGCCTTCGATCGAACGCAAGGCGGTGGACGTCCTGAGATCGACGCCATGCGCACAGTGTTCGGCTTCGTAGAACGACGACACATATTCACCAGCCACCCGGGCGAGCACACGCGGCAAAGCCTCGAGGAGCGTCACCTCTTTGCCAAGCTTCCTTAGCGCGGCCGCAGCCTCAAGTCCGATGTAACCACCACCCACGATCACCGCGCGGCTCACGCCTGACAATTGGCCCAGGATAGCATCGGCATCGCCCCGCGTCCGGACAACATGAACCCCTTCCATATGCGCGCCAAGGCAGGTCAGTCGGCGTGGTTGACCGCCCGTTGCCCAAATCAACTTGCCGTATCCCAGACAGCTGCCATCGCGCATGGTCACATGCCGCGCCGCAGGATCGACCGCAGTCACTTCAAGTCCGAGCAGCAATGCGATAGCTTTGTCGTGCCAGAACGCAGCAGGGCGGATCAGCAGGCGTTCCCAGTCCTTGTCGCCAAGCATATACTCCTTGGAAAGCGGTGGCCGTTCATAGGGTAGCTCGTTCTCGCGCCCGACGATGGCGACAGTACCTGCGAACCCCTGCTGACGCAGCTGGATCGCCGCATAGGCCCCGCCTTGGCCACCCCCCACAATCAAGACATCGAAGTGTTGCATGTGTTTCCTCACGTTGACCAAGGCTCAATCCGACGCTCGGGCAGGCCAGCTTCTTTGGCTATGAACTTTGCCTTGACTGCCACCAGCGAAAGGTGAGCCATGCAATCAGCGGAAGGGCGATGCTGCCTGTTATGGCGAGCAGTCCGGATTGGTCGGCCAGGGCAGCGGAACCTATGGCGGCAAAGACCAGCGCGACCGAAAGGTTGCCAAGCCCGGTAATGATCAGAAACTGTCCCAGCCGCATCCCGGCCATCCCGGATGCAATCGTGGCGAGTTCGGCAAAGACTGGCACTGGCCTCGAGAAGATCAGGACCAGCGGCCCCAAGCCACTGGCAAACTTGTGCGCCCGGATCAGCTCCTGTTCGCCAAGCAGTTTGAACGCGAGCGGCCGCGCCGCGAGAACGCCAACAGTATAACCCAGCATGCTCGCCGCCATCAGGCCAATCCAGATCACCACTGAGCCGACCGCAAATCCGAAGATCGCGCCCGCGAGGGTATTGGTCACGCCGTTCGGAACCGGCAGGAATACGTCGAGCGCGAGGGCCAGGATGATTGCTCCAGCCACCAGAAGCGGACTGGACCGTGCGGATTCGACTGCCAGGTTCGCAATCCGCTCGATCTCGGCAGCGAAATAGACCGGCCCGGCCAGAACCACGGCCCCAACGAAGAAGAGCGCCAACCAACGCCGCAGTCGGCCAGGTGCCGCCCTTTGGCTTGGCACTCGCCGGTTATTGCTCATCTTGAGTGCTTCCCTTCCATCTCTCCTCGACCGACCGTGGCCATCGGGATCCTGGATCAGCGCCGAACGCCTGGAAGTTTTATGACAATCCCATCCAGCTCGGGCCCGACTTTGATCTGACATAGCAGCCGCGAATTGGATGCTCTTTGGTCCTCAACCAGTTCGAGCATCGCATCTTCGGTATCGTTAACTGTCGGCAAGCGGTCGAAGAACGCCGCATCAATGTGACCGTGGCACGTCGCGCAGGCACAAACACCGCCGCAATCGGCATCAACCCCCTCGACCCCATGGCGCACGGCAACTTCCATGGCACTTTCGCCGGGATTGGCCGCCACTTCGCGGCGGGTTCCGTCAGGCTCGAAAAAGACGATTGTTGTCATGACAAGTACCACCTCTCCATTGACTCGCACATTAAGCGACCCTGATTTCATCAACTATCGTCAAACCAGCTGCCGTTCGATCAGGCTTTCGATCTCACTCTGCGAAAAGCCGTATTCGCCCAGCACTTCGCGACTGTGCTTACCCAGTTCGGGGGCCTCGATGTTTTCCCGTGCCGGTGCGCCCGAAAAGCGGATCGGGCTCGGCATCTGCATCACGGTTTCGGATCCGAACATCCCCTGCTGAAAGAAGCTCTCCCGAAGGTTCATGGTCCCATCCATGATATCATCGGGCGAAAGGAGCGGCCCCGCCGGAAGCCCAATCTGCACCAGCTCCTTAATGCACTCATCAGTGGTCTTGTCTTTTGCCCATTCGGTCATGATCTGGCTGAGGGCTTCGCCGTTCACGCCGCGCAGGGCATCGTCAGCAAAGCGCGGATCCTCGGTCAGTTCGGGCTGCCCGATGAACTTAGCCCATCGTGCGAACAACTTGTTGCCGAGAACCGAGACGACGAACCAGCCGTCTCTGGTCTTGATGATGTCCGACGGTCCACCGATCGGCGAGCGATTGCCGGTGGGGCGGCGCGGTGCCTTGCCATAGGCATGTTCCATCAGGATTGGCGCCATGACGTTGAGCGCGGTTCCGATCAGCGAGGATTCGACGTGCATACCCTGCCCGGTCCGTTCGCGATTGAACAGCGCCGCCATGGCCGCATAGGCCGAGGAGACCGCCGTGCCGAAATCGACATAGGCGGTTGCCGACTTGTAGGGTTGGCCGGCCTCGCCCGTAAGAAAAACCCCGCCGCTCACCACCTGGCCGATGCTGTCGAGCCCGAGGGCATCCCGCATCGGCGTGTTCGACGGGAAAGTGCTCGAGGTAACAAGGATGATATCTTCGCGCAGCGCCTTGACCGATTCATAGTCAAGGCCGAAATGCGCCAGCGCACTCGGCGAGAGGTTGGCAACGACCACATCGGCCTTGGCAATCATGCGATGCAGCACGGCCAAACCTTCTGGTTTGCTCGTATCCAAGGTCAGCGAGCGCTTGCCGCGGTTGCCATAGAGGAACAGCGAACCTTCGCCGCTATCAGTAGCCGGCGCTACATATCGGTCATCGCCGCCGCCCGGCTTTTCGACCCGCACCACGTCGGCGCCTAGGTCCGCCAGCATCCCAGCACACAGCGGCCCGGCGATGTATTTCCCGAAATCGACGACCTTGATGCCTTGCAGAATTCCGGACACGTTGCTTACTCCCGACAAACCCTGCTGCTCCCTCTCCAGGCGAGAATGTGAGCGTGTTTATCGAAATAAAACTTACTAGTTAGTTTTTATCAAGTCAACGGCGCGAAGATACAGCCCAATGTAGCTCAAAGGGTGCTAGCCGTCCTTTTGCTGCTCGCGCCAGATCAATGCGCTCGCCTGGGTCGAGAGACTCATGTTCAGAGCCTCCGCGTCGAACTGGGCCTCGAATGACCAGTCTTCGGCATTGTTCAGGTTCTGCTTCATGTAGCGATGGGCCATTCTTGGCCCGTCTGCCATCCGGTGTGCCGCCTTCAGTGTCTCGGCACGCAAGGCATCGTCATCAAGCAGCCGGGTATAGATCCCCTTGGCAAAGGCATCTTCGGCCGACAGCTTCTCCCCCAGCAGGAACAGCTCGCGCGCCACCGCCGTTCCTACAATCTTCGAGAGAAACCAACTGCTCCCGAAATCACCGCTCGCGCCGATCTTGTCAAAAGCGGTAACGAATGTGGCAGAGCGCCCGGCAAATCGCAGATCGCAGGCGCCGGCGATCCCGACCCCAGCCCCGGCCACAGGCCCGTTGACCATCGCGATGGTCGGCTTGGGCATTTCATGCAGCAGCCTCGACGTTTCCATGTTCCCGCGCAGCCCGGCAAAGCGCTGCTCCACGCGGCTGCCGACTTGCGGATTCGGCGCAACGACCGCGCTTCCCCCATCCTTGATGTCACCCCCGGCACAGAAACCGCGCCCTGCGCCCGTGACGACCACACAACCAACCGAGGCATCCCGGGCGGCATCGGCGATTGCATCAACCAGCGAGGCCATCAACTGGGCAGTCAGCGCATTGAGCCGATCAGGCCGGTTCAGAGTAATGATCCTGACACCGCTATCGTTCTCGATAAGGACCAGATCACTCATCAAGTGCCTCCCAGTTCCCAGTGCCGCGCCATCATGCGCGCGGCGGTTTCCGCTAGGTCGTCGGGAACAGGCGGGTACATTGGTAGCGGCTTGTCCTTGCTCGGCAAGACAATCCTCGCTGTGCCGCGCACAGTTTCCTCGTCGCGCTGGTTCACGAACTTCACCGCCACGTCCACCAGGTTCTGGCCGTTCTCAACGCGCTTGCCCAGAACCTCGCCGGTCACCCGTTGCAAATCGCCCATGTAGGCGAACTTGCGCACCTCGTCGTGGAGCTGGATGATGATCCCATCATCGCCGGCCCAGTCGCTGAGATAATGCCACAGATAGTTTTCGCGCATCACCCCATAATCATAGGCCATCGGATTGCCGATCGCCTGAGCCCACAACGGGTCCCAGTGTAAGCGCTGCGCAACATCGGGAATGCCCTGTTCGTTCTTGACGTAGAAGGCCGGGATCCGCTGTCGATTCTTGTGCGCGCGTCGGTTGGTGGTCGGGGCATATGGAGTGAAGCCATAGCCGGCGGCGTGGAAACAGATGATGTCGGTCACCGCGAGTGGCCCCTTGGCCTGCAACCCCAAGCTGTCGCCAACTTCGACACTCTCAAACCACCGCTTCTCGGGGCCTCTGACCTTTTCGGCGGCGTAGATGTCCTCGATCGCCTGCATTTCCTCATCGGTGTAGGTCGCAGGTTCGATAGCCGCGTTCTTGCCCTTTTTGGCTGCAGCTTTGCGCTCGGTCAGGATCCGCAGCAGATCGTAGGTCGCAACCACTTCGCCCCGTTGGTTGACCTTGACCCGCCGCGTGACATTGACGATCGACCTGCCGGCAAATTCCGACTGTTTGACCTCACACGAAACCTCGCCTTCGTAGGCGTAGATCGAGTCCCCAGGGCGGACCGGCCGATAGAAAGTGAAGTCCGCCCCAGAGACGAAGACATGAATGCCTTTGAACAGGCTTTTGCGTAGCGCCCGAATCTCGTCCGAGGGCGGATCGCCGAGCATCGGCTTGCTGATCTGACCCACCATCATACCCGGCGCGATGACGCCACCCCAGCGCGTCTTCCTGGCGTAGGCAGGGTCAGTAAACAGCGGATTGTCGTCACCGCTGCCATAGGCCCAGTTGCGGATCGAGTCTTCCGAAGCCGTCTGGATATAGTCGGCCCGCCTCATTGCCTCCCAGTATCCGATAAGCTTGCGCTGCCGTTCGATATCGCTGTCCAAGATCTGATAGGACGTGGCCTTCTGCCATTCCTCACTCTGCTTAATATCAGCCTTCTTGGACGTCATGACATCGCTCCCCGGAGGTTGGATAAAACTAACCCGTAAGTTTTTCTTGTCAAGCGAAACACCCTGTGAGAAAAGGTCGTCACTTTTCCAAAGGTACGATCACGGGAGCCTTGGCATGACCACTGTGCGGCGGATTAGCGATGCCCTGAAGATACGCGCCGAGCACCAGCGCGACCAGATCGCCCATGACGATACCCGCCGCCAGATCACTTTCGCCCAGTGGGACCGCGAAGCAAACGAGATCGGCGGAGGCTTAGCCGCAGCCGGCCTGAAGCCTGGCGACCGGGTCTTCCTCCCGATCAGCAATGCCTATGCCGTGGAAATGGCAATCGCGGTCTTCGCGATTTTCCGGGCCGGCGGCATTGTCTGCCCGATCAATCCACGGCTCAGTCCAGCGGAAGTCTTCGACTACAAGGATCTGTGCGAACCGCGCTGGTGCATCGCCGATGGGCCGGACCTTGTAAAAGACCTGAAGTTCGATGGATGCTGGACGGTCGACCAGATGCCGCGCGACATCTCGGCATTGCCCGATCAGGACAGCCTTGATGCCGATGCGGATGCAGAGATCCTTGGAACGAGCGGCACCACCGGCAAGATCAAGGGCGTTGTCGTCAGCCATCCAGACCTGATCTCGCGAGGGGTGACCGGGGTCAACATGGACAGCACCCGGTCAACGCTGAATGCGCTGCCCCTGACGGGTTCCGCTGGAAATCTCGGGATTGTCATGCTGCCGGTCCGCGGGGGCGCAACCGCGATCACTCAGCGCAAATTCGACCCCAAGGGCTTCCTCGAACTGGTCAGGGAGAAGCAGCCGGACCTGGTCTATCTTGTTCCTTCAATGCTGCGGCTCATCCTCGATCACCCTGACGCTGGCGACTATGACTTTGCCGGCGTGAAGTACCTCATGACTGGGACTGCGCCCCTGCCGCACGACTCGGTGGTTAGAGCCATGGCCAATTGGCCGCACCTGAGGATCCGCAACAATTACGGAATGTCTGAAGGCGGCGTCGTGGTTGGCACCACAAGTGCCGCCCAGGCTCTCAAGCCAGGTTGTGTCGGCAAGATGCCCGAACACATGCAACTGCGCGGCGAAGATGGACAGGTCATCACCGAAATTGGCGTCATCGGCGAGATCTATGGGATCCAGAAGCACCCGCGCCGGTACTGGAACGATCCCGTAGCCACAGCAGCCAGCTTCGTCGGCGGCTGGACCAAGACCGGTGACCTCGGTTTTGTCGATGGCGATGGCGACCTTATCATCTCCGGTCGTTCCAAGGAGTTGATCATTCGGGGCGGCTACAACATCACACCGCTCGAGATCGAAACCGTGCTTTACCAGCACCCGGCAGTGCAACAGGCGGCCGTGGTAGGGGTCGACCACCCGGTGCTTGGCGAAGACATCTCGGCGGCGGTTTCCTTGCGGCCCGGCTGCACAGCCCTTCCCGTTGAAATTGCAGCTTTTTGCCGCGAGCATCTTGCCGACAACAAGGTTCCGCGCACGCTGCTCATTCTCGATACCTTGCCGCTCAATCCGACCGGCAAGATCGTCAAGAAGGAGTTGAAGCCACTGCTGCAGCAAGCAGCCGATGCCAAGCGTGAGCAGTGATTTAGCTAGGCAATTTTTCCGCTCGAGAACTGGTTGCTCCGATTCCCTCGGTGCAACCGCTCTGACGAAAAGCGACTTGCTCAACCTCGATTCATCATTTAAAAAACTAACTGGTAAGTTCATTTCTAGGAGGCGACCCATGGAAGCACAGTTGCTAAGCCTCGCCGATTTGCCCGAGCTCGACCTCCACGGCGAGGAGTATAACACCACCCCCCACTTGGTGCTCGAACGGCTTCGTCACCAGTCTCCGGTTGCCAAAAGTCAGCGCGGCTTTGAAGTATTACGATACGAGACTCTCAACTGGATGCTTGCTGACAATCACTTCGATATTCCCGGTGCCGATCTCAACGTAAGCATGGGTGGCGGGCCGCTGCAGGAATCCTTTGACCGCTACGGGCGCTTGCCTGCGCTCCCGCGCGAGCAGCACGCCCGGATTCGCCGGGTGATGGGCCAGGCATTCGCCCTGCGCAGAATCGGCGAAAGACGGGATCTGATGGCTGAGGTGGCCAATGGCCTGATCGACAGATTTGTAGAGCGTGGCGAGTGCGATTTTATCGCGGACTTCACCCACCATTACTCAATCACGGTGGCCTGCCTGCTGTTCGGGGTCGACATCAAGGATGTCCCGTCCTTCCAGCACGCCACCGCGACCATGATGCACATGTTTTCGAACCCCCTAGCACCGCACGTGCCGGCGATCGAGGCAGCGCTAGAGACTCTATGGAGTTTCCTGGAGCCTCTGGTGGAGAGCAGGACGCAAGAACCTAGGGAAGACTTCATTTCCGCACTGGTTGAAGCGCAACAGACCCAAGGCAAGCTCAGCAAGGAGGAAGTAATCTGGGGTCTCACCAACCTGCTCTTCGCCGGTCACGACACCACGCGCAGCCAGCTTGCAAACTGCGTCCGGGCCATTCTCGAACACCCGGGCACATGGGAAGACATCCGGGACAATCACGAACGGATTCCCTTCGTGATGCACGAATCGATCCGCTATTATCCCACCGTTCAGGCCAACCGGCGCATTGTGCGCGAGCCAATCGAGTTCGAGGGCTTCCGCGCCGAGCCTGGCCAGCTGATCTACCTCAACACGCTGTCCGCCAGCCGTGATCCAGAACGCTTCGACAACCCGAACATCTACGACACCACCCGGCCGATCGAGAGTTACAACACCGCCTTCGGGCACGGCATCCATCACTGTCTCGGCCATGTCTTGGCCAAGACCGAGATGATCGAGGCCTTGCGGGTACTGACCGAGCGGCTCGAGAATGTCCGGTTCAACGGCCCCCTCGTGACCCTTCCCTATTCCGGTCAGTTGGGTTCGCTCAAGTCGTTGCCGCTCGAGTTCGACGCGCGCACGATTTAAGTAAAAACCTGCGATCGGGTAGCATTGGGAGGACGGGATATGAAGGATATGCAGCTGCCCGGACCAGCCTATGTCCCCTCGCTTGCCAACACGCTTAAATCGGCCGTCGAACGTTTCCCGGATACCGAATTTCTGGTTCAGGGTACGCGGCGCCTGACGTTCCGGCAGACTGAGGAAGAATCGGCTAAGCTGGCAAAAGGACTGCTGGCCATGGGCATCGGCAAAGGGACCCGAGTCGGCCTGCTGATGTCCAACAAACCCGACTGGGTGGTGATCTTCCTTGCCGCCACCCGGATCGGAGCCCTCGTCGTCACGATGAGTACCTTCTACCAACCGCCCGAAGTCAACTGGGCGGTAGAGTTCCATGACATCGATACGCTGATCATCGAGCCGCGCTATCTCAAGAACGACTATGTCGAGCGGATCGAGGCGGCATTGCCCGGCTTGGCCGGACAGGTGGGACCGGAACTCTATCTTTCCGAGCACCCCTATCTGCGGCGCATTATCGTCTGGGGCGATCATAGCCGGAACTGGGCGTTGACCGGGCCACAAAACGTGCTGGATGCGGCAACCGCCAGACCCCAGATCGACGGCAAGTTCCTCGCCAAGATCGAGGACTCAGTCCACCCTTCGGATCCGGCGCTGATCATCTGCACCTCGGGTAGCACCGCTCGGCCCAAGTCAGTGGTTCATACCCACGGCACGGTGGTGCGAGCCACCTTCAACTTCCTCGACTATTTCGATGCAAAGCCGGGCAACCGGACCCTGCATGTCATGAACCTGTTCTGGCTGGGCGGCATCAATTTCAACCTGATGCCCGCGCTCCATGTGGGGGGAACCCTGTGCTTCCCCGACAACCCGACTTCCGCCGAGCTATTCAGGGTCGTGAAGGAAGAAGGCATCACCCGCTTTTCGGCCTGGTCGACCCAAGGGGCAGAATTGCGTCAGGCGGCAGCAGCGGAAGGCCTGGAAGTTTCGCACATCACAGGTCTGGCACCGCCGGTTGACGCCATTACGGGTCAGCCGATTTCTCCCGAGCGCATCCAGAGCTGGATCGGAATGACGGAAACCTTCGGTCCCCATAGCATCAACCGCTACGGCACCCCCGCGCCGGTCGGCAAGGGCGGCAATCTGGGCCGCAACCTGCCTGGAATGGAACGGCTGATCATCGATCCGGAGAGCGGCAATCCGCTTCCTGCAGGCCAGGTCGGTGAGCTGTGGGTGCGCGGCTACACATTGATGCGCGAATACTACAAGAAGGAGCGCCACGAGTACCTGACCCGGGACGGCTTCTTTCCGACAGGGGATACCGGCCTAATCGATGAGGATGGCTACTTCTACTTTAAGGGCCGTCGCAACGACATGATCAAGGCAGGTGGTGCCAATGTCTCGCCGGCCGAGATCGAAGTCGTGCTGATGCGCCATCCGGATGTTGCCGAAGCTATCGTGCTGGGCTTGCCCGACCCGCAACGCGGAGAGATCGTTGTCGCAGTCGTCGTCAAGTCCGCCAGAGCCTCCGTCACTGCCGAGGCGCTGCGCGAAGTGACCAAGCGAGCGCTATCCCAGTACAAGATCCCATCGGAATTTGTCTTCCTGCCTAGCGACGAGATTCCACGCACCCATTCCCACAAGGTCAAGAAGCCGGAGCTTCAGGCATTGGTCGCGGAAAAGCTAAGCCGGTCCCTCTAGGCAGAACTCAGGAACGCAGGTACGCTAATGAACAGTCCCTACAGTCTTGCCGGCAAAGCAATAGTGATCACCGGAGCCGGTCGAGGAATTGGCGCCGTTGTCGCGCAGACAGCGGCCGGTTTGGGCGCTTTTGTTGTCGTGAACGATCTCGATGCCGATGTAGCTAACGAAACCGTCGCCAGGATCGAGCGGATCGGCGGATCGGCGATCGCGCACTGCGGCGATATCAGTGATCCCGACTATTGCGGTACGTTGATCGAAGCCTGCATGGCCGAACGCGGCCAGATCGATGCACTGGTGAACAACGCCGGTCTCTTCCGCATGGGGCCGGCCTGGGATCTGAAGTCGGCTGATCTTCAGGCCATGCTTTCTGTCAATGTCTTGGGCACCGCCAATTGTGCCATGCATGCCATTCCAAGAATGCGCGCCGCCAGGGGTGGTTCGATCATCAATGTCACTTCGGGTGCCGCCAGCGGGATTGCCGAGATGAGCGCTTATGGCGCAACCAAAGGGGCAGTCTCATCAATGACTTATGGCTGGGCACTGGATCTTGCCGGCTCGGGGGTGCGGGTAAACGCGGTCTCGCCCAATGCGACGACCCGGATGGTTGCCGCGATGCAGGAGTTCAAGGGCACCGAAGGTGAGCCCCGGCCGTTTCAAGACCCGCAACATACCGCTGAGACGGTCTGCTTCCTCGCCTCCGATCGATCAGCCCATGTCAATGGCCAGATCATCAGGATCGCCAGCGGCCAACTGTCCTTGGTGGCCCAGCCCAAGCCCATTCTGCCAGGCGTTTCAGTCGCAGACTGGTCGATCGACACGGTTGCGCAGGCGGTGCAGGAACTCATTGCAGGCCAATAAGCGGCTGCGTTCTAGCGAGGCAGCCCGAGGTATCGCTCGGCGATGATGTTGCGCATGATCTCGTTCGATCCCCCGGCGATCGTCCAGGCAAAACTCTTGAGGAAGTCGGAGAACTTGATCCGGCTGGTATGGGCCGTAGCCGGGATAGGCGCTTTCCATTTGTGCGCCTCCAGGCCTTCGGCGCGCACCAAAAACTCGGTATAACGCTGCAGGAACGGCCCCCAGCTCAGCTTGATGAAGGTTGACAGGTTTGACGAAGCCTTGTCAGGGCTCGCCTCGAGCTCCTTTAACAGCTTGCGTATCAAAAGGCGGATGACCTGAAGCTCGGCATGGAACGCCGCATATTCACGGCGCAGCTGTGGATCGCGCATCCAGCTATCCTTGCCATCAACCCGGTCGCGTTCGAACGAGCGGGCAAGCCGTTCCGTCCCGCCAAAAATCAGCAAACCCCGTTCGGCCGAAAGTGTCGACTGAGCGATATTCCAACCATTGCCTTCCTCGCCAATCAGGTTCTCGACTGGGATCTTCACATCGTCCATGAAGATCTCGCAGAACTCCTGCTCACCGGTAATCGACCTGATTGGCCGGACTTCGACGCCGGGCGCCTGCATATCCATGATGAAGTAGGAAATGCCTTCATGCTTGCTCTTGACGTTCTGCTCTGTGCGGGCCAGCAGAAGGCAATACTGCGCATTGATCGCCCCTGAGGACCAGATCTTCTGCCCGTTGACGACATAGTGATCGCCTTCGCGGCGCGCACTGGTCCGTAGCGCGGCAAGGTCCGATCCAGCCCCCGGTTCAGAGAAACCCTGGCACCAGATGTCGGTGCCTTGAGTGATCCCGGAAAGGTACCTTTCCTTCTGCGCAGCGCTGCCATGCTCGAACAGCGTTGCCGGGGTGTGGAACAGAGAAACCATGTACATGTGAAGCTCGGGCGCGTCGGCGCGGGTCAGCTCCTCGTAAACGATGATCTGATAACCGAATGGCAGCCCTGGCCCGCCCCATTCCTTGGGCCAATGAGGGGTGGCAAGGCCCACTTTACGGCGCTCCTCAAGCCAGGCGATCATCTTGGGCTTGAGCGTTTCGTTTTCCAGCCCCTGCCATTCAACGCGCCAGTTCCTGGGCATCGCAGCAGCAAGCCAGTCACGGATCTCTTGCCGGAAGGCTTGCTCATCGCCGACCTTTGAGAGAATATCGAAAGTCCTGGTCATCACGCTGCCTCCAGCAGATCGGCCACCCGATCGAGCGCTTCGTTGCGGGTCAGATAGAGTGCTTCATTGAGCTTGGCCCGTTTCAGGAAGACATGCGGCTGGAATTCGGCAGTGAAACCCACACCGCCATGCAACTGTATGCAGTCACGCGCGACCTCGGCTGCAACCCGGGTGATATGCGCCTTGGCAGACAGGGCATCAATTAGCCCGGCATGATCGCCCGGATCAAGCAAAGCCACATGCGAAAGAAGCTCGCGCGCGCCAACCAGGGCGGTCTTGTGATCGGCCACCCGGTGCTTGAGCGCCTGGAAACTACCGATCACCTTGCCGAACTGCTCCCTAACCTTGAGGTACTCGATCGTCAGGTCCAGTACGGCCTCACCGATCCCAAGCGAGTCAGAGGCCAAGGCGATACAGCCCCAGTGTTCGAGGAGATCGGTAACTCGCCGGTCGTCTGCTGACAAGATGACTGCGTCTTCGGCAAGTGCCACTTGCGAAAGGGTCACGCTGCCAAGCGTTCGGCTAGTGTCATTCAAGGGGTGGACTTCGACCGTCACGCCGGGGCTATCGGCGGCCAAGACGATCCAGCTGCTCTTGCCTTCGCGCCTGCCGCTTAACACGAAATGCGTCGCAGATGGAGCGTCGAGTACGTCGGCTGCAATGCCGTTAACGCTCGTATCCTCGAAGTTCAGTTTGGCACCCGATGGCTGTGCAAAGCCGACCCGCATCGAGCCATCGGCAAGTGCGGGCAGCCAGGCCGCGCGTTGGCTGTCGCTCCCAGCGTGAGCGATCAGCGCAGCAGCCATCGTTGTTCCCAACATCGGAACCGGCGCCGACACTGCCCCCAGCGCCGCATGGAGGCGAGAGGCCGCATCGATTCCTAGGCCGAGCCCGCCATATTGCTCAGGAACAGTCAGCGCAGTCCAGCCAAGGCCCGCCATCTGCGACCAAAGATCCTCTGCAATCAGATTGCCGGACTGGGCATAGGCGACCGAACGTTCGCGGCGCCATTCGGCGCCCAGCATTTCGGCAAAGCTTTCGTCGAGCAGGTCCAGGTCGATGGAATCGGGCAAGCAGATTACTCCAGTCTCATGTCAGCGGGTATGCAGCCCGGTCAGCTGCCCGCGACGAGGTTCTTGAAATTGGCCAGCCGATCGGGCGCGCTTGCGCTGCTCTTCGAGGCGGTGTGGACGAGCTGGTGGGTGTCAAAGTGCGCGCTCATCATCACACTGAAGCCTTGGGCATCGAGGTTTCGGTTGAGCGAGCGTTTCATCATCTGCACAGCAAAAGGCGGGGCCTTGGCGATTGTTTCGGCGATAACCAGCGCAGTCGATTCCAGCTCGTCACGCACCACCAGCCGGGCAACAAAGCCGCGTTGGTGCGCCTCTATCGCCGTCAGCTTGCGCCCCGTGAACAGGATATCACGCGCCAGACGGTCGCCAAGCGCCCATGGGTGGAACAAGACTTCAACCGCGGCAGATCCCAGCAGAACGGTGGGATCGGAAAAGTAGGCGTCCTCCGACGCAATCAGGATGTCCGCCATCGCCGCGATCATGAAACCGCCAGCAATACACGCGCCCTGGGCCTGGACGATTACCGGCTTGGCGAGGTTACGCATGCTGAGCGCTATCTCCAGGTAGTAGCGATCCTCGAACTGGTATCGTTCGACCGTTGGCCGTTGCAGGTAATCATCACCCAGTTCCTTTTGGTCATGGCCTGCGGAAAAATCTGGCCCGTCAGCCGCGACAATGACAGCCCGCACTTCATCGTCAGACCCGGCACGCTTCAGAGCGGCGTCAAGGCTTTCCAGCATTGCCTTGTTCTGAGCATTGCGCTTTTCGGGCCGCGCCAGCGTGATCCGCTCGATGGCCCCCAGCCGTTCAATCCGGACATACTGCGCGGTCATGGCACTCATCTCATCCTTCCTGCGTTTGCAGATCAATAGTCCACCAGCTCGAAATCCTGCTTCTCCGTACCGCAGACTGGGCAAAAGAAGACGTCTTCCGGGATGGTTTCGAACGGCGTCCCCGGCGCAATACCTTCCTCTGGCAAGCCTAGGGCCTCATCATAGATGTAGCCGCAGCTCCGGCAGCGCCACTTTCGCGACAAACCACTCATCGCGACCGCCTTATCAACACGGCTTGAAGCGGATCGGCACCCGCTTCGGCCCACAGACAAAGTTAGAGATCGTCCGGGCAGGCGCTCCCGAGAGTTCTACCGATGCCACCCGGTCGAATAGTTCTTCCATCAGAACACGCATTTCGAGCCGAGCTAGGTGCTGCCCCAGGCAGACGTGGACACCATAACCGAAGCCAAGCTGCGCATTATCCTTGCGATCGATCTTGAATTCGAAAGGATCGTCAAAGACCAGTTCGTCGCGATTGGCCGAGCTGTAGCAGAGCATCAACCAGTCACCCTTCGCGATCTTCTGCCCAGCCAATTCGCAATCCGCAGTGGCCGTGCGCATGAAATGTTTGACCGGTGTTACCCAGCGCACACCTTCATCGACCAGGGCCGGGATCAGTGATCGATCCTGCCGGACCTGCTCGAAGAGCTGCGGCCGCTCAGCCAAAGCCCACATGATTCCAGCGGTTGTATTCGACGTCGTGTCATGGCCCGCAGTCGCGGCCGTGATATAATAACCGAGCAGTTGCCGTCGGGTCAGATATTCTCCGTCGATCCTGGCGTTCGCAATTAGGCTGTTCAGGCCGTCGTCCGGCGTCTCACGAAGCCGCGCGGTTACGCCGAGAAAGTAGTTTTCCAACTCGGCAATGCTGGCAAGGGTTGCCTGAAGCACCTCCTCCGGCGTCTGCTGCTTTCCAGAGCGATTCAACTCCGGATCGTTGCCCGAGAAAATCTCCTGAGTCAGCTTGAGCATCATTGGCTCGTCCTCTAGCGGGACGCCCATGAATGCCATCAAGACCCGTAGCGGATAAAGGAAGGCGACCTGCTTGGCAAAATCGCATTCGCCTCCAAGTTCAAGCATCTGGTTGACGAACTCGCAGGCAATCTTCCTCACCTGCTCTTCCATCGGTCGAACCGAACGAGGGGTTAGATGCGGGAACAAAACCCCCCGAAGATCCTTGTGCTCCTTCCCATCGACGGACACGACGCTGCGAACCATATTCGCTTCCCCGCCGGTCATTTGTCGAATCTTGGCGGCGTTCGCCCTTGTCTGGACAACGACCGCCCGATCAGCGTTGTGGAACAGGTCTGGCTGACGCTCGATTTCCTTGATGTCGGCATGGCGGCTCACCACCCAGAAGGGATCATAGCCCTCAGGCTCAGCCACATCGAGCGGCGCCTCGGCTCGAACCTGACGGAAGACCGCATCGATCCTGTCTCCATCAGCATAAGCCCGACCATCAACAATGGCGTCGGCTAGTGACTGGTGTAACGTCATCTATCTCCATCCTTCGCTGGCGGCGGGCGCCCGGTCAGAAAGCGTCCGAACGAGGCAAATCAGTCTAAATTGGACATTCCAAATGGTCGAAGTCATATCAGTTCCAGCTACCGACTTTCCATGCGTTTGACAAGACAAAACTAACTGGTAAGTTTTATTCGTTTGCATTAGGACTCGCGCTGACCAAAGTTGCGCGCAGCCCAGGAGTATTGACAATGTCGGTAATCACCGTGCGTGACATCGCCCACGTCCGCTATGCGGCGCCGGACCTTTCGGTGATGCGTTCGTTCCTCGAGGACTTCGGAATGCAATGCTTCGAAGCCAGTGGGCGCCTCTATGGCAAGGGCACCGACGGCAGACCCTTCTTTCACGTGACCGAACCGGGCAAAGCCGAGTTTCTTGCGGTCGGGTTCATTGCCAAGTCGGTAGAGGATCTGGAAGCTCTCGCAATGCACGAAGGCGTTGCGGTTGAGGACTCGGCCGAGCCGGGCGGCGGCAAGATTTTGCGACTGCGTGATCCCGACGGCTACCGAATTGAAGTAGTAGCCGGACAAGCAAATGGCGAGCAATCGTTTCCGCTGATCGGTGAAGTGTTCAATACTCCGGCTGCCAAACCTCGGCTCAACCGGGAGGTCCGGCTGACACCCGGGCCATCGCATCCGCACCGCATCGGACACACCGGACTTGCGGTCAGTGATTACCGCGCGAGCGAGAAATGGTACAAGGACCGCTTCGGATTTCTGACTACCAACGAGATCGAAGCTGCCAAAGATGTTCCACTGGGCGCATTCCTGCGTTGCAACCTGGGTGACCAGCCAACGGACCATCACACGCTGGCATTGCTTCAACTGCCTGGCGGACGTCGCAATCTGCATGCGGCCTTCGAAGTGCCCAGTGTCGACGACCTGCTGCTTGGGCACGACTACCTCAAATCAAAGAAGCGAAAGTCGTTCTGGAGCCTTGGGAGGCACGTGCTTGGCAGCCAGTATTTCGACTACTGGAAGGATCCGTTTGGCAACGAACTGGAGCACTGGACCGACGGTGATGTCTACACCGCCGAGCGACCACCAACGGTAGAGTCGATCGATACCCTCTTTAAGGCCCAATGGGGACCGCCCATCCCAATTGGCGGGATCCCCGTTGGCCTCGTGAAACGACTGCTTTCGCTATTCGTTCGCTCGAAACGCCGATTCTCTACCCAGCCCGAAGGACCAAACGCATGAAGCTTTGCACCTACACCGCCAATGGCCAGACCCGTACGGGCATTGTCGTTGGAGACGCAGTCATCGACACAGGTGTTCCCGGAACCATGATCGACCTCATCCGCGAGTGGGATAGCCTGAAGGCTGGTCTCGAAGCGAAGGCAGCTGCGGGCGGGGGTGTACCGCTTGGATCAGTGAAGCTCGAGGCACCGATACAGCGGCCGGGCAAGATCTTCGGGGCAACGCTCAATTACCATTCACACGTCGAAGAGGGAAAGAAGTTTGGCGGAGGTGATGCACCCAGTCGTCCTGGCTTTTTCACCAAGGCTCAAACTAGCATTAACGGTCCCTATGATCCGATTATCATCACCAAAGGAACCAAGGTTCCCGAAGAGCACGTCGGCCACTTTCCTGACAAGATCAAAGCAATCTTCGCTATCGCCGAATCCAGCACGGACTACGAGATTGAACTTGTCGCAGTAATCGGCAAGGGCGGAAAGCACATCGCCCGGGGCGACGCGCTTGGTGCTGTCTTCGGCTACTGCGTGGGCAACGAGGTAACCGAGCGCACCTGGCAGATTGCCAGCCCGCAATGGTCGCTCGGCAAGAGCTTCGACACGCACGCTCCGATCGGCCCGTGGATCGTGACCGCTGATGAGGTGGGCGATCCGCAGGCGCTGGGAATGCGTTGCTTCGTGAACGGCGAACTTCGCCAGGACAACAGCACTAGCGACATGGTCTTTCCGGTCGATGCCCAGATCGAGCACCTGTCGGTTGGCATGACCCTGGAGCCCGGCGATCTCATTTTTACCGGCACGCCAGCCGGCGTCGGGGTTGCTAACCTGCCACCCAAGTTCCTCAAGCCCGGCGATGTCGTGCGCTGCGAGATTGACGGATTGGGCCATATCGAAGGCCCCATGGTGGCGGAGGCCTGAAGCGTGGGTGTGACAGGCCAATACCGGGTCGCAATTGTGGGCGGCGGCTATGCGGGTTTTACCCTGGCGCGAGAGCTCGACCCTCATGTCAATGTGACATTGATCGAGGCACGCGAGGCATTCGTCATGACACCCGCGACGCCGCGCGTGTTGGTCGAACCTGCACTGTTCGACAGGATTGTGATCCCCTACGACCGGTTGCTGAAAAGGGGACGGGTAGTGCGCGGGCGCGCAACTGTGATCGACGAAGGCGGAGTCATGTTGGTCGATGGCACCCGGGTCGAAGCCGAAGCCATCGTCGTTGCCACTGGCTCGCATTATGCCGCGCCGTTCAAGCCCCAGGACGACAGCATTGCCGCTTTTAAGGAGGCGCTCTTGAACGCGTCGAGGCAGATCACTCAGTCTGACAATGTGGTCATCGTAGGCACCGGCGCAGTAGGGGTGGAACTCGCCGGAGAAATCAAGACCGTCTATCCCGGCAAGTCCGTAACCTTGGTTGGCGATCAGCCGCAACTGTTTCCGATATATACGGAACGACTGCATCAGGAACTGACCAAACGCCTTGCTGCTATCGGGGTTGCGCTCCGCCTCAATTGCCCAGTGAGTGGTCTCAAACAGACGAATGCGCCTTTTGAAGGAGAGGTCACGCTGGGAGATGGCACCGTGCTGTCCGGCCTGATTGTTCCGGCGATTGGCGCGCGCGTTGTTTCGAGCCCGGCACATGATTTGCCCGGCTCCCGGCCCCAGCCCAACGGGCAATTGGCGGTTGATGCCTGGTTGCGCCCGTCGAAACTGCCCAATGTCTTCGTCATGGGCGATCTTGCGGCAACCGGCGACGGTATGACGGTGGTTGCCACTGCCAAACATGTGCCGTGGCTGAAAAAGGCCCTGCTTGGCCTCGCCAATGGGAAAAACGCCGAAAGATTGCCGCCTTACAAGGGCTGGCGCATCCCACCGATCCTAGTCCCGCTCGGCCCCAAACTAGGTGTAAGTGTCCTCCCGCTGGGCAAAAAAGGAATGACTGTCGGGAATTGGGTTACCAGCAAGATCAAAGGCAAGAAGCAGTTCATTCCCCGCTACCACAAGGAATTCAATAGATAGCGGTCCCAGACGGCGACCAGTGCATTGATTGAGAACCCGCATTGCCAGCATGTGATCTACACCAGCCTTGATCGGAGGCTGGGCTCGTCAAATGTGGGTCTAAACCTCTATGGCCTTCAGACTTGCAGCGACGGGGATGCCCTGCTTATCCAATGCCGCCGCGATTTTGCTCGCGCCCTCCTGTTGGCCCCAGAACATTGGGCCGCCGCGATAGGCAGGCCAGCCGTAGCCATGAACCCAGACCACATCGATGTCAGACGCGCGCTGGGCCTTGCCCTCTTCAAGGATCCGGTACCCTTCGTTGACCATCGGATAGAGCGAGCGCTCGATAATCTCCTCGTCGGTGATTTCGCGTTTGGGGAGGTTTGATCGTGAACGGAAGTGTTCGATGATCGTGAGAGCTTCAGGCGAAGGCGTGCCATTTTGCCGGTCGTTGTAGTCGTAGAACCCCTTCCCGTTTTTCTGGCCAAGCCGACCCGCTGCGCAAAGGGCATCGCGCATCGTTTCGACCCGCGAAGGATCGCGGTGCCAGCCCACATCGAGCCCTGCCAGATCGCTCATCTGGAATGGCCCCATCGGCATGCCGAACTCGTAATGGGCGCGGTCGATCTGCTCGGGCGAAGCACCTTCAAGCAGCAGTTGCAGCGCCGCTTGCTGCCGCTGGGCAAGCATGCGGTTGCCGATAAAGCCCTGGCACACACCGGCCACCACCGCGATCTTGCTGATCCGCTTGGCCAGGACCATTACGGTCGCGAGCGCATCGTCCGCCGTTAAATCGCCGCGCACCACTTCCAGCAGTTTCATCACGTTGGCGGGCGAAAAGAAATGCATTCCCAGCACGTCCTGTGGCCGCAATGTCACCGAAGCGATTTCGTTCACGTCAAGATAACTGGTGTTGGTGGCAAGGACTGCGCCTGGCTTGCAGATCCGGTCAAGCTTGGCGAAAACCTCTTGCTTGACGTCCATCGCCTCATAGACGGCTTCGATCACCAGATCGCAGTCCGCAAGGTCTTCAAGACTGAGCGACGGAGTCAGGAGATTCATCATTTGCTCGACCTGCGCAGTGCTGAAGCGGCCCTTACTGGTCGATGCCTCGTAATTCCTCCGGATCGCAGCAACTCCGCGATCGAGACTGTCCTTTGCCTGCTCGACCAGCGTGACCGCAATTCCCTGCTGCAGGAAGTTCATCGCGATGCCGCCGCCCATGGTTCCCGCCCCGATCACCCCGACCCGGCGGATCTCGCGCAACGGAGTGTCCTTGGGCAAGCCATCGACCTTGGCCGCCTGCCGCTCGGCAAAGAACAAGTGGCGTTGGGCCCTGGTCTGCGCCCCTTGGCGAAGGCGTACGAACTCCTCACGCTCGAAGCGCAAGCCATCTTCAGGATCGTCTACACTGGCCGCAATTTCCACACACCTGAGCGCGGAATAAGGAGCGTCGAAACCTCTCCACCTGCGGGCATTTTCAGCCTTGAGCCTCTCGATCGATCCTAGATCCCCGGTGACAGGCAGATTACGGGTCGAACGCGGCCCCTTAGCAATGCATTCGCGAGCGAAGGCAATGGCGTCGGCCTTTAGGCTGGCCCCTCCAGCCAATTGATCGATAAGCCCGCGCTCTTTCCCTTCTATTGCGGAAATCGGTTCACCAAGCGACACCATCTTCGCGGCCTGCTCGATCCCAACGATGCGCGGGAGGCGTTGCGTGCCGCCGGCGCCCGGCACCAGCCCAAGCTTGACCTCGGGCAGCCCCAGTTGGGCGGAAGAAACCGCGATCCGATAATGGCAGACCAGAGCGAGTTCCAAGCCTCCGCCCAGCGCCGTTCCGTGGATGGCGGCCACGATCGGCTTGCTGGCATATTCAAAGGTATCAAACACTTCCAGGAAGCTCAGTCCGCTCGGGATGTTGGGATTTCCCATCTCCGAAATATCGGCGCCGGCGATAAAGGTGCGGCCCGCGCAGATCAGGACAATCGCCTTGATGCTGTCGTCCGCTACCGCCTTGTCAATCTCTTCTCCGATCCCGTTGCGGACACGCCAGCTCAAAGCGTTAACGGGTGGGTTGTCGACCGTGAGGATCAGAACTTCGCCATCACGCGTTGAAGTCACTGATTGCATTTGCGGCCTCCAATCTCGTTCGCTCAAATCGTCTGCGCCCTCCCATAACGACCTGCACTTGACAAGAAAAACTTACCAGTTAGTTTTACATCAAAGATGGCGGGACTGAGGCTGCGCGGCGCTTGTGAAATAGTGAAGGGTTTCCCGTTCCGATGCCCAACTCGACACTGCCTGCTATCGTTGATTGCTTTATAGCAGCAGGTCGTCATCATTCGTGGATCGGCACCTGGAGCTGCGCCAGTTGAAAACCGTTTCACTCTCGGAGGTTCAATGCATCCGTCTGTCTACGCCAAGTCTCACCCGGATAGAGCCGCGTATGTCATGGCGACCTCTGGCGAGGTGGTCACGTATCGCGACCTTGATGAGCGCTCGAACCAGGCCGCGCATCTGCTGCATTCGCTTGGACTGAAGACCGGTGACGTAGTTGCCGTGTGCATGGACAACAACCCGCGCTTCTTCGAGGTCGTCTGGGGCGCGCAGCGTTCAGGTCTCTATTATGCTTGCATCTCGTCCAAGCTCTCGGCGGGGGAGATCGACTACATCGTGCGGGATTGCGGTGCTCGGGCCTTGGTAGTTTCACCCGGAATCGGTGCTGCTGCAGACGAGCTGCCCGGTGTCTTGCCCGGTGATGTCAAACTGTTCATGACCGGTGCGGCCAGCGCTCCTTATACCAGTTGGCAAAAAGCGCGCGATGTGTTTCCGACAACCGCCGTGTCCGACGGGACCGCTGGCGGATCGATCCTCTATTCCTCCGGAACGACCGGAAAGCCCAAGGGAATCAAGCGACCACTGACAGGTGGCTCGATCCTCGACAAGACTTTCCTCGATCACCTTATGCAGGGGCCTTTCGCTATAGGCGAAGCGCGCACCTACCTTTCACCGGCTCCGCTCTACCACGCTGCGCCCCTTGGCTGGGCACTTGGAATTCACCGCCTGGGCGGCACGGTTATCGTAATGGAAAAGTTCGATCCCGAGCATGTCCTACAACTGATCGAACGCTACCAGATCGAAGTCGCCCAATTCGTGCCGACCCATTTCGTGCGGATGCTCAAGCTTCCTGCCGGCACGGCCGAGAAGTACGATGTCTCAAGCCTGGTGTCGGTTATACATGCCGCCGCGCCCTGCCCCATCCCGGTCAAGGAACAGATGATCGGCTGGTTCGGGCCGATCATCCATGAATACTATTCCGGCTCGGAAGGTATCGGGTTCTGCCATCTCACTTCGGAAGAATGGCTTGCTCACAAAGGCTCGGTCGGGCGCGCGATCGTTGGCAAGATCCAGATCTGTGACGAAGATGGAGAACCGCTACCGCCGCGCAGAGAAGGTGTCGTCCATTTCTCAGATGGACCGCCGCTGAGCTATCACAATGCGCCCGAAAAGGTCGCCGAGAACAGCAACAAGTATGGCTGGACCACCTTGGGAGATGTGGGTTGGGTGGACGAGGAAGGCTACCTCTACCTCACAGACCGCAGAAGTTTCATGATCATATCCGGCGGGGTCAACATCTACCCACAAGAGATCGAAAATCTTCTGATCATGCACCCCAAGGTCGCCGATGCGGCGGTCGTTGGTGCCCCCAACGAAGATATGGGCGAGGAAGTGGCGGCGGTGATCCAGCCACAGGACTGGAACGATGCCGGCCCGGCGCTGCGCGACGAACTGCTTGCCTATGCCAAGGCCAACCTCTCACACGTCAAGACCCCGCGTCGGCTGGATTTCATGCAGGAACTGCCCCGGCACCCCAATGGCAAGCTCTACAAGCGGCTCCTTCGCGACAGCTATTGGGGCAAGGGCGAGACGACAATTGTCTGAGGTGCCGGCCAGCCAATCGTAAATCGGACATATTCAAGGAAGGCAGATAAGAACCATGAAGCTCAACAATTCCATTTCCGCCGTGGTCACAGGTGGCGCCTCGGGGCTCGGTCAGGCAGCGGCCGAAGCGCTGGCAGCCCAAGGGGTGAAAGTCGCCATCTTCGACATCAACGAAGAACGCGGCGAGGCGATCGCCAAGGCGATCGGCGGTGTCTTCTGCAACGTCAACATCATGAGCGAGGAAAGCGCGGTCGCAGGTTTCGCCAAAGCACGTGCGGCGCATGGCCAGGAACGCATCCTGGTCCATTGTGCAATGGCATCACGGCGCGGCAAGACTCTGGCTTTCGACAAGGAAACCGGCAGGTTCAAGCGGACGTCCACCGAAGACTATGAATTCGGGGTCCAGGGCATCCTCGTCGCGTCTTACCGCATGGCATCGCTCTCGGCGCTTGGCATGAGCGAGCTTGAGCCGCTCGAAGATGGCGAACGGGGCTGCATTACCCTGACCGCTTCGGTCGCCGCCCAGGACGCGCAGATCGGTCAGGTCATCTACGGCTCGGCCAAGGCCGGCGTGAACGGACTGGTTCTGCCGATCGCCCGAGACCTGATGGACCTCGGCATCCGCTGCAATTCGATCATGCCGGGAATTTTCGCAACGCCGCTGGTCAGCAACATGCCGCAGAATGTGATCGACGCCCTTGGTGCATCGGTTCCCTTCCCCAAGCGCCTTGGCAAGCCCGAGGAATTCGGCAGTCTGGTGACCGAGCTCAACCGCAACACCTACTTCAACGGCCAATGCATCCGCCTCGACGGCGCGATTCGTATGGCTCCGAAGTAGCCTTGGCGCGGGCATCACACCCGGCGGCGGGTCCCACTGCCCCCGGCGTTCCGAATTTACCAGGCAACCAGCCGGCCTACCCACCAGAGAGGCGTGGCTGGTTCACAGTCGCGGTCCTCACTGTTCTAACGACTCTTTCTGTGCTCGACCGCAACCTGCTTTCGCTGCTTGTCATTCCGATTCAAGCAGATTTGGGCCTCAGCGAAATCCAGATGGGCGCGCTGATGGGGATCGCCTTCGGCCTTTTTTTCTGCCTGGGCGCATTGCCGATCGGCTGGGCCCTAGACCGATTCAGCCGCCCCTTGGTGATCTGGGCGGGTGTGACGGTTTGGAGCATTGGAACGATGGCCTGCGGCATGGCACAGAACTTCTGGTCGTTTTTTGCGGCAAGAGCCACGATCGGGGCTGGCGAAGCCGTAATGGGCCCTGGTTCGCAGTCACTTCTGCCCGAATTCTTCCCGCCCGAAAGGCTCGGATTTCCGATGTCGATCTTTTCGACAAGCATCAAGGTGGGCGCGGGAGTTTCTTTTGCAATCGGTGGGGCTCTCACCATGTTCATCTCGCCGGACGCTAGCTACGACCTACTAGGGCTCGTTACCTTGCGGGGCTGGCAGGCGATTTTCTTGATCGTCGGGGCGCCCGGGTTGCTGCTCGCTTTTCTAGCCTTTGCGATACGTGATCCGCGCGCCAGCCAGGGCCAGATGATCCAAAAGGCGGGCTACGGCGATTATCTTCGGATAGTGAAGGCAAATTGGCGATTTGTCGTGCCGCATCACATCGGCCTGCTGCTGGTCACGACCGTTTCAGTTGGTCTTCAGGCTTGGATGCCTGCATTTTACGAGCGCGTGCACGGTCTCTCCGCCTCTCAGATCGGGCCGTCTTTGGGATTGGCGATTTCCGTTGGAACAATCATCGGTCTTCCCTTGCACGGCAAGCTCGCTGACAGTTGGTTTGCCAAGGGCAAGAGTGACGCGCACCTTTGCTATACTGCAGCTGCCACGCTTGCGGCCGTTCCGGTTGCGGTCGGGATCTTCCTTGTTCCGGATCCAATCTTGTCGCTGGCACTGACGGGACTCTATTTTCTTATCGTCTCCGGCTACCTCAGCTTGCCGGTCACGATCCTGCAGATCGTCATGCCAGGGGAGATGCGCGGTAAGGCAGGATCAGTCCTGATTGCCATCAACGGCGTCCTGTCGCTTGGCGGTGCGCCGCTACTTGTGGCGGCCGTCACCGAAGCGCTCGGTGGCAGCCAGACAGTTGGACAATCGCTGTTGCTGTGTTCAGTTGTGATCCTGCCGCTCGGCGCCTTGGCCTTCTGGGTGGCTTTGCCTTCCGTACGTTCGATCATGGCCACTCGAAGCGAGACCTGATCGCAATGCAAAAGAAGATCGGGTTCACTCGAACCAGTTCCCTCGAAAGTCACATGCTATGGACCTGAGCTACGGAGCCGAAGCTGAGAGCTTTCGTGGCGAAGTAAGCACTTTCCTCAAGCAGGCCTTGCAGCCAGGCGAGCGGCGCGGTGCTGCTCTTGCTGCATTCATAAAGGATTTCCGCCGCGCCGCGTTGCCCCGGCCACATCGCCGGTCGGCGCAATGGGGCACCCAGTCGCCCACTTGGTTACAGTGGCCGCATGGCACGTGCAGGAGCCGGTCGAGCCGCTGGCCGTGATGTTGCCCCAGGGGTTGCTCGAATTATGGGGTCTGAATCAGAGCGCGGTCCCGACCATGGCCGAGGTCAGATTACCAAAGCCCGCCTGCACGACGGTGCCGCATGCGGTCTTCGAATAGAGCTTCTGATCCGCAAGTTCGTCCCGCCTGGAGGAAGCCAAGGTAAAGAGAATCGCGGATAACAATGAACGCAGAGGATCTATTGCGTCAAAACAGGGCGCAACTGGCAGAAAAAAACTCGAGGTTATGCGCTGCATTGTTAGCCACACTTACTGCACCATTTCTGCGTGCAAACGCGAAAAACCCTCCCTTTCGGCAGTCCAAGCCCTTCTTCGGATCCTGCTTTCTCAATACCCTACACCGGCGGCCTTCCCGGTTGGGTTTTTGGGGTTGCTGAACCCCTCCCGCCCTCGCCGACCGCGACTGAGCCATCGTCTCTCATTCTGACCATCGCAGATGCCGCAGCAGAGCTGCGCGTCTCACAGCGGACCGTGCGGCGGCTGATCGCGCGAGGACGGATCGAAGCGGTTCGGATTGGACGAAGCGTCCGCATCCCCCGGGCCGCAATTGCTCAGCTGCTTCGAGATGGCGGGGCCAGTCAGTTCAATAGCATAGAGCAGTATCGTGATTAGGTCCGGCCAGCGATGGGGTTGGATTAATCGTATATGCTTTCACGAATCGCCGCTCCTGTCCTCGTCTGTCCTCACGACAAAGAATGGTCATTACCGATGAACCGAAGTCCAACACTGCCAACCCTCAAGGACGTACTCGACGCCATTGAACGTTTGGAACCAGGCACGCGCAAACGAGACCTGAAGAGCGCCGTATCGTCGTTCTGCAAGGCGGTTGGCAAGTCGCCTGAGCATCTACTGGCTCATCCAAAAGAGATCAGGCCTCTGCGGGAAGGCATCGCACCGCTAGCGATCGGCATCTCTGAACGCCGCTGGGCCAACATCTGTTCTGGTTTGGCAAAGTCACTTGAGCTGGTCCGCGACCTAATGCCCAGCCGGAACACAGCCCCCATCCACCCCGATTGGCAGAGCAAGCTCGACCTGCTGCCTGTAAGCTTGTCTCGCGGATTGTCGGCAGCGACCCGATGGCTGAGCTCGTCGGGTGTAACTCCGTCGACAGTAACTGCCGAAGATTTGAAGGCTTACACAGAGGCCATCTTCGAGGGCCGCATGCGTGCACATGCAGAGAAGGCATCGGACCGAGTTATTTGGTGCTGGCAGCGGGCAGTGCGGACTTGCCCAGAGTGGCCAGGGATCGCTCTTGAGCGCCAAAGCAAGCGCGACAGCTACTCTTACCCTTTTGAGTATTTCCCTGCGTCATTCGCGGCTGATGTCGCAGCATATCTCAACCGTCTGAGCCAAGGTGCGCTTCTTGACGAAGATGATGACAGCGATGACTTCGGACCAGTTAAGCCCGTACGTCCGGCAACGATCAAGACACGCCGCCATCAGATGCGAGCCGCTGCTTCTTGCCTTGTGCGCTCCGGGGTCGCGCCAGAGACGATTACGAGTATCGGGGTCCTGGTTGAGGTGCAGAACGTCAAACGCATCCTCAATTTTCTGATGGAACGACGCGGCGGCCAGTCTTCAGGTGGTGTCGCACAAATGGCCAGCTTCCTGACCAAAGTTGCTCTGTATTGGGTCAAGGTAGATCCCACAGATCATCTGCGCTTGAAACGCATCGCTGCAAGAGTTGCGGTTCAAGAACATGGCATGACTGCAAAGAACCGAGAGCGTCTGCGCCCATTTGACGATCATCAGGTTGTTGCCGAGTTTGTGTGCCTACCAGACACGATCCGCAAACATGTCGAACGAAGCAAGGCGCCGGACAAGCGGCGTGCGCTTCTTGCA
>JACCDH010330595.1_pt1 | contig 49328 bp, 43 predicted proteins | sample 7442481 | NCBI WGS metagenome assembly JACCDH01 (sample SAMN15323433, study PRJNA562643) | freshwater metagenome | isolation source: river surface water | place: USA:Blue River Watershed | collected 2017-08-15
CGACCTTCTATCTGAATGCGGTGAAGGCGGCCGGCACGGACGATGGCGACAAAGTGATGGCGAAGATGAAATCGACGAAGGTGAACGATGTCTTTGCAAAAAATGGCGTGGTGCGTCCTGATGGACGCATGGTGCACGACATGTTCCTGATGCAGGTGAAATCGCCCTCGGAGTCCAAGGGAGAGTGGGATTACTACAAGCAGATTGCGGTGATCCCCGGCGATCAGGCTTTCATGACCAAGGCCGAGACCAAGTGCGTATTGTGGAAGTAGGCGTCCGTTCCGGGCCTCTTGTCCAGGTGCTGCAAAAACCCCTGCACCGTCAGGGGTTTTTTTATTTCGCTGATGCGCTTCGCGGCAGCCGCCATTGTCGCCGCTGAATCTCTATTCTCAGGTAATAACGCTCGCCAGAAATTTCTCTGAGGGAATAAAACCAAATTTGTTTCCCTGAGGGAATTTTGATATTCACTGCTGCTCTTGCATAATGGCAAATCAATAGAACCAGAAGTCGTCATCTCCGCTTTTCAGACGGCCATTCATAGCGGCGCCAGCTGCTTTTTCAGATGCAGACATCACTGCGACAGACGCAACACCAGACGCAACACCAAACGCTTCTGGAGAACCGGCGCATCATCCTCGGATGGGGCATTGGCTGGCTCGTTGCGTGTGCACTGATCGCGGGAGCGGCACTGCTGAAGATTCACTCCGACCGCCAAGAATTGCTGGAACATGCGCGATCCGAAGCAGGCGCACGAGCGACGCACTATGCAGAGCAAGTCATGCGGGCAGTCTCCCAGATCGACCAGTTGTCGATGTCGATCAAGTACCAGTGGGAGCAAAGGCGGGGCAGGATGGATCTGGAAGAGCAGTACCGGAAAGGCGTCTATCAACGTTCGCTGTATCCGGTGGTGATCAGCGCTGATGGTCATGCGGTCTACGCGACGCGCCGGCTGAACAAGGGAACGTACATGGGTGACCTGGAATTCTTCGCCACCCTCAAGAATCGCTCTGTGCAGGGATTGCTGATCTCTCATCCGGCGCAAGGTCGCGGCGGTCTCGCGGGCACGCAAGTCATCCGTTTTTCACGCGCTCTGGTGCGCAGCGACGGCCGCTTTGATGGCGCGGTGCTGATTGCGGTCGAATCGACGTTCATAGCCGGCCACCAGGACAGCTCCCGGCTGCGGGTCGGTGATTTCATGTCGGTGTATTTCAATGATGGGACGGTCCTCACCAGCCAGTCAGGCGGCGGATCAGTGGCATCGTTCTATCGCTCTCCCCCCTCGATGCCGGCCTCCGATGGCGCTCTTTACCAGACAGGCGAGCTTTTTACGGATGGACGTTCGCGTCTCGTGGGCTGGAAGCGTCTGGAAGCCTACCCGCTGATCGTGGTGGCCGCGATCAGCGAAGACAATGCGCTGTCGCCTTACCGGTCAACGCAGTCCACCTATATCGGCATTGCCATTGCGGTGAGCGTGCTGATGGGATTGTTCTGCGCAGCGGGGGCATGGTCCCAGTTGAGAACCAGTGCACGGCGCCGGCATGATTCTCAGGTGCAGACAACTTTCCGGCTTGCGGTCGATGGTGCGCGCGAAGCTTTCCTGATGATCCATCCGACCTATCATGCGGATGGTCGTATTGACCAGTTGCTGATCGAAGACTGCAATGAGCGAGCCGCCGAGATTTTAGGCTATCCGCGCAACAAGTTGATCGGCAAGTGCTGCACCGAGCTGTATCAGGGACCTTCGCTGCAGGACGTGCGCGATTTTTTTGCGCGCGTGCTCAAAGAAGGATTCGTGGAGGATGAGTTTCACGTTGCACGCGGCAAGCGGCACGCACCCGGATGGTTCCAGCGGCGCGCGGTTCGCTCCGGGATGGATGTGGCGATCACCATCCGGGATGTTTCCGAGGCCAAGCAGCAGGCCGAGACGCTGGCGACGCTGGCGCGCACGGATTCTCTGACCGGCCTGCCCAATCGTCACTGGCTGAATGATTATCTGCCCGGCGCGATAGCGCGGGCCAGTGAACGCGGCCGCAAGCTGGCGCTGTATTACGTCGATCTCGATAACTTTAAAGATATTAATGATTCGCTGGGTCACAAGAGCGGAGACGACGTCTTGTTCGCGGTCGCCAAAGGCCTGAGTGCTGCGATGCGTGCCGGCGATCACCTTGCCCGCATCGGCGGTGATGAGTTCCTTGCGGTGATCGAGGATCTTACCGATGAAGAGGATGCACGCAGGATTGCCGCCAAGCTGAACGATGCCGTGAACCTCGAAGATACGCTGATGCCCTGGCGCGGCTTCGTGCCCAAGGCCTCGATCGGGGTGAGTGTGTTTCCTGATCATGGTCAGGACATGGACAGTCTGCTGCAATCTGCCGACATCGCGATGTACCAGGCCAAGTCAGAGGGCAAGTCCAGATTCTGCTTTTACAGCGAAGAGTTCGCGCAGCGCGTGCGTGACCGCATTTCTACCGAGCGCGCGCTGGAGCTGGCGATTGCCAACGATGAATTCGTGATCTACTACCAGCCTCGCGCCGATGCGCGCACCGGTCTGCTGTCCAGCATGGAAGCGCTGGTGCGCTGGCGCCATCCGCAACGCGGACTGGTGGCGCCGATAGAGTTCATTCCGGTAGCCGAGCATTCACGGCTGATCGTTCCTCTGGGTGATCTGGTCATACGCAAGGTCTGCGAACAGCTGATGCAGTGGCGCGAGGAAGGCCTGAGCTTGCGGCCGGTATCTGTGAATGTCTCTGCGCTGCAGCTGCACGGCGATGGTTTGCGGCTGTCGCTGGCCGCCAATCTCAGCCGCTTTGCGCTGCCGTCGTCGCTGATCGCCATTGAACTGACTGAGTCGAGCATGCTGGAAGAAGGTGGCAACGGTTTTGAAGAACTCAGGCGGCTGCGCGAAATGGGCGTGGAGCTGCAAATTGATGATTTTGGCACCGGCTATTCTTCGCTGTCCAAGCTGCAAAGCCTCGACATTGACGTAGTGAAGATTGACCAGTCATTCGTCTACAAGCTGGCAACCGATCATCAGAGCCGCGCGCTGTGCGAGGCCGTCGTGTCGATTGGCCGCAATCTGAACATCGATATCGTGGCCGAGGGCGTCGAGACTGCCGAGCAGCTGCAATTATTGAGGCAGATGGGTTGCGACGAGATACAAGGCTATCTGGTATCCCGGCCGGTGCCCGCCGACGAGATACCATCGCTGATGGACAGGAAATTTTTCTGAAGACGTACTCAGAACAGGCGTGCCATGCCGGTCAGGTCCGGCTGGTGCACGATGCCTTTTTCCGTGATGATCGCCGTCACGAGTTCTGCCGGCGTGACATCGAACGAAGGATTGCGCACTTCCACGCCTTGCGCCGCCCACTGACAATCGCGATAGCCGGTGACTTCCTCGCGCGCTCTTTCTTCAATCGGAATCAGGTCGCCGCTGGCCAGCGTCATGTCAATTGTTGACAGCGGGCAGGCGACATAAAAGGGTATGTTGTGGCGGTGCGCGAGCACTGCGACCATGTAGGTGCCGATCTTGTTGGCGACGTCGCCGTTGGCTGCGACCCGATCCGTGCCGACCACCACCGCATCGATCTCGCCGCGCGCCATCATGTGGCCGGCCATGTTATCTGTGATCAGGGTGACAGGAATTTTTTCCTGCACCATTTCCCATGCGGTCAGGCGAGCACCCTGCAGGAAAGGACGGGTTTCATCAGCGATCACGCTGATGTTTTTACCCGATGATACGGCCGAGCGGATCACGCCCAGTGCGGTGCCATGCCCCGCAGTGGCCAGCGCGCCGGCATTGCAGTGCGTGAGCACGCGCGCGCCATCGGGCAGCAGGGCGGCACCATGTTCTCCGATGGCACGGTTGATGCGCACATCGTCTTCGTGGATGGAAACCGCCTCTTCCAGCAGAGTCTGTGCCAGAGAAGCGCTTGTCTGCGCCGAGTGTTTCTGCCAGCAGGCACGCATCCGACTCAGCGCCCAGAACAAATTGACAGCGGTCGGACGGCTGGCAGCCAGCAGCGTGAAGCCTTGTTCGAGCGCGCTGGTGAAATCGTGCTCGCTCATCCCGGCTCTAGACAGACGCATTGCTTCCAGCGCGACCCCGTACGCTGCAGCAACACCAATCGCCGGCGCACCACGCACCACCATGCTGCGTATGCCCTCGGCGACACTCTCCGCCGAATCGTAGTTCAGATAATCGAAGACGGCGGGCAGTCGTGTCTGATCGATCATCTGCAAATATCCGCCTTGTGGCGTCTCGCGCCAGCGCAGTGCCTGAACCGGTTCCACCTCAGTCCCCTTCAAATTCGCACAACGCGAATACTGACAAGCCAGCACTCTCCAGACGCAAGCGGCCGCCGATATCCGGCAGGTCGACCAGGAATGCACATTCGACGATATGGCCGCCCATTTTCTGCACCAGCGTCGCTGCCGCCTGCGCAGTGCCGCCAGTGGCGAGCAGATCGTCAACGATCAGGATGCGGTCGCCGCGGTCGATGGCTCCGTGATGGATTTCGATGCGGTCGGTGCCATATTCGAGATCATAATCATGACCCATCGCTTCTCCGGGCAGCTTACCCTGCTTGCGGATGGGAACGAAGCCCAGCTTCAGCGCATAGGCCAGCGGCGCGGCGAACATGAAGCCGCGCGATTCGATGCCGACGATCTTGGAAATCTGCTGCCCCCGGTAGCGTTCAACCAGCGCTTCGATCGCTGCGTGAAAGCCTGCGCCATCCTTGAGCAGGGTAGTGATATCCCTGAACTGAATGCCGGGCTTGGGATAATCGGGAATCGTGCGAATCAGCGAGGTAAAGTCCATGGTGATAGGCCTTGTCAGGAAATTTATTGGGCTGTCTGATTTGCGTTGCGGCCATAGCTACGAAAACGCTCAATGACGGCCTGCATGTCTGCAGGGGTCAGCAGCACTGGCTGCCCGGTCTGGCGCGCCATCAGATACTGCTGGCACAGTGATTCAATCTCGACAGCGACAGCCATCGCTTCATCCAGATCGCGGCCAGCGGCAATCAGCCCGTGGTTCGCCAGCAGGCAGGCTTTGCGGTCTTTCATCGCATTGACTGCATTGACGGACAGCGCTTCCGTGCCAAACAACGCATACGGCGCGCAGCGTATGGAGTCTCCGCCTGCGATCGCGATCATGTAATGAAAAGCCGGCAGATCTTCCCGCAGGCAGGCCAGCGCTGTCGCGTGGGGCGAGTGCGTGTGGACTATCGCATTCAGTTCAGGCCGGTTTTTCAGCAGGTCGAGATGAAAATGCCATTCGCTCGACGGCTTGCCATCACCGATGACTTTTCCGGAAAAATCCATCGCTACGATGCGCTCGGGATGCATCTGCGACACCGGCATGCCCGACGGCGTGATCAGAAAATGATCGTCCTCGCGGCAGCTCACATTGCCCGAGGTGCCACGGTTCAGGCCCGAGCGTTCCATCTCGTGGCAGGCATCGATGATCCGTTGTCGCAATGCGATCGAATTGGCATTCATCGTTTCAGCACCCTGCCGGCGATCGCCGAGAGTTTTTCGATCATGGCCGGGTCGCTTGCCTCAGGCGCAGTGATCAGCGCGTGCTCCAGCGCCTGCTTGCATGAACAATTGGCAGAATGCGCATCGTTTGCCACATGAGGCACCACACGTTTCACCAAGTCACGGCCCTTGCCCGCATTGCCGACCAACACCCGGATGACTTGTTCAACACTGACATGATCATGATCCGGATGCCAGCAATCAAAATCCGTCACCATGGCGACTGTTGCATAGCAGATCTCGGCTTCGCGAGCGAGCTTGGCCTCCGGCATATTGGTCATGCCGATCACGTCGCAGCCCCACTGGCGGTAGAGCATGGACTCCGCCTGGCTGGAAAACTGCGGCCCTTCCATCGCCAGATACGTGCCGCCGCGGACCGCAGCAACGCCCGCTTCGCCCGCCGCCCGCTGCAAGTGATCGCCCAGACGCGAGCACACCGGATGCGCCATTGAGACATGCGCGACCAGTCCTTTGCCGAAAAAAGATTTTTCGCGGGCGAAGGTACGATCGATGAACTGATCAATGATCACGAAGCTGCCCGGCGGCAGAGTCTCTTTCAGCGAACCGACTGCCGACAGCGAGACGATGTCCGTGACACCCAGACGCTTCATCGCGTCGATATTGGCGCGGTAGTTGACATCCGTGGGCGAGAGCTTGTGCCCGCGCCCGTGGCGGGGCAGGAAAGCCATAGGCTGTCCGGACAGCACGCCGGTAAGTATCAAATCCGACGGAGCGCCGAAGGGGGAGCTGACGGACACCCATTCGGGGTTTTCCAGTCCGTCGATCTCGTAAATGCCACTGCCGCCGATGATGCCAAGGCGCCGGGGCGGAGGTGCGGAATGCATGGGGGAAGATCCTGTGCGGTAGAAAGCCCGCACTGTACCAAAAAAGTTTAGCTCGGAAGAAATATCCGCGGAGCCGGCTGCAAGGTCGTCATGACGACGACGCTATTGAGGACGAGTAGGGAAACAACCGGATGATTGCAGGCTCTGGTAATGACGAGATTTATACCGACGCCCCGGGATTGAGCAAGATCGACGCTGGTGATGGCAACAATAACGGCGTTGCCACGACTGCGGAGCAGCGACTGATTGTTGATGTTCGGAATGGCAGACTGTTCTGCGACGAAGAGGGTTCCGGCGCTCTCATGGCAGACCACATCGCCGCACTCATCGGCGTGAGGGCATTGAGCGCTGAACAGATTACTTTTTTCCGATAATGAGTTGAGCCCGGCCAGTCGGGCATCGAAGCGCCAGGGGCGCATGAAGCAAACAGCCCGGCACGAGCCGGGCTGTTTGAGGGAAATTCGGTGGGGTGGCCGATGGGACTCGAACCCACGACGACAGGAATCACAATCCTGGACTCTACCAACTGAGCTACGGCCACCACTGAAAAGCGCGTGTTTTCGGCCAGTGCCGAAACAAGCCTGCCATTATACAAAATTTCCTTTCCGTGGGCACGCTTTCCGCGTGAGCGCAGGGCGCGACACCGAAGTCAGGTCTTGCCGATGGCCGTAGCGACTTCTTCGGCGGCGACTTCCAGTCCCAAAAGCTGCCGGAACGCCGAGGAGAGCGCAGAGCGGCTGCCGGTGGTGTACGCCGACAGCCGGCCGGGCTCGCTGCCGGCGCGCAGCAGGCCCTGCCGGGACAACAAGCGTTGCAGTTGTCTGGCCACCGGCTCGCCGGTGTCTACCAGTGTCACCGCGCGTCCGGCATCGGCGGCAGCTTTAGCGATCAGCGCCTGCACGAATGGGTAGTGCGTGCAGCCCAGCACCAGCGTGTCAGCCCGCTGCCTGACCAGTGGTGCGACATAGCGTTCGACCAACATCGCGGTGTCGCGCGAGTTCAGTTCGCCTTTCTCGATCTGGTCCGCAAGACCATTGCAGGCTTGTGGCAGAAACTGTATCCCGGTAGATTCGGCCACCTGCTGCTGCAGCGTCTGAAATTTGTCGCTGGCGAGCGTGGCATGCGTAGCCAGCACACCCACGACACCGCTTTGGGTGAGCGAGGCAGCAGGCTTGAGTCCGGGCTCCACACCAACGACCTGCAATTCGGGATAGGTGGCGCGCAGCGCAGCGATGGCCGCGGCGGTGGCCGTGTTGCACGCAACGACCATTGCTTTGACCCTGAAGCGCAGGAAGAACGCTGCAATCGCCAGCACGCGCCCGACAATCACCGCTTCGGGCTTTTCTCCGTAGGGTGCAAAGCCCGAATCAGCGAAGTACAGCAATTCCTCTGAAGGCAGCAGTGCGCGCACATGGCGCAGCACCGACAGCCCGCCGACGCCCGAATCGAAAATTCCGATCGGCGCATCAGCGGACAAGGGAGGCGCAGACAAAGGGAGTGTGTCCTCAGCCAAGCTTGACCGGTATCTTGCCAATGGTGGCGGCGATTCGTTCCTGCCATTCTTTCGGGCCGGTGTTGTGCACCGAGGTGCCCTGCGAATCGACCGCAACAGTCACCGGCATGTCGGCCACATCGAATTCATAGATGGCCTCCATGCCCAGATCTTCGAAACCGACAACCTTCGCGCCTTTGATCGCTTTGGATACCAGGTAAGCTGCGCCACCAACGGCCATCAGATAAGCTGACTGATGCTTTTTGATTGCGTCAATCGCGACCGGGCCGCGCTCGGCCTTGCCAACCATCGCAATGAGGCCGGTTTTTTCGAGCATCATGTCAGTGAATTTGTCCATGCGGGTCGCGGTGGTCGGGCCCGCAGGGCCGACGACTTCATCACGCACCGGATCGACCGGGCCGACGTAATAAATCACCCGGTTCGTGAAATCCACCGGCAGCTTCTCGCCTTTGGCCAGCATGTCCTGAATACGCTTGTGCGCGGCATCGCGGCCCGTCAGCATCTTGCCGTTCAATAGCAGTGTCTGGCCCGGCTTCCACGAAGCGACTTCAGCGGCGGTGAGAGTGTCGAGATCAATACGCTTGGATTGTTGAGTATCCGGGGTCCAGTGAACCTCCGGCCACTCCGATAGCGACGGCGGTTCGATATACGCCGGGCCTGAGCCATCCAGCACGAAGTGCGCGTGACGGGTTGCCGCGCAATTTGGAATCATTGCCACGGGTTTCGAGGCCGCATGTGTCGGATGCATGTGAATCTTCACGTCGAGCACCGTGGTCAGTCCGCCCAGACCCTGCGCGCCAATGCCGAGCGCATTCACTTTTTCATACAGCTCGATGCGCAGTTCTTCAGTCTTGTTCTGCGGGCCGCGTTCAAGCAGATCGCTCATGTCAATGTCATCCATCAGCGACTGCTTGGCCATCAGCATCGCGTGCTCGGCCGTGCCGCCGATGCCTATGCCCAGCATGCCCGGCGGACACCAGCCCGCACCCATCGTGGGCACGGTCTTCAGTACCCAGTCCACCAGCGAATCGGAGGGATTGAGCATCACGAATTTGGTTTTGTTCTCCGAGCCGCCGCCCTTGGCCGCGACCTGCACATCCACCGTATTGCCCTGCACCAGTTCCATATGCACGACAGCGGGCGTATTGTCTCTGGTGTTCTTGCGCTCGAACTGAGGATCGGCGACTACCGAGGCGCGCAATTTGTTGTCAGGGTTGTTGTAGCCGCGGCGTACACCTTCATTGATTGCCTCCGTGATCGAGCCGGTGAAGCCTTCGAAGCGCACGTCCATGCCGATCTTCAGGAAAACATTCACGATGCCCGTGTCCTGGCAGATGGGTCGTTTTCCCTCCGCACACATGCGCGAGTTGGTCAGGATCTGCGCGATCGCGTCTCTGGCGGCCGGGCTTTGCTCGCGCTCATAGGCACGTGCCAGATGGCGGATGTAGTCCACCGGATGGTAGTAGCTGATGAACTGCAGGGCAGCGGCAACGGATTCGATCAGGTCTTCTCGCTTGATGATTGTCATGATTGTGCAAGGGTGAGTCAGTGAAAGTCGTGGAGAGTGTGCAAACTGCGAACCAGACGGGCGGGATAAGGCTTGGAGCCGGCAAAGTCACGCAACGATGAAACCGGCGGCGTGCCTGCCTTGCGCTGGGTCAATCGGGGGTCGCTTTGCCAGGCCTGCACATCAACGCGCATCGTCCGACATAAAAAATTGACAAGATGCTTGCTGTCGGCTGCGTCGGGGCGGTGGCTCATGATGGGCAGGGGTCGCTGGCGGCGCCTGCGAAAAATAATGCAGACCGGAATTTTACACCCGGACCTTCGCTGTGCCGCAGCAATCTCAGCCTCTGGCGTCAAGCCTCGCAGGGAAGGGCCGGACATTGATCAAAAACACAAATTTTTTATACCCATCCGTACTGAAGCTGACAAAAACAAAGGGTTTTGTGTAAGCACCCAGTAAGCGAGCGGTTTTATCTTCGATGAAAACTATTACTACGCTGGAGACATCATGTCCGAAATCGAGTCCCTCATGCATGAGGATAGGGTGTTTGCTCCGCCCGCCGACTTTGTCGAAAATGCCGCTGTTTCTGGCATGGATGCGTACAACGCGTTGTGCGCCGAGGCCGAGAAAGATTACGAAGGTTTCTGGGGCCGACTCGCTCGTGAGAACCTTGAATGGCACAAGCCCTTCAGCAAAGTACTGGATGAATCCAATGCGCCGTTTTATCAGTGGTTCGGCGACGGCGAGCTGAATGTCTCGTACAACTGCCTCGATCGCAACCTGAAGAATGGCCATGCCGACAAGACAGCCATCATCTTCGAAGCTGATGATGGCACAGTCACCAAACTCACCTACAAAGAACTCCACGCGAAAGTCTGCAAGCTTGCCAATGGCCTGAAATCCATCGGCATCAGGAAAGGCGACCGCGTCATTATTTACATGCCGATGTCCGTCGAGGGCGTGGCGGCAATGCAGGCTTGCGCGCGCATCGGTGCGACGCATTCGGTGGTGTTCGGCGGTTTCTCCGCCAAATCGCTGCAGGAGCGCATCATCGATGCCGGTGCAGTTGCGGTGATCACTGCGGACGAGCAGGTGCGCGGCGGCAAACAACTGCCCCTGAAATCCATCGTCGATGAGGCAATCGGCATGGGCGGCTGCGAAGCCATCAAGAACGTCGTCATCTACAAGCGCACCGGCGGCAATATTCAGACGGTTGCTGGCCGCGACCTGTGGCTGCATGAGCTGATGGACAAACAGTCGGATCAGTGCGAGCCCGAGTGGGTCAGTGCGGAACATCCGCTCTTCATCCTCTATACCTCAGGCTCTACCGGCAAACCCAAAGGCGTGCAGCACTCGTCCGGCGGTTATCTGCTGTGGGCCATGCTGACGATGAAGTGGACCTTCGATATCAAGCCAAACGATATTTTCTGGTGCACTGCCGACATCGGCTGGGTCACCGGTCACAGCTACATCGCCTACGGCCCGCTGGCCGTGGGTGCGACTCAGATCGTCTTCGAAGGAGTGCCGACCTACCCGAATGCCGGCCGCTTCTGGGAAATGATCACGCGCCACAAGGCGACTATTTTCTACACCGCGCCGACGGCGATCCGCTCGCTGATCAAGGCTTCCGATGCTGACGCAAAGGTGCACCCCAAGCAGTTTGATCTGACGTCGCTGCGCCTGTTGGGTTCGGTCGGCGAACCGATCAATCCTGAAGCGTGGATGTGGTACTACCAGAATGTCGGCAACAGCCATTGCCCTATCGTCGATACTTTCTGGCAGACCGAGACCGGTGGTCACATGATCTCGCCGCTGCCGGGCGCTACGCCCATGGTGCCGGGCTCGTGCACCCTGCCGTTGCCAGGCATCATGGCAGCGATTGTCGATGAGGCAGGCAACGATATGCCGAATGGGCATGGCGGCATTCTGGTGGTGAAGCGACCGTGGCCATCCATGATCCGTACCATCTGGAACGATCCTGAGCGTTTCAAGACCAGCTACTTCCCGGCGGAGCTGGGCGGCAAGCTGTATCTCGCAGGTGACGGAGCGATCCGCGATGCGAAGACCGCCAACTTCACGATCACCGGCCGTATCGACGATGTGCTGAACGTGTCGGGTCACCGTATGGGCACGATGGAAATCGAATCCGCGCTGGTGGCGAATCATCTGGTGGCAGAAGCAGCGGTGGTCGGCAAGCCTGATCCGACAACCGGCGAATCGATCTGCGCATTTGTCGTGCTCAAGGGTGCACGCCCGACTGGCGATCAGGCCGCTGCCATTGCAAAAGAGCTGCGCGACTGGGTCGGCAAAGAAATCGGCCCGATTGCGAAGCCCAAAGAAATCCGATTTGGCGACAACCTGCCCAAGACCCGCTCCGGCAAGATCATGCGCCGCTTGCTGCGCGTACTGGCCAAGGGCGAAGAGATCACTCAGGACATATCAACTCTGGAGAACCCGGCGATTCTGGAGCAGTTGAAGCACGCGAGCTGACTGTTGGGCTTGTTGCCAGTGTCAGCAGCGCAGGTTTGTGGGGGAAGGTCGTAGGGCTAACTCCGATGGCCCTATTACCGGATTGCCGCTTCGTCTCCGGGCGAAGCGGCTTTTTTTTGCCCGTCGCGCTCATGAGCCTGAGGGGAGCGAAGTTTTGCTATAATCGCGGGCTTCGCCTGAGTGCCAACCCGCCAAGGCGAATCCCGGAGAGATGGATGAGTGGTTTAAGTCGCACGCCTGGAAAGCGTGTATAGGTTCATAGCCTATCGGGGGTTCGAATCCCCCTCTCTCCGCCAGAACAAATCCCTCTGACTCGCTCAGGCGAATTAGACGGCGCTCAGAGCCCCGCATCATGCGGGGCTTTTTTATTCAATGGCACCATTTTCCGATGGTGCACTGGGCAGGTGTGCGCCGCACACTCCGGAGCTATTCATTCGATTCACCGGCGGTGGCTATTCAATGGTCGTTACGTCGTCGCACACAAAATGCGATATAAAGTAAAAAAATAAAATTGACGGGGCCGGCAGGTGGATACATTTCAAAGTATTGATGCGTTTGTCCGTGTCGCTGAGTCATCAAGTTTTGCTGACGTCGCGCGTCAGCTCGGCGTCTCCAAGTCAGTGATTACCAGTCGTGTCCAGCAACTGGAAGAATTTGTCGGCGCTCCTCTTTTTCACCGGACCACAAGGCATGTCAGGCTGTCTGAAATCGGAGAGCTTTTTTACAAAGAATGCGCCGACCTGATTGCCCGTGCAAACGGGTTGGTTGATCAGATGCGAGATTCGCGGGTAACGCCGACAGGCACCTTGCGCATTCATGCCTTGCCGGGCTTTGTGCTGGGCCACATGGCCCATTTGCTCAGTCAGTTTCAGAACCAGTACCCGGGTATTTCGATCGATCTGACAGTCAACGATGCCGTGGTCGATCCGGTCAAGGAAGGTTTTGACTGTGCGCTGCAGATTTTTCCCCCGGCCTCCGAAGATCTGATCGAGCGCAGGCTGTTCCAGGTTCGCCGCATATTCTGCGCTTCTCCCGAATATTTAGCGTCGCATCCACAGATTTCCGAGCCTGAAGATTTGCAGAGCCATCGGCTGGGTCTGTATTCTCGCTACCCTTCGCGAGATCGCTGGGTATTTACGGGCATTGACCGTCAGGTCATTCTCGATCTGAAACCAGCGCTTCGGACGAACAGTGTTCACATGTTGCGAGACTATGCGATTGATGGCGGAGGCGTAGTTTGCATTCCCACTATCGTTGCTGCAGAAGCGATAGTCGCCGGCAGGTTAAAAATGTTAATCGAAGACTACCAGTTATCGCATTTCTGGTTCTCGGCAGTGTTCCCCAAAACGCAGCGCAACATGTTCAAGCTGCGTCTGTTCCTGGATCACATTACCAGCAGTTTCTCTGAAATCCCGCCCTGGGATCACGCCTTGAACAAATAAGACGAAGCTAACAGGTTAATTTTTGCTGCGCCGCACATTGTTCGGAAATTCCGAACACAGTGATCGGTATAAGAGGACTTCTGCTTTCTTTATATCAGGGCTACAGTTTGTTCAACGGAAACCGCCCGACAAACTTCACTGTCCATTATTAAAAGAGTAAAGAGGAGGCATCATGTCTGAGTTCGTCACCCGCTTCGGCTCTCTCGACCATTATGAAAAGGGTCACATCGAGATCATCAATGACAACCCGAAGCACTATGTGTTTTCGAATGTGTTTGAGGTCGCTGGCGGCTCCAAGCCCTATGAAAAAGTCGCGGTGGCCAAGAATTTTGAGTACGTCATTGAAGCAATTCGTGCAGAGGGTAAGTCAGACTGGATGGCGGCTTCGCATGATGAGTTTTGTGTAGTGATGGATGGTGACGTTACGATCGAACTCGTCAAGCTTGACAGTCCGGATGCGGTCGCGCCGTCTGGTAAAGATGGCACAGTGAAAGTTGACGGCGAACCCAAAGGCCAGCGCATGGGCACCATCCGTCTCAAGCGCGGCCATCAAGCCCTGCTTCCGAAAGGTGCGGCGTATCGCTTCGACAGCCCCAAGGCCTCGGTCATGATCCAGCAGACGATGATGGGCGATCTGACGGTGCAAAAGTGGGCTGAGATCTGCTACCGCTAACCCACAAATCGTCAACGATAAAAGAATCAGGAGAACACCATGAACGCTGTCACCGAAAAAATGCCGACGACGATTGCAGGATATAAAACTTTCGAGCTGGGCGCCTTCACTTTTGCGCGCGATGAGTATTTCGTCACCATTACCTGGCCCGTGCAGGGCGGCCGACGCCAGTCGCACACCATCAGTGCTGATGCCTTCCTCCGCGCGCTGATGCGCGACGTCGCCTGGGGCTTTTTCTATGGCGTGGTGAATTTTGACCCGGTATTTGGTACGCGTAATCTGTACGGTAAAGTCGAATTTTTCGCAGGTCGCCTGAACGAGCATTATCACAAAAATGGGTTGTCGTACGTCGAGGTGTTTGATACGCCGGTGGCGATGAAGCTGATCAAGGAAATTCTGGCTGACTGGGTGAATTCAGGCTTCGATCCGTTTGCCGCGCCTATGGAAACAGGCGATGCCGCTTTTGGCGAAAAGCACGGCGACAATATGAAGGCCATTGATCGTTATCGTGTGCCTACCAAGCGTATGCCCGGAATGGAAGGCGATTCGCCTTTGCGCGGCGATGATAATGGGTATCCGATCAATCGTGCCTTTGCCGATGTCGCTCAGGATAAGCCGGAGATCAAAGCCGAGCCCGGCTTCGAAAAAGAAATGCAGGCCTTCAATTTGTTTGCCTATCTGTCCCGCTCCGATGTGACCTGGAATCCTTCGGTGACTTCTGTTTGCAAGAACAGCTTGTTCTGCCCCACGACCGAGGAATACATTCTGCCCATTATTCACGGTAATGATCGCGTTGAATGGTTCCTGCAGCTCTCCGACGAGATCATGTGGAACATTTCTGATAAGGACACCGGCCGTCCCCGCGCACGCGTGCTGATGAAAGCAGGTGACGTAGCAGCCATGCCGGCTGACATCGCGCACCAGGGCTTCTCCAAAAAGCGCTCAATGCTGCTCGTTTGGGAAAACGCCAATCCGGAAATCGTGAAGATGTACGAAACCGGCAAGGTGCCTCCGTACCCGGTCGAGTTCTAAAAACCTCCCAGACCACTCCCACGGAATCCGGAGCGGGGATATCCCCGTCATCAGAGGAACTTGCCGGGTTCCTGTGGGGAGGTTTTTATCCGAATTTTGGCGGAAGACTGATCATTCATGAACTCGATACAAAACAAGTTGTTCATCGGCGGTAAATTCGTTGACTCGCTGGATGGAGCGACGATCGATGTGTTTAACCCTCATGACAATTCGCTGATCACTCGCGTCGCCGAGGCAAAGGCCGCTGACGTTGATCGGGCGGTGGCGGCAGCCGAGCGGGCATTTCCCGCCTGGAGTGCCATGGCCGCTGCGGAGCGCGGTCGCCTTCTGCTCAAACTGGCCGACCGCATAGAAGCTGAAGCCGATGAGCTGGCAAAACTGGAAGCGATCGATACCGGGCATCCGATACGTGATGCCCGCAACATTGACGTGATGCGTACGGCAGCCTGCTACCGTTATTTCGGTGGCATGGCTGATAAATTTCAGGGCAGTCTGGTGCCGGTTGAAAACGGTTTTCTGAACTATGTGTCTCGCGTGCCGGTGGGTGTCGTCGGACAGATCGTTCCCTGGAATTTTCCGTTGATGTTCACCAGCTGGAAACTGGGGCCGGCGCTCGCAGCAGGTAACACCGTCGTGATGAAGCCTTCGGAAATCACGCCGCTGTCTACATTGCGCATCGCCGAAATGATGGCAGAAATCGGTTTCCCTGAAGGAGTGGTCAACGTGGTGGTTGGCTACGGAACGACGGCGGGTCAGCATCTGGCTGAACATCCCGGTGTGGGAAAAATTTCATTTACAGGTTCTACCAACATCGGTCGCCGAATTGTCGAAGCCTCGAAAGGCAATCTGAAACGTGTTCAGCTTGAGCTGGGTGGTAAAGGTGCCAACATCGTTTTCGACGATGCGAATCTGATTGCTGCGGTCAATGGCTCTGCGTGGGCCATTTTCCATAATCAGGGGCAGGCTTGTATTGCTGGCTCTCGCCTGATCATTCATGAGAAAGTGGCTGACGAGTTCCTTGATCGATTCATCACGCTCGCAAAATCAATTCGTCTCGGTAATCCCCTCGACCCGGATACCGAGATGGGGCCGCTGACGAGCACGGTCCATCGCGATCGCGTATTGGCATTTGTCGACGTCGCTAAACAGCAAGGCGGGGAAATTCTCGCAGGTGGTCAAGCGCCGGCAAATCCGGAACTGGCCGCAGGCTGCTACGTCGAGCCAACGATTGTTCGCGCAAAGCCGACTGATCGTGTGTCGCAAGAAGAAGTGTTCGGTCCCTTCGTTACCGTCACGACCTTCAAAGATGACGCCGAGGCACTCCAGATTGCAAACGCGACGGAATATGGATTGGGCAGCGGACTGTGGACGCGCGACTTGTCCCGCGCGCACAAAATGGCACGTGACATCCGTGCCGGCATGGTCTGGATCAACAGCTACAAGCGCGTCAATCCCGGTTCGCCGTTCGGCGGCGTCGGGCAGTCTGGCTATGGACGTGAAATGGGGTTCGAGGCGATGCATGACTACACCGAAGCGAAATCGGTATGGGTCAACGTCGATGCGCAGATCCAACCGCACTTCAAGCGCTGAGGAATACGCGTGCGCTCCTTTGTCTATAACGGCCAGCCGTCGCGCGTCGTATTTGGTGCGGGATCGCTGCAGTATCTCGAGCGTGAGGTGCAGCTGCTGCAGGCGAATCGGGCGCTGGTGCTGTGCACGCCGGAGCAGCAGCCGCTGGCGGAAGCCATTGCGAAGCGGCTGGGCACAAAGGCAGCAGGTATCTACCCCAGGGCAGTGATGCACGTTCCGGCGGACACGGCCGCCGCTGCGGTGGATGAGGCCAGGAGGCTTGGCGCGGACTGCGCGCTTGCTGTGGGCGGAGGTTCGACGACAGGCCTTGGCAAGGCCATCGCGCTGCAGTCCGGTCTGCCTGTTCTGGCTGTCCCGACGACCTATGCGGGCAGTGAAATGACCCCGATCTGGGGAATGACGGAAAGTGGCCTGAAGAAGACGGGCCGCGATCCGCGCGTGTTGCCGCGCACTGTGATTTACGACCCGGAGCTGACCATATCGCTGCCGGCCGGGCTGTCAGTCACCTCGGGCATGAACGCGATTGCGCATGCGGCCGAGGGATTGTATGCACAAGACAGTAACCCGGTCATGGATTTGATGGCTGAAGAGGGAATACGTGCGCTGGCCGATGCCCTGCCGAAGATAACCGATGATCCCAACGATCTGAGCGCCAGAAGCAATGCCCTGTATGGTGCCTGGCTGTGCGGAACGGTGCTTGGCAATGTGGGCATGGCTTTGCATCACAAGCTATGCCACACGCTGGGCGGCACATTGAATCTGCCGCACGCGGAGGTGCATACCGTTGTTTTGCCCCACGCGATCAGCTACAACGCAGCCGCAGCGCCGGAAGCGATGCAACGTATTAAGCGCGCACTGCAGAGCGAAGATGCTGCGCTGGGCTTGTATCTGCTGGCAAAGACAAATGGCGCTCCCGTCGCACTGCGCGATATCGGCATGAAAAGCGAGGACATCGACCGGGTGGTGCAGATCGCTGTACAGAACCCTTATTGGAATCCCAGGCCTGTCAATCCTGAGGCCTCGGGCGCGCTGCGTGAATTGCTGCAGCGTGCCTGGGAGGGCGCACCGCCCGGACACTAGTCTGGAGCGATGCCATGTATTGACACCGTGCTGTAACCCGGTGCGGCGAGTATGAAAAGCAGGTAGTCACTATAACCACAAGAGGAGACATGACCATGGCAATTACAAGGCGTGGATTTATCCAGGGAACAGCTATGGCGGCGCTGCTTGCCGCTTCCGGTGTTTCATTTGCGGCTGACACGATCAAGATCGGCTATGTGTCACCGCAAACCGGTCCACTGGCGCCGTTCGGTGAGGCGGACAAATGGGTTATCGAGCAGATGAAAGTCGCTTTCAAGGATGGCGTATCCGTCGGCGGCAAGAAATATGCGGTAGAGATCGTGCTGAAAGACAGTCAGTCCAATCCGAACCGGGCCGGCGAAGTCGCTAACGATCTGATCCTGAAAGACAAGGTCGCGATGATTCTGACCGCCGGTACGCCCGAGACAGCGAATCCGGTCAGTGATGCGTGCGAACTCAATGAACTGCCCTGCGTGTCATCCGTGGTGCCCTGGCAGCCGTGGTTCTTTGGACGCAAAGGCGATCCGGCAAAAGGCTTCAAGTGGACCTATCATATTTTCTGGGGCCTTGAGGACGTGATCGCCAACTTCACCAACGGCTGGAACAGCGTCAAGACCAACAAGAAAGTGGGTGGATTGTTCCCGAATGATGGCGATGGCAATGCCTGGGGTGACAAAGAAGTCGGCTTCCCCAAGCCGCTGGCAGCACAGGGTTATTCGCTGACGGATCCGGGCCGTTTCCAGAACGGTACGCAGGATTTCTCTGCCCAGATCGCTGTGTTTAAAAAGGATAACGTCGAGATCGTGACCGGCGTCGTCATCCCGCCGGATGCAAAGACCTTCCTGACGCAGGCTCGCCAGCAAGGTTACAAGCCCAAGGTCATCACGCTGGGCAAGGCATTGCTGTTCCCGGGTGCGATTGAAGCATTGGGTGAATTGGGCGATGGTCTGACGACCGAAGTCTGGTGGACGCCCTCGCATCCGTTTACCTCCAGTCTGACCAGGCAATCGGCGAAGGATCTGGCCGCTGCGTACGAATCGTCGACCAAGAAACAGTGGACCCAGCCTATCGGCTTTGCGCATGCATTGTTTGAGGTGGCGGCAGACTCGCTGGCCCGTTCCAAATCGACCAAAGCCTCGGATCTGCGCGACTCAGTCGCAGCGACTCAGCTGAAGACCGTGGTGGGCGATGTGAAATGGGGCGGCCAGGGCCCGTTCAAAAACGTCAGCAAAACACCGCTGGTGCTCGGTCAGTGGAACAAGGGCACCAAGCACAAATATGAGCTGACGATCGTGAACAATCAGGCGGCACCGTCGATTCCTGGCGGTGGCAAGCTGCGCTTGCTGAACCCTTAAAACAAAGAAGCAAGATGGCACTGCTCGCCCTCAGGAATGTCAGCAAGTCCTATGGCGCTCTGAAAGTCACCGATAGTGTCTCGCTGTCGGTGGCTGAGGGTGAGGTGCTAGGGATTCTCGGCCCCAACGGGGCCGGGAAAACCACTCTGTTCAATCTGATTTCCGGTGACGTCAGGGTAGATGCCGGTGAGCTTGAATTTGATGGAAAGCTCATCAACGCGCTGCCGCCTTTTGAGCGCTGCCACATCGGTATCGGCCGCTCGTATCAGGTGCCGCAGCCGTTCGGGCATATGAGTGTTTTTGAAAATCTGGTCACCGCCGCGTGCTTTGGTGCGCAGGTACCAGAAAAAGAGGCGTGGGACATCGCTTGGGATGTGCTGCAGCAGACTGGTCTCACGCGGTTTGCCAATCATCCAGCCGGCAGTCTTACCCTGCTCAACCGCAAACGACTTGAACTGGCACGGGCGCTGGCGACCCGCCCGCGGCTGCTACTGCTCGATGAAATTGCGGGCGGCCTGACAGAGCATGAAGCACAGGAGCTAGTGGAGGAGCTCAAGCGCATTAAACAATCCGGCGTGACGATGGTATGGATCGAGCATGTGGTACATGCGCTGCTATCGATCGCCGACCGGCTGCATGTAATCAACTTCGGCAAGACGCTCTGCTCCGGCGAACCCCAGGCAGTCATGCAGGATCCGGAAGTGCGTCGCGTCTACATGGGGCTGGAGGCCTGAGATGCTTTTGCAGGCCACTTCGATCACGGCTTCCTATGGCGATGCGCAAGCGTTATTTGGAATCGATCTGAACATACAAGACAGAGAAGTCGTGGCGCTGATCGGTGCGAATGGCGCAGGAAAATCCACCTTCCTGAAGACCCTGACCGGGCTGCTGCCCGCATCGGCGGGCGAGATCCGTTTCAGCGGCGAGCGTATCGATCGCATGGATGCGGCCGATATCGTCCGGCTCGGAATCGCGATGGTTCCGGAGGGGCGACGGTTATTTCCGAGCCTGTCCGTTGAGGAAAATCTGCTGATGGGCGCGCTATCGCGACGCACGGGTACCTGGAATCTGGAGCGGGTCTATCAGATGTTCCCCATTCTCAAAGAGAAACGCCGTCAGCCTGGAACCTCTTTATCCGGTGGTCAGCAGCAGATGGTCGCCATTGGGCGAGCGTTGATGAGCAATCCCAGGTTGTTATTGTGCGATGAAATATCGCTGGGCCTGGCGCCCGTGGTGATACGTGAAATCTATGCTTCACTGCCTCAGTTGCTTGACGATGGCATGTCACTGCTGATCGTGGAGCAGGATGTACAGCTGGCGATGCAGATGTCGTCTCGTGTGGTCTGTCTGCAGGAAGGTGCGGTATCTCTCGAAGGCCAGTCGGGAGAACTGACCCGCGAGCAGATCAGCCAGGCCTATTTCGGAATCTGAGCGGAGTAAGGGCCATGACCGATATTCTTCTCCAGGGTATGTTGCTTGGCGGCTTGTATGCGCTGTTCGCGCTGGGGCAGTCGCTGATGTTCGGCGTGATGCGACTGACAAATACGGCGCAGGGCGATTTTATTATCCTGGGGGGCTTCTTTGCGATCAGCCTGATTGCAACGACCGGGCTGTCGCCCGCCGCCGCCATGCTCCTGATTGCACCGGCAGCGTTCATTTTCGGGTATCTGTTGCAGCGCTTTGTGCTCAACGGGACGCTGGGCAAAGATCCGCTTCCCTCGCTGGTCGTGACCTTCGGTCTGGCAATCATTATTCAGAATTTGCTGCTAGAACTTTACTCGGCAGATCCGCGCTCACTGGATGCCGGCGCGATTGCGCTTGACAGCATGGCCATCGGATCATCGACAGTGGGTACGCTACCCTTGCTGACTTTTGCGGTGGCATTGCTCGCGACGATCGGTCTGCAGGCACTGTTCTCCTATACGCCGCTTGGCCGCTCATTCAGGGCCGTGTCGGATGATGGCGAGGCGGCCCGGCTGATGGGAATCCGGCCGGCCATCGTCTATGCGCAGGCGACCGGGCTGGCGTTCGTTTTGATTGCCATCGCGGGCACCCTGCAGGCGATGCGAACGACTGTTGCGCCCAGTGACGGGCCATTGCTGCTGCTCTTCGCATTCGAAGCGGTGATCATTGGCGGCATGGGTTCTTTCTGGGGTACCTTGCTTGGCGCACTGCTGCTCGGCATCGCTCAGCAGATTGGCTTCCGGTTCGATCCGGGGTGGGGCATCTGGTTCGGTCATCTGACTTTTCTGATGGTGCTGCTGGTACGACCGCAGGGGATGTTCCCCAAGACGAGATAAGCGATCGAGGTAAATCATGAACCCATCTGTATCGGACACCCGGATACCGTCCTATGAAGTCGTTCGCAGTAATCGTTTTTCCAGAGTGCTGCCTGCCATCGCACTGCTCTTTCTTATTGTCGCATCGTCGCTGCCGTTCTGGGGTGAGTCGAGTTGGATGCGCGAAGTCGTCGAGATAAGTTGCTACTTTCTGTTTGCAATGATGTGGAATCTGCTCGCCGGCTATGGCGGTATGGTGAGTATCGGGCAGCAGGCGTTTTTCGGCTTTGGTGGTTACATCATGCTCATCCTCGGCAATGAGGCCGGCATGAATCCCTTTGTGGCCATTCCGATTGCCGCTGTGATGACGGCACTGATCGCCTATCCTGTGTCATTCCTCGCTTTCCGGTTACACGGGGGATATTTTGCGATTGGCACTTGGGTCATCGCCGAAGTATTCCGTTTGTCTTTCGCTAACCTGCACTGGGTCGGTGGTGGGTCTGGTACTTCGCTGGTCGCTTTGCGGGATATCGAAAAGGCCGTCCGGGAATCAACCACCTATTGGATAGCAATGGCCTGTGTCACCGGCGTCATCGCCGGCGTTTACCTGTTTCTTCGCTCAAAGCGAGGTTTGGCACTGCTGGCAATCCGCGACAATCAAACAGCCGCTGCCTCGCAAGGCGTCGATGTGCGGCGCATGAAATTGGCGGTGTATCTGATCGCAGCAGCCGGAGCCGGGCTGGCTGGCGCGCTCTACTTTGTCAGTAATCTTCGCATTTCTCCGGATGCGGCGTTTTCCGTCAACTGGAGTGCGTTTGCCATTTTCATGGTGGTGATCGGCGGCATCGGGCGTATTGAAGGCCCGATTGTCGGCGCGCTGATTTTCTGGTTCTTGAACAAATTTTTTAGTGATTATGGCAGCTGGTACCTGGTCGGTCTGGGGCTGATCGCTATTCTCGTCACACGCTTCTTCCGCGACGGCCTGTGGGGCGCGCTGCATCGCCACTATGGCTGGTCGCTGTTCCCGACCCATCGATTCCTGAAAGTGAGTCACTGATATGCGAAATCTGACTGAAGATAATCTGACTGACGCCGTTCTCGCCCGCCTCGAAGGATGTGATGACCCACGACTTAAGCAAGTGCTGAGCTCAGTCATCAGACATTTGCATGCGGTGGTTCGCGAGGTGGAGCCGACACCCGAAGAGTGGTTTTCCGCGATCCAGTTTCTGACGCAGACAGGTCATATGAGCGACGATGTGTGTCAGGAATATATTCTGCTGTCGGACACGCTGGGCGTCTCGATGCTGATGGATGCGATTAATAACCGCAAACCCGCCGGAGCAACGGAATCCAGCGTTCTTGGCCCTTTTTATGTCGAGGGAGCACCGGAAAAGCATACCGGTGCTGACCTGGCGCCGGGGCAGGGGCCTGGCGTGGTGATCAGCGGCTCCGTGCGCAGTGTTGATGGACGGCCGCTGGGCTCAGCCACTCTGGATGTATGGCAGACCGCACCGAACGGCCTGTATCACGTACAGGACAGTAACGCGGAGGAATACCATTTGTGCGGCAAGGTTCACGTCGCCCCGGATGGCAGCTATCACTTCCGCACGCTGAAGCCGGTTAGCTATGCCATTCCCACTGACGGGCCAGTTGGAAAATTACTCGGCAAGCTGGGACGCCATCCTTACCGTCCTGCGCACATTCACTTCATCGTGTCTGCTCCCGGATACAAGCCGGTTGTCACGCAGCTTTTTACCGAGGGCGATGAGTATCTCGAATCAGATGCCGTGTTTGGTGTGAAGAACTCACTGGTCATTGATTATGAACAAGAGGGCGACGAGTACAAAGTCTCTTATGACTTTGTACTTGAGCCTGCCGCCTGAGGAGGATGATCATGTATTTTCTCGTGCTTGCTACCGATGCGCCGGGTATGGCTGCCGTCAGAAAAGAAGTCCGGACTGTGCATCGCGCTTACCTGAGGAATCCTTGCCATCATCAGATCAAGGTGCATCTGGGTGGCCCGACGCTGACGACGCAGGGCGAGGATATGAACGGCACCCTGCTGGTGGTGGAGGCCAATGATATCTCGGCCGTCTCTGATTTCGTTGCTGACGATCCTTACTCTCAGGCCGGTGTGTTCAAGTCGGTAGAGATACGCCCCTGGGCATGGACGCTTGGCGCTCCGGCGACCGAGGAAGTGGCGGAGGCAGTCCGTTGAGCTGGCAGGATCATCCGGATTGTCCTGCTGAGGGCATCCGCCTGTGCATGCTTGACGATATTCCTGATCAGGGCGGTCGGGAAGTCAGCTTCGGGGACGGTAAAGAGAATTTCAAAATTCTGCTTCTGCGTCGTGGTGATCAGGTATGGAGTTATCTCAATTTCTGCCCGCATTTTTCATTGCCGCTGAATTATGAGCCGCAGACATTTGTGACGCTCGATGGCTTGGTCATGTGCGCACATCACACCGCATTCTTCAATTTTGACGATGGACAATGTGTCGATGGCCCCTGTGTCGGCGACGGCCTGACTCCTCTCCCCAGTTTTGTATCTGGCAAGGAGATTTACTTCGGAGAAAAAACCAAGTGAATCATGATCCGATGAGATCCCCTACTCAACTCAGCCGATACGTTCGCACGAGCGCCCCCGGAATGAGCGCATAACACTCTCTAGCCTTCTTCAGGCATCAAGGAAATTTTTGTCACAGTTAGTGGACTAACCCATCTGCATCTTGCAGTGCTTTCCCGGATGTAGCTTCCTGAATGGCTCCCTCAGACCGCTGTTCTGGCGGCGGAAAGCGGTTTTCTCATCCACTCTGTCGAAGAGCAACAAGCTCTGTTCTGCCACCAATGATGTTCTATTTTTCCGAAAAGCTGCAAAGCCTGTCATCTTCATTGAAAAAGATCGGAAAATCCCGGCCCGGACGTTACCTGATCGCGCTGTGTTTCTTTTCAGCCGCTCTGTGGGCGCGCTTCGCACTAGGGGATGTCTTGCCATCGAAAGGTTTTCCATTTCTAACATTCTTTCCTGCCGTAATACTCAGCGCCTACTTTGTGGGTCTGTGGCCGGGGGTAATGGTGTCATTGCTGAGCATTTTTTCGGCCTGGTATTTTTTTATCGAGCCATCGGGGAGTATTGCGCAAACCTCTTTCCCTGATCGAATCGCACTGGGGTTCTTCACTATCGTACTGCTGGTGGATTGCGTGATTGTCCACGTGATGAACAACGCTTTGTCGCGCTTGCGTACCGCAAGTGATCAGCTGCGTGCGAGCGAAGTCCGCGTTCGCGGCTTGCTTGACAACTTGTTCGTTTACGTGGGTGTGCTTGATCTTGATGGTGTATTACTGGAAGTGAATCGCGCTCCCTTGCTGCTGTCGGGTCTGGAGCGCAAGCAGGTTATAAACACGGCATTGTGGGATACGCCCTGGTGGTCAGATGAAGATGAGCGCAACAAGCTTCGGGAGGCTGTTCGGCGTGCTGCCCATGGTGAATCGGTGCGTTACGACGCGCGTCTGAGTCATTTCGGCCGCCAGCCAATGACCATCGATCTGCAGGTGGCCCCGTTACGGGAAAATAGCGAGGGGAGCATATCGGCGCTGGTGATGAGCGGCGTTGACGTCAGTGCGCGGGTCAAAGCGATGACCGATCTGGATCACAGCCGGCGGCAGGCGCTGGCCATGGCGCAGCGTGCCGAGGCTGACCGCCGGGTGATGGATACGATTTTCAATGCCGTGCCTGCGGCGATCATTCTCTCTGATGCCACGGGCAGGCTGTTGAAGATGAACTCCGCCACTCGTCATATCTGGGGCCAGGCACCGTACTCGGATTCTGTCAGTGGTTATGTGGAATGGAAAGGTTGGTGGGCGGATGGATCAGAGAAGCATGGCAAGCCGATTGCGCCGGATGAATGGGGACTGGCGCGAGCACTGCGCGGCGAGCATTGCTCGGAGATCGTCGAGATCGAACCCTTCGGGCAACCCGGCAAGCGGCGGCTGACCCTGCTCTCTGCAGCGCCGATTCTCGATGAATTGGGCAGCGTTGAGGGAGGTGTCGTTGCGCAGGTCGATATCACTGAACGTATGGCGGCAGAGCAGGCATTGCGCGAGAACGAAGTCAGGCTGGCGCTTGCGCTCAAGGCGAGCGGCACGGCAGTGTGGGAAATGGATGTGGGCGAGGGGAAAATCATCCCTGCCGATGAACAACTGCCGGGCATGCTCGGCTATCAGGGGCATGAGCTGGTGACGCTGGATGACTGGATGCAGATCGTTCATGAGGATGACCGGCAGCGTCTGCTCAACAACGTCGATCAGGTGATTCGCGGTCTGCAGGAAGGCTATAGCGAAGAAATACGGCTGCGTGCGGAGGATGGCAGCTGGCGATGGATGCTCGCACAGGCGATTGCCTCACGCCGCGATGCGGAAGGCAAGGCGCTGCGTCTGGTGGGCGCAAACCTCGATATCACTGAAAGAAAAGCGTCCGAGCAGCGCATTCGCGATGCGGCGCTGCATGATCCTCTCACCGGCTTGCCCAACCGCGCATTGGTGTTTGAGTACGGCAGCCATTTGCTGGCGGGTGCGCAGCGACGTCACGCTTGCGGTGCGTTGTTGTTTATCGATCTGGATCGCTTCAAGCCGATCAATGACATTTACGGTCACCATATCGGAGACAAAGTCCTTCAGGAGGTCGCGAGACGTTTGCGCGAATGCACGCGTGAGGAAGATCTGGTCGGACGGCTGGGCGGCGATGAGTTCGTGATCATGTTGCAGCCACTGGAAAAAATTTTCCCCCGCACCGGTATCGTCGCTCAGCACGTGGTCGACCGGATCAGCCAGCCGTTTCATATCGATACACTTGAGCTGTCGCTGACACCATCCATCGGTATCAGCTACTACCCGCAGCATGCCGATACGGTGAGCTCGCTGATTCATACCGCCGATCTGGCGATGTACCAGGCCAAGCAGTCCGGAAGGGCGAATTTCCAGGTGTACTCCCCTGATCTGGACACAGACGCGGAGGCGGCTTATGCGGTCGAGGTGCGGCTGCGAAAGGCGCTCAAGACTCGCAGCTTCGTGCTGCATTATCAGCCAGTGATGGATATTGCCAGTGGCCAGCTGGTAGGGGCGGAGGCGCTGGTCAGGCTGGCCGATGATGACGCGCATGCGGTCGGACCGCAGCGCTTCATTCCGATCGCTGAATCCTCGGGACTGATTGCAGAGCTGGGCGAGTGGGTGCTGTCCGAAGCCTGCCGGCAGCATTGCGCATGGAAAAAAGAAGGGCTGCACATCACGCTGGCCGTCAATGTGTCGCCACTGCAGTTTCGGCAGGCCGGATTCGCCAGCCGTCTGGGTAATATTCTCAGGGGCACCAAGGTGGACCCGGAATGCATGCAGCTGGAAGTCACCGAGAGCATGATCATGGAAAACGTCGATGAGGCTGTGCAGATCCTCAGCAGCATCAAAGAACTCGGTGTGAAGGTGGCTCTGGATGATTTCGGAACGGGTTATTCCAGCCTCAGTCGTCTGTCCCGGCTGCCGCTGGACAAACTGAAGGTGGATCAGTCATTCGTGCGGGGTATTGAAAATGATGCGGGCAGCCGTGCGGTGACGGACGCGGTGATTGCCCTCGGCCACAGCCTCCGCCTGGAGGTGGTTGCCGAGGGCATTGAATCGGAAGGTTCGCTGCGTTACCTGCAGGAGCAGGGCTGCCAGCAGGCGCAGGGCTATCTGTTCAGCCGGCCCTTGCAGGCGGAAGAATTTGCCCGCTGGTGCTGGGAGCGGCAGGCGGCATAGCCACAGACCGGCAAATCAAGGCGCCGCGCTGCCGCTGTCATTGTCTCCCTCGGGCGAAGGGGTGTCGTCAGTGCTGGCGTTCTGCGGCACCTGCTCGTTGATCCGCTCTTCGAGGGTTTTCTGGTCTTCGTTGAAAGAGTCGATCAGGTTCTTGTACGCGAGACGAACTTCCATCTCTTGCGCAACACTGTCATCTACCGGGGTGGGTGTACGCTCGCGCTTCATTTTTTTCGTCACAGCGGGTCTCCTCGTCAGCGTTATTGTTGGAAGCTACTTTCAGTCACTCGGTGATGCATGACACTTTGGTGGTGCAGATGAAAAAGCCGCAATCGGTACCGATATGGCGTATCAGCTTGCCACGGCCGGCACAATGACTGCGCGCCCTGTCCCAGCCTTTGCCGGAAAAATCCAGGCTGAGATAAGAGTACGAAAAAATATCAGCATTCGGCGGATCTTTCAGCGATGCACATCCCGCAAGCGTCGCCGCCAGCGCTGAATAAAGCGCCAGCCGGTGAAAAAGATATCGCAGGTTGGCAATATGGCATCGTCTGTGCATGGGCTTGTTGGGTGTGCTGGCACCGGCTCGGACCCTCCAATGCCCATTATCTTGCATGTTATCGCAAGGCAGGCAGGTTCTTCATCCGAACCGGGGTATTCATCGCCGCAAGCGGCGACGTGCCGCGCGTTACAGCCGGAATACGTGCACTGCCTCTGCGAGTGCAGAGGCTTGCTGCGCGAGGCTGTCGGCGGCAGCGGCGGCTTCTTCCACCAAAGCGGCATTTTGCTGAGTCCCCAGATCGATCTGCGCTACGGCGCCGTTGATCTGGTCCACGCCGCCGCTCTGCTGGTGGCTGGCGCTGCTGATGTCACTGATGATGCCTGCCAGTCTTGCCACGCTGTGTGTCACTTCCTGCATCATGTCACCTGCGTGGGCTGCCAATGTGCTGCCCTCACCAATGCGCCTCCCCGACTCGCCGATGAGTCCCTTTATGTCGGCTGCCGCGGCAGCGCTTCGCTCGGCCAGTCTGCGTACTTCGCTGGCCACCACCGCAAAGCCCCGCCCGTGCACACCGGCGCGTGCGGCCTCGACTGACGCATTGAGCGCGAGCAGATTGGTCTGGAAAGCGATCTCATCGATCAGCACAATTATCCCATCGACCTTGCGCGAGGAGGCATCGATCTCGGCCATGGTGGCCTTGACGCTGGCCACCAGCGTGCCGCCCTGCGTGGCCAGTGCGGACACCGATGTGGCCAACTGATTAGCCTGGGTCGCGTTATCGGCATTCTGGCGCACGGTCGCTGCGATTTCCTCCAGCGAGGAGGCCGTCTCTTCGAGGTTGGCGGCCTGCCGCTCGGTGCGGGAGGATAAATCCCTGTTTCCGGCGGCTATCTCGCCTGAGGCGTTCGCGATCTGGTCACAACCGCTCCGCACGCGCCCTACTACACGCGCCAGGCCCGTGCTGATGCCATTCATCGCATCAATCAGATCGCCAATCTCGTCCCGGCTGCGTACCGGCAGTCGGCCCGTGAGGTCGCCGGTCGCCAGTTGTTTCGCAAATGCGCTGGCTTCGCCCAGTGGCCTCGCAATCATTCGGCTTGCGCACAGTGACAGTCCGAGCACCAGCGCTCCAAGGCCCAGCACTGCCCAGATCAGTGACAGGTTGCGCAGTTCCCTGAACTCCCGGGTAATTTCGTCGGTATAGGCGCCGCCAGCGACCATCCATCCCCAGGCGGGAAAACTCTGATAGGCGACTACTTTTTCGCGCGGCGCGGACTCGCCTTTTTCCGGATTAGCCCACGGGTACCGAATCACGCCCTGTCCTTGTTCCAGCATCGCGCGTATGAATGAACGGCCGTCACTGTCTTTGCTGTCAAGGATGTTGCTTCCTTCTTTCGCCGGATGCACCAGCAGGACGCCGCGGTCTTTGCCCTGTCGCTGATCGAGAACGTAGAAATAACCAGTGTCGCCGACTTTCAGCGATCGTATGCGATCTTTGAGCACATTCATGTCCGCCGAGATGTCCACGCCCACATAAAGTGCGCCAATAACCCGGCCATCAATGGCGCGTATCGGGCTGTAATCGGTAATGACTTGTTTGCCAAACAGCTGTGCCAGTCCCTGATATCGCTCGCCCGCTTTCAGTTTTGCGTAGGCCGGACCCTCGCGGTCCAGCAGAGTTCCCACGGCACGCTCGCCGTTTTCTTTTTTTACTGAAGTTGATATGCGGATGAAGTCATCTCCTCGCCGGACAAAAATTGTGGCGCTCACTGCGGTTTTTGCGGTGAACCTGTCCGCAATGCCGAAATCTCCGTTCAATATGGCGCCGCCATGGCGAAGTGCCGGCGTGGCTTGCACTCCGATCATGATCGTCCGGGTGTCATCGATGCTAAAGCCCTCGGGGAAGCTGGCGGAGAGCATGGCGGCAAAGCGCTGTACCGCGCTCTGTACCGCCTGATCGAACAGGCTGATCATGTTGATCACCGAGCGGGTCTGATCGCTGACCTGCGCGATGGCCTGTTTCTCAAGCAGCTGTGAGGTCGACCAAGTGATCCCGGCCACCAGCCCGCCAGTAATCATGATGACAAGTAGCGATGTGAATAGCGTCAGTTTCAGGCCAATATGCCAGCGAAATTGACGGGGGGCGGGACCGGCAAGGCTCATGATCGGGAGGCTCCATTGGGGGGCGGTGCTTTGGCTGACCGCAAGGCTGCCCGAATTAACGGCGGGGATGCCGGATTATTGAGCTGCCTGTGTGCAAAGCCGGATTGGCACGAGCGCAGGCATTGCGCGGGCCGGATGATATGACTGCTATCATTGGCAAACTGGAGGCCAAAATGCACAAGCTCTTTCGGAAGATTTCCAGGCCCGGTACAAGATTCCAAGAGAACTCAGATGAACGCTAAAGATTTCGCGAGACTATTCGGCGGCTTTTCGACGGAAAAGCGGGTCAGGCTGCTGAAGGCGCTGCTGGATGCGGGCCCGTCCGGCTTGAGTCTGCTCGATCTGTCTCGCAAGACAGAGCTGTCCGTCATTGATATCGGTATCACTGCAGAAGCGCTGGCAATCCTTGACCTGATCGACATCTCGATCAAGGGCGAGAACAAGGTGCTGCTCGCTAATTTCGAGCTGATTCAGTCATTATTCGAAAAATCCTATTACGCATTCGGATCGGGACGGGACAAACCGCACGAGCCCGATCCTGAACCCGAAGCTGAATCCGAACCCGAACCGGAATCCGGACCAGAGCCGGCAGAAAGCAGCAGCGCCGAGACTGAAAGCGGCGCGGGATAATCAGCACCGGCCAGCCAAGGCTGGACAAGCTGGATCAACGCGCCTGTCAGCAAGCTGTCAGTCACCGCAAAAGACTTTCCCCGGCGTCCAGACTGAAGTATGGTTGACGTCTGCCCCAGACTCTGTCTCGTCAGGTCACTGGCCGCGCAACACCCTCTCATGAGGCAGGTTCCTAAACAACCGGAGAAAAATAATGAAAAAACTTTTGGTCGCTGTGCTGCTCGGCTTGTTCTCGGTATCTTCTTTCGCGATGCATCATGAAGGTGGCGCCGAACATACGAAGACCGCCAAACAGGGAAAGCACAAGGCGAAGGCCAAGGCCAAATCCAAGGCGCACAAAAAGCACTCGAAGCAAAAGAAAGCCAGTCACGCGCGGCCCGCCAAACAGGTTTGATCCGGCGATCTTTTTTTTCGCAGCGCGTGCGGCTGCATGACCTGCGTCAGCATTCTCCATTTTTCTATTGTTCCATGTCAGTGTCAGCGCGATTCCGAATGAGCGCGGGCGTGCCGATGGCATCTGAGCAGAGCCTCTTTATTTTTTACGGAGAGTCTGATGCTCAGGGACAAAGTAGCGCTGATTACCGGCGCCTCATCCGGCATAGGTCGCGCGATTGCGCTGGTCATGTCGCGCGAGGGCGCGAAGATCATAGCTGCCGATCTGAGTCGCGATGGCGGCGAGGAAACTGCAAAGCAGGTGCGCGATCAGGGTGGCGATGCGCTGTTTGTTGAAGCGGACGTCGCCCGTCCCGAGGATGGCGAGTCGCTGGTCGCGCAGGCGCTGCAACGCCACGGGCGGCTCGATATCGCCGTCAACAATGCCGGGATAGGCGGACTGACCGTCCCCACGGCGGAATATCCGCCGGATGCCTGGCGGCAGGTCATCGATATCAACCTCTCTGGCGTGTTCTATGGCATGAAACCGCAGATCGCGTCGATGCTCAGCACGGGTGGCGGCGCTATCGTGAACATCGCGTCCATCCTCGGCGCCGTAGGCTTTGCGACCGCGCCGGCCTACACCGCAGCCAAACATGGCGTGGTGGGCCTGACGCGCACCAGTGCGCTCGAATACGCAGCGCTGGGCGTGCGCATCAACGCAGTCGGGCCCGCATTCATCCACACACCGATGATCCGCAGGTTTGAGGATGATGAATCCGCAAAGGCCGTGATGCTCGCCGCACATCCGATAGGCCGCATCGGCCAGCCGGAAGAGGTGGCCGAGCTGGTCGCTTGGCTGGCCTCTGATCGGGCGTCGTTTGTCACCGGCGCTTACTATCCGGTGGACGGAGGCTATCTGGCGCGCTAAAAGGGTGACGCCTCAGCGCTGCAGCTGCGTGACCCTGTCGCCGTCTTTCAGTGACGGCGGGGGAAAGAGAATCACCGCTGTGCCCGGTTCGGGGCCCTTGCGCAGCCAGACCTGCTGTCCGTAGCGGTCCATGATGTCGATCTCCTGCAGCACTGCGCGACCTGCCCGGATGATGAACAGCGCATGCCTGCCGCCCTGCGGGAAAACCGCTCCTGCAGGTGCAATCAGCGCATCGTCCGCCACTTGCACCGGAATACGCACATCGACCCGAAAACGATCCCCCAGCATCTGCCATTCGTCGGATTCAGAGAGAATATCGAGCACGACATTCACCCGCTGTTCCTCCACGCCGAGTGCAGACACTTTGGTGAAGGCAGATGGTTCGACGCGGCGCACCCGTGCGTCCAGCGGGTTGCCGCCCCAGTTCAGCACAAGGGCTTTCATTCCCTCGCGCACCTTCGTGGCATCTTCGGTGAGCAGATCCACGACCACTTCCAGCCGGTGGGTGTCGCCGATCTCGATGATCGTCGTTCCGCTGCCGATCACGGCTTCACTTTGCTGCGGCAAGCGCAGCACGCGGCCATTGACGGGTGACCGTACCGGCCACACGGTAGGGGCTCTCCGGTCTGGTTGGGCGACTTCGCGCAGCGCAGCCTCCGCTTCGGCCAGCGCATGCCGCGATGCCTGCGCCTGATGCTGTGCGCTTTGCAATTCTTTGTCGCGCAAGCCCAGCGCCAGCTGTGCCGCGTCGCGCTGGGCCGCCGAGATGAACTGTCGTTGATGCAGCTGCTCACTGCGGCCGGCATCCGCTTGCGCCTGCCCGAGCGCGACCTGCGCGCGCTCGACAGCCGCTTGCGCCGCGAGTGATTGCGCCTGCAGCACATGGACGCGCTCACGCCGGGTCTGGACTTCTCGTTCATCCAGCAGCGCCGGTGATACGGGCTTGAGCAGTGCAATGACTTCGCCCTGACGAACAGTATCGCCTTCGCGCAATGCGGGTCGGGCCAGCTCGCCGGCCAGTGGCGCGGAGACGATGTAGCGATCACGCAGACGTGTCCAGCCATCATCCTCGACGCTGCGCTCAAAGCGGCCGCGCCGTATGGTTTCCGTTTCGATTTCCAGTGCGCGCGGACTGAACGCCCAGATCAGCATACCCAGGAAGCTCAGGGCGCCCAGCAGATAGAGGATATTTTTTTTCATTGGATTGATGATGTCAGGTCATCGTGATCAGTCGCGTGCCTTGAGCACGCCCACCAGATCGAGTGCGGCAATGCGCCGGCTGACGATCCACGCGCTGATGGTGGCGGCCAGCACGATGCACAGTGCGGCATAGGCATAGGTCGGCGGGCGTATCACGAGCGCAAAATAAAATTCTTCTGTCTTGGTCATCTGCGCGATGGCTGATGCGAGCAGGTAGCCGCCGATCAGCCCGAGTGGCAGTGCGACGACCATCGCTATGCCGAGCTCGCCCAGCAGCAGTGCGGACACCTCGCTCCGGGTAAAGCCCAGCACGCGCAGGCTGGCCAGTTCCCAGGCACGCTCAGCGAGCGCGATACGCGCCTGGTTGTAAACCACGCCAATCGCGATGACGGTGGCAAACATCGTCAGCACGGTGCTGATGATCAGCAGGTTGCGCGCGGTGATGCTCTCTATGTTCGCAAGCATCACCGTCTTGCTGACTGCCATCGCAACTTGTGGCAGCTGCCGCAGCGTATCCAGCAGTGCCGGTTCGCGGCCGCGATCGACTGCCAGCGTCAGCTGGTTGACGACATCACCCTCGCGCAGCAGATGATTCAGGCTGCGTCTTTCCATATAGGCGCTCATGCCCATCATTTCGCGAACGGTGCCGGTGACGATGGTGTCCAGCACGCGCCGCTCTCCTTCTTGCACCTCGATACGAACGGTGTCACCGGGCCTGATTCTCAGCCGATCTGCGAGACGATCCGTGAGCAGCAATCCGCCTGCGGGCGGAGAGTAGGTGTGGCGCTCCACATCGAGGATGCGGTGCAGCTGTGGCTGCGCCGCTTTGCCCTGGATCATGCCGCGCCACTCACGTTGCTGACTGACCAGTCTGATGCTGACATTGCGCGCTGATTCCACCGCTAGGACTTCCGGCAGGTGTTCGAATGACTGCGCAACGCTGGCCGGGCGCGCATCGATCAGATAGACCGAGACATCGCCTCGCAACGCATGACGAAACTGCGTATCAATCAGCAGCGCAATTGAATCTCGCGCAAAGGTACCGGCGATCAGTACGGCCATCGAGGCCACGATACCGGCGATGGTGAGCACGCTGCGCCATCGGTGCCGGTGCATGTTGCGCAAGATCATGCGCTGACCGGCGGAGAGCTTCAGCCAGTGTGCAAGGGGTTCCACAAAAGAGCGGCGGTAGATGCCGGGCGAGGGCGGGCGCATCGCCTCAGCGGGCGACAGTCGCATGCTGGCTCGCAGCGCAGCCCATGCGGCTATCGTGCCGGTGACAAGGGTCGTGATGAAGGCGATGATCACCAGTTCGATGCGCACCCGGTAATGAAATGCGGGGAAATGAAACACCTGCTGATACAGCACGGTCAACTGCTGGCCCAGCCAGTAACCGACAGCTACGCCGGTGACTACACCGGCCAGCACGATCAGGGTGATTTGCTTCAGGTAATGCAGGAGGATGATGCGGTTGCGATAGCCGAGCGCCTTGAGCGCGGCGATCTGCTCGCGCTGCAAAGTGATCTGCCGGCCCAGCACCACATTGAGCAAAAAGGCGGCAACGGCGAGGAAGATCGAGGGCAGCACTGTACCCAGCACGCGCTGTTCGCGTATTTCTGCATCGAGCATCTTGTGTGACATGTGCTCGCTGCGCCCGTAGGCGCGCAAGCCGCCGTAGGGCTCGATCAGCCGGCTGATTTCATCGACCACCCTTGCCTCTGATGCGCCGGGCGCCAGCTGGATCGCCAGATGATTGAATGCGCCCTCCATGTCGCTGGCGCGAGCGAGCGCCTTCGCATCCATCCAGAACACGCCGAAGCCACGCAGGTCCGGCGCGCCGATCAGGCCGGCGAACAGGGTGTCTGGCGAGAGCGCGATGCCAACGATCAGCAAGCCCTGCCGCTTGCCATTCAACAGCACCGAGAGTTCATCCCCCGGTTTCAGTTGCCGCGCGTGCGCGAAACCCTCGGACACCAGCACTTCCAGCCGCTCTGATGTGGCGCTGCTGCCGCTGTCGATCATGCGGCCGGTGCGGACATAGAGGCGGTTCAGCTCGGGCAGCCGATGGGGGTCGATGCCCATCATGCGACCGGTGATCGGGTCGGATATGCCGGGCAGGCCGATCTGTGCCAGCAGGACGACGGACGCCTCGGCCTTCGCGACTCCGGGGACATCAGCCATGCGTGCCGCGAGCAGCCGTGGTGCTCGTTTCAGTTCGGCGAACACATCGGCGAAGTGATGGCTCGCATAGGCGAGGTCGCGTGAGCGGGCGAGAGAATCCTGCGCGCTGTAGGTGGTGATGAAGCCGGCGACGGCGCTCGCCACGACCAGCGCCAGCGTCATTGCCTGGCTGCGCATCAGCCACAGGTCGCGCAGCAGCTTTCGGTCCAGCGCTTTCACCAGGACAGCTCCGACGGGCTGAGCTTCTTGTGCGCAATGGCGATGCGCTGTATGCGCCCGCCGCCCAGGTAGAGCACACGATCCGCCATGCCTGCGATCGCGGCGTTGTGCGTGATGACAATCGTGGTCGTGCCCATTGTCCGATTGATGGCGTCGATCACTTCCAGCACTTGCTTGCCGGTCTGGTAATCGAGCGCGCCAGTGGGCTCGTCGCAGAGCAGTACATCGGGTTGCTTGGCGATCGCGCGCGCGATGGCGACCCGCTGCTGTTCGCCGCCGGACAGCTGTGACGGAAAATGATCCATGCGCTCACTCAGCCCCACGCGATCAAGCGCTGCCTCCGCTGTCATGGGGTGAATGGCGATGTCGGTGACCAGCTGCACATTCTCGCGCGCGGTCAGGCTGGGAATCAGGTTATAGAACTGGAAGACAAAGCCTACATGCTCGCGACGGTAGCGGGTGAGCTCGTCATCGCTGGCACCATCCAGATGATGTTCCTCGAAGCGCGCGCTGCCTCTGCCGGGTCGGTCCAGTCCGCCAAGGATATTCAGCAGCGTGGACTTGCCGCTGCCGGAGGGACCGAGCAGCACGATGAATTCGCCGCGAAAAATATCCAGATCCACGCCATCCAGCGCGACGACGGCAGTGTCGCCCATAGCGTAGGTTTTTCCGAGGTTGCGCGTAACGAACACCGGTTCGCGCGGCGGTTCAGTGCCGGCGCGCATCCGTTATCCTGTCGGGCGCTTGCTTGGGAGACATACGGCATGAGCATAGGGAAACAGTCTGCGCTGGCATTGATCGATGACAAGGCCGGCGTTCTGCCGGCCGTCCGAGTACACTTCACTTGCAGAAACTTTTTTGATGAGACTGACGAATGCGCACTCTGATGAAATTCCGGACGTCCATCCGCCGACTGGTCGGATGGCAGCTGTTGCTTGCGCTGGGCGGGCTGTGCGTCTTCAGCGCTGCTCAGGCGGGAGCCGCGCTGGAAATTGCCGAATTCAGCAAGCCCGGCGAAAAAAAGACCGTACCTCTGAACTCAGAAGAGCCGGTGACGTTCAACATCGAATATTTCAGCGGCTGGTCGCATTGCGAGGTGGCTGCCGGCACGCATGCAGCGACAAAGCAAGCGCATGCCTGGCTGCGCTGCTTCGGACTGGACGACACCCAGATCGCGCTGGTCTGTCAGGGCAACGACAAACAGACCGTCGTGCTCGGTCACAAGGACAACCACCCGCAACGCGGCTCGCTGTCGCTGATCTGTCGCAGCGAATGACTGGCTTGGTCAGGAGGTTTGCTTACGATCGGCGATCGGCAGCTTGCTGCGCCAGTGCCGCATGGCGCTTGAAATCCAGCCGGTACTCGCTGGGCGGCACCCAGCCATGCTTGCGCCAGTGGTGCTGAACGTCGGTGCCGCGAAGCCAGTGATGGCGCTGGTCGGCTCCGCCGGAATTCGTGCTCTGTTCATCCATTAAGTAGTGCATGAGGTCGCTCCTGCAGAGTTGTCGGACGTTGCGCCGGCGGCGAACGAGAAGTGTCAGATTCGCCGAAGGCTGTATAAATATACAGTATTTCGGCTTGGGCTTGTCAACATCTCACGCATCAGAATCATTGCTTTTAAATTAATTTTCAGCGGGGCTTGCCCTTTCTCTGCGGATGTCAGCTATTTCACGTGGCTATTTGATCTGGCGCAGTTGCCGCCAGGCATTGCGACCGCTACAGTCTGCTGAAACGGTTTGCGCGTTCTGCATGTAATGCGCGGGCGAACCATCACAGCGATTCCCGAAAGCCCCGCTTGAAACTCGCATTGTTTTCTGATCTGCACGCCAATCTTCCGGCCTTCGATGCCTGTCTCTCGCACGCCCGTGAGCAAGGGCATGACCACATTGCGATTCTGGGCGATCTGGTCGGCTACGGCCCGCATCCGGCCGAGATGGTCGAACGCTGTCGCGAGTTGCAGCGAGAAGGTGCGATTGTCTTGCGCGGCAATCACGATAGCTTTCCCTTGAACCCGGTGCTCACCGGATCGACCTGGGCTGACATGACCGCCGCCTGGACTCGCAAGCATCTCGACGACGGGCAGCGCGAATGGCTGGAGCAGCTGCCGCTTACCGCGCGTATCGACCGCGTGTTCCTGGTGCATGCGACTGCCGAGGCGCCTGATAAATGGCATTACGCGCTCGATGAGCGACTGGCCTCGCGCAGCCTGGACGCTGCGACCCGCGAATCCGGCGTGCGCTATGTGTTCGGCGGCCATGTGCATGAACAATCACTGTTTTATCGCGGTACCGGCCGCAGCCTGATGCGCTTCGTGCCCAAGGCAGGCGTTGCCATACCGGTCAGCCCGCATCGCTACTGGCTGGCGACGGTGGGGTCGGCCGGGCAGCCGCGCGATGGCGACACGCGCGCCAACTATGCGCTGCTTGATCTTGGCGCACAAAAGCTGACGTTTCATCGCGTCGCCTACGATCATCTCGCTGTCGCGCGCGAGATGCGCATGGTGGGCTTGCCGGAAGTTCTGGCGACGCGTCTGGAGAATGGGCGATGACGCGCCTGGAGCATGGCAGCGAGCTGGATGGTTTTCGCATCGGACCGCTGATGCATGCGGGGGCGATGGCGAGAATCTATGACGTCAGCTATGCCGACGGACGCGAAGTGCCTTTTCCGATGGTGATGAAAGTGCCGCTGATGCGCGAAGGCGACGGCGGCGAGAACATCGTCGGTTTCGAGATCGAGCATCAGATGCTGCAGCTGCTGCATGGACCGCATGTGCCGCGCTTTGTGGCCGCCGGCGATCTGGGACGCGTGCCCTATCTGGTGATGGAGAGGCTCGGCGGCATCACGCTGGAGGCCTGGATGAAGCGCAGCACCGGAGCGGGCGAGCTGATTTCCGTCGAGTCGATCACGCGCCTGGGTGCGACGCTGGCGCAGGCAGTCCATAGTCTGCATCAGCAGAATGTCTGCCATCTCGATCTGAAGCCTGCCAATGTGATGATCACCGATGACGAGCGTGTGGTGCTGCTGGATTTCGGCTTGTCATGCCATGCCGATTATCCGGATCTGATGGCAGAAGAATTCCGCAAGGCAGTGGGCTCGCCCGCATGGATAGCGCCGGAACAGGTGGTCGGCGTGCGCGGCGATCCGCGAAGCGACGTGTTCGCCATCGGCGTAATGCTGTATGAAATGGCGACGGGCGAGCTGCCTTTCGGCTATCCCGCGACCAGCGGCGGCTTGCGCCAGCGGCTGTGGATGAGTCCGCGTCCGCCACGCGCATGGCGCGCTGATCTTCCTGAATGGCTGCAAGAGATCATCCTGCGCTGTCTGGAGCCGCAGGCCAGTCAGCGTTACCCCTCGGCGGCGCACCTGATGTTTGATCTGCGCAATCCGGATCAGGTTAGCGTCACCGAGCGCGGCAGGCGCATCACGGGGCGTGGTTTCTGGTGGCATCTCAAACAGTGGGTCAGAGCGGCCGGTATGCAATATGAACCCAGTCCTCTGCCGTCGGAGCAGATTTCCGAGGTGCCGATCGTGATGGTCGCCGTGCCGAATGACGATGTCAGTGATGTGACAATGTATGCGCTGCGGCAGGCGACTGCGCGCTCACTGGGCAACCGTCCCGGCGCGCGGCTGGCGGTGGTGACGGTGGTGAATACCGGCATCACGGGCAGTACGGAGAATCGCAGCGAGACCTGGATGCAGCGCCAGCATTTGTCGTCGTTTCGTAAATGGACAGAGGGACTTGATTTGTCAGGCCATCAGGTGTCTTTCCATGTGCTCGAATCCGGCGATGTTGCGCAAGCCCTGCTGCGCTATGCCGAAGGCAATAATGTGAGCCTGATCATCATGGGGTCGGCGACGCGCGGCCTGTCGATGCAGCGTTTTATTGCCACGGTGCCGATCAAGGTCGCGATGCATGCGCCGTGTACGGTGATACTGGTGAAAGAGCCGATGCCTTTTCAGCAGCTGGCTGAGGCTGACGCCGAGGACTGAATCATGCCTGCCACACCCCGTACCCCGCCTCGCGCAGTCTGATCGCGAGATCGACTTCCATGTATTTCGCGTCTTCATAGGGCATGGGATTGTGCTCCTCATACAGCTCGGGCAGCAGCTGTAATCCATAGTCCTGCACGAAGCGATTCGCCTGTATCCCGGCCTTGTGGCGATCGAATCTCAGATCCGGATCCAGTCCGGTCATCCCCACATAGACGCAAGGCTTGCCCGGCTGGTAATCCGGATTGGCGCGCTTGAACTTTTGCTCGTACAGCACCTCCCTGGAAAGTTCGATGACGTACACAAAATGGCGTTCTGAGAGTCTCATGCAGAGGCAGGTGTGGTCGATGGTCACCAGTGTAGCGTCAGTCAGGACTGCTGCTTATAGGTAATAAATCACATATTGACAGACAGGCTGGTCGGATCGAGTATCTGTACAAACAAGGAACTAGGAATGTGCAGCAAGAATTTATAGGTCTTTTTTTGCATAAACAACCGCTTGCAGGGGGAGCTCATGCCCGAAACCGCTGTCGTCGACACCCTAGACGCCATCCTTGACCGCCATGCCGGAGTGGAGGGCGCGCTGCTGCCGATACTGCACGCGATTCAGGCGGCCGAGGGCTATGTGCCGGCGAATGCGGTAGCGCGCATTTCAGAGCGGCTGAATCTGTCTCGTGCCGAGGTGCATGGTGTGATCAGTTATTACCACCATTTCCGGGACAAGCCGGCCGGCAAGGTGGTCGTGCAGATCTGCCGCGCCGAGGCTTGTCAGGCGGTGGGCAGTGAGGCATTTGCCGCGCAGGCCGTTCAGGCACTGGGCTGTGATTTTCATCAGACCACCAGCGACGGCTCGGTGACGCTGGAGCCGGTGTATTGCCTCGGACAGTGCGCCTGCGGACCTTCGGTGATGATCAATGACGACGTTCATGCGCGCATGAATGTCGAACGGCTGAAGCGCCTGGTCGACCGCGCAAGGAGCAAACCATGAGCGTTCGTGTCTTTGTTCCCCGCGATTCCACGGCGCTCGCACTGGGTGCGAATGATGTTGCAGCGAAGATCGTGCGAGAGGCCGGCACCCGCAAGATCGATATCCGGCTGGTGCGCAATGGCTCGCGCGGCATGTTCTGGCTGGAGCCGCTGGTGGAAGTGGAGGTTGATGGCGAGCGTCTCGCCTATGGACCCGTCAGCGAAGACGATGTGGCCTCGCTGTTCGATGAAGACTTCACCGCCGGTAAGCCGCATCCACTCTTCCTTGGCAAGACAGACGACATTCCCTTCCTCAAAAATCAGGAGCGCCTGACCTTTGCGCGCGTAGGCATTACCGACCCGCTGTCGCTCGACGATTATCTGGCGAATGAAGGATATGCCGGCCTGAGGCGTGCGCTGGCGATGACCGGAGAGCAGATCGCGCAGCAGGTGACGGATTCCGGTCTGCGCGGCCGGGGCGGCGCGGCTTTCCCCACCGGTATCAAGTGGAACACAGTACGCACCACGCAAGCCGCGCAGAAATACATCGTCTGTAATGCGGATGAAGGGGATTCGGGCACCTTCTCTGATCGCATGGTGATGGAAGATGATCCTTTCATGCTGATCGAGGGCATGACGATTGCCGGGTTGGCCGTGGGCGCGACCAAAGGCTACCTTTACGTGCGCTCGGAATATCCGCATGCGATCGCGGCGCTGAATGAAGCGATCGCTATTGCCGGGCAAGCGAACTACCTTGGCAAAGATATCTGCGGCTCTGGCAAAGCATTTGAGCTCGAGGTGCGTGTCGGCGCAGGCTCCTACGTATGCGGTGAAGAGACGGCGCTGCTGGAGAGCATCGAAGGCAAGCGTGGCATCGTGCGCGCGAAGCCGCCGCTGCCGGCGATTGCCGGATTGTTTGGTCAGCCGACCGTGATCAATAATGTGATCTCGCTGGCGACCGTGCCGATCATTCTTGCGCGCGGCGCAGCGTTTTATCGTGATTACGGTATGGGCCGCTCGCGCGGCACGCTGCCGATCCAGTTGGCGGGCAATATCAGACAGGGTGGTCTTGTCGAGAAGGCCTTCGGCGTCACGCTGCGCGAGATGCTCCATGAGTTTGGTGGTGGCACCCGCAGCGGCAGGCCGATACGGGCGGTACAGGTTGGCGGGCCGCTGGGCGCTTATCTGCCTGAATCGCAATTCGATACGCCGCTCGATTATGAAGCTTTCCTCGCGCTGGGCGGCACGCTGGGTCATGGTGGCATCGTGGTGTTCGACGATACGGTGAACATGCTGAAGCAGGCCCGCTATGCAATGGAATTCTGTGCGGTCGAATCCTGCGGTAAATGCACGCCTTGCCGGATCGGCTCCACGCGTGGCAGGGAAGCGCTGGACAAGGTGATCGCCGGCGAAGACCGCGAACAGCAGATTCATCTGGTACGTGACTTGTGCGATCTGATGCTCAATGGTTCGCTGTGCGCGATGGGTGGCATGACGCCGTATCCGGTGCTTTCCGCGATGGATCACTTCCCTGAAGACTTTGGCATTCGCCGCAACAGCGGCAAAAATGCGCCCGCAAAGGAGGCTGCATGAACTCGCTCAATGATATCGACTATGGCACACCCAGACGTGAATCGGCCGAGACCGTGACGTTGGAGATCGATGGCGTCTCTGTCACTGTGCCCAAGGGCACGTCAGTGATGCGCGCCAGCACCGAGGCAGGCATCAACGTACCCAAGCTGTGCGCGACCGATACGCTTGAAGCCTTCGGATCCTGCCGCGTGTGCCTGGTAGAGATCGAAGGCCGCAAAGGTTATCCGGCATCCTGCACCACACCCGCCGAGAATGGCATGAGGGTGAAGACCCAGACACCGAAACTGGCTGACATACGAAGGGGCATGCTGGAACTGTACATCTCCGATCATCCGCTGGATTGCCTGACCTGTCCGACGAATGGCAATTGCGAGCTGCAGGATGTGGCCGGGCTGGTCGGTCTGCGCGAGGTGCGCTATGGCTACAAGGGAAAGAATCACCTCGAGATGAAGAAGGACGAGTCGAATCCTTATTTCACGTATGACCCCTCGAAGTGCATCGTCTGCAATCGCTGCGTGCGTGCCTGTGAAGAGACGCAGGGCACCTTTGCACTGACCATTGATGGCCGTGGTTTTGATTCTCGTGTGGCGGCCGGGCAAAATGAAGCGTTTATGGAATCCGAGTGCGTATCCTGCGGCGCTTGCGTTCAGGCTTGTCCGACTGCCACGCTGACCGAGAAGACAGTGATACGCATCGGCCAGGCAGAGCATAGCGCGATCACTACCTGCGCCTACTGCGGTGTGGGTTGCGGGTTCAAAGCCGAGATGAAAGGCAGCGAGGTCGTGCGCATGGTGCCGTGGAAAGATGGCAAGGCCAACCACGGACACTCGTGCGTGAAGGGGCGCTTTGCATGGGGTTATGCGACCCACAAGGATCGCATGCTCAAGCCCATGATCCGCAAGAAAATCACCGACCCCTGGCAGGAAGTGTCATGGGAAGAGGCGGTTGGCTATGCGGCCAGCGAATTCCGGCGCATTCAGCAACAGCACGGACGCGACAGCATCGGCGGCATCACCTCGTCGCGCTGCACGAATGAAGAGACTTACCTGGTGCAGAAGCTGGTGCGCGCCGCGTTCGGCAATAACAATGTCGATACCTGTGCACGTGTCTGCCATTCGCCGACCGGCTATGGCCTGAAGCAGACACTGGGTGAATCGGCAGGCACGCAGACCTTTGATTCGGTAATGAAGGCCGATGTGATCATGGTGATCGGCGCGAATCCTGTCGCCGCGCATCCGGTGTTCGCCTCGCAGATGAAGCGCCGCTTGCGCCAGGGCGCAAAGCTGATCGTCGTAGATCCGCGCACGACCGAGATGGTGAGGGGCGCGCACTACGAGGCTGACTATCACCTGAAACTGCGGCCGGGCACCAATGTCGCGGTGATCTCCGCGCTCGCGCATGTAATCGTCACCGAAGGACTGATAGACGACGCCTTTGTCGCTCAGCGCTGCGACGCGCAATCGTTCAGCGACTGGATAGCCTTTGTTTCACGTCCGGAAAATTCTCCGGAGGCCATGGCCGAGATCACTGGCGTGCCTGCCGACATGCTGCGGGGCGCGGCGCGGCTGTACGCGACCGGCGGAAACGCAGCGATTTATTACGGCCTTGGCGTGACCGAGCATGCGCAGGGTTCCACGATGGTGATGGGCATCGCGAATCTGGCGATGGCGACCGGTAATATTGGTCGTGAGGGTGTCGGGGTCAACCCGCTGCGAGGCCAGAACAATGTGCAGGGCTCCTGCGACATGGGATCGTTCCCGCATGAGCTGCCGGGCTACCGTCATATTTCAGATACGGTGACTCGCTCCGAATTCGAAGCGCACTGGGGCGTGACGCTGAATCCCGAGCCGGGACTGCGCATCCCGAACATGTTCGACGCGGCACTCGACGGCAGCTTCAAGGGCCTGTACTGTCAGGGCGAAGATATCGTCCAGTCCGACCCGAACACTCAGCATGTGGCCGAAGCGCTGTCATCGATGGAATGCATCGTGGTGCAGGATCTGTTCCTGAACGAGACGGCGAAGTATGCGCATGTGTTCCTGCCGGGTTCATCATTTCTTGAGAAGGACGGCACCTTCACCAATGCCGAGCGTCGCATCTCCCGAGTGCGCAAGGTCATGCCGCCAAAGACCGGTTACTCCGACTGGGAGGTGACTCAGTTGTTGTCGAACGCGCTCGGCTATCCGATGAGCTACGTGCATCCGTCCGAGATCATGGAGGAGATCGCTTCGCTGACGCCGACTTTCCATGGCGTGTCTTTCGAGAAAATCGAGCGCATGGGCAGCATCCAGTGGCCCTGCAATGAGGCGGCGCCCGAGGGAACGCCGATCATGCATGTCGATCATTTCGTTCGCGGAAAGGGAAAATTCGTCATCACGAAATATGTGCCCAGCACGGAGAAGGTCACACAACGTTTCCCGCTGATACTGACGACCGGGCGTATTCTCTCTCAGTACAATGTCGGTGCGCAGACGCGACGCACCGAGAATGTGCAATGGCATAGCGAAGACCGACTGGAGATTCATCCGCACGATGCCGAAGAGCGCGGCATACGACAGGATGACTGGGTTGGCATAGAATCCCGTTCCGGACAGACTGTGCTGCGCGCGACCATCACCGAAAACGTGCAGCCGGGTGTCGTCTATACGACCTTCCATTTCCCGGAGTCTGGCGCGAACGTGATCACGACAGACAATTCCGACTGGGCGACCAATTGCCCCGAGTACAAGGTGACAGCCGTGCAGGCAATGCCGGTGGCTCAGCCTTCTGAATGGCAGCGTGAATATCAGCGCTTTAACCGGCAGCAGCTCGAACTGGCGAAGCTGGAAGCAGCAGATAACTGAAAAGCGTATTGAAGCGACCTGTTGAATGGAACCTAAGACACCGGAATCGGTATTCGCAAGCGGCTTTCAGACCCTGAGCGCCGTGCCGGTGCTGCGCGTCAGAAATGGTGTGCGCGAGAATGCGAAGGATGTGCTTGCTGTCGAGATCCCGGTAGCGCTGGAATACAACGGCATCTCGCATGCAGTAATGCTCGCCTCTCCTGCCGATCTGGAGGACTTTGCACTTGGTTTTTCCCTCTCGGAGGGTATCATCGCTGACGCTTCCGAGCTGTATGAGTGCGAACCCGAGTCGACGCCGGAGGGCTGGCTGATCCATCTGCGGATCGCTTCCGAGCGTTTCATGGCGCTGAAAGAGCGGCGGCGTAATCTGGCAGGTCGAACCGGCTGTGGCTTGTGCGGCACGGAATCTTTGTCGCAAGTGTCACGTTGCACGATGCCAGTCTCGCATCGTCGGCCGTTTGCAGATCATCATCTGCTGGAAGGCATGCGCGCCATGCAGCGACTGCAGCCGATGCAGCAGCAGAGTGGTGCGACGCATGCGGCGGCGTGGATGAATGCCCAGGGCGACATCGAACTGGTTCGCGAGGATGTCGGCCGACACAATGCGCTCGACAAACTGATCGGTGCGATGGCCTCTGCGCGCATGGATTTCGCAGCCGGGGCCGTGCTGATCACCAGCCGCGCCAGTTACGAAATGGTGCAGAAGGCAGCGATGATGAACATTGGGCTGGTCGCAGCGATTTCCGCGCCCACCAGTTTTGCAGTACAGCTGGCCGAGACTGCCGGAGTCACTCTGGCCGGCTTTATGCGCGACACAGGCTATGTGATCTACACGAATCCTGAGCGATTACTCAGTGCCTGACATGTGAATAACCGGGAGAGCGATCGGTGGACGTGAATAATCTGATCAAGATGGCAAACCAGATCGGTACTTTCTTCGAGACCATGCCTGATCGTCAGCAGGCGGTGCAGGATATCGCCAACCATATCCGTCGGTTCTGGGAGCCGCGCATGCGACGCGCAATACTCGACAGCCTGGATCAGAACCGCGCTGAAGGATTGTCGGACATCGTGCGTGAAGCCTTGTCGGCGCATCGGCAGCTGCTGGCCTGAGCGGCTTTTTTCAGGCCGCTGCTTTATCGGCCGTGACATCGTCAAAGAACCGCCGGCCATCCAGCAGGTGCTCGGCCTCCCCGACTGGCATGGGGCGGGCGATCAGGAAACCCTGCACTTCATCGCAGCCCATGGCTTGCAGCATTCGCAGTTGTTCCGGCGTCTCCACACCCTCGGCGACGACGGTGATGCCCAGCGTCCTGCCGATCTGCACCATGGCCTCGCACAATACCCGGCCCTGACTGCCTGTGCCGAGATTCTGGACAAAGCCCTGATCAATCTTCAGAACATCGACTCGCAAAAGCTGCAGCTGTGCCAGCGATGAGTAACCGGTGCCGAAATCATCAATCATCAGTTTCAGGCCCATGTTCTCCAGCATCCGCAATTCCCGTTGCACCTGCTTGTCTTCTCCTACCATCGTGGATTCGGTCAGCTCGATGGCGATCTGCGAGGACAGTATTCCCAACTCACGCATTTTCGCATTCAGAGTTTCGCGGAATTCGGTTGTCTTCAATTGTCGGGCGGAGACATTCACGGAAATCGGGTAGAGGGTCTTTCCCGCGGAGCGCCACTGAGCGATCAGTTCGCAAGTGCGCGCCGCGACCCAGTTCCCGACCTCGATGATCAGATGGCTTTCCTCTGCCAGAGCGATGAAGCGCTCCGGAGAGATCAGGCCTAATTCGGGATGTTGCCAGCGTAACAGTGCTTCGAATCCCGCCAGACGGCCAGTGATCGTGTGCACACGCGGCTGAAGATAGAGTTTTAGTTGATTGTCGGGCACTGCCTGCTCAAGCGCGGCTTGCAGACTCAGCTTTTCGCTCAGATAAGTCTGCATGTCGGCGGTATATCGCATCCAGCGATCCTTTCCACCGCGCTTGGCTTCATACATCGCAATATCCGCCGCCTGTACCAGCGTTTCGGCACTTTTTGCATCGTCCGGGAAAACCGCGATGCCAATCGACGCTCGGGCGCGGAGACCGCCACCTGCCTCACCGATAGAAATATTACGCATCGCGCCAAGCAGATCCGTGGCAACCTGCGAGGCCAGTTCTGCAGAGGGAAGATCCCGGATCAGCACCATGAATTCGTCGCCACCGAGCCGCGCCACATGGTCGCTTTGCCGGACTGATCGGCGCAGCGCAATGGCCACCTGCCGCAGATAAGCGTCACCGGCATGATGACCATGGCTGTCATTGATGTTTTTGAAATTGTCGAGATCGATGAACAACACAGCAAAGGAATTGCCCGTACGGTTGCTGCTTCCTATGAGCTCCGGCAATTGCTGATTGATCCAGTGCCGGTTAGGCAGGCCGGTGAGCGCATCAGTCAGAGCCAGTGCTTGCAGCTGGCTTTCTTTCTGCTTTATGTCATCGATATCACGCAGGGTGACAGCCAGTCCGAGCTCGGCACGTATTGCCCGGCAGTGATACCAGCGCTGTGCACCTATACCTTTCCGGTACATGAAGACTTCTTTTTCAGCGAAACCTTCGCTCGTTGCTGTCATCAGAAACAGGCGGGTCGCCTCGAAGTTTTTTTCACTGAGCACTTTGCTGAGCGGGACGCCGATAATTTTCTCCCGTATCCAGCCGGAGGCTCGCGTCGCTTGTCCGTTGCAATCCTCGATCCGGAAATCGATCTGTCCGCGAGTATCCGTGAACTGTGACAGCATGTACAGTTCCTCGCGCGCGCCATCGACAGCCAGTCGGAACGTGCTCTGTACTTGTTGCTGAAAACGCTTGCGCTCGTTGCGCCGCACCTGCATCCAGGTGCCACCGAGGCTTATCACCAGCGCCATGCAGGCACCGAGAGATAACAGCAGACGATAGGCTATCTCGGCTTCTTCCAGTCTGGCGAGCGCGTTCTCTTCAGTGATCGCGACCACGGTCACCAGCGGGTAATTGTTCATGCCCACCCATTGCGCAAGGCTGGTTTTCCCGGAGACCGTGATCGTCGATCTCATCTCATCAGACCCCAGCAAAGTCATGGCTCTTGCCTCCGACCCTGACAGCAGCTGCCCTTTTTCCTGATAGCCGAGCCAGCCGCCCTCCATGAATTTGAGGCCGATCAGATCGCCGGCCGACAGCAGACTGATGGCGCCCACATTGATCAGCTGCTCCGGCAGCAGCGCCACGGAGATCATTCCGCCAAAACTGCCATCTTTTTCGATGACCGCGCGCGTGAACCGGATCACGCTTTTTCCGTGCAGGTAGCCGACGCCCGGCTCGGGTGAATTGATCACCATCTGGTCGCTCGGAGAGCGTTGCTGGATCTGGAAAGAATGACTGTCGGCGAGGCTTGTGCCGCGCGACTTCGGCCAGCGAGAAGCACGGACGATGCCGTGCTTGTCTACATACAGCGGGTTGAGCGGGCTATAGGCCGGCAGCAGATTGAATAGTCGCTGCAATTCCTCCGTGCGGCCTCGCCCGGCAGGCAGATTAGTGAGAAACAGTGTGACCTGATCGACCTGCTGTATCAGGTTTTCCATTTGCTGGGTCTGGCTGTCGGTCAGCGCGAGCAGATTGGCCCGCGCTTCGTGCAACAACTCTTTGCGCTCCACATGCAGCTTCAGTGCGACACCTGCACACAGCAGCCCGAACACGAATGCACCGCCTGCAAGCCAGGATACCAGCGTGCGTATTAGGACACTTTCGTTGGTTCGGGATTCGATCGGGAAGGACACTTAGGGAGGAAATTAATAAGGTTGCCAAATTCAGAAGCTTTCAGGGCATCAGTGCGGCCACTATATAACAGCCGTCGTTTTTCGGGGGTGTCAAACCTGGTCTTTCGCCCCGTCTGCGCTGGCGGCAAACCCGTATAAACTAGGCTGGCGCAGGGCTGCGAGCGCTTATTTTGTCCGTCAAATAATTTTAAATATTGCAATCATGGAGGCGACTTTGAAGATAACGACGACCGCAGCAAGTGTGGTGACCGCTGTTCTTGCACTGTCCGGTCTGTGTTCTCAGGCGCAGGCCCAAATCTCGGGGGATGTCGTGCGCATTGGATTTATCACTGACATGTCCGGTGTCTATGCCGATGTGGATGGGCCTGCCGGCGCGGACGCGATCAAGATGGCGATTGCCGACTTTGGTGGCAGCGTGAACGGCAAGAAAATCGAGTTCATCTCTGCCGACCATCAGAACAAGGCTGATATCGCCGCCAGCAAGGCGCGCGAATGGTTCGATCAGCAGGGGCTGGACATGCTGGTCGGCGGCTCGAACTCAGCGACAGCGCTGGCGATGGCCAAGGTCGCGGCAGAAAAAAAGAAGCCTTTCATTGCCATCGGCGCTGGCACCTCGCGCCTGACCAACGAGGAATGCACGCCTTACACTATTCACTATGCGTACGACACGGTGGCGCTGGCGCGTGGCACCAGCGGCGCACTGGTCAGGCAGGGGCACAAGGACTGGTTCTTTCTGACGGCGGATTATGTGTTCGGCCAGTCGCTGGAGAAAGATGCGAGCGACGTGATCAAATCGAGTGGCGGCAAAGTGC
>JACCDH011285675.1_pt1 | contig 49271 bp, 46 predicted proteins | sample 7442481 | NCBI WGS metagenome assembly JACCDH01 (sample SAMN15323433, study PRJNA562643) | freshwater metagenome | isolation source: river surface water | place: USA:Blue River Watershed | collected 2017-08-15
GGCCAAGCGCACATCGAGCGCGTCCACACCCAGGTGGCGGGCGATGTCACCCATGATGGTCTCGATCAAGAGCACACCCTGCGGTCCGCCAAAACCGCGAAACGCGGTGTGGCTTTGGGTGTGGGTTTTGCAGCGGTGCGAAGTGATGTGCAGGTCGCTCAAAAAATATGCGTTGTCGGTGTGAAAAATCGCTCGGTCGGCGACCGGGCCGCTCAGGTCGGCGCTGTGGCCGCAGTGCACCAGCTGCACCGAATCGAGGCCCAACACGCGGCCCTGCGCGTCAAAACCCACCCGCCAGTCGTGGCTGAAGGGGTGGCGCTTGCCGGTGATCAGGATGTCGTCGCCCCGGTCCAGCCGCATTTTCACGGGCCGCCCGAACTTGTGCGCGGCCAGCGCCGCCCAAACGGCCAAGTGCCCGGCTTGCGTTTCCTTGCCGCCAAAGCCGCCGCCCATGCGCCGACACACCACCCGCACCTGCGACAGCGGGATGTGCAGCGCGTGCGCCACCCAGTGCTGCACCTCACCCGGGTGCTGCGTGCCGCTGTGGATCAACCAATGGCCGTTGTCTTGTGGAATGGCGTAGGCGATCTGGCTTTCCAAATAAAAGTGCTCTTGCCCACCGATCTCCAGCGTGCCTTGCAATTGGTGCGGTGCAGCCTTCAAGGCCGCGGCCGCATCACCGCGCTGCACGGTGACCTTGGGCAGCACGAAGCTGCCCGCTTGTAGGGCCTCGCGGGCGTGCAGCAGCGGCGTGCCGTTCTGCGTTTGCAGTTTCATCAGGCGTGCGGCCTGCCGCGCTTGGGTGTGGCTGTGGCCCACGACCAAGCCCATCACTTGCCCCACATGCATGAGCTGCGGACCCGCAAAAATTGGCTCGTCGTGCACAAAAGTGGCCAGCAGCGCATCGCCGGGGATGTCCTGCGCGGTCACCACACCGGTCACGCCGGGGGCGGCGAGGGTGGCGCTCAAGTCCATGTCGATCAGTTGCGCGTTGGCTATCGGGCTCATCAGTGGCGCGGCGTGCAGCGTGCCTTCGACCAAGGGCAGGTCGTCGATGTAGCTGGCGCGGCCTTGCACCTGCGCGGTGGCGCTTTCGTGGAAGCGTGGGCGGCTGCTGTCGGTGGCGATGTTCGGTGGCGTGTTCATTCGATTGCCTCCAGTCGCACGCTGCGGTGCCCAGTGCTTTCCAGCCAAGCGCGCTGCAAGAGCTGCCCCAGGATTTGGCGGCGGTAATCGGCGCTGGCGCGCAAATCGCTCAGCGGCGAAAACTCTTGTGCGATGGCCTTTTGCGCTGCGGCCAGGGTGGCTTCGTTCCAAGGCTGGCCGATCAGCGCCGCTTCGGTTTTAACCGCACGCGCCGGCGTGGCCGCCACGCCACCCGCGCCGATGCGGGCGGCCGTGATCAGGCCGTTGGCCCTGTGCAGCTGCACCGCCAAACACACGGCCGAGATGTCGTCCTCTTGGCGCTTGGACACCTTGTAAGCACCGAGCCATTCCCCCGCCGTGGGCTTGGGCACCACTACCCAAGCCAACACCTCGTCGGGGGCCAGCAGGCTTTGGCGGTAGCCGGTGTAAAACTGGTCCAGTGGCACATGGCGGTGCACGGCTTGGCCCTTGCGCCACGCCATCAGCACCACCTGCGCGCCCAAGGCGATGAGCAAGGGCATGCTGTCGCCAATCGGCGAGCCGTTGGCCACATTGCCGCCCAGCGTGCCCGACTGGCGCACCGGCCAGCCCGCAAAGCGTTCGCCAAAGGGCGTGATCACCGGGCGGTCTGCGGCCAGCGCTTCAAATGCGTCTTGCAAATTCACCGCCGCACCGATGGCGATGTGGTGCGGGTAATGCTCAACCCGGCGCAGCTCAGCCACCCGGGTCAGGTCAATGACCTGCTCAAAACGGCGCAAGCCTTGGGTGATCCACAAGCCTGCGTCGGTGGCGCCGGCGATCAGTTGCGCTTGAGGGTGCCTGGCGCGGGCCTGAAGCAAAGCGCCCAGGGTGCTGGGGCGCAGGTAGTTGCCACCCGTCTTTTCGGTGGCGGCCAACTTTTGCAGCGCCGCCACGATGGGTTTTTCATCCACGGCCGGCGCGGCATCGGCCTTCAAGCTGCACGCGGCTTGTACGATGGGCCGATAGCCGGTGCAGCGGCACAGGTTGCCCGACAAGGCCTCCATGGCGCTGTGTGGCTCCACGGCCTGGCCTTGCGCCACCGTGCGCTGGTAAAGCGCAAACAGGCTCATGACAAAACCGGGTGTGCAAAAGCCGCATTGCGATCCGTGGCACTCCAGCATGGCTTGCTGGACTGGGTGCAGGGTGCCGTCGGCTTGCGCCAGGTCGGCGGCGGTCCACAGCGCCAGGCCGTCGATGGCGTGGGCGGGTTTGATGCAGCTGTTGACGGCGCGGTACTGCAAACGCCCGTCCACGGTTTCAGCCACCACCACGGTACAGGCCCCGCAGTCGCCCGCGGCGCAACCCTCTTTGGTGGCGGTCAGGCGCAGGTCCTCGCGCAGCAGGTCGAGCAGGGTGCGGTCTGGTGTTACATTGCCCAGATTCACAGTGTGACCCCGGTGCCAAAAGCGCAAGGGTTGCTCGGACAGCATCGATTTCATAGGAGAGACAGGCGTTGTTGGCATGGCGGTGAGTCCACAGATTTGAACCATCCTAGGCCAAAGCCGACGCAGGTTCATGGGCAGAACACCATAACGCTTATCGGAAAACGGATATGAAGTCAGCGCCGCACTTCGACAAGATAGACCTCCAACTCATTCGGACGTTACACACCTTGTTGATCGAACGCAGTGTCTCCAAAACCGCCATGCGACTGGGCCAGCAGCAGCCCGCCGTCTCCGTGGCGCTCAAGCGTTTGCGAGAGATCACGGGAGACCCGATCTTGGTGCGCTCGGGCAACGGCATGGTGCCCACCGACGTGGGGCTGGCCATGTTGGCCCCCGCGGCCCACCTGCTGCAGTCCGCCGAGGCCTTGTTTGCGCCGCAGCGTCCCTTCGATCCCAAACAAGCCCAAGAAACCTTCCGCATCGCCGCCAGCGACACCTTGGACCCTTTGTTTTTGCCGGCCTTGGTCGCGCGCATCCAGTCTTTGGCTCCCCATTGCGAGGTCGAAATTCAGGCGTTGTCTCCGCAAGCCCAATACGCCGCCGACTTGGGGCAGGGTCTGGTGGATGTGGTGATCGGCAACTGGGCCGAGCCCAGCGCCGAGTTGCACCGAGCGCCTTTGTTCGAAGATGAAGTGGTGTGTCTGGTCAGCGCCCAGCACCCGGCGGTGCGCCGCGCTTGGTCGGTGCAGGACTGGCTGGCTTGCGAACACATCGCTCCCACGCCGGCCTACCTGGGTTGGCGCGGCGTGATCGATGAACACCTGGACCGTCTGGGCCTGGAGCGGCGCATCACCGCGCGCTGTGCGCACTTCGGTTTGATGCCGCAGATGGTGGTCAGCAGCCGCTTGGTTTTGACGACAGGCCGACAATACTGCCAACGCTTTTTGCAAGGTCCGCAGGCGCAGCGCGGTCTGGCTTTGTTGCCGTGCCCAGTCGAATTTCCCAAGATGGTCTATTACCAGTTGTGGCACGAACGCAGCCACACCTCGCTGGCGGCCAAATGGCTGCGAGAACAGGTGAAAATCAGCGCCGATCAATTGCCCCTACCTTTGACTGCGAAACCCACATGAGCACCCCCCGTTTGCAACTTCGCGGCATCACCAAGCGTTACCCCGGTGTGGTGGCCAACCAAGCGGTGTCCTTGGACGTGGCCCCCGGACAGATACACGCCGTCTTGGGCGAAAACGGCGCGGGCAAATCGACCCTGATGAAAATCATTTACGGCACCGTCAAGCCCGACGAGGGTGAGGTGGTGTTCAACGGCCAAACCGTGCAGGTGCGCAACCCCCAAGAAGCGCGTGCTTTGGGCATCAGCATGGTGTTCCAACATTTCAGCCTGTTCGACACGCTGACCGTGGCCGAAAACGTCTGGCTGGGTTTGGACAAGTCCTTGTCGCTCGACGACGTGCGCCAAAGCATCCGCAGCAAGGCCGAGCAGTACGGCTTGGACATCGAAACCGAGCGCCCGGTGCATACCCTCTCGGTGGGCGAGATGCAGCGCGTGGAAATCGTGCGCGCTTTGCTCACCCAGCCCCAATTGCTGATCTTGGACGAACCCACCTCCGTGCTCACGCCGCAAGCGGTCGAAAAGCTGTTCGTGGTGCTGCGCCGCTTGGCCGCCGAGGGTTGCAGCATTTTGTACATCAGCCACAAGCTGCATGAAATTCGCGCCTTGTGCACCCATTGCACGGTCTTGCGGGGTGGACAAGTCACGGGCGTGTGTGACCCACGCCAAGAAAGCAACGCTTCTTTGTCGCGCTTGATGATCGGTGCTGAGCCCGCCGTCATGACGCCGCGCGATGCCCGAGGTGGTGCCGCTGTGCTGCGCGTGCAAGGCTTGAGCTTGCGCAGCGACGACCCTTTCGGCACCGATTTGCAGGATGTGAGCTTCGAAGTTCGGGCCGGTGAGGTGGTGGGCATCGCGGGCGTGTCCGGCAATGGCCAGAGCGAGCTGCTGTACGCTTTGTCGGGCGAGGATGTGCGTGCGCCAGTGGGCAGCATCTCGGTGCGCGAGCAAGACGTGTCTCAGGCCAGCCCGGTGGCACGCCGTCGCTTGGGTCTGCACTTCGTGCCCGATGAGCGCTTGGGCCGTGGTGCGGTGCCCACCTTGTCCTTGGCACACAACCTCTTGCTCACGCGCACCGACGCGGTCGGGCGGGGGGGGTGGTTGAACCTCAAACCTTTGCGCAAGCAAGCACAGGCCATCATCGAGCGCTACAAAGTCAAGGCCAACGGGCCACAGGCCGCGGCCAAGTCGCTCTCGGGTGGCAATTTGCAAAAGTACATCGTTGGTCGAGAAATCGAAGCCCGCCCGCAGTTGCTCATCGTGAGCCAGCCCACTTGGGGTGTGGACGTGGGCGCAGCCGCACAAATCCGCGCCGAGATCTTGGCCTTGCGCGATGCCGGTTGCGCGGTCTTGGTGGTCAGCGAAGAACTCGATGAATTGTTTGACATCAGTGACCGCCTGCACGTCATCGCCAAAGGTCAACTCTCGCCCAGCTTGAACCGCGCCGATGCGACGGTTGAGCTGATCGGGCAGTGGATGTCGGGCCTGTGGAGCGGCACAACCTCAACGGAAGAAACGTCCCATGTTGCGTCTTGAAGCCCGTCCCCAACCCTCCGCCGTGTGGGGCATGGCCTCGCCGATCTTGGCGGTGCTCATCACCATGGTCATCGGTGTCTTGTTGTTCAGCGCCTTGGGCAAAGACCCGGTGCGCGGTTTGCAGGTGTTTTTCTGGGACCCGATCAAAACCCCTTACGCTTTGTCCGAGCTGATGGTCAAGGCCACGCCCTTGCTCATCATCGCCTTGGGTTTGGCGGTGTGTTTTCGCTCCAACGTGTGGAACATCGGTGCCGAGGGGCAGTTTGTGATTGGCGCGATCACGGCCTCGGGCGTGGCCTTGATGGCCGACAGCCAAACGGGTAGCTGGATCGTTGCTGCCGTCTTGGTCGCCGGCGTGGCCGGCGGTATGTTTTGGGCAGCCATCACCGCTTTCTTGCGTGACCGTTTCAACGCCAACGAAATCTTGGTCAGCTTGATGCTGGTTTACGTGGCCATTCAGCTTTTGAATTTTTTGGTTTATGGCCCTTGGAAAGACCCGCAGGGCTTCAACTTTCCGCAAACCAAAACCTTCGAGGCCGTCACCCAAATGCCTCGCTTGATGGACGGCTCTCGCATCACCATCGGCTTGATCTTGGCGCTGGTGGGGGCGGGTGCGGTGTGGGTGTTTTTGTTCCGCACCTACGCTGGTTTTGCCCAAACCGTGGGGGGCTTGGCGCCCGCAGCGGCACGCTACGCCGGTTTTTCGTCGCGTCGCGCCCTGTGGACGGCTTTGTTGATCTCGGGGGGCGCGGCCGGTTTGGCCGGTGCCTTGGAGGTGGCCGGCCCGATCGGTCAGCTCACGCCCTACGTGCCCGCGGGTTACGGTTTTGCCGCCATCATCGTGGCCTTTGTGGGGCGCTTGCACCCCGTGGGCATGGTGTTCTCGGCCATCTTGATGAGCATGTTCTACATCGGTGGCGAATTGGCGCAGTCGCGCATGGGCTTGCCCAAATCCATCACGGGTGTCTTCCAAGGCCTGTTGCTGTTCACCTTGTTGGCTTGCGACACCTTGGTCGCTTACCGCTTGGTCTGGAAAAAATAAGGGGCCGATCGTGGAATCCATTGCTTTGTTGATCGGGTCGTCGCTGAACGCGGGCACGGTGTTGGCCATCGCGGCCTTGGGCTTGCTCATCAACGAAAAGGCCGGGGTGGTCAACCTCGGTGCCGAAGGCATCATGTTGTGCGCGGCTTTGGCTGGGTTTGCCGCGGTGGTCCACACCGGCAACACCTGGGTGGGTTTTGGTGCGGGCATGGTCGCGGGCGCGATTTTGGCCGCGGTGTTCGGCGTCTTGGTGATTTGGCTCAACACCAACCAATACGCCACCGGTTTGGCTTTGAGCCTCTTTGGCGGGGGCTTTTCGGCCTTTGTGGGCGTGGAATACGTCAAGGCCAAGCTGCCCGAGCAGGCCACTTACGCCATCCCATGGCTTGCCGACTTGCCTTTGTTGGGCCCAGCCCTGTTTCGCCACCACCCCATGGTCTACATCGCCCTAGCCTTGGCGCTGGGCCTGATGTTCTTTTTCTACCGCACCCGCGCCGGTCTGATCGTGCGCAGCGTGGGCGAGAGTCCCGAGTCGGCCCACGCCTTGGGTTACCGCGTGCGCCTCATCCGTTTGGGCGCGGTGATGGTCGGTGGCGCTTTGTGCGGTCTGGCGGGCGCATATGTGTCCACGGTCTACACACCGCTGTGGGTGGAGGGCATGATCGCCGGCAAGGGCTGGATCGCTTTGGCCCTGACCACCTTTGCCACTTGGCGGCCTGCCCGTGTCTTGTTGGGGGCGTATTTGTTCGGTGGCGTGACCATGCTGCAGTTTCACCTGCAAAGTGCGGGCGTCAATGTGCCCAGCCAACTGCTCACGGCCATGCCTTACATCGCCACCATCGTGGTCCTGGTGCTCATTTCCCGCAACCCGACTTGGATTCGCGTGAACATGCCCAGCGCCATTGGAAAACCCTTTTACCCCGGCGCATAATACGCATCAGTGCCCGGCGCGCTTGGCGTGCGGGGCCTGACGTTGAAGATCCCCCCTCACCACCCTGTCCTGCAAGGAAACCACGATGAACTTGAACAAACGTTCCTGGATCAAGGTCGCCACGATCGGCGCCTTGTCTGCTGCTGTCCTGATCGGTTGCGGCAAAAAAGAAGAGGCTGCGCCCGCGGCTGCAGCGGCCCCCGAGCCTCTGAAAATTGCATTTGCCTACGTCGGCCCCGTGGGCGACGGCGGCTGGACTTTTGCCCACGACAACGGCCGCAAAGCCATTGAAGCCGAATTTGGCAACAAGGTCGTCACCAGCTTTGTGGAAAACGTGCCTGAGAGCGCCGACGCCGAGCGCGTCATTCGCGACTTGGCCAGCCAAGGCAACCAGCTGATCTTCGGTACCACCTTCGGCTACATGGAGCCCATGCTCAAAGTCGCTCAAGACTTCCCCAACGCCAAGTTTGAGCACGCCACCGGTTACAAAACCGCCGCCAACCTGCGCACCTACGACAGCCGCACCTACGAAGGTGCCTACATGGCTGGCGTGATCGCCGGCACCATGACCAAGACCAACACCTTGGGCTTCGTGGCGTCTATCCCAATTCCTGAAGTGATCCGCAACATCAACAGCTTCACCATGGGCGCTCAGTCCGTGAACCCCAAGATCAAGACCAAAGTGGTTTGGGTCAACGGTTGGTTCGATCCACCGAAAGAAACCGAAGCCGCCACCTCGTTGATCAACGCGGGCGCTGACATCTTGTTCCAAAACACCGATTCCTCGGCTGTGTTGCAGACCGCCGAAAAGATGGGCAAGCGTGCCTTTGGTTGGGATTCCGACATGACCGCCTACGGTCCTAAGGCCCACTTGGGTTCGGCCATCATCAATTGGGCGCCTTACTACACCAAGGCCGTTAAAGATGCGTTGGAAGGCACTTGGACCACCGGTGGTGTGTGGTGGGGCGTGAAAGAAGGCGCTATCGACATGGTTTCCATGGCCGATGACGTGCCCGCCGACACCAAAGCCAAAATCGACACCATCAAAGCTGGATTGAAAGACGGCAGCTTCCACCCCTGGACCGGTCCCATCGTTGGTCAAGATGGCAAGGAAGTGCTGGCCAAAGGCGTGGTCGCTGACGACGCTTTCATGGGTGGCATCAAGTTCTACGTCAAAGGCGTGGAAGGCAAAGTGCCCAACTGATCGGCTGGTCCGCTCAAACCCCAAAGGGCTGCTTCGGCAGCCCTTTTTTGTGGGTGCGCCCAGCCCACTAAAATCGGTGCATCACATCAAGGACCGCACGATGAGCATCAAATCGGACAAATGGATTCGCCGCATGGCTGAGCAGCACGGCATGATCGAGCCCTTCGAGCCAGGCCAGATCCGCCACAACGCCGCGGGCGAAAAAATCGTCAGTTACGGCACCAGCAGCTACGGCTACGACATCCGCTGCGCCCCCGAATTCAAGGTCTTCACCAACATCTACAGCACGGTGGTGGACCCGAAAAACTTCGACCCCAAAAGCTTCGTCGACATCGAGTCGGACGTTTGCATCATCCCGCCCAACAGCTTCGCGCTGGCCCGCACCGTCGAGTACTTCCGCATTCCGCGCAATGTGCTGACCGTCTGTTTGGGCAAGAGCACGTATGCGCGCTGCGGCATCATCGTCAACGTCACCCCGTTCGAGCCCGAGTGGGAAGGGTACGTGACCTTGGAGTTCTCCAACACCACACCGCTGCCCGCCAAAATTTATGCGGGCGAGGGCTGTGCCCAAGTGTTGTTCTTCGAGAGCGACAAAGACGACGTGTGCGAGACCAGCTACAAAGACCGTGGCGGTAAATACCAAGGCCAAGTGGGTGTGACCCTGCCCAAAACCTGAGTCAACGGTCAAGGGCGCTACCGTAGGGGCTCTTGACCTGTGTCAAGTTGCTGTCATGGTTGCCGGGCTACCATTCGGTAGTTTTGTTGATTTTTCCGTTCATGAACCACACCGCGACGCCGATCTCCGCCCCCACGCCCATTCCGATGGGCCAACCCTTGCCTCACCGAAAAGTCATCCGCGAATGGCTCGCACCCTTGGTGGAGCGCCGCACCGTCACCGGTATGGCCTTGTTGACTTTGGACCTGGTGTTGTTCTCGGCCTTGATGGTCGGCACGGTCGCATTCGAGGCTTGGTGGGCCAAGTTGTTGTGTGCACTGGCCGCTGGCTTCATGATTGGCCGTTTGTTCATCATTGGCCACGACGCCTGCCACCAAAGCTACACCCCACACCGCAGCCTCAACCGTTGGCTGGGTCGCATCGCCTTTTTGCCTTCGCTCACCCCCTACAGCTTGTGGGAAGTGGGGCACAACGTGGTGCACCACGGCTACACCAACCTCAAGGGTGTGGACTTCGTTTGGGCGCCCCTGACCAAAGAAGAGTTCGAGGCGCTGTCGCCCGCGCGCCGACGTTTGGAGCGCATCTACCGCAGCGGCTGGGGCCCTGCGCTGTACTACCTCATTGAAATGTGGTGGTTGCGCATGTTCTTCCCGCGCAAAACCTACATGGGCACCCAGCGCAAAGAATTTTTCTGGGACGGCATGGTGGCTTTGGTCACCGGTGTGTTGTGGATCGCCGCCCTGGTGTGGGCTGCGGTGGCCACCGAGCAATCGGTGTGGTCCACCGTGGGCTTTGGCTTTGTGATCCCGTTCTTGTTCTGGAACGCGATGATCGGTTTTGTGGTGTACATCCACCACACCCATACCGCCGTGCAATGGCACGACGACAAAGCCGCTTGGTCCAAGGCAGCCCCCTTTGTGTCGACCACGGTGCACATGACCTTCCCCTACAAGATGGGCGCTGCCATGCACCACATCATGGAGCACACCGCACACCACGTGGACATGAGCATCCCGCTCTACCAGCTCAAAGACGCCCAACACATGCTGGAAGAGACCCTGCCGGGACGCATCATTGTGCAGCGTTTCTCTTGGCGTTGGTACTTCCAGACGGCGCGCGACTGCAAACTGTACGACTTCACCCGCCGCTGCTGGACCGACTTCCAAGGCAACGCCACGAGCGACTTCAAGCCGGCGGTGGTTTGAGGCTTTGGCCGCCGATGGGGTCAAGGTGAGACAATACGGGGTTAAACCCGAATGCCCATGACCCAATCCTTCTCCGAACTGTCCCTCTCGCCCAAGATCGCCCGTGCCGTGGCTGAGATGGGCTACGCATCCATGACGCCCATCCAGGCACAGGCCATCCCGGTCGTGCTGGAAGGCAAAGACGTGATGGGCGCGGCCCAAACCGGCACCGGTAAAACCGCCGCCTTCTCGCTGCCCTTGCTGCAGCGCCTGCTCAAACACGAAAACGCGTCCACCTCGCCCGCTCGCCACCCGGTGCGCGCCTTGGTGCTTTTGCCCACCCGCGAGTTGGCCGACCAAGTGGCACAACAGATCAAGCTCTACGCGAAGTACACCGACTTGCGCAGCGCGGTGGTGTTCGGTGGCATGGACATGAAGCCGCAAACCGTGGAGCTCAAAAAAGGCGTGGAGGTCTTGGTGGCCACGCCGGGGCGCTTGCTGGACCACATCGAGGCCAAAAACTGCGTGCTCAACCAAGTCGAGTACGTGGTCTTGGACGAGGCCGACCGCATGCTCGACATCGGCTTTCTGCCGGATTTGCAGCGCATCTTGAGCCACCTGCCCAAGACCCGCACCACCTTGTTGTTCTCGGCCACTTTCTCGCCCGAGATCAAGCGCTTGGCTGGCAGCTATTTGCAAAACCCCGTGACCATTGAGGTCGCGCGCTCCAACGCCACCGCCTCCACCGTCGAGCAGCACTTCTACCGCGTCGAGGACGACGACAAGCGCTTGGCGCTCAAACAAATCTTGAACGAGCGCGGTGTCAAACAGGCGTTCGTGTTCGTCAACAGCAAACTCGGTTGTGCCCGCTTGGCCCGCTCCTTGGAGCGCGAGGGCTTGGTGACCGCCGCCTTGCACGGTGACAAAAGCCAAGACGAACGCCTCAAGGCCTTGGACGCGTTCAAGTCCGGTGGTGTGGACCTCTTGGTCTGCACCGACGTGGCCGCGCGTGGCCTGGACATCAAAGACGTGCCCGCGGTGTTCAATTTCGACATCCCCTTCAACGCCGAGGACTACGTGCACCGCATTGGCCGCACCGGTCGCGCCGGCGCTTCGGGTTTGGCCGTGTCGTTCGTGGGTGGTCGCGACGCCAAGATGATCGCCGACCTCGAAAAGCTCATCGCCAAAAAGATCGAGATCGAAGCCTTTGAATTGGTCTCAGAGCGGCGTGCGCCCAGCGGGCGTTTCAACGACGGTCAACGCGCTTGGCGCGACCCGTCCACCGCCAGTGCCTCCCCTGTGCGTGCCCCCCGTGCCGCTAAGCCCAGCGCCGACCCGCTGTTCGACAAGCCTTACGAACCCAGCGCCACGAGCGCCGCACCCGCCTGGGAGCCCACGGCCGCCCCCAGCAGCCGCAGCGCTTTGTCGCCCAACATCAAGCCGCGCAAAAAAGTGGCGGCCTTGTTCAAAATGGCCGAGCCGGCTCAAGTCCCGTCGGGCGAAACCGAACGCGCCTGAGGGCATTCGGTGCGCACCACCCGGCGAACCCCGCCGCGTGGGCCAATTTCGGCGGCGCTCAAGCCGCCACCCCACACACAGCCTGTGTCCAACGCCAACAGCCCCGGCCGTTGCAAGCCACCCAAGGTCGACCAATGGCCAAAGGCCACCCGCGTGTTGGCCGTGCGCCGATTCGGCACGTCAAACCACGCCATGGTGCCCGGTGGTGCCGCTTCGGCTTTGTCCTTGGTTTTGAATTCCATTTCGCCCTCGGCCGTGCACAGGCGCATGCGCGTCAAGGCGTTCACCGCCACGCGCAAGCGTTCGGTGCGTGGCCAATCGTCGCGCCAATGCGCGGGCTGGCTGCCGAACAAAGCGCGCAGGTGCTCGACCCAGTCGGCGTCCGTCAAAGCTTCGTGCAGCTCCTGAGCCAAGCCCAAGGTTTGCGCCACGTCCCAGCTGGGCAAGACGCCGGCGTGCACCATCAACCAACTGTGTTCGTGGTAAGCCAAGGGCTGCTGGCGCAGCCAGTCCATCAGTTCGTTCGCGTCGGGGGCTTGGAGTACATCCTGCACCGTGTCGCCGCTGTGCAAGGGGCGGATGCCTGCGTGCACCGCCAACAAATGGATGTCGTGGTTGCCCAGCAAAGCGTGGGCACTGCCCGACCAATCGCGGATCTGGCGCAGCACGCCCAAAGAGTCGGGGCCACGGTTGACCAAATCCCCCAAAAGGTAGAGCGTGTCGCGGCTGGGCGAGAAGTCGAGGGTGTGGAGCAAACGCTGCAGGGCGCTGTGACAGCCCTGGACGTCGCCGATCAAATAAACAGACATGCCGACATTGTCGGCGATGCCGCCAGCGCCTTTATTGCTTGACCATACCGGTGATGCGACCACCACGTTCGATCTGCAGCTCTTGGTATTGCAAGCTGCCCGAAACTTGACCTGAGCTGTGAATCACCAGATTGGCGCTGCAGGCCACGTCGTTGGATACCGAGCCGTGCACATTCATCGTGTCGGCGCGTACCTTGCCAGTGATGGTCCCGGACTTCTCCACCAGCAAGTCTTGAGCGGTAATGGAGCCCGAGACCGCCCCGCTGATGATCGCCTTGCCTGGCGCTGCAATCGTGCCGGTGAACGACACGCCCTCGCCAATGATGAGGTCTTGGTTGGCGGGGTCAAATGGCTTGTTCATGGGGGTTTGCAAAAAATGAGAGTTTTCTCATTGTACAAGTCAGTCATGTCCGTTGACACGGGGGGCCTACAACAAAAAAGCCAACCCTAAGGTTGGCTTTTTGTGAGTGGTGCCGGAGAGATGAATCGAACACCCGACCTTCTCATTACGAATGAGCTGCTCTACCGACTGAGCTACACCGGCGAAGGTCGGGATTATAGACCGGTGTGGTAGCGGGTCACGCGCTCGACCTCGTTTTTGGAGCCCAAGATCACGCTCACACGTTCGTGCAACGCGGTGGGTTGCAAGTCCAAGATGCGCTGCTGGCCGTTGGTGGCAGCACCGCCGGCTTGTTCGATCAGCCAGCTCATGGGGTTGGCTTCGTACAAGAGGCGCAGCTTGCCCGCTTTGTTCGGTTCGCGTCGGTCCCAGGGGTACATGAACACGCCACCCCGGGTCAGGATGCGGTGAACGTCCGCCACCATGGAAGCGATCCAGCGCATGTTGAAGTTCTTACCGCGTGGGCCTTCTTCGCCGGCCAAACACTCGTCCACATAACGCTTCACCGGTTCGGCCCAGTGACGCATATTGCTCATGTTGATGGCGAACTCTTTCGTGTCGACGGGCACTTGCACGTTTTCTTTGATCAGCACGAACGAGCCTTGCTCGCGGTCGAGTGTGAACATCACCACACCGGCACCCACCGTCAGCACCAAGGTGGTTTGAGGGCCATAGAGGCAGTAGCCCGCCGCGACCTGTTGGCTGCCTTTTTGCAAAAAGTCTTGCTCGGTGACCGCATGACCACCTTCGGGTTTTTTGAACACGCTGAAGATGGTGCCGATGCTCACGTTGACGTCGATGTTGGACGAGCCGTCGAGCGGGTCAAACATCAGCAGGTATTCGCCTTGGGGGTAGCGGTTGGGCACGACGTGGATGGCTTCCATCTCTTCGCTGGCCATGGCCGCCAAGTGGCCGCCCCATTCGTTGGCTTCGATCAGCACCTCGTTGGCGATGATGTCGAGCTGCTTTTGCACTTCGCCTTGCACGTTTTCGCTACCGGCCACGCCCAAGATGCCGGTGAGGTCGCCCTTGCTCACGGCTTGGCTGATGCTTTTGCAAGCGCGGGCCACCACCTCGAGCAGCAAGCGCAGTTCAGACGGGATATTGCCGTGTTCGCGCTGTTGTTCGACAAGGTAGCGGGTGAGGGAAATGCGTTGGCTCATGGAGGGGTTCTCAATCAGGGGTTGCTCAAAGCGCGGCCAACGACCTCGCGCACATCGTTGCTCAAGCTGGGTTTGGCGGCCACGCGCTCAATCGCCGCCTTCGCCGCGCTGCGGTAAGGCTCGGCCAACTTGGCCCAGCGGTCCATGGCGCGGGCCAAACGGGCCGCGACTTGGGGGTTGATGGCGTCGAGTTCCAACACGCGATCGGCCCAGAACACATAACCCGCTGCATCGGTGCGGTGGAACGCACCGGGGTTGGCGCTGCACACACTGAAAATCAGGCTGCGCGCCCGGTTGGGGTTTTTGATCGTGAAGTCGGGGTGGCTCATGAGTTGGCGCACCGCCGGCAACACTTGCCCACCCAGATCGGGCGCGCTGGCTTGCAGGGCAAACCATTTGTCGATCACCAAGGCCTCGTCTTTGAACAGGGCGTGGAAATGCGCCAAGGCCGCAGCGGCCAGCGGGTGACGGCTGACCACCAAGGCCGAGAGCGCGTTGAAGCGGTCGGTCATGTTGCTGGCGCTGCGCACCTGCTGCGCCGCACGGTCGGCCCAAGGGCTGGGCGCGCCTTGTGCGGCCACGCACAGCTGGGCCAAAGCCATGCCGCACAGCGCACGGCGGCCGGCGCTGGTGGCGTCGGGGCGGTAGCTGCCGTGGTCGGTGTGGGCGTCCAAGGCCCACGCCCAATCGTCTTGCAAGGCGGTGGCCAATTGCAAGCGCATGGCTTCGCGCACGGCGTGCACGCGTTGGGGGTCTACCTGGTCCAATTGCTCGGCGATGTAGGTCTCGGAAGGCAGGGTGAGCGTGAGTTCTTTGAATGCGGCGTCGAGCTCCGGGTGGCGCAACACCGCGCGCAAGGCGTCCACCGTGGCCGCATCGATGGGCGTGGTCGAGACCGGCGCATCGCTGCGCACCGCCCGCAGGGCTTGGCCCAGCATGAGTTGTTGCCCGGCTTCCCAGCGGTTGAAGGCGTCGCTGTCGTGGGCCAACAGGGTCAGGCGCTGGGCGTCGGTGTGATCGGATTGCAGCAGCACCGGTGCGGAGAAACCGCGCAAGAGCGAGACCACGGGCGCGGCGTCCAGGTTCTCAAACACAAAGCTTTCGCTGGCTTGGGTGAGCACCAAAGTGGTTTGGGCTTGGGCGCTGTGGCCGGCGCGTTGCACCGGCCAGGCTTGGCCCTCGGGGCTGAGCAAGCCCACGGTGACCGGGATCACCATCGGCGCTTTGTCGGCTTGGCCCGGCGTGGGCGCGCAGGTCTGGCTCAAGGTCAGGGTGTAGCGGCGCTGGGCGTCGTCGTATTGACCGCTGGCGCTCACGCGCGGTGTGCCGGCTTGGCTGTACCAGCGCTTGAAGGGCTCGAGCAAACGGGCCAGTTCGCTCTGGGGGTTGGCGTCGGCGATGGCTTGCGCGAAATCGTCGCAGGTCACGGCTTGGCCGTCGTGGCGTTCGAAATACAGCTTCATGCCGCTAGCAAAACCAGCACGACCTTCGGGATCGGCTTCGCTGGCCACCAAGGTTTGCATCATGCGCACCACCTCGGCACCTTTTTCGTAAATGGTGACGGTGTAGAAGTTGTTGATCTCGGCGTAGCTGTCGGGGCGCACCGGGTGGGCCATGGGGCCCGCGTCTTCGGGGAATTGCGCCGTGCGCAAGAGGCGAACGTCTTCGATGCGTTTGACCGCTTTGGCCGACGGGCTGGTGCACATGTCCATGCTGAACTCTTGGTCGCGGAAGACGGTGAGGCCTTCTTTGAGCGAGAGCTGGAACCAGTCACGGCAGGTGATGCGGTTGCCGGTCCAGTTGTGGAAGTACTCGTGACCCACGACCGACTCGATGTTGGCGAAATCGGTGTCGGTGGCCGTGGCGGCGTTGGCCAACACGTACTTGGTGTTGAAGATGTTCAGGCCCTTGTTCTCCATGGCCCCCATGTTGAAGTCGCTGGTGGCCACGATCATGAAGCGCTCCAGGTCCAGCGGCAAGCCAAAGCGGGTTTCGTCCCACGCCACGCTCGCCATGAGCGAGTGCATGGCGTGTTCGGTTTTGTCCAAATCGCCGGGGCGAACGAACACTTGCAAGAGGTGATCGCCGCCGCTGCGGCTGGTGATGCGCTGCTCGCGGGCGACCAAGCGACCCGCCACCAAGGCAAACAAATAGCAGGGCTTTTTGTGGGGGTCGACCCACTTGGCAAAGTGGCGGCCACCCTCCAGATCGCCTTGTTCAACCAAGTTGCCGTTGGACAGCAAGACCGGGTATTGGGCTTTGTCGGCGCGCAGCGTGACTTGGTAGCTCGCCATCACATCCGGGCGGTCCAGGAAGTAGGTGATGCGGCGAAAGCCCTCGGCCTCGCACTGCGTGAAGAACGTGCCTTGGCTGACGTACAAACCCATGAGCTGCGTGTTTTTCTCGGGCACGCAGGTGGTGAAGATCTCCAGGTCAAAACCGGCCAGGTCTTCGGGCAGGTTGTCCAGCACCAGTTGTCCACCGTCCATCTTGAACGAGCAACCCGCGCCGTTGACCAGCACGCGCACCACGGTGAGCTCTTCGCCGTCCAAACGCAGCGCTTGCGCGGGCACGTCCGGGTTGCGGCGCAGGTGCATTTTGTTGAGCACCCGCGTCTTGGCGGGGTCCAGGTCGAACGTCAGGTCGACCGTATCGATGAGGTACGCCGAGGGGGCGTACTGCTCTCGCAACACCAATGGGGTTTGTCCTTCACGCATCTCTGGGTCCTTCATCAAACGCCTTGTTTGAGCGATGCCTCAATGAACGGATCGAGGTCGCCGTCGAGCACTTTTTGGGTGGCCGAAATTTCCACGTTCGTCCGCAAATCCTTGATGCGGCTGTTGTCCAACACGTAGCTGCGGATCTGGTGGCCCCAGCCCACATCGGTTTTGGTGTCTTCGAGCTTTTGTTGTTCTTCTTGGCGTTTGCGCATCTCGTGGTCGTACAAACGCGAGCGCAGGCGCTGCCAAGCCACATCGCGGTTGCTGTGCTGGCTGCGGCCGTCTTGGCACTGCACCACGATGCCGGTGGGGATGTGCGTCAAGCGCACGGCCGAGTCGGTTTTGTTGATGTGCTGACCACCCGCACCGCTGGCGCGGTAGGTGTCGGTGCGCACGTCGGCCGGGTTGATCTCGATCTCGATCGAGTCGTCGATCTCGGGGTAGACGAACAGCGAGGCGAACGAGGTGTGGCGTCCGCCCGAGGAGTCGAACGGGCTCTTGCGCACCAAGCGGTGCACGCCGGTCTCGGTGCGCAACAGACCGTAAGCGTATTCGCCCTCGACCTTGATGGTCGCGCTCTTGATGCCTGCTGTGTCACCCGCGGTTTCTTCTTCCACTGTGGCCTTGAAGCCTTTGCGTTCGGCGTACTTCAGGTATTGGCGCAGCAGCATGCTGGCCCAGTCGCAAGCCTCGGTGCCGCCCGCGCCGGCTTGGATGTCCACAAAACAGTTCAGCGGATCGGCCGGGTTGCTGAACATGCGGCGAAACTCGAGTTTCTCCACTTCAGCGGCCACCGACTGCGCTTCACCTTCGATGGTGATCAGGCCTTCTTCGTCACCGTCGGCCAACGACATGTCGAACAACTCGCTGTTGTCGGCCAGTTCTTGCGTCAGGCGGTCCAAAACGATGACCACGTCTTCCAGCGACTTTTTCTCTTTGCCCAGTTCTTGGGCGCGCTTGGGGTTGTTCCAGACCGTGGGGTCTTCCAGCGCAGATTCGACTTCTTTTAACTTCGATGCTTTGCGATCGTAGTCAAAGGTACCTCCGTAACTCGACCACGCGAGCGCTGAGGTCTTGGAGTTGGGCTTGGATGGCGTTGCTGCGTTCTGCTTCCATGGGGAACCTAAGGTTGTCAAATTTAAAAACAGGATTTTCTCACGTTCCCGCTCGGCGCGGCCTCAGGCTTGCTACAGTGGTGAGACAGGAGACAGACATGGGATACGACGCTTTGCACCGCGGCTTTGGCTGGTCGGTGCCCGAACGCTTCAACATGGCCGAGGTGTGCTCGCGCCGCTGGGCCAACGACCCCGTGCGGTGCCGGGGTGTGGCCGTGGTGGCCACCGCGCCCGACCGCGCGGACCAGACCCACACCTACGCCGAATTGCAGGCCGAGGCCAACCGGCTGTCCAACGCTTTGGTGAGGATCGGTGTGAAGCGCGGGGACCGCGTGGCCATCGTCATGCCCCAGCGCTTCGAGACCGCCGTGGCCTACATGGCGGTCTTGCAGATGGGCGCGGTGGGCATGCCGCTGTCGCAGTTGTTTGGCCCCGAGGCGCTGGCTTTTCGGCTGCAAGACAGCCAAGCGGTGGTGGCCATTGGCGACGCCAGCACCTTGGCGGCTTTGCACGAGGTGCGTTCGCAATGCCCCGATCTGCGCGCCCTCTTGGCTGTGGACGCCAGTGCACCCGACGCCCTCGATTGGACCGAAGCCTTGCGCAGCAGCGCCAGCGCATTTGCCTTGGTCGACACCGCCGCCGATGACCCCGCGGTGCTGATTTACACCAGCGGCACCACTGGCAACCCCAAGGGCGCGCTCATTCCCCACCGGGCGCTCATCGGCAATTTGAGTGGGTTTGTGTGCAGCCAAAACTGGTTCGGCTTTGACCCGCAAGACGCCAGCCGACCCAGCCAAGCGGTGTTTTGGTCGCCCGCCGATTGGGCCTGGACCGGCGGCTTGATGGACGCCTTGCTGCCCACGCTCTACTTCGGCCGGCCCATAGTGGCCCACAGCGGTCGCTTCAGCCCGGCCACGGCCTTTGAGTTGATGCAGCGCCACCGCGTGACCCACACCTTTTTGTTTCCCACCGCGCTCAAGGCCATGATGAAGGCCTTCCCCGAGCCCCGAACCCAATTCAGCTTGCACTTGCAAGCCATCATGAGCGCCGGCGAGGCCGTGGGCGACGCGGTGTTTGCCTACGGTCAGCAGCAACTCGGTGTGACCATCAACGAGATGTTCGGCCAAACCGAAATCAACTACGTGGTCGGCAACTGCAGCCTCATGTACCCCGCCAAACCCGGCTCCATGGGCAAGGGTTACCCTGGGCACCGCGTGGCCGTGATCGACGACGAGGGCCGGGAATGTCCCGTGGGCGTGGCGGGCGACGTGGCGGTGCACCGCTTGGACATCCACGGCGACCCCGACCCGATTTTCTTTTTGGGCTATTGGCGCAACGAGGCCGCCACCCAAATGAAATTCACCGGTGACCCAGAGAACAGCTGGTGCCGCACCGGTGACATGGCCGTGGCCGATGCCGATGGGTACCTCTGGTACCAAGGTCGCGGCGACGACATGTTCAAAGCCGCGGGTTACCGCATCGGCCCGAGCGAAATCGAGAACTGCTTGGTCAAACACCCCGCCGTGGCCAACGCTGCCGTGGTGCCGCAGCCCGACGAAGAGCGCGGTGCGGTGGTCAAGGCCTACATCGTTTTGGCGCAGGAGTACCTCAGCGCACAAGCCACGCCGGTGCGCGGCAACCCTGCGGCCGAGGCCGCGCTGGTGCGCGAGTTGCAGGCCCATGTCAAAGGGCAGTTGGCCCCTTATGAATACCCCAAGGCCATCGAGTTCATCGACGCCTTGCCCATGACCACCACCGGCAAAGTGCAACGCCGCGTCTTGCGTTTGCAAGAAGAAGCACGCTTCGCCGAACGCCATTCCACCCGCTGAGGCACCCATGAGCACCACCTTGAAGACACCTCTGACCCCCGTGGCCTTGGGCCACAGCGACTTGCGCGTGGCCCCCATCTGCTTGGGGACCATGACCTTTGGCCAGCAGGTCGACACCGCACTCGCCCACCGCATCATGGACCGCTCACTCGAGCGGGGCGTGGATTTTTTCGACACCGCCGAGATGTACGCCGTGCCCGCGCGGCCCGAGACCTATGGTGCGACCGAAACCATCATCGGTGAGTGGTTCGCCAGTCGACCCGGTGCTCGCCAGCGGGTGGTTTTGGCGACCAAAGTGGCCGGGCCTTCACGCGGCATGCCTTGGATCCGCGGCGATCAATCGGGCTTGAGCCGCGCCGAGATCGTCTCGGCCTGTGACGCCAGCCTGCGCCGCTTGCAAACCGATGTGATCGACCTCTACCAACTGCATTGGCCCGCGCGCAACGTGCCCACTTTTGGGCAGCTGAGCTTCGACCCGAGCAAGGACAAGGCGTGCGCCAACATCCACGAACAGCTCGAGGCTTTGGCCGGTTTGGTGCAAGCGGGCAAGGTGCGCGCGGTGGGCTTGTCCAATGAGTCGCCGTATGGCGTGCACGAATTCGTGCGCTTGGCCGAGCAACATGGCTTGCCGCGTGTGGCCTCGGTGCAAAACCCTTACACCTTGGTCAACCGCAGTTTTGAGAACGGCACCGACGAGACCTGTCACCGTTTGGGCGTGTCCTTGTTGGCCTATTCACCCTTGGGCTTTGGCTTGCTCACGGGCAAGTACGACGCCACGGGCTTGACCGCACCCGAGGCGCCACAGGGTCGATTGGCCATGTTCGAAAACTTCCGTGTCCAACGCTGGGGCCGCCCCATGGCCATGGACGCGGCGCGGCGCTACAACGCCTTGGCCCGCGAACATGGCCTCACGCCCACCGCCTTGGCGCTGGCCTTTTGTTACCGCAATTGGCGCGTGGCCAGCACCATCATTGGCGTGACCTCGATGGCCCAGCTCGATGAGTGCATAGACGCTTGGGACGTCTCTCTGAGCCCCGAACTCCTTGAGGCCATCGACGCCATCCGATGGGAGCTGCGCGACCCGGCTCAGTGATCGGGCGCTGGCAGAATAGAGCGCTGACCCACCCCGGCCTTGGGGTGTTTCATCCCAAGAGAAGAACAACATGATGGAAAACAGTTTGCCCTTTTTGGTGACGTTGGCGGCCTACCTGATCGGCTCCTTGTCGTTCGCCGTGGTGATCAGCCGCCTCATGGGTCTGAGTGACCCTCGCACCTATGGCAGCAAAAACCCGGGTGCCACCAACGTGCTGCGCTCGGGCAACAAAATCGCCGCGGTGCTCACCCTGCTGCTCGACGCCCTCAAGGGTTGGTTGCCGGTGTACCTGGTGAAGGTTCATGGCGCGGACTGGGGCTTGGGCGAGGGCACCTTGGCTTGGGTCTTCTTGGCCGCGTTTGTGGGCCATTTGTACCCCGTGTTTTTCCGCTTCAAAGGCGGCAAGGGTGTGGCCACCGCTGCGGGCGTCTTGATCGCGCTGGAACCCACTTTGGCTTTGTCGGTCTTGGCTTCGTGGTTGATCGTGGTGTATTTCAGCCGCATGGTGTCCTTGGCCTCCATCGTGGCCGCGCTGTTCGCGCCGGTGTACTACTTGTTTGGTGATGGTGTGGCGTGGAATGCCCCGGGCGCACAGGTCTTGGCCGTGGCCGTCATGGGTGTGTTGCTGATTTGGCGTCACGCCGAGAACATCGGCCGCATCGTCGCCGGCACAGAAAGCCGCTTAGGCGCCAAGAAGCCATGAACACCGACATCCAACGCATCGGCATGGCCGCACGCTACAGCGAGGCGGCCGTGTTCAACGGGGTGGTGTATTTGGCGGGCATGGTGCCCGAGCGCGGCGATACCACCATCGAAGGCCAAACCGAGGACGTGTTGGCCCAAGTGCAGCAGCGCTTGATGGAGGTCGGCAGCGACAAGTCGCGCATCTTGCGCACGCAAATTTACTTGGCCGACATCCAAGACATCGCGGCCATGAACGCGGTGTGGGACGCGTGGGTCGTGCCCGGCACCGCACCGCCGCGCGCCACGGTACAAGCCGCGCTGGCCCGCCCCGAGTGGAAGATCGAAATCGTCGTCACCGCGGCCGTGGGGCGCTGAAACCCCTCAGTCGCGGAAGTTGTTGAAGGACAGGGGCAGGTCCTTCATCTCGGTCTTGATGACCTGCATGGCGGCTTGCAAATCGTCGCGCTTGGCGCCGCTCACACGCACGGCGTCTCCCTGAATGGCGCCCTGTACCTTGAGCTTGCTGCCTTTGATGGCTTGCTGAATTTTTTTACCGTCTTCGGTGCTGATGCCGTTGCGCACCTTGACAACCTGTTTGACCTTGTCGCCGCCCATCTTTTCCACCTTGCCGATGTCCAAGAAGCGCACGTCCACGTTGCGCTTGGCCAGCTTGTTGCGCAGCACGTCTTCGATTTGGGTGAGCTGAAAGTCGGCGTCGCCGAACAGCGTGATCTCTTTGTCCTTGAGTTCAATGGCCGCGCTGGTGCCTTTGAAGTCAAAGCGGGTACCGATTTCGCGGGCGACTTGGTCGACCGCGTTTTTCACTTCCACCAAATCGGCTTCCAAAACGGTGTCAAAAGAAGGCATGGGGCAAAGTCCTTAAGCGTGAATGAGAGAATGATGGAATGTTAGTCGAGAATTTTGCGCCCCTGCAGCGCCTCAACACCTTCGGCATCCAAGCGCGTGCCCACCGCTTGCTGCGCGTGCGCAGCGTCAGCGACGTGGCGCAGTGGCTCAGCAGCCCCGAACGTGGCGAGGACGAGCCCATCGTGCTGGGCGGCGGCAGCAACATCGTCATCACCGGCGACCTCAAGCCCTGGGTGCTCAAGGTCGACCTCATGGGCCGCGAACTGGTCGAAGAAAACGAGGCGGGCTGGCTGGTACAGGCCGCGGCCGGTGAGAACTGGCACGACTTCGTGGCCTGGACGCTGGACCAAGGCTGGCCCGGTTTGGAGAACATGGCCCTGATCCCCGGCACGGTCGGCGCCTCGCCGGTGCAAAACATCGGCGCTTACGGCGTGGAGTTGCAGGACCGTTTCCACAGCCTAGACGCCATCGACCTGCACACCGGCCAGAGCTTCACACTCAACGCCGCGCAGTGCGGGTTTTCTTACCGCGACTCGGTCTTCAAACATCGCTCATCCGGGCCCAATGGCTTGGGTTTGGCCGGCCGGGCGCTGATCACGCAGGTGCGCTTTTGGCTGCCCAAACGCTGGGTGCCCGAATTGGGTTACCTCGATTTGCAACGCAAGATCGAAGAGACCGGTGTGCGTGCACCCGATGCGCGGCAAATTTTCAACTGGGTCTGCGAGATCCGCCGCGCCAAACTGCCAGACCCGGCGGTGATTGGCAACGCGGGGAGCTTCTTCAAAAACCCGACGGTGAGCCCAGAACAGTGCGAAGACATCATCGCGCGCGAGCCCAAGGTGGTGCACTACGTCTTGGCCGACGGCCGCATCAAGCTGGCTGCGGGTTGGCTGATCGACGCCTGCGGCTGGAAGGGCAAGACCGTTGGCAACGCGGGCGTTTACGAAAAGCAAGCGCTGGTGCTGGTCAACCGCGGCACGGCCGAGCACCCCTGCACGGGCGGTGAAGTGATGACCCTGGCCAAAGCCATCCAAACCAGCGTCTACGAACGCTTCGGCATTCGCCTCGAGCCGGAGCCGGTCGTTCTCTGAGCCGTCGTCGCGAGCGCCCTGACTGGCGATCGCTACAAGGCGGTCTCCGAGCCGCATCCCCGCACTGTGGCCGCCGCTCCGCTCATGTCCCCCGCCGGCCGATGGCCGGCTCCTCCTTTACTTCGCTGCGCGGCGGCCCCAGCACGGGGCTGCTGACATGTGGGCGCGCCAACACGCAAGCTCAGCGCTCGGGTGTTCGCTGCAAAGCGAAGTAAAGGAGGAGGCGCCCGCAGGGCGCCGGGGGACATGAGCGGCGCAGCGAATACCCGGGTGCTGGAAGTTACCAGTGCAGGGCAGCGGGCTCGGAGACCACTTCGCTTGTGGATCGCTTCGCTGCGCTCGCGATGACAAGTAAAGACTCGCGACGACGTTAGAGGCTCGCGATGACAACAGGTGCCATCGCGGTGATGCTTACTTCGAGCCGCCCTCAAGCTTGTATATGTGCGGACCTTCGCCCGCCGACAGCAAGCCAGTGTGAGCATAGATGCCCAGCTTGGCGCGGGTGTCGGTGATGTCCAAGTTGCGCATGGTCAGCTGGCCAATGCGGTCCAGCGGGCTGAACGGCGCGTCTTCCACCTTTTCCATGCTCAGGCGCTCGGGCGCGTAAGTCAGGTTGGGGCTCTCAGTGTTGAGCAAGCTGTAGTCGTTGCCACGGCGCAGTTCCAGCGTCACGGTGCCGGTCACGGCGCGGGCCACCCAGCGCTGGGCGGTTTCGCGCAGCATGATGGCTTGGGGGTCGAACCAGCGACCTTGGTACAACAAGCGGCCCAAACGCAGGCCGTTGATGCGGTACTGCTCGATCGTGTCTTCGTTGTGGATACCGGTGACCAAACGCTCGTAGGCGATGTGCAACAGCGCCATGCCGGGGGCTTCGTAAATGCCGCGGCTCTTGGCTTCGATGATGCGGTTCTCGATCTGGTCGCTCATGCCCAAGCCGTGGCGGCCGCCGATTTCGTTGGCTTTCAGGAACAGCGCGACCGGGTCGGCGTATTCCACGCCGTTCAGCGCCACGGGCATGCCTTCTTCAAAGCGCACGCTGACCTCTTCGGCCTTCACCTCCACTTCGGGCTTCCAGAACGCCACGCCCATGATGGGGTTGACGATGCGAATGCCGCTGTTGAGGTGCTCCAGGTCTTTGGCTTCGTGGGTGGCGCCCAACATGTTGCTGTCGGTGCTGTAGGCCTTCTCGGCGCTCATCTTGTAGCCAAAACCGTTGGCGGTCATGAACGCGCTCATTTCGGCGCGGCCACCCAGCTCGTCGATGAACAGCTGGTCGAGCCAAGGCTTGTAGATTTTGAGGCTCGGGTTGGTCAGCAGGCCGTAGCGGTAGAAGCGCTCGATGTCGTTGCCCTTAAAGGTGGAACCGTCGCCCCAGATGTGGACGTCGTCTTCCTTCATCGCGGCCACCAGCATGGTACCGGTCACGGCGCGCCCCAGCGGGGTGGTGTTGAAGTAGGTGATGCCACCGGTGGAGATGTGGAAGGCGCCGCTTTGGATGGCGGCAATGCCTTCGTGCGCGAGTTGCAAGCGGCAGTCGATCAGGCGCGCTTTCTCGGCGCCGTACTCCATCGCCTTGCGCGGGATTTCGTTGTAGTCGGCCTCGTCGGGCTGGCCGAGGTTGGCGGTGTAGGCGTAGGGCAGGGCGCCCTTTTGCTTCATCCACAACAGGGCAGCGGAAGTGTCCAGACCGCCCGAGAAGGCGATGCCGACTTTTTGCCCTTTGGGCAGGTTTTGCAAGATGGTGCTCATGGGGTTCAACCGAAGTGGCAGATGTAGTGGTAGGGCTCGGTCACGCGGATCTCGAAGCTGGAGTTGCCGGGCACATTGAACTTATCGCCAGGACCGGACTTGAGCCAAGCGTCGGTGCCGGCGAGTTTGTATTCGCAGGAACCGGCCACGCATTCCATGATCTCGGGCGCGCCGGTGTTGAAGGTCAGGGTGGCGGGCAGCACCACGCCGACCGACTTCTTGGTGCCGTCGGCCAAGGTGATGCCGTGGCTGACGCACTTGCCGTCAAAGTAAACGCTGGCTTGGGTGTTAACGGTCACGCCGTTGAATTGGGTGGTGGTCATGGTCGGTGCGTCGGTTGCAAACAAAGAAACCTCGATTTTAGGCGGGCAGGCGGCGGGTCCATTCCTCGGCGTCAAAGCCCGCGCTCACCCCTTGGGCCCACTGCACCACCGGGCGCTTGATGACGCTGGGTTTTTCCAGCATCAGCGATCGCGCGCTGGCTGCGTCGACCACGGCGGCGCGGGTGGCTTCATCGAGTTGGCGCCAGGTGGTGCCTTTGCGGTTGACCAGCACGCCCCAGTCCATTTCGCGTAGCCAATGGTCCAGGGCCTGCTCGGGTACGCCTTGGCGCTTGAAATCGTGAAAAACGTAATCAACGCCGCGCTCGGTGAGCCAGGCACGGGCTTTTTTGACGGTGTCGCAGTTGGGGATGCCGTAGAGGGTGATCATGGGGGTGATTGTCCTTCAAGCGCGGCCCGGCTTGGGCGGGTGTGACAATACGCGCATGCAAGCCATTGAACTGCCCCCCAACCACCCCAGCACCTTGGCCGACTGGCTCGCCCACTGCGAGCGGCTGCACCCCCAAACCATCGACATGGGCTTGGAGCGCGTGGCCCGGGTGGCCCAGCGCATGGCCTTGTCCATGCCATGCCCTGTCATCACCGTGGCGGGCACCAATGGCAAGGGCTCGACCTGCGCCATGCTCGAAGCCGTCTACATGCAAAGCGGCTACCGCACGGGTCTGTACACCTCGCCACATTTGGTGCATTTCGAGGAACGTTGCCGTGTGGAGGGCCAATCGATCGATGCCGCCGATTTGTTGCCCGGTTTTGCCGAGGTCGAGCAGGCCCGTTTGGGTCTAACCGCGGCCGACGGTCAAGGCGAGATCAGCCTGACCTATTTTGAGTTCACCACCTTGGCCATCTTGCGCACGCTCTCGCGCCGGTCATTGGACGTGGTGATTTTGGAAATCGGCTTGGGCGGGCGGCTTGACGCGGTCAACGTGCTCGACCCCGATGTGTCGGTCATCACCTGCATCGCCTTGGACCACATGGCTTTGCTCGGTCCCGACCGCGAAAGCATTGGCCGCGAGAAGGCCGGCATCATGCGCACCGGCCGCCCGGTCATCGTCAGCGACCCCATGCCGCCGCAAAGCGTGCTCGATCGAGCCTTGGAGATCGACGCCGACCTGTGGCGCATCGGCCTGGACTTTCACTTCGCGGGCGACAAGCAACAGTGGGGCTGGGCCACCCACCCCAGTCGCGGCGGCCGCCGGTACAGCGGCTTGGCTTACCCCGCCTTGCGCGGCGCCAACCAGTTGGTCAACGCCGCGGGCGTCTTGGGCGCGGTCGAGGCCTTGCGTTCGCGTCTGCCTGTCACGGCCCAAGCCGTGCGCAACGGACTGGCCTTGGTCGAATTGCCCGGGCGCTTCCAAATCGTGCCGGGCACACCCACTTTGGTGCTCGACGTGGCGCACAACCCGCATTCGGTGGCCGCACTCACCGAAAACCTCGACGCCATGGGCTACCACCCGACCACCCACGCGGTGTTTGGGGCCATGGCCGACAAAGACATTGGCGCCATGCTCGAGCGCATCGCACCGCTGATCCAGCGTTGGCACCTGTGCGACTTGCCGACGTCTCGCGCCGCCAAAGCCAGCGATTTGGCCAGACAAATCCCAGCCCCAGGCGTGGTCGCCGGTCAATACGCCGATCCCGTTCAGGCCTTGCGCGCCGCCGTGGCCGAGGCCGACCCCGCTGATAGAATCGTTGTCTTCGGCTCGTTCTTGACCGTGGGCGGTGTGCTGCACGACGGCGTCCCCCGTTTGGCAGCCAAACATGTGGCGTCTTGATCCCTTTTAAAACCGCACCAATGTTCAAATTTCGCTCCGATTCCAACGCCAACTCTGCTGCCCCCAGCGTCGACGATTTGCGTCGTCAGGCCCGCCACCGGTTGATCGGCGCATCGGTCTTGGTGCTGGTAGCGGTGGTCGGCTTTCCCATGGTGTTCGACACCAACCCGCGCCCCATCGCAGCCGATGTGCCCATCGTTATCCCTGCACAACCCGCATTGGCCCCATTGACCCCCGCAGCGCCTGTGGCGGCGGCGCCTGCAGCGCCAGCCGAACCCCAGGTCGCCAAAGCAGAGCCAGCGCCCACCACGCCAGCAGCCGTGACGGCTCCGGCACCCGAAGTGCCGGCCAAGCCCAGTGCGCCTGCTGCGCCGCTCGCTGCCAAAACCGCTGCGCCTGCCGCCGCGAGCGCGCCCGCCACGGGCGAACGCTTCGTGGTGCAAGTGGGGGCTTATGCCGATCAAGCCAGGGCCCGCGAAGTGCGGCTCAAAATCGAACGCGCGGGCCTCAAGACCTACACCCAAGTCGCCAAAACCAGCGAAGGCAATCGCATTCGCGTGCGTTTGGGACCGTTCAATACCCGCGCTGAGGCCGACAAAGTCGCTCAGAAAATCAAATCCTTGGGCCTGACGCCGGGCGTCTTGACCCTTTGATCGGAGCACCCCCATGGACATCGGCTGGCTGAATTGGACCCTTTGGGGGGTCTTGGCTTTCTCGGTGGTCTTGGGTGCCTTGCGGGGCTTGATTCGCGAAGTCATCTCCTTGGCCTCTTGGGTCCTGGCCTTTCTGTTGGCGCAAGTGCACGCTGAGACCGTGGCCGCTTGGTTGCCCCCCGGTGTGACGCTGCCCGCTGTGCGACTGGCCGCCGGCTTTGCGCTGATCTTCATTGGCGTGGCCGTGGGTGGGGCGCTGTTGGCTTGGGTCTTGGGCCGGTTTTTGCAAGCCGTGGGCCTGCGGCCCATCGATCGCATTTTGGGTGCGGGTTTTGGATTGGCCCGTGGCGTGGTCTTGCTGCTGGGTTTGACTTTGATGGTGGTCGCCCTGGGGGTACAAGCCCACCCCGTTTGGACGCAGTCCGAAACGGCCATGCTCTTGACCCAAACCTTGCAAGAGCTCAAGCCTGTGTTGCCCGGCGCTTTGGCCGAGTACATCCCCTGATTATTTGAGGATCTTCAACCATGTGTGGAATCGTCGGCGTTGTCTCCAACGCACCTGTCAATCAGCTCATTTACGACGCTTTGTTGCTCTTGCAACACCGCGGCCAAGACGCCGCGGGCATCGTGACCGAGCAGAGCAACAAGTTTTTCATGCACAAGGCCAAGGGCATGGTGCGCGACGTCTTCCGCACCCGCAACATGCGCGCCTTGCCGGGCAACGTGGGCTTGGGCCAAGTGCGTTACCCCACGGCGGGTAACGCGTTCAGCGAAGAAGAGGCGCAGCCGTTTTACGTCAACGCGCCGTTTGGTTTGGTCTTGGTGCACAACGGCAACCTGACCAACGCGCAGGCGCTCAAGCAAGAAATTTTCAAAACCGACCACCGCCACATCAACACCGACAGCGACTCCGAGGTCTTGCTCAACGTTTTGGCGCACGAGTTGGAAAAAGTCACCCGTGGCGTGAACCTCAAGCCCGCCGATGTGTTCGCCGCGGTGCGCGGGGTGCACCAGCGCGTGCGCGGCTCGTACGCGGTGATCTGCCTGATCGCGGGACACGGCTTGTTGGCGTTTCGTGACCCCTTCGGCATCCGCCCTTTGTGCATGGGTCGGCTCGACGGTAGCGTCATGGTGGCCAGCGAATCGGTCGTGCTGGAGGGCAACGGCTATGCGCTGGAGCGCGACGTCCAGCCCGGCGAGGCCGTGTTCGTGGACCTCAAAGGCCAAGTGCACACACAAGCTTGTGCCGACCACGTCAGCCACAACCCCTGCATTTTTGAATACGTCTATTTGGCACGCCCCGACTCCGTGCTCGACGGCATCTCGGTCTACCAAGCCCGCCTCAACATGGGCCAGACCTTGGCCAAGCGCGTGATCTCCATGGTGCCACCCAGCCAAATCGATGTGGTCATCCCGATCCCAGAATCTTCGCGCCCCAGCGCCATGCAGCTGGCGCAATTGCTGGGTTTGCCCTACCGCGAAGGCTTTGTGAAGAACCGTTACGTCGGCCGCACTTTCATCATGCCTGGCCAAAGCGTGCGCAAAAAATCGGTGCGCCAGAAACTCAACGTGATCACCAGCGAATTCAAAGGCCGCAACGTGCTCTTGGTGGACGACTCCATCGTGCGCGGCACCACCTCCAAGGAAATCGTGCAAATGGCGCGCGACGCTGGGGCCAACAAGGTGTACCTCGCCAGCGCTGCGCCGCCCGTGCGTTTCCCGAACGTCTACGGCATCGACATGCCCACGCCCGAAGAGCTGGTGGCGCACAACCGCACGGCCGAGCAGGTGCGCGAGATCATCGGCTGCGACGCCCTGATCTACCAAGACGTGGATGCCATGAAACAAGCCGTGGGTTCGCTCAATCCCAAGATCACAGGCTTTGATGCGTCGCCGTTCGACGGCGTCTACGTCACCGGCGACATCACCGCTGCCGACATCACGCGCTTGAACCAAGGCCGCGAACAAACGGAAGAGGGCGCCGAAGACCACTCGCGCTTGGCCCTGCCCAACGCCCAATAAATTCCAGAGGTCACGCGCATGAACCACGACGATCCCACTTGGCACCGCGACACCCAAGCCGTTCGCACAGCCGTGCCGCGCAGCCCCTACGGCGAAAACTCCGAAGCCCTGTACCTCACCAGCGGCTACGTCCAGCCTTCGGCCGAGGCCGCGGCGCGCCGCTTTGCGGGCGAAGAAGAGGGCTACACCTACGGCCGCTACGGCAACCCCACGGTCTCCAGCTTTGAGCAACGCTTGGCCGCTCTCGAAGGCGCCGAGGCTTGCATCGGCACGGCCTCGGGCATGTCGGCCATCCTCATGTTGTGCTTGGGCATGCTCAAGGCCGGTGACCACGTGCTGTGTTCGCGCTCGATGTTCGGCTCGACCATCAAGCTCATCGGCTCCGACCTCGCCAAGTTCGGCGTCGAGTCCAGCTTCGTGTCGCAAACCGACCTGTTGGCTTGGCAAGCCGCCATCCGTCCCAACACCAAGCTCTTGTTCGCCGAAACGCCCACCAACCCGCTCACCGAGGTGTGCGATATCCGTGCCCTGGCGGACATGGCGCACAACGCTGGTGCCTTGCTGTGCGTGGACAACTGCTTTGCCACACCGGCCCTGCAGCGCCCCATCGCTTTGGGCGCCGACATCGTCATGCACTCCGGCACCAAATACCTCGACGGCCAAGGCCGCGTCATGGCCGGTGCTTTGTGTGCCAGCCAAGCCTTCATCACCAACACCTGCTTGCCTATCCAAAAAAGCGGTGGCATGAGTTTGGCGCCCTTCAACGCTTGGGTCGTGCTCAAAGGTTTGGAGACACTCGACATCCGCATGCAAGCCCAATCGGCGAAAGCCTTGGCCATGGCGCATTGGTTGCAAGACCACCCCGCCGTGGCCCGTGTGCATTACCCCGGCTTGAGCAGCCACCCCCAGCACGCGCTGGCCATGGCCCAGCAATCGGGCTTGGGCGGTGCGGTCTTGTCCTTTGAAGTCAAAGCCCAAGACCCCGTGCAAGCGCGCCGTCGCGCTTTCCACGTGCTCGACCAGATGCGCATGCTGTCTTTGTCCACCAATTTGGGCGACACCAAAACCTTGGTCGCGCACCCGGCCAGCACCTCGCACGGCCGTTTGACCGAAGACCAGCGCCAAGCCGCGGGCGTCGTTCAAGGCCTGATCCGCGTGGCCGTGGGCTTGGAGCATCTGCAAGACATTCAAACCGACCTCGACCGTGGCCTGTCCACCACCGCCCAAGCATGACCCGACCCACCCGCACCCGTTTCGCCCCATCGCCCACTGGCTTCATTCACCTGGGCAACATCCGCTCGGCGCTGTACCCCTGGGCGTTTGCCCGCAGCACTGGCGGCGCGTTCATTTTGCGCATCGAAGACACCGACCTGGAGCGCTCGTCGCAAGCCGCGGTGGACGTGATCATCGAAGGCATGGCCTGGTTGGGTTTGAACCACGACGAAGGCCCGTTCTACCAAATGCAGCGCATGGACCGCTACAAAGCCGTGCTCGCCGACATGCAAGCCCAAGGCTTGGTCTACCCCTGCTACATGAGCGTGGAAGCCTTGGACGCTTTGCGCGAACGCCAAATGGCGAACAAAGAAAAACCGCGCTACGACGGCACGTGGCGGCCCGAGCCGGGCAAAACCCTGCCCGCCATTCCCGAGGGCGTCCAGCCCGTGCTGCGCTTCAAAAACCCGCAAGGTGGCGTGGTGGCGTGGGACGACAAGGTCAAAGGCCGCATTGAAATCAGCAACGACGAGCTGGACGATTTGGTCATTGCGCGCCCCGATGGCACGCCCACCTACAACTTCTGTGTGGTGGTCGACGACATCGACATGGCCATCACCCACGTGATTCGTGGCGACGACCACGTCAACAACACGCCGCGCCAAATCAACATCTTCAAGGCTTTGGGCAAAGAGCCTCCGGTGTACGCCCACTTGCCCACCGTGCTCAATGAGCAGGGCGAGAAGATGAGCAAGCGCAACGGCGCCAAAGCCGTCACCACTTACCGCGACGAAGGCTATTTGCCCGACGCCATGGTGAACTACCTGGCGCGTTTGGGCTGGAGCCACGGCGACGACGAAATTTTCAGCCGCGCCCAGTTTTTGGAATGGTTCAACCTTGATCACCTCGGCCGCAGCGCCGCGCAGTTCGACGAAGCCAAGCTCAAGTGGGTCAACGCCCAACACCTCAAGGCCTTGCCCGACGACGAGTTGGCCGAGCGCGTGCAACCCTTCTTGGCCCAGCGCGACATCAAAGCCGACGAGCGCTTGGTGGGTATTTGTGCTTTGTTCAAAGACCGTTGCGACACACTGGTCGCTTTGGCCGATTGGACACAAGCCTTCTACGCCGACGTCCAACCCAGCGAAGCCGACCTGGCCCAGCACGTCACCGATGCCGTGCGCCCAGCCGTGGTGCAGCTGGCCGAGAAGTTGCAGGCTTGTGCGTGGGACAAGGCCAGCATCGCCGCTGCACTCAAAGAGGTGTTGGCGGCCACCGGTTTGAAGATGCCGCAACTGGCCATGCCGGTGCGCGTGCTCGTCATGGGCACACCCAACACACCTTCGCTCGATGCGGTGCTCGCACTGCACGACCAAAAAAATGTGATCGCGCGTTTGCAAAAGGCCTAAAAACTGGTCTATAATCGTGGTCTTGCTGATGCACACAGCGAGTTGCAAAACAAAGTGTGTGTTGAAAGCATCCCTGTGGGGGTATAGCTCAGCTGGGAGAGCGCTTGCATGGCATGCAAGAGGTCAGCGGTTCGATCCCGCTTACCTCCACCACAATTGGTAAGTTTCGGGTTTTGGCGCATGCTAGAATCCGGCGCTTCGGAAGTTCCAAGGTTTTGACCCTATCGTCTAGAGGCCTAGGACATCACCCTTTCACGGTGAGTACCGGGGTTCGAATCCCCGTAGGGTCGCCAAGTTTGTGGCACTTGGCTTCGGTGCAAATCGAAGCAAAGCCATCTGCCAGGAGTGGTAGTTCAGTTGGTTAGAATACCGGCCTGTCACGCCGGGGGTCGCGGGTTCGAGTCCCGTCCACTCCGCCAAAAGCAACAACAAAAGCCGCTGAGACATCAGCGGCTTTTTGTTTGGCTTGCTCAAGTGGGGTTCCGCCTGAGATGAAGGCCATGCTTTTGTGCTTCGGCCAAAAGCACTGACCAGTCGTCTGGCGGTTGGCCTGATGCCAGCATGCTGCGAAAAACCCGATACGCATCCTCGCTGCTCTCATAAGCTCGTTTGGTGTCTTCGTCGTTAACCCAAGCCAGCACGATCACCTTGCTGGGTGCGTGGTAGCGAAAAAACAGTCGGTACTGTTGAAAGAACTTTGCACGAAACCAGTGCTTGTGTGATTCGCCGAGTGTGTTTCCTTGTCGGTATTCTGGCCGTGTTGGATCTTGTGGGATGACATCGAAAGCCAGTTTGGTGATGGCTGCCAAACGCTTGCTTGCGTTTTTCTTCACATACCCAACAGGGTCTTTTTTCTTGAGGGAACTCACCTGGTGGGCAAGAGCGTCAAGTTGGGAAATGAACAGCGGGTGTGCGAATACGGTCCAACCGTGAATGACCAGCGGTGCGGGGTTCGCCGAATTCATTCATCGTCTGCCGACAGCGGTGCCTCAAGATCCACTTCAATGCCCGTGGTGAGTGACTGAAGGCGTTGCACGAAGCCGGCATCCAAGGCTTGCAATCGTTCGGGATGTTCGGCCATGTCGCGGGACAGAAAGCTCAAAAACTGACCGAGCACAGGGTCGTCATTTCCAGAGACTTCAGCACGACTCAGCACCACCTCACCGTTGGGGCGGATGGAGTAGTGAACCTTATCGCGTTTGCCCAGACGAAGACGGCGGCGCACCATTTCAGGCACCGTGGTCTGGTAACGATCGGTCAGCGTGGATTCAACTTCGAGGGTGGCGGGCATGGGATCTCCATTTCAGAGAAGATGCCCAGATAGTAATGCAATTGCATTGCTACGTCAATTCAGGCCCATCAACACCATTTTGATTGGTTGGTCATTGCGAGGAGCGCAACGAGGAAGCAATCTTTGGTCCATGGACTGCTTCGTTCCTCGCAGTGACAACCCCAGGCACTGGAATGCAACAACACCCATGGTTTTTGATTAGCTGATAAGCTCATGTTTTCTATTTGGCACAGCCCCTTATTTGTCTGTGCCGCTTTACCGAACTTTTTATGTGAGTCCACCATGAACGACACCACCCACAGCCCCCAGTGGCGCCGCGCCGCGCCTTCGCGTCAATCCGCCAGCCGCGCCGACGACGGCCAAGCCGTGGCTTTGTTGGATGTGCGCTATTTGCGCTGGCTGGCCGGCGCCGATGCCAAAGCCGGCACGGCGGGCGTGCGCGAGCGCATGCCCAGCATGCTGCACCACTTGCTCTCGCGCAGCGGCTTGAATGCCCAACTGTTGCGTGTGTACTGGTACAGCGACGAGGACGACCAAGCGGTGTTCGACGACCAAACCCTGCGCTGGGTTCGACCCGAAGCGGCCGACGGCGGCGTGTCTTTGGTGCGCGCCATGGCCAGCGATTTGCAGTCCATCGTGCACCACGGTGCCGTGCAGACTTTGGTGATCGCCAGCGACGACGACCGCCTGATTGCCCCGATCGACCAAGCCAAGCTCGCCGGTTGCACCGTGTGTTTGCTCGCCGACGACCGCGCCGCGTCGATTGGCCGCCTGATGCAAGAGGACCCCACATGGGCGCGCTTGTTGCGCGAGGCCGATCGCCGCCTCATCGTCTCGGCCGACGATTGGGCGCATGCGTTTGGTGGCACGGGCGGGCGCAGCCCCGACAGTGCGGCCAACCACGAGGCTTTGCAAGCCATCGTGAACGCGTGGTGGGAAGATCAAAGCAGCGACGCCAAAGACGCCTTGCGCGACGAGGTGCCGCTCATGCGCGGCCTGCCGCACGAGGCCGACCGCGAGTTGCTGCTGCAAGGCAAAAACAGCCTGGGCCGCGCCTTGAGCTTTCAAGAAAAACGCATGGCCCGCGACTTGGCCCGTCGCATCGTGGTGGGCGAGGGCGAAGCCTCCGCGCCTACGGAGCCGAGCGACGCCGGGGCAGACTGACCAAGCCGGTGGACAAGGCGGTGCCGGTCAAGATGATCGCACCGCAGCCCACCATCCAAGGGGTGATGACTTCACCCAAGAACACCGCGCCGTAAATCAAGGCAAACACCGGGATCATGAAAGTCACGGTCAGGGCCTTGCTGGGCCCGACTTGGTCGATCACGTGGAAGAAGATCATGTAGGCCAAGGCCGTGCCGAGGATGGCCACCGCGCCCATGGCGGCCCAAGCGGTGCCGTTGATGGGCTCGCTGGGCCACAGCAGCAGCGTGGGCAGGGCCAAACCCAAAGCCGCGCCGATCTGGCTGCCGGTGGTGATGGCCAGTGGTTTCACACCGTCGAGGTGACGCCGCGTGAAGCTCGCGGCAATGCCGTAACACAGCGTGGCCAACAAACACGCGCCCATGGCCAGCAAGCTCATGGGGTTCAAGCTGCCCAGCAATTGGCCGCTGGCGTCGCTGCCCGACTTGCCCAGCACCAGCAAACACACGCCCACAAAACCAATGGCCAAGCCCAACCATCGGCTGCCGCTGGGTTTGTCGCGCAGCCAAGCCCAAGCGATCACCGCACCCCAGAGTGGCACGGTGGCATTCAAGATGGCCGTCAGCCCCGTGCTGATGTGCATCACCGCAAAAGCGAACATGGCAAAGGGAATGCCCGAGTTGAGCAGGCCCACGAACAAAATCGGTTTGGCGTGGCGTCGAAAGTCGGCCCACACACCGGCCACCGCGAAGGTGGGCAACAAGAACAGCGCGGCGAGCGCCACGCGCAAACCCGCCGTGGGCCACACCCCAAGTTCGGCCGAGCCGATGCGCATGAACAAAAAAGACGAGCCCCACAGGGCCGCCAAGACGATGAATTCCAAAATGAGCAAACGGGGCATATCAGCGTTTCTGTTCCCAATTCAACAAAGCCACCTTGCGGGGCAAACCACCGGCGTAGCCGGTCAAGGCACCCTTGGCCCCCAGCACGCGGTGACACGGCACCAACACCGACCACGGGTTGCGGCCCACCGCTGCGCCCACGGCACGCACCGCGGCGGGCTTGCCCACGCGCTGGGCCAATGCGCTGTAAGTCACGGTCTGGCCCGTGGGCACCTCCGTCAAGGCCTGCCAAACCGAGCGCTGAAAGGCAGTGCCTTGGTCCCAGTCCAGCTTCAAGGTCAACGGTTGGGCGGGCGCTTGCCAATAGCCCATCAGCGCGGCCTGCGCTTGGTCCAGCACGGCGTGCTCGCCCGCTTTCCATGAAGCCATCAGCGCTTCGGTGGGGTGGTGGCTTTGGCCAGCAAACCAAGCCCCGCGCAAGCCCGCATCGCCGCCGGCCAGCAGCATATCGCCCAGCGGGGTGGTGATCGTTCGGTAAACAACGGCAGGGGAGGGCATGGTCTGGGGCTTCTTACAATAGGCTATTTGAACACCGAACGCCCCCATGCAGCTCACCCCGTCCATCTTTAAAGCCTACGACATCCGTGGCGTGGTGCCCAGCACCCTGAACCCGGAAGTCGCCCGCGTTTTGGGGCGGGCGTTTGGCACCCACGCCCGCAGCCAGGGCCAGCGCGTGGTGGCCGTGGGTCGAGACGGTCGTTTGAGTGGCCCGGCCTTGGCATCGGCCTTGATTGAGGGTTTGGTGGAGGTGGGCATCGAGGTGATCGATGTGGGTATGGTCACCACGCCCATGCTGTATTTCGCGGCCAGCACGCTGTGCCGCAGCGGCATCATGGTCACGGGCAGCCACAACCCCAAGGACTACAACGGCTTCAAAATGGTGCTCGACACCCGCGCCATTTATGGCGATGAAATCCAAGGCCTGCGCCAAGCCATGGCCAACGACCGTTGGACGCTGGCGGCCGGCGGTTCGGTGCGAACGGTGGACGTGTGGCCCGCTTACCGCGACCGCATCGTGGGCGACGTCCAGTTGCGCCGCCCCATGAAGATTGTGGTCGACAGTGGCAACGGCGTGGCCGGTGCCACCGCGCCCGCGCTGTTCCGTGCCTTGGGTTGTGAGGTCATCGAACTCTTCAGCGAGGTCGACGGCGAATTCCCCAACCACCACCCCGACCCTTCCAAGCCCGAGAACCTGCGCGACCTCATCGCCGCGCTGGCCAACAGCGGCGCGGAATTGGGCTTGGCCTTTGACGGCGACGGCGACCGTTTGGGCATCGTCACCCGCGAAGGCCAAAACATCTACCCCGACCGCCAAATGGCGCTGTTCGCGCAAGACGTCTTGTCGCGCGTGCCCGGCGGCCACATCGTGTTCGACGTCAAGTGCTCCCAGCGCTTGGCCCCTGCCATCGAAGCCGCCGGTGGTGTGCCCCTGATTTACAAAACCGGCCATTCCCTCATCAAAGCCAAGATGCGCGAGATCGAGGCCAGCGGCGCCCAAGCCCCGCTGGGCGGCGAGATGAGCGGCCACATCTTTTTCAAAGAGCGTTGGTTCGGTTTTGACGACGGCAGCTACGCCGGTGCCCGCATGTTGGAAATCTTGAGCCAAAGCCCAGACGCCAGCGCGGTCCTCAACGCCTTGCCCAGCAGCCACAGCACGCCCGAGCTCAACGTGTTGTGCGCCGAGGGCGAGCCGCACCGTTTGGTGGCCCAACTCGTCTCGGCCGCGCGTTTTGACGCGCCCGCCAAGGTCTCCACCATCGACGGTCTGCGCGTGGACTGGCCCGACGGTTTTGGCCTGATCCGCGCCTCCAACACCACGCCCGTGCTGGTGCTGCGTTTTGAAGGCCAAACTCCGCAAGCGCTCGAGCGCATCGAAGCCGTCATGATGGGCTTTTTGCGCGCCGTCAAACCCGACGCCCAAGTGCAACAAGCCGCCCACTGAAACCGCCCGCATGAGTCACCACCACCGCATCAGCCCCGACCCCGAGGTCATCGTCTTCAACCTCAAAAAGCGCTACACCGGGGTGTCGGCCACGGTCAATGCTTTGGTTCCTTTGCAGCTGCATCAGTGGAACATGGCCTATTGCGGCACGCCCCTGTCCAACGGCGTGCCCGGCATGACGTTGCGCCAAGCCACTCGCTTGTCGCGCAAGCCGCCCGCTGGGCGTGCGTTTCGCATCTGGCACGTGCGCCGCGACCCCGAGATGATGGCGGGCATTTGGGCGCGCGACGTGCTTCGCTTGCCCATCAAGCTGGTGTTCACCTCGGCGGCCCAACACCTGCACGGCCGTTTCCCACGTTGGCTCATTGCCAAGATGGACGCCGTGATTTCCACCACGCCCTTGGCGGCGAGCTTCGTGCCCAACACCACCGCCGTGGTGCCCCACGGCATCGACCTGGCGCGCTTCAGCCCGCCCGCCGACAAGCGCACGGCGTGGGCCACATCGGGTTTGCCGGGTCAGTACGGTATTGGCGTCTTTGGTCGCGTGCGCCCCGACAAAGGCACCGATGTGTTTGTGCGAGCCATGCTCCAAGCTTTGCCTCAGCTGCCCGGCTGCACCGCCGTGATCGCGGGCTTGGCCCAGCCCCAGCACCAGGCCTACCAACAAGACTTGCAGCGCCAAATCGACGCCGCTGGCATGAGCGATCGCATCGTGTTTTTGGGCGAAGTGCCGGCGGGCCAGGTGCACGAGTGGTACCAGCGTTGTTTGTTGTGCGTGGCTTGCCCGCGCTACGAGCCCTTTGGCCTGACGCCGTTCGAAGCCGCCGCCACGGGCTGCGCCGTGGTGTGTTCGCGCACCGGAGCGTTTGACCAGCTGGCCATACCCGGCCAAACCGGCGAGATGGTCGACACCGGCGACGCCGATGGCCTGGCCCAAGCGGTGCTCAAGGTCATGCAAGACCCGCAGCGCGCCCTTCAAATGGGCCAAGCCGCGCAGCAGCGCGTGGCCGAGCGTTTCAGCTTGGCTCAAGAAGCCGCTGGCATCGGCCGCGTGTACCAACAGCTGTTCGACGCCGCATGAGCTTGACTTGGTTGCAGCGCTCGGCCTTGTGGCTTTATGGCTGTGCCATGTGGGCTTTGTTGCCTTTGCTCCGGCGCAAACTGCGCCGCCGTGGCGCGCAAGAGCTCGGCTACCTGCTGCATCCCGAACAGCGCTGGGGGATGTACCCCGGCGTGCCAGCCGCCAAGGGGGCGGTTTGGGTGCACGCCGTGTCGCTGGGTGAAACGCGTGCCGCGGCCATCCTCATCAAGGCTTTGCGCCAGCAGTCCCCCGGCGTTCGCATCTTGCTCACCCATGGCACGGCCACGGGGCGCACCGAAGGTTTGGGGCTGTTGCAAGCCGGGGACGTGCAAGTCTGGCAACCGTGGGATATGCCCAGCGCGGTGAACCGCTTCTTGGACCATTTCCAACCCTGCATGGCGGTGCTCTTGGAAACCGAAGTGTGGCCGCAGCTCATCCACACCTGCGCGCAGCGGGGCTTGCCCGTGCACCTGGTCAATGCCCGTATGAGCGAGCGCAGCCTGAAGAAAGCCATGCGCCAACGCACCTTGGCTTTGCCCGCCTATGGCCGCTTGACCAGCGCCTTGGCGCAAACCGAAGCCGATGCCCAGCGCTTGCGCCAGTTGGGCGCGCCGGTGACGGCGGTCATGGGCAACCTGAAATACAACATCCAGATCGACGCCAGCCAAACCGCCTTGGGTCAGCAGTGGCGCGCCAGCGCCCAGCGCCCGGTGGTCATGCTCGCGAGCAGCCGCGAGGGCGAAGAGGCGCAGTGGCTCGCTGTGTTGGGCCAGCTCAGCGCCGAAGACCAAGCTTCGGTGCAGTGGCTGGTGGTGCCGCGCCACCCGCAGCGCTTTGACGCCGTGGCGCAGCTGATTGAAGCGGCCGGTTGGTCGGTGCAGCGCCGCAGCCAGTGGTCGGTGGGCGCCACGCCCGAAGCCCGGCCCAAGACCGTGTGGCTCGGCGATTCGCTGGGCGAGATGCAGGCCTACTACCACCTCGCCAGCGTGGCTTGGCTGGGCGGCAGCTTCGAGCCATTGGGTGGGCAAAACCTCATCGAGGCCGCCGCGTGCGGCTGCCCCATCGTCATGGGGCCGCACACCTTCAACTTTGCCGAGGCTGCCCAACAAGCCGAACACCACGGCGCGGCCGTTCGCGTGCCCAGCATGCCCGAGGCTTGGGTCCCCACACAGCGCTGGGTTGGTCAGCCCGAAACCGCGCAAACGGCCCAGGGCGCTGCACGCCAGTGGCTGGCCCAAGGGCAGGGCGCTGCCCGTGCCTGTGCACAATCGCTGCTGAGCACCCCACACCCATGAGCCCCTCCGCCGTTGCCCCATTGAGCTCCGTGACCATCATCGTGGTCACGTACAACAGCGCCCATTGTTTGGCCGCGCTGCACCCGCTGTTGCAGCAATGCCCAAACATCATCGTGTCGGACAACGCCAGCGGCGACGGCACCGCCGCCCAAGCCCAAGCCCTGTGGCCGCAAGCCACCGTGCTGGCGCACGAGCGCAACCTCGGTTTTGGGGCTGCGAACAACCGGGCCTTGGCCCAAGTGCAAACGCCTTTTGCCCTGCTGCTGAACCCCGACTGCGAAATGTCGGTGGCGCAGCTGCAGCAGCTGTTGGCCGCCGCCGACCAGTTCCCCGAGGCCGCCATGCTGGCCCCACAGTTGGTCGACGCCCATGGTCAACCCGAGGTGAACTACCGTTGGCCCAGCACCCATTGGGCCTCCAAAGGCCCCGCCGCCAGCGGCCCCGCCAGCGTGGGCTTTGTGTGCGGCGCGGCCATGCTGCTGCGCATGAGCGCGTGCCGGCCCACCGGGTTTTTTGACGAAACCTTCTTTCTGTATTACGAAGACGACGACCTCTGCCTGCGCTTCTTCAAAGCGGGACTACCCATGGTCATCGTCCCGCAGGTGCAGGCCCTGCACCGCTCTCGCGGCTCGGTCAAAGGCAAGTCGCCGTGGCGCAGCGAGTACTGGCGCGGTTTTCACCACGCGCAGTCCAAACTGATCTTCGCGCGCAAACACAGCAGCGCAGCCGTCGCCGAGCGCCTGCGCCGCCAGCTCATTTGGCAAACCGCGCTGGCGCTGCCCCTGCGCGTGCTGCTGTTTTCGCCCAAGCTGATTGCCCGCATGTGGGGTCGTTTGAAGGGCGTTGTGGGTTGGACATGGAAAGGTCAACCATGACGGTGCCCGTCTACATCATCAGTTTGGCCTCCGCCCAGCACCGGCGTGCGTTTCAGGAAGCGCAAGCCCAGCGTTTGGGTTTTGAGCCCATGTGGTCTGAAGCGGTGGGCGTCAACGACATCAGCGATGCGTTTTTTCTTCAGCACGCTTTCCAATGGGAGCGCGCACTCAAAAAAACCGAAGTGGCCTGTTTCATGAGCCACTTAAACCTCTGGCGAACCATCGCTGCAGGGGACAAGCCGGCCGTGGTGCTCGAAGACGATGTGATCTTGGGTGGGTATTGGTATGGAAACATCCGTTTGTTGGCCCTGCATGCACAGGCTGACTGCATTTGTCTAGAAGCTTGGGGCAAGAAAGTGCTGGGGGCGACCCAAATGGTGGGCCACTTGAAGCTACAGCGTTTGCACCTCAACAGCGCAGGTGCAGCGGCTTATCTGCTCTGGCCATCGGGCGCCCGACGTTTGTTGGCCAAGTACGAGCAACAAGGCGTTGCACTGGCCGATGCCTTTATCAACCAAACCCGTGCTTGGGATTTTTTTCAATTGGTGCCTGCCAATGCGATTCAAATGAACGTGGCCCCCGAGTATGGTTTGCCTGAGCACATTCACAGCGCATCATTGATTGCTCGCGAAATGCATGTGTCAGCGAAGCCCCCCACAATCGCCTTGTCATTGGCCATGAAGTGGCGTCGTTTCAAGGGCGAATTGAGCAAGGCTTGTTTGCGACTGTGCTCAAATTCCATGGGCAAGCGAGACTACGTGCCTTACCTGCACCATCAGCACAAATAAAAACCACTGAGACAAACCATGCTTCGTTTTTGGCAAATTGTTTTCTGGATCAGTCCTGCCTTGACTTTGGTGGTACCCAGTGGGCATTTTGTTGGACCATTTTTTATGGCGTGGGCCGGTTTGTTTTATTGGCGACTAGTACGCTCACATACGCCTGTGCTAGACCCCGTACTGAAAATGTCTTGGCGATGGATGTTGGGTGGATTTGGATGCTTGGTGGTGGTCGGAGTGGGTTTGGCCCTGTGGCACTCCAACCATGCAGGTCACTACGAAATGTATGTGCCATTCATTCTTTTCCCTGCAATAGCCTGGTTGGTTCGTGCTGGGCGCTGGAAGGCCGAGCCTTGGTTGTTGGCGCTGGCTTTTGGGTCTTTGCTCGCCTGTATTCATGCTGCGTATCAGGTATTTGGTTTGGGTATGGGGCGAGCAGAAGGTGCAACAGGTAACCCAATCCCTTTTGGAAATACCGCCATCGTGTTGTGTGGTGTGGCTTTTGTGACGGGGGTGATGTTCCCCTTTGAAGGTGCTCATGCCCGATGGAAGAGGATGTTTGTCTTGGTGGGGGGCGTTGCTGGCGCTGGCGCGTCTTTGCTCAGTGGTTCTAAAGGTGGATGGATGTCATTGTTCATCATTGGTTTGACCGTGGCTTACCTGGCCACTCAGCATTGGCCTGCTTGGCGCAGGCACTTGACTGCTCTGGCTGTTGTGGCTGCATTGTTGACCGCTGGTTTGTTAGCGCCGTCCCATGTGGTCAAGGACCGTCTCGTGTCGGGGCTGAAGGGCGGTTGGCACTGGGTGCAAACAGGCCAAGTGATTGAAGGTTCGGTAGGTATGCGCTTAGAAATCTGGCGTTTGAGCCTGAAGGTGATCTCAGAAAAACCTTGGTTTGGACACGGATCCATCGGTGCCCATCAGAGATGGGATGAACTCAGCCAGCAGCCTGGAGCCAGTCCAGAGTTGATCCAACTTTATCAAGCCAACAAAAAATTCGTGAGTTCAGAAAACGAGTTGATCGGTGCCTTGAAGGGCAGCGGTGTTTTAGGAGCGCTGGGCTTGTTCATGGGGTATTTGGGTGTCTGGTTGGCTTTTTGGCGCTGGCGCCATCACCCCGATGCAGAAGTGAAAACTTTAAGCACGATCGGTTTGTTGCTGGTGCCGATGTATCTGGAGTTTGGTTTGTCTGTGGCGGTGTTCGGTATCAACGTGTTCCGTTCGGTGTTTGTCACGCTGGCCATTGGGCTGTTGGCCTTGATCACAGTGCGCTTACACCACATGAGGCAACCCACATGACAGCGGTTACCCTTTGCGTCACCATGGGACGTCGCCCCGAATTGCTGGCCCAAACTTTGACGTCCCTGTTTCAGCGGGCCCAGTTCCAACACGTCATTGCCATCAACGACTTTCGCGATGAACCGACCAACGCGGTGTTCAAACAGCTTTGCCCGCAAGGGCAGCTCATCAGCTTGGATCATCAGCTGGGGCATCACGGCGCGGTGGATCACCTCTACAGCCAAGTCAAAACCCCTTGGGTGATGCATTGTGAAGACGACTGGTCCTTCACCAAAAACTTGAACTTCGGTGCGTTGGCCAACACGCTGATTCAGCAGCCATGGATGTCTGGGGTTTGCTTTCGTTCTTTATCGGACTTTGAAATATCGACCGCCGATCAAGCCCGCATACGCTACGAAAGCCATGGCGGTCTGGAGTTCTATCGCTTGGACCCCTTGCACAAGCAATGGCATGGCTACACCTTCAACCCCCATTTCGCGTCTGTTGAACTTTGGAAGCGTTTTGGCCCATTCGCCTCTTTTAAAAAGGAGCGTCACATCTCTAGGCGTGTGCGACAGGCCGGTTTGGTCATGTCCTATTGGGTTGACGGTGGTTGCGCCCATCTGGGTGAAGAGCAAAGTGTCTCCTACCCCAAGCGCAAAGAGCGATCTGGCCTCTGGAAATGGCTGGGTTTTAAATGACCACCAAGCAACTCATTTGGTTGTGCCACCCCATCAAAAAGCCTGTGGGGGGTGTGAAGGTCATTTACCGCCAAGCCCAACTGACCAACGAACTTTTGGCGCCATGGGGTCACACAGCGGCTGTCATGCACCCCAACACTTGGCGATTCCGTGTGAAGTGGTTCGACAACACCGTACCAATGCACCGGGGGTTCTTCAAATGGCGCTGGGTTGGAAAGCCATCGCTTTCGCGCATCGATGGGTGTTTTGACCCCGACAAACACGTGGTCGTCATCCCCGAGTTGTGGGCCCGCAAATACGGCGACCAGCTGGCTCGAATGGGTGTGCCTTATGCCATTTACGTTCAAGGCGGTTACCTGATATCTAAGGGCAATCCATCGGTGTTGGACGAGGCCTATCAAGGCGCAAGGTGCATCATGACCATTTCGGACGACACCACCCGGTGTGTCACGATGGCCTTTCCTGGCACAGAGCAAAAAATTTTGCGCGTTCACGCAGCCGTCGATGCCCAGCGCTTTAAACCCCACCAAGCCAAAGAGAACCTCATCACCTACATGCCTCGCAAGCTGGCCGACCATTCGTCGAGGGTTTTGTTTTTCTTGCGCCACCACTTGCCCGCGCATTGGCGGGTGCAGGCCATCGATGGACTGAGTGAGGCGGGTGTGGCCGAGCTTTTGCAACGCTCCAAGATTTTCATGTCATTCAGCCACTTCGAGGGCTTTGGGCTGCCCCCGTTGGAGGCCGCATTGTGCGGCAACCAAGTCATTGGCTACACGGGGCAGGGTGCCCAGGAGTATTGGCTGCCCGATGTGTTCGAGGCGGTGGCGTCGGGCGATGTGGTGGGTTTTGCCCGGCGTGTGTTGGACAAGGTGAAGCACCTAGACGGGTTGCCCGAGTTCCCGGTTCATACCGAAATCATCAACCGCTTGGCTAGCACTTACAGCGCGGCTCAAGAGCGAGCCGATATGCAAGCATTCATCCAGCGCATGGGCCTCAGCGCGGCTTAAGCCTTCTGTTCAGGCGTGTTGAACTGCAAGCGGTGCAGCGCCGCGTAGTGCCCGCCGCTGGCCAGCAGTTGTGCATGTTGGCCACGCTCCAGCACTTGGCCTTGTTCCATCACCACGATCTCGTCGGCGTTTTCGATGGTGGACAGGCGGTGGGCGATGATCAGCGTGGTGCGGTTTTTCATCAGGTGGTCCAAGGCGCGCTGAATGTGCCGCTCGGACTCGGTGTCTAGCGCTGAGGTGGCCTCGTCCAGAATCAAAATCGGCGCGTCTTTGAGGATGGCCCGCGCGATCGCGATGCGCTGGCGCTGACCGCCGGATAGCAGCAAACCGTTTTCGCCCACCAAGGTGTTCAGCCCGTCGGGCAGTTGGCGGGTGAATTCGCTCACCTGCGCAGCGTCGGCCGCTTGGGCGATGGCCTCTGGGCTGGCGTTGGCCAAAGCGCCGTAGGCGATGTTGTCGGCGATCGTGCCGTCAAACAGCACCACGTGCTGGTTCACCAGCGCGATCTGCTCGCGCAGGCTGCTCAGGGTGTAGCGGTCGATGCCTTGGCCGTCCAAACGAATCTGACCCTCGGTGACGTCAAAAAACCGTGGGATCAGGCTGGAGAGCGTGGACTTGCCGCTGCCCGATCGGCCCACCAGAGCCACCGTCTTGCCCGCGGGGATGTGCAAGCTGACGTTTTTGAGGGCAGGCCCTTGTGCCTTGGGGTAGGTGAAGCTGACCGCGTCAAATTGGATGTCGCCTTTGGCCTTCGTCAGCACCTCGGTGCCGGTGTCCACTTCGGCGGGCTCGTCGAAGAGCGAGAAAAAGCTCTCGGCCGCGGCAATGCCTTTTTGGATGGTGGCGTTCACCTCGGTCAAGGACCGGATGGGCTTGGCCATCATCGCGGCGGTGGAAATGAAGGCAATGAACGCCCCCGTGCTCATGGCCCCCAAAAACGCGGGCGACATGGCCAGGTACGTCAGCAGCGCCACCACACCGGCCACCAGCATTTGTACCACGGGGGTGGATACCGAGTCGGTCACCACCAGCTTCATGAACTGGCGGCGGTTGCGCTCCGACGCTTGGCCAAAGCGCTGGCGCTCGGCCTGTGTGCCCCCAAAAATCCGCACGACTTGGTAGCCGTGAATGGCCTCGGTGGCCGATGCCGAGATGTCGCTCACACTGGCTTGGATGTTCTGGCTCAGGCGGCGCAGGCGTTTGGACGCAAAGCGCACCACCAGTCCAATGAAGGGCATCACCACGATGAACAGCAACGTGAGCCGCCAGTTCAGGTACATCATGTAAGCAAACAGGCCCAGCACCGTCAGGCCCTCGCTGACCAAGGTTTTGAGCGCGCCCGTGGCCGCGCCCGTGACCTGCTCGGCGTTGTAGATCAGCTTGGAGGTGAGCTCGGGCGTGGAGTGTTGTTGGTAAAAGCTGGAGGGCAGCACCAGCAGGTGGTCGAACATCTGCAAGCGCAAACGGTTCACCAGCGAGCGCGCCACGTGCGCAAAGCCGTAGCTGCCAAAAAACCAGCCCACGCCGCGCACCGCAAAAACGCCCAAAATCAGGGCCGCCAAATAGCCTCGGTCGTCAAAGCGGTTCTTCTCCACCGCGTCCACAAACTGCTCCAGCCACCAAGCCGCACCAGCCTGCGTGGCCGCGTACACCGCAAACCCCAGCAAACCCACCACCAGAATCTTCCAGTCGTGCCGCAAATAAGCCGCCAGGCGCATGTAGACGGTTACGCCGTTGAAGGAGGCGGGGGCAGAAGCATTCATAAGTGGTGCATTCTAAATCCCCCTACCTTCACGTCATTTCAAGCGCAGCGAATCAATCCACTGTCAGCAAACCCCCACAAAGGCTATGCGAAAATAACCTGTTAGCAAATTGATGAGATTATGGAAAATACCCACGCCCCCGACGATGAAATTGACCTCCTAGACCTTCTGGTTACTGTCGCGGAAAACATCAAACTGTTGATTTTTGGGCCGTTGCTTGCAGGTCTCTTGGCGCTTGGGGTTTCTTTTGCGTTGCCCCAGGGTTTTGAGTCAAAGGCGGTCGTTCAATCTGGCTTAGAAGTCACCACTGCGAATGGCCGAACAGCCTTTTCCGGCTTAAGGCCCGAGTATTTGGTGGCCATGGCTCAAACCAACGTTGTGTTGGAGCCCGTGCTCCAACAAATCGATTTCCTTCGAGGTGTGCCCAAAGAAGACGGCTTGAGCGACTTGCGTGAACGTATCAAACTCCAAGTGGGTAAAAACGACAAACTGTTGACCATTACCGTGACAGCACCCAGCGCGGACCAGGCTCTGCGCATCAATCAAGCCTTGGTGAATGAATTGTTTAAGCAGTCTGCACCTCGAGGTGAGGACTTGGCCCGATTAAAGGTCAAACTGCAATTTGAAAAAGAGTCTTTGGCCCAGACCGCGGCGCTTGAGCAAGAGCTGATTGGGATCATCAAGTCGGGTAAGGAGTCCGATCTGTTGAGTGCAACGTTTGTGAATGTCACCGCTATGAAGGGTATGCATTTTTCTAACATCCAAGACTTGGAGTCGCAAATGCTTGGTGTAACCGCCAGCGCCATGGTCCAGCCCCCCACCTTGCCTGATCGCTCCAAGGATCAAAAAACAGGCTTGATGGCCACCTTGGCTGCCCTGGCCACCGGCTTTGCCTTGTTGTTGTTCGTGTTTGTCCGCAAAGCCTGGGCCAACGCGGGTAGTAACCCCGAATCAGCGGCCAAGCTGGCGGCGATTCGTCGGTCTTTGGGCTTGCAGTGACGTCTCTATCCACGGATGTACAAGCCCCTAAAAGGACTCAGCCTATCAATATCCATGTGTTTAAAAGCCATATTCACCATGGCTTTGAGCACGGTGGTGTGCCGCCTCTCGCTGTTGGGGTGTAGGCCAAGAGCTATGCCAATTTACTGGCACCGCCGGCTACTACCGTATCACCCGCAAACACCTGCTCACCGATGGCACCAAATACCTGGCCGATACGGCAGGTGCTTATTGGCTCATGGACGCTGCTGCCAGCCACCTGGATGAAATTGGCACTGCCGACTGGTTTGTGCTCATCAAACTGCTGGTGCAGCAGAGTAGGGTGGTGATGATTTATGAAGACGGCAACGGCCATGAGCACGCCCGCCAAGAAATTGCCTATATCGACTTTCCGCTCAGCAGCATCGTGCTCTATGCCTGCTGGGATGGTGAGCATTGGATCATGATGTTGCCCAGTGAGTATTAATGCTCCATCAACCGCCGCATCAACCTGCTCGAAGGCATCTGCCCCGAAGCCATTGACCTGCTGCAAGACAAGCAATTCACCCCAGACGTCACCCGCATCCTGCGCAACATGAAAGCCGCCCGACAGGTGGAGGCTGTGGAGCTGATGGTGACCAGCAACACCATCACCGTGGCCCATGCCGAAGCCTTGCTCAAAGCCACCCCACCGGAGCAGCGGGCTGACCTCAAGCCCGCCGAGCGTGACAAGACGTCGCCCATCGAGCAGATCGTCAAGCTCGAGAAGGAAATGAGCCAGGTGCAGACCCAGTACAAAGATGCAGAGCAGAACTACGGTTCAGACCTACTCAACCTGGTGGTGGCCAAAGGCTACTTGACCAAGCTGTTGTCCAACGAGGCGGTGAACAGTTACATCCAACGCCACGAACCCGAGATCCTGGAGCAGTTTGAGCTGGTGGTGAACACCATCAGCATGGAAGAAGCCGTCCAACAGCAGGCCGAAAACACGCCAGCAGACGTCAGCGAAGCGTCAGAGCCCTAATGGTTTCTATAAATATTTTTCGCCTAGCATTCGAATCTCATTAGGATAGCCCTAAAATCATGCGAATTCGTACAAACGTTCTCCAGCGGAACGTCCCCTACCGCGCTTGTCCGTCGTGACAAGGCATGGCGGTAGCGTGGCCACCCCCCCCTCACATGACCAGCCGCCGATCCCAGCTCCAGGAAGACACCTACTTCCGAGTCTTGCACATGCTGCAAGACAACCCCGATATGACTCAGCGCGAGATTGCCGAAAAACTGGGTATTAGCACCAGTGGGTTGAATTACTGCCTGAAAGCGCTCATCGACAAGGGCTGGGTCAAGGTGCAGAACTTCAGCGAAAGCAAAAACAAGTTTGGATATATCTATGTGCTCACACCTCAGGGTGTTGCCGAAAAGGCTTTACTCACTGGCCTATTCCTCAAGCGTAAGATGGCTGAATATGATGCACTTAAAGCGGAAATAAATTCTTTGACAGAAAAAGAGGGCTCGCTGATCGCAGACGAAACTGCCCCCCC
>JACCDH010898105.1_pt1 | contig 49047 bp, 44 predicted proteins | sample 7442481 | NCBI WGS metagenome assembly JACCDH01 (sample SAMN15323433, study PRJNA562643) | freshwater metagenome | isolation source: river surface water | place: USA:Blue River Watershed | collected 2017-08-15
AGATGTTAATTATGGAATCTAAAGGAACTATGCAACACTTAGAATTTGATATTCCATCAAGAGGATTGATTGGTTTACGTTCTCAAATGCTAACACAAACAGCAGGTGAAGCTGTAATGGCTCACCGTTTCAATGAATACAAGCCTTGGAAAGGACAAATTCCTGGAAGAAGCAATGGTGTATTAATTGCGAAAGGTGGTGGTACTACAACAGCTTACTCTATTGATAAATTACAAGACAGAGGTCGTTTCTTTATTGAGCCAGGTGAAGAAGTTTATGCAGGTCAAATTTTAGCTGAACATATTAAGCCAGGTGATTTAAACATTAACGCAGTGGAGATGAAAAAATTAACGAACCACCGTGCGAGCGGTAGTGATGATAGTGTTCGTATCACTCCGAAAATTCAATTCACTTTGGAAGAGTGTATGGAGTACATTCAATTTGATGAGTGTATTGAAGTTACACCAAAGTCGGTACGTATGCGTAAAACAATGTTAGATGAAAATGATCGTAGCAAAGCTGCTAAATCAAATAACAACTAGAAATTAAAAAGTGTTAGATATTAAAAAGGCCCTGAAATTTCAGGGCCTTTTTTTATAATGTTTTTGAAAATTTATATTCGGTCTTCGTTACAAATGAACAATAAACACCAGCACAGAATTATTGATTGAAAATTAAATTGGCTTGTTCAATGCATTCCAAAGCATATCCTTTAATTCCACTAAATTTTTGTTGATAGCAGAGGAAATAAAAATATGTGGAATGTTTTCTGGCAACTCTTTTTCTATTGCTTCTGTGAGTTCTTCGTCTAATAAATCCGATTTACTAATAGCAATGATAAATTCTTTTTGAAGTAATTCGGGATTGAATTCATTCAATTCATTTTTTAAAATTTCAAATTCCTTTTTATGGTCATTGGAATCGGCAGGAATTAAAAATAATAAAACAGCATTACGTTCAATATGTCTTAAAAATCGGTGGCCTAATCCTTTTCCTTCAGCGGCACCTTCAATAATACCTGGTAAATCAGCTATACAAAATGAGCGATTATCACGATAAGCAACCATACCTAACTGTGGCGTTAAAGTAGTGAATGCATAATTAGCAATTTTTGGTTTAGCTGCAGTGATGGATGAAAGCAAAGTTGATTTTCCGGCATTGGGAAATCCCACTAATCCAACATCGGCTAATACTTTTAATTCAATTTGTTTCCAACCTTCAACGCCATCTTCACCTGGTTGGGCATATTCAGGAACCTGTTGTGTAGCAGTTGCAAAATTACTATTTCCCAAACCCCCTCTTCCTCCTTTTAACCAAATAAATTCTTGACCGTCTTTTAAAATTTCTGCTTCAATTTTTCCAGTCTCTTCATCTCGAGCTATTGTACCTAATGGCACTTCAATAATAATATCCTTACCGTCCTTACCAGTACAATTATTTTTACTTCCGTTTTCTCCATCCTCAGCAATTACGTTTTTATGATAACGCAAATGCAATAGTGTCCATAGTTGGGAATTGCCTCTTAAAATTACATGACCTCCACGACCACCATCACCACCATCGGGGCCACCTTTTGCAGTTAACTTATTTCTTAAAAAATGTTTACAACCAGCTCCGCCATGTCCACTGTGGGCAAATATTCGGATGTAATCAATGAAATTGTTTCTTTCTGACACGATATAATATTAGCTGCAAAGTTAATGTAAACAATACAGAGTTGCTTCATAAAAAAGACCTCCTGAAGGAGGCCTTTTGATATGTCCAAGTAATAATATTGAATACCAATAATGCTATTAAGCTTATTTATTAGCCTTCAAACCATCAATTAAGATAGCTACCATGTTTTGTTCTAATTCCTCGGCTGATATTTTTTTTGTTGATCGATGCCAGCTTTCAATTCCACTTACAGCATGTAAAAAAATGAGGACTACTGTTGGCGCATCAATTGCTTTAATTTCTTTATTCCTAATACCTTCCTCAATGATTGCTGCTAACCTTTTACGATATACTCTTCGCTGATTTTGATAATTGGATAAATAAGGGTCTGACAAATGCTTCCATTCTCTATCGCTCACATATACCTCCTCATAATGATGAATCATTTCACTAATATGAAAACGAAGAATTTTCTCCATTTTTTGTAATGATGAAATAGATTCAGATTCAATTTCATCAAGCTTCATGACAAATTTATTGGCAACACTAAATACCAACTCGTGCAATAATTCACTTTTTGATTTAATGTGGTTGTATAAGCTAGCGGCTTCAACACCAACTGATTCTGCTAAATCGCGCATACTTGCAGCCTTGTATCCTTTTTCTCTGAATAAAGTAGCCGCTTTACTTACAATTACATCTTTTCTAGATAGATTTTTTTCGATTTTGATTCTTGCCATTTCAATAAAATTTATGCTTGTTAGTACAAAATTAGTCATTTGATTCCTTAAAATGTTCATTTTTTTTCAAAAAAATTGGCTTTTTGTTAGTTTTTTGATTATCAAGGACTTACAGGACTCATTATTATTGCCTAATGATGATAGGGGAGTTCCCCGTAAAATATCGTAGTTTCGCGCCTATAAAAATAAAAACAAATGTCTTTAGTAGTTGTCGGATCAATGGCCTTTGATGCCATAGAAACTCCCTTTGGGAAAAGTGATAAAATTATTGGTGGAGCTGCCACTTATATTGCATGGTGTGCATCAAATTTTACACCGGTAAAACAAATTTCAGTTGTAGGCGGTGACTTCCCTCAATCGGAATTAGATGCTTTAACAAATAGAGGTGTAAACTTGGAAGGTGTTCAAATTAAAAAAGACGAAAAAACATTTTTTTGGAGCGGGAAGTATCATTTAGATATGAATACCCGTGATACTTTAGATACACAATTAAATGTGTTGGAAAATTTCCAGCCAGTTGTTCCTGATAGCTACCAAGATTGCGAAATTTTAATGTTAGGTAATTTATTACCTAGTGTACAAAGTAGTGTTATTAAGCAAATGAAAAATCGTCCTAAATTAATCGTAATGGATACGATGAATTTTTGGATGGAAATCATGTTGGACGATTTATTGCACACTATAAGTTTAGTGGATGTTTTATTAGTGAACGATAGCGAAGCACGTCAATTAAGTGGTGAGTATAGTTTAGTAAAAGCAGCTAAAAAAATTATGACAATGGGTCCTAAATATTTAATCATTAAGAAAGGTGAACATGGTGCATTATTGTTCCATAAGAACGAAGTATTTTTTGCACCTGCATTGCCATTAGAAGAAGTATTTGATCCAACTGGCGCTGGTGATACCTTTGCTGGCGGCTTTGTAGCTCACTTAGCTAAAACTAAAGATTTTTCATTTGAAAATATGAAGCCTGCCATTATTTTAGGAAGTGCAATGGCGAGTTTCTGCGTTGAGAAATTTGGTACACAAAGATTAACTGAAATTAATCATGCCGACATTAAAGAACGCGTACAATCGTTTGTTTCTTTAGTGAATTTTGATATCGAGTTAGTTTAATTTGGTTAAATCAACACATCCAATTAATTTTGTTTCACAATGATGAAAAATAAACATACAAAACAAATTAAAAAACCTCGCTAAGCGGAAGGTCTGATTGTTTGTATGCGAATAAATATACTCAGAAGCCTTCCACAAAATGGAAGGCTTTTTTTATTTTTTAAGTCTTTGTAAAAATTGAATAAAATAAAATTTAAACGTTTAAAATAAAAAACATGAAAGTTGCAGTAGTAGGTGCCACAGGGCTTGTAGGCACAAAAATGTTACAAGTATTAGCTGAAAGAAATTTTCCAGTAACGGAATTAATTCCAGTTGCCTCTGCTCGTTCAGTAGGTAAGGAAGTGATTTTTAAAGGAAAGTCATATAAAGTAGTTGGCATGGAGGAAGGTATTGCTGCCAAACCTGCAGTGGCTATTTTTTCAGCTGGCGGAGGAACTTCAACTGAGTGGGCACCAAAATTTGCTGCAGCTGGAATTCGTGTTATTGATAATTCTTCGGCTTGGAGAATGGATCCAACAAAAAAATTAGTCGTTCCTGAAGTAAATGCAAACGTATTAACTGCAGATGATATGATTATTGCAAACCCAAATTGTTCAACTATTCAAATGGTGGTTGCTTTACAACCCTTACATGCAAAATATAAAATTAAGCGTGTTATTGTAAGCACTTATCAAAGTGTAACGGGTACAGGTAAGCAGGCCGTGGATCAATTAATGGATGAGCGCGCGGGTAAAAAATTGAGTGCCGATGAAATGGCGTATAAATATCAAATTGATTTAAATGCGATTCCTCAAATTGATGTTTTCTTAGAAAATGGATATACAAAAGAGGAAATGAAAATGGTGAAAGAAACTTGCAAAATTATGCAAGACGATAGTATAAAAGTAACAGCAACTACAGTACGTATTCCAGTAATAGGTGGACATAGTGAAAGTGTGAATGTTGAATTCGAAAATGAATTTGATTTGAAAGAATTGATTGCGGAATTAGCTGCAGCACCAGGTGTGGTTGTTCAACAAGACGACGCTACTCAATTTTATCCAATGCCATTATGGGCACATGAAAAAGACGAAGTATTTGTTGGTCGTTTGCGTCGTGATGAAACGCAAGCAAAATCATTGAATATGTGGATAGTGAGTGATAACTTACGCAAGGGTGCTGCGACCAATGCAGTACAAATTGCAGAATATTTAGCCTCTAAAGGAATCATTTAGTTTTTTATAAAAAGAATATTCATGAACCATCTCATACTTCGAGATCGTCATGGCCGCTAAAATTCATAAACACGAACTAAAAGTCTGAACTCGCACTTCGTGCTCAGACATGCAGACTTTATTAACGTTCGAATTTATAAATTTCTTTACGCTATGACTCGAATCTCAGTATTAAGATGATTCATAGCTTTCTTTTTTGAAAACAAAAATTAATTTTTAATTAATTCTACAAACTCCGCCTCGGTAATTATTTTTATCGAGGCTATTTTTTTGGCCTTCTCTAATTTACTACCAGCGTCTTCGCCTACAACTAAGTAATTCAGTTTACTGCTAACGCCACTTAAAATATGTCCTCCGCGCGCTTCTACCATGGCTTCCGCATCGGAGCGTTTTAATTGTGTAAGGGTACCCGTAAATAAAAAATTTAATCCCGACAAATTACCATCAACTGCTGTGGCATTGGTTTGTATCATGTTTAACCCCAGCGCTTCTAATTCCTTTATAAGTGCAATATTTTTTTCCTCGTGAAAATATTGATAAATACTTTTAGCTACTTTAACACCTACATCATCGAAGGCTTGTAACTGCTCCTCAGTTAAATTTTCTAAATCTAGAATATGGTGAATATGCGAAGCAATTGTTTTTGCAGTTGTTTCACCAACAAAACGAATGCCTAATGCATAAATTAAACGATATAAGGGTTGTGTTTTTGATGCTTCTATGGCTGCCATTAAATTGTCTACACTTTTTTTCCCAAAGCCTTCTAATTTGCCAATAGTATCAAAATTTAATTGATATATCTGTGGGATATTTTGAAGCAAATTCAATTCGTAAAACTTCCTAATATTAGCATCACCAAAACTTTTAATATCCATTGCATCCTTGCTCACGAAATGAATAATTCTTTCTACAATTTGAGCTGAACATACAGGATTGTTACAACGCCATACGGCTTCTGTTTCCTCTTTTTCTAAAGCATAGTTACAAACAGGGCAAGTGGTTGGGAAGGTGATTATTTGTTCATCCCCTTTTCTGAGTGCGGGTATGGATTGTACAATTTGAGGAATAACATCACCTGCTCTTTCAATAATCACGGTATCACCTAAACGCAAATCTTTTTCCCTAATATATTCTTCGTTATGCATCGAAATACTTGATACCGTAACACCGCCAATGGCAACGGCTTTTAATTTAGCAACAGGTGTTACCGCACCAGTTCGACCTACTTGAAATTCTACATTTTCTAAAATGGTAGTAGCTTGGCGCGCCTTAAATTTATAAGCAATGGCCCACCTTGGATGGTGCGAGGTCATGCCTAATTTTTCTTGCAGCGAAAAATCATTTATTTTAATTACTAAACCATCAATTTCATAGGGAAGGGTGTCGCGTTCAACTTCAAAATCATTGCAAAATTGTATTACCCCTTGTATGTTTGATATTACTTTTTTTTCTTTTTGAGGTGACCTGAAACCCATATTCCAAAGCAGTTCTAATGATCCACTATGTGTTTTTAATAATTCAGGAATTACTGCATCTTGCTTTAATGTATAATAGCTAATATGGTAAATAAATGCGTCTAAGTTTCTGTTTGCAACCTCCCTGGGATCTTTCATTCTTAAACTTCCCGCAGCGGCATTTCGTGGATTAGCTAATGGCGCAATATTATTTGCCTTCAATTTTTCATTGTAGTCATCAAATGACTTTTTACTCATAATGACTTCACCTCGAATCTCCATTTGTTGTATACCCAAAGCCAACATTGGTATACTTAAAGGAATAGATTTTATTTGCTTAATGTTTTGAGTGATATCCTCTCCAGCAACACCGTCTCCTCTGGTGCATGCTCTCACTAATAAATCATTTTCGTAAATTAAGGAAATACTTGCTCCGTCAAATTTGGGTTCGACGCAATAAGTTATACTATCCAATAATGCGCCCTCACATGCTTTTCGATGAAAGTCATTTAAGTCCTCCGCATTATAACTGTTTTCCAAACTTAACATGGGCACCAAATGAGCAACCGTTTCAAAACTGTTATTCAAACTATTACCCACTCGCTGTGTAGGAGAATCATGGACTATTAAATCCGGATTTGCCGTTTCTAAATTTTTCAGGTATTGGTATAGTGAATCATATTCATAATCACTAATAAGTGGTTCAGCTGTTACGTAATATTGATATTCGTGAAATTTCAATAATTTCCTAAGTTGCGAAATATCAATATTTTGAGGATTTTGTATGAACTCCTTCGTAGAAGCTTGTAGCCCTATTATTTGTTCTTTTGTATACATGATTATAAATGTCCGCTAAATTACAAATTGTTTTATTCTTTTATTTCGTATTTTGGTATTCGATTGCTATTATTTTAATTGCTTATGATTGAACCCAACAATGTTATAGCTAATAACATAGCTATGGACAATAATGATGCCAAGGAGTTAGTTAATTCTTATAACACGGTACCTTTAACGGTGGATTGTGTGATTTTCGGATTTAATGAAAACTCACTAAAAGTACTCTTAATTAAGAGTGATTTAAAGCAATTTAAAGACAAATTATCCTTGTTAGGGGATAAAGTATATGCAAATGAGGACTTGGATGCAGCTGCCATTAGGGTTTTAAAGGAAAGAACAGGCATGTCTGATGTTTTTTTAGAGCAAGTCCATACGTTTAGTAAGCTTGATCGACATCCTGGTGGAAGGGTGGTGACCACTGTTTACGCCTCCTTATTAAATATCAAACACCATTCACTTTTACTTCATGAAAATGAGCTACAATGGCATACCGTTAATGAAGTAAAGTCCATGGCTTTTGATCACCAATTAATTTTAGATGTTTGCCTTAAATGGTTACAAAAAAGAATACAAGAGCAGCCCCTTGCTTTCAACTTATTGCCTATAAAATTCTCCCTAAGGCAACTTCAAAATGTGTATGAAGCTATATTGGATGTCAAGTTAGATAGACGCAATTTTAGAAAAAAATTTGCCTCCATGGGCTTTTTACATGATGCCGATGAAATGGAAACCGAAGTAACACATAGACCCGGAAAGTTATACACTTTTGATTTTATTCAGTACCAACAAAAAAAGAAGAATTTCATGGGCATTGATTTCTAAAAAATGCCTTTGCTTACTTATAATTTTATACCTTTAAACACTAAATAAAGGTATATTATGTTGCATTCAATGACAGGATATGGGAGAGCGGAAATTAACCATAATGACAAAACAATTTTAGTAGAAGTAAAGTCATTAAACGGTAAACAATTTGACTTGAGATTAAACATTCCTTCTTTACTAAAACCTTATGAGATTGAAATTAGAAATAAATTAAACGAAAGTTTATTTAGAGGTAGTGTTGAATGTAATATATCCGTTAAATCCAATGGAGTAGCCAAGCCGGTTAGTATCAATACTGCTTTAGCTAAATCCTACTATCAGCCCATCATTGAATTAGCAAACGAGTTAGGTATTGAAAAAGAGAATTTATTAAGTACGCTTCTTAAATTACCAGATGTCGTTTCATCCACCAATGAAGTAATCACAGATCAAGAATGGAAAGCTATATCGGATTTAATACAAATGGCTATTGAGCAGCTAATATTGCATCGTATTGAAGAAGGTAAGTCAATTGAAAAGGATCTATTAGAAAGAGTCGCTGCTATAGAAGCACAACAAGCAAATATTGCTGTACATGAACCCAATAGAAGAATAAAAATAAGAGAGGGGCTTACTAAATTGCTTGAACAGCATGTTGGTGCAGACAAATATGATAACAATCGCTTGGAGCAGGAGTTAATATACTACATTGAAAAAATTGATATTTCAGAGGAAAAAGTAAGGCTTACAAATCACTGCAATTACTTCAAAGATGTTTTAAAGGAAAAAGAACCTTCCAAGGGTAAAAAACTATCTTTCATAATTCAAGAAATGGGTCGTGAAATTAATACTACTGGATCAAAGGCAAATGATATTGAAATTCAGAAGTCAGTAATTTTAATGAAGGACGAATTAGAAAAAGCAAAAGAACAAATATTAAATGTTTTATAGTATGCAACGCAAAAGTTTAACCTTAAACTTAGCTTTATTGTTGTTCCTATTTATGATTGCGGCTTGTCAAACAAAGCAATTATACGAACAAAGTACAATTTACCCTGATCATCATTGGCTTTCCAAAGATGCTAATAAATATCAATTTGAAATCACAGACACCAATGCTGCCTATAAAGTATATTTTGTGATAAGACACCACAATGCATATAATTATAAAAATATTTGGCTTCAACTAAATACCATTGCGCCTGATAAAACGGTCACTAAACAATCTTTAAATTTAAATTTAGCAGACGACGAAAAAGGTTGGTTGGGAACGGGGATGGATGACATATTTGATCAAAGAATTCCTATTGGCAGTGAACCTGTTCATTTTAGAAAAGGCTTATATACTTTTGTGTTAGCCCATACCATGCGTGAGGATCCACTTCAAAATATTTTGTCAACTGGCATTAGAGTTGAAAAAGTTTTACCATGATAAGTCGCTTGCAAAAAATAAGCAAACTCCAATTTGTTCGACTATTTTACTGGTTATTTTTAGCCTATATGGTTGCCGCATTGTTATGGTGGTATGTAGCACTTGACAAACAAAATAATCAAATTGCTAATATAAAATTTGGGACATTCCAATCAAATGATCCTGCTATTAAACAAAAAATAAATGAGATTCAAGACTTCCAATTAAGAAAAAGTAAACAATACATTGGAGAAGGACTTACTATTTTATTTTTATTTTTATTAGGCGCTATATATGTATACCGATCCCTAATTAAACAAATTCGTTATTCCAATCAACAGCAAAATTTTATGATGGCGGTTACACATGAATTAAAAACGCCCATAGCCATAACACAATTAAATTTAGAAACTATATTAAAGAGAAATTTAGACATTGATCAACAAAAAAAAATGTTAGAAGTTTCCCTTTTAGAAACACAAAGGTTAGACAATTTGTGTAATAATATTTTATTAGCCTCTCAACTTGATATGGGTGAGTATAAGGCAAATACACAAGAGGTTGACTTGTCCATTATAGTTGAAAATACTGTTAACAATTTTAAAAATCGGTTCGCGGACAGAAACTTTGAAGCATATATTGAGCCTTTTGTACAATTAAAAGGAGAGTCGGTTTTATTGCAATTGCTGCTTAATAATTTAATTGATAATGCCATTAAATATTCAAGTCAAGGTTCACTTGTAACCATACACTTACACCAGGAAAACGGTCGAATACAAATGCAGGTTATGGATGAAGGGGTTGGCATTCCGATAAGTGATAAAGATAAAGTATTCGAAAAGTTTTATCGTGTTGGTGCTGAATATACAAGAACCACCAAGGGAACGGGTCTTGGTTTGTATTTATGTAATCGAATTGCAAAGTTTCATCACGGAACCTTGGAAGTAACGAGCAATACACCTAAGGGAAGTATTTTTACATTTACCTATTTTATATAAGCATATGCCAAACTATTCCATTTTATTAGTTGAAGATGAAGTGAATTTACATGATGCTTTAAAACTAAATTTAAAATTAGAAGGCTATGAGGTTAGTTCTGCTTTTGATGGACCTAATGCATTGCAGCAAATAGAGCAAGCTCATTTTGATTTAATCATTTTAGATGTAATGCTACCTGGACTAGATGGATATTCCATTACAGAAATGGTTAGGCTTAAAAACAACCAAACGCCCATTTTGATATTAAGTGCAAAAAATACAAGCGCAAATAAAATTCAAGGTTTAAAGTTGGGCGCTGATGATTACATGACGAAGCCCTTTAATTTGGAAGAACTTTTATTGAGGGTCTCTAAGCTGATCCAAAAATCAAATGCGGCTTCGTTAGTACCCATATTAAATGTTGAACCCTATCAATTTTCTGGCAATTATTTTGATTTTGTTTCCTTAGAAGCAACTACTTATTTGGGCGAAAAAATCACACTAACCAAAAAAGAAGGAATGCTGTTAAAATTGCTCATTGATCATAAAAACACTGTTATATCAAGAGAACAAATTTTAAAAACAGTTTGGGGGTATAATGTATTTCCAAACACCAGGACCATTGATAATTTTATTCTAAATTTTAGAAAATATTTTGAAAAGGACGCCCGAAATCCACTTCATTTCATTTCCATTAGAGGAGTTGGCTATAAATTCCAAGATTAGGTCCTTTTTAAGGCAATTTGTTGCATGATTTTTCGTTTAATTAATAGCGTTTAATTCATTTTCATGTCATTGTCGTCAATTCAAGACTTTTTAGAGCCTGTTAATTTAGACCTTTTATCAATGGATGAAGGCTATAGGGACACTCAATTGGGAAAACATATAAATGTTAACCAGGGTAAATTACCTGACATTTCAAATGCCGATTTAGTGATTATTGGGGCAGGAGAATGCAGGGGTGCTGGTTTTGCATTAAATAATCATGCCGCCGCCGATGCAATTAGAGCTGCATTTTATAATCTTTATTATTGGCATGCACAGGTGAACATAGCCGATTTAGGTAACGTAAAAATTGGGCAATCGATTCAGGATAGTTATGCTGCTTTACGAACAGTGATATCAGAATTACTTTTACAAAATAAAAAAGTAGTCATCATTGGGGGCTCTCATGATTTAACATTAGCACAGTATCATGCTTACACTTCGATTCCTACGCTTGTTAATGCAGTTGTTGCTGATGCGAAAATTGACCTTGATTTGGAAGCTAGGCTACCATCAGATCATTTTTTAGAAGAGTTATTTACAGGCCTACCTAATCATTTGAATCATTATTCACATATTGGATTTCAAAGTTATTTCATGCATCCTCATATGCTTGAGACTATCGATAAATTACGTTTTGATTGTTTTAGATTAGGTGTTGTTAGAGAAAGTATTGAAGAAATGGAACCGGTTATCAGAGATAGTCATTTAATGAGTTTTGATATTAGTGCTATTCAAAATGCACATGCTCCAGCAAACTTAATAACCCCCAATGGTTTTAATGGCGAAGAAGCATGTGTACTAATGCAATATGCTGGTATGAGTTGGAAAACAAGTACGATTGGTTTATTTGGCTACCAAGCCGAACAAGATCACAAAGGGCTTACTGCCATTCAAATGGCTCAAATGATTTGGTATATTGTTGATGGGGTACAAAAAGGTAAAAAAGAATCTCCATTAAGTGACATAGAGCGATTCAAAGAATTTCATATAGCATTCACTGATATTGATACAAAATTTTTACAAAGCAAAAGCACTGGACGATGGTGGATGAAGTTACACAATGAGCAATGGTGCCCTTGTAGTTATAAAGATTATTTAGTAGCTTCAAATAACGAAATTCCAGAAAGATGGTTAAGAGCTCTCGAAAGAGAATAACAGCAACACTACAATTTATTTTTATAGTAGTTGTATTATCATTAACAACTGCATGCAGTGTTCAAAAAGCACAAAAAACTTTATTAAGTGCCGATCCATTAAAAGGAGCACATGTTGGTATTGCTATTTACAATGAATCCAATAAGCAATGGGTGAGTAAATATCAAAGTGACCATTATTTTACCCCAGCGAGTAATACAAAAATTCAGTCCTGCTTTTTGGGTATGAAGTATTTGAAAGACTCTATTCCTGGTTGGAAATATGCTGAAAATAAAGATTCTCTTTTTTTAATGCCTTTGGGTGATCCTGGTTTTTTACATCCAGATTTTACTTATCAACCGGTTGCGGATTTAATTAAAAATACTAAAAAGCAAATTGTGTTTTGTATGCCTGCAACTGAGGATAAATTTGAGGCTTTTGGAAAAGGCTGGTCATGGGATGATTATCCTGAGGAGTTTCAGCCTGAAAGAAACAGGTTAAATATATATGGCAATGTAATTACCATATATAAAAAGGCAAATGGTATTGATATCAAACCTAATTTTTTTACAAAAAATCAAACCCTGCCATCGAAATATTCTTTATGGTCTCGCGAAAAATTAACGAATCAGTTTTTCCCAAAACCTGACACCATCAAGTACCGTGAACATCAAGTACCTTTTATTACCGGCACTAATTATAGCATTGCAAAATCATTGATTGAAGACAGTTTACATCCTCAGTACCCTATTGCTATTCAAAAAGGATGGAATCAACCATCGGCCAAAGTCATTAATACAGTAGCGACAGATTCATTGTTAAAAATTATGATGAATCGAAGCGATAATTTTTTTGCAGAACAAATTTTATTAATGACTAGTCAGCAATTATTGGGTAGGATGGACGACGCTGCCATCATAGACACCATTTTAAAAACTGACTTTGCTGATTTTCCTCAAAAGGCTGAATGGGCTGATGGGAGTGGTCTTAGTAGATTTAATTTAATGACACCTGAAAATTATATTACATTATTGCAAAAAATGGAGAACGATTTTTCTATGGAAAGAATTAAATCCATTTTTACACAAGGTGGAAAGGGTACGCTTTCATCCTTCTATAAAAATATTCCTGGTGTACTGTATGCTAAAACTGGTACCCTAGGTAATCAAATTGCATTAAGTGGTTATATCATTACGAATAAGGGTACTAGATTAACTTTTTCAGTACTGGTGGGAAATCATGTAAGTCCTAGTACTAATCCTGTTAGACATGCAGTGGAAGAATATCTTACAGCTATTATGAAAAAGTATTAGCTTAGCTTAAGTTTATCCTAATTTTAATTTGTTATTTGCTAAATAGTCCGTCTAAATAAGCCTCCTTAAAGTCAATATAAGTAGGGGCTCCCGAAGCAGTTAGTGTTGGGATTTCACATTCCATTAATGACTCAATCAAGCTATGCATTTCCTTTTGTGTTAATGATTGGCCCGATTTAATGGCAGACTGTCTAGCCATACAACGAATTATTTTTTCCCTTTTACTGAACTTAATATCACCACTAAAATGTTTGAATTGTTCTAATAATAATTCAATTGCATTTTTTTCATTTCCTGAAATAACGTCAGCGGGTATACCTTGAATGATGAAACTGTTTTGGCCAAATGGTTCTATTTCATAACCAATAACTGCAAGATCCTCAATAATGTCCTCTAACAAAATAGCATCTGCTACACTTAATTCCAAAACTACGGGGAATAAACTTTTTTGAGTTGCATGAGGATGTACTGTTGCTTTTTGATATTTTTCATACAACACTCTTTCATGTGCAAGTTGTTGGTTGACCATAATAAAACCTGAGGCTGTCGGCGCAATAATATAGGTGTTATTAATTTGAAGAAGGGTAGTATCCTCGTTAACTTGAATTCCTTTAGATTCTTTATATAAACCCATGGAGGAAGACTTCACAATAAAGGAATCGTTATTTTGCGACAAATCATTTCCATCACTTGAGGTTGGTAAGTCACTAAAAAAACTTTTCCACTCCTTTTTTTCTGCATCACTTACCCTTGGTATAAAATGTGCCTGATTTTTTTGGGTAAATCCAGCATATAAGGAACTGCTTGCTGCACTGTTTCTTTGCTCTTCCGTGAACGGCTTTTGAATTCCATCCAATTGCTGAATATTTGCATCCAATGAAAAATCAAGTGATGGGGCTATGCTAAATTGCGCAAGTGCATGTTTAACGGCGGCTTGCACAAATGCATATATAATTTTGTCGTCTTCAAATTTAATTTCTTGTTTCGTTGGATGCACATTAATGTCCACTCTTGATGGGTCAACATCAATATATAATAAATAGCTAGGAAAATTTTCCTTTGGTATTAATCCTTCAAAAGCATTTGCAATGGCATGGTGCAAGTAGGGACTTTTTATAAAGCGTCTGTTTACAAAAAAGTATTGATCACTTCTTGTTTTCTTTGCAGTATCAGGTTTGCCAACAAATCCAGAAATCGTTAGGTAATCGGTTTTTTCACCAACAGCCACCAATTTAGTTTGGTAACTATTTCCTAATACATGAATTGCTCTTTGTTTAAAACTTCCACCTTCCCAATGAAAAACATCTTGACCATTATTGGTAAGGCTAAAATATATTTCAGGAAAAGCGAGTGCGACTCTTGTAAATTCTTCAATAATATGTTTTAATTCGGCCGAATTACTTTTTAAAAAATTACGTCTTGCAGGTATATTGAAAAATAAATTTTTCATGCTTATGCTTGTCCCAACTGGACATGCTATAGGACTGGTTTCATTTACATGACTATTTTCAATTTCAACTAATGTTCCAATTTCTTCATGCGCTTGCCTTGTTTTTAAAGTGACTTGAGACACAGCTGCAATGGAAGCAAGCGCTTCCCCTCTAAATCCCATTGTTCTAATTTGAAATAAATCCTCAATGGAGCTTATTTTACTAGTGGCGTGACGTGCAAATGCATTTTGAGCATCAATAGGATTCATGCCTTTCCCATTGTCAATTACTTGTATCAATGCCTTGCCGGCATCATTAATAATTAATTTAATTTCAGAAGCACCTGCATCTACAGCATTTTCCAATAATTCTTTTACCGCACTTGCTGGTCGTTGAATGACTTCGCCCGCTGCAATTTGATTGGCAATATGATCCGGTAATAAATGAATGCTATTGGTCACTAATAAATCGTTTAAAGTGTGTAAAAGTAGTAAATTTGGGCCTGAAAAACATCAACTTATGCATAGAACAGCCGACATCAAAAAAATACCTCATAACTATCTTCCAACTGCTTTTATCCTAAAGGAATGGGCGGATTTGGAGCCCTATTTTAAGGAATTGACGGATCGTTCTATTGGCAATAAAATGGAATTGGAAAAATGGCTAAAAGACGTAAGTGAATTAGAGGCATTTATCAGTGAGGATGCTTGCTGGAGACAAATTAAAATGACCTGTGATACCACTGACAAATCATTGGAGGACGCGTTTACCTATTTCTGCATGGAAATTCAACCAAAAATGCAACCTTATGCTGATGCGTTGAATAAAAAATTAATTGCATCACCTTATACTGCTGAGTTAAATCAAGCTGATTATTTTACCTATTTAAGATCCGTTAAAAAAAGTATTGAGCTTTTTAGAACTGAGAACATACCACTACAAGCCGAACTTAGTGTTTTGCAACAACAGTATGGAACGATTGCTGGAAAAATGACTATTGAAATGAATGGTCAAGAATATACATTGCAACAAGCTGCACAGTTTTTGGAAAATGAAGATCGATTCATTAGAGAGGAGGCCTATAGAAAAATTCAAGAACGTCGTTTGCAGGATAAGGATGCAATGCACGATTTGTATAGTACTTTAATTCAAAAAAGACATCAAGTCGCAGTCAATGCGGGTTTTGCAAATTATCGTGATTATAAATTTGCAGAGTTAGGACGTTTTGATTATTCCAAAGAGGATTGTTTTCAATTTCATGAAGCTGTTAAATTACATGTACTTCCTTTAATTGATAAAATTTATGCACGAAAAAAACAAAAATTAGGATTAGCTATTTTAAAACCTTGGGATACGGAAGCAGAACCTGCTGGTACCAAGCCTTTGAGGCCTTTTACGGATGGAAAGGATTTGTATGAGAAATCAGTTGCTTGTTTTGAACAACTCAATCCATTCTTTGCCGACTGTTTACGTAAAATGAATGATTTAAAACATTTTGACTTAGAAAGCAGAAAAGGTAAAGCACCTGGAGGCTATAATTGTCCATTAGCAGAATCAGGCGCTCCCTTTATTTTTATGAATGCTGCAGGTCAAATGAGTGATGTTACTACCATGGTTCATGAAGGTGGTCACGCAATCCACTCGTTTTTATCTCACCCACTTTCCTTAAGTGCATTTAAGGAATACCCTATGGAGATAGCCGAAGTAGCAAGTATGTCTATGGAATTATTTTCAATGAATCATTGGCAATCATTTTTCGAAAATGAAACCGATTTGAATCGTGCGAAGGAGCATCAATTAGAAAGAACCATTACAATTTTTCCTTGGATTGCCATTATTGATAAATTTCAACATTGGGTATACGAAAATCCAAATCATACCATTGAAGAACGTACAAATAACTGGACTGCAATACTAAAAGAATTTTCAACCAATAGCATTGATTATACTGGCCTTGATATGTATCGTGCTATCGGATGGCAAAGACAGTTACATTTATTCGAAGTTCCCTTTTATTATATTGAATATGGGATTGCACAATTAGGTGCCATAGGCATGTGGATGCAGTATCAACAAAATCCAACACAAGCTTTAGAAAACTACATGAATGCATTGGCTTTAGGTGGAACCAAAACTTTGCCAGAATTATACAAAACAGCTGGCTTGGAATTTAATTTCTCGCCTAATTATGTAAAAACATTAATGGATTTTACAAATCAAGAATTAGAAAAACTATTTCATTAATTTATTTGTGGGCCTAATTGCACAAAAAATAAAGTAAAAAAATAGCGCTCAAATGGAGCGCTATTTTTTTATGTATCAGTTTAATTCGATTATGCTTGAGCAGGACCTGGGCTAGGATTATTTCCCTGAGGCGGACGATTGTTAGGTCTTGGGCCATTGTTGTTTCTTGGCCCATTATTTGGTCCATTATTTGGTCTTGGTCCGTTATGATTAGGTCTCGGTCCGTTGTTATTTCGAGGCCCATTATTTGGTCCATTATTTGGTCTTGGTCCGTTATTGGGCCCAAAATTTCTAGGACCATTATTATTGTTATTAGACGGTCCTCGTTGTTGATCACGACGACGACGATCATTTTTCTCTAATGATTTAAGGCTTATTTGACCTACTAATTCTACAAAGGAAGACTCTACTTCCTTTTGTTTACCACTGGTTAACTCTACTGCTTGTAATTCATCAACGACAACCCCTTGTTGATTTAATTTTTTAATTTCAATCACCCTGTCAATAGTTAATGGATAATGCTTTGTGTTATTAGGCAAAGTATACCACATTAAGTTTTTGAAAATATCTTTCTTTATCAAAAACGCTTGACCCATTGCTGTTTGTAAAGTATCAGCATAGTCAGGGAATCCTTGTAATGCATCCAAATAAGTATCTAGTTCGAAATTCAAACAACATTTTAAACGTCCACACTGGCCGCTCAACTTTGTTTGATTAATGGATAAATTTTGATAACGTGCAGCCGTTGTGTTAACACTTTTGAAATCATGTAACCAAGTACTGCAACATAATTCACGTCCACAACTTCCAATACCACCTAATTTAGCCGCCTCCTGACGAATACCAATTTGGCGCATTTCAACTTTCACTTTAAACTCGCCTGCGAATATGCGTATTAATTCTCTAAAGTCAATTCTGTCATCAGCTGTATAAAAAAATGTTGCTTTTTTGCCATCAGCTTGCATTTCTATTTCGCTAAGCTTCATTGCTAATTTTAGGTTGGAAGCATGTGTTCTACTTCTTGCTAAAATATCGGCCTCTCTACTTTTACTGATTTTAAAAGTTTCAATTTCACGATCGGCACTTGGTCTAAGAATTTTTTTCATGTCGGGATTAAATTCATCCATCCCTCTTTTCTTTAATTGAAGTCGTACAAGTTCACCCGTAAGTGAAACCTCACCTAAATCAAATCCATTTACACCTTCTACTGTTACATAGTCACCTTTTTCAAATAAATGTGAAGTGGTGTTTTTATAAAATTCTTTTCTACTGCCTTGTTTAAAGCTTACTTCTACTACTTTACATTGACTATCAATATCGTCAATAGGTAAGTCACGTAACCAATCGTGTACATTTAAACGGTTGCAAGCGCCAGTGTTACATCCCCCGTTGCTTTTACAACCCCCTGGTTTACCAGTTCCACATGATCCACATCCCATATATAGTTAGTTCTAACTGTTATTAATAAAAATACCTCGCCAAGCACCACTAACCTCCCTTCTCTTTGGCTTAGGCTTCTGTCAAAATTAAGGTTTTGTTCTGAATGATATGATAGAACTTGATCCCCAATGCCATAAATAGCATTTTTGGGTTGGCATTACGCTCAATATGGTAAACTGCCTTGTCCAGCTCCTCAATAATTGCCTCTAATTGGCCAATTCCGGCAATTTTATTGATTCTAAGCGCAAAATCCTTTAAGGTGGGGTCTAAATTAAGCTCATTGCCTAAAATTTTTAGGCGAATGCTTTGTTCTAATAAGTTGTTAAAATACTTTAAAAATTGCTTTTGTGGCTCTCTGCCCATTTTGCTTGTTTCTTCCACCCATTTCATTTGGGCTAATGGGCCTCCTTTTAAAATGGCATTCAACCACTCCCTTATTTGAGCTAAAAAGTCGCTATCGCTATGCTGAACCAAGTGCAATGCTTCCCTATAATTACCATCCGAAATAGCCGCAATTTGGCCTGCTTTAGCAGGTTCTAAATGTCCTTTTTGTATTAAGGCTTGCTCAATTTCGTCTTTTGTAAGACGGGGTACTTTAATGAACTGGCACCTGCTAAGTATGGTAGGTAATATTTGCTCCTCGGAATTAGCTACCAATAAAAAAATAGTATTGTCTGGCGGTTCTTCGATAAGTTTTAATAGTTTATTCCCCTCCTTACCTAAGTATTCTGGCATCCACATAACCAATACCTTATAGGCACTTTCAAAACTTTTGAACGACAATTTTTTTATGATTTCAGCGCACTCATCTGCACTTATATTTCCTTGTTTGTTTTCCGCATTAATGGATTGTAACCAATCAAATACGTTACCGTAAGGATAGCCATTGATAAATTCTCTCCATGCCTCAATATGGTTAGCGCTTAAATTTTTTGAACCTGGCTTTTCAGTGATACTTGGAAAAGAAAAATGCAAATCAGGATGCATGAGTTGACTTGCGCGATTATAAGCAGGCAATGCTGCAATTTCATCGGGACTATAAACTTTTGGAGTAGACGGCTCAGGTGCTCCAAATAAATCAGCTCCATTTGCGTCTACATTACTGTTGGGAATACTTACAATATACTGCGCAAAAGCAATAGCCAAAGGAAGTGCTCCAGCGCCTTCAGGTCCAACAAAAAGTATCGCATGGCTCAACCTTTGATGTTGAACCATTTCAACCAACTGATTCTTTAGTTTTTCATGACCTACTACTTCGCTTAATAACATGCCCCGAAGTTAAGAAAAAACCGCGGTGCGGTTTTTGATGTGGAGAAAAGTATTTGCGGTATTTTAAGTTTAAGAAGTAAATACATCATTTATCGAAAGCCGCTTACTTTACGCGAGACAAAATATCTTCACTATCAGGCTTTACATTACTTGGGAAATAAGCAATCATTTTGCCATTTTCGTCGATTAAGAATTTATTGAAATTCCAAGAGATATTTGCGTCTAATACTCCATTTTTTGATTTTTGAGTTAACCATTGATATATAGGAGCAATTTGGTCCCCTTTTACATCAATTTTGTCAGTCAAAGGGAAAGTAACTCCATAATTTTTTTGACAGAAACTAACAATTTCCTCGTTGGTTCCAGATTCCTGTCCACCAAATTGATTACATGGAAATCCGATCACAACCAATTTGTCTTTATTACTCTCATAAACTTTTTCTAATGCCGCATATTGAGGCGTATATCCACATTTACTTGCAGTGTTTACTATTAATATTTTTTTCCCTTTGAAGGAAGCAAAGTCAATTTGTTTGCCATCAATGCCTTTTACTTTAAAGGAATGTATGCTTTGTGCATTTAAAATAAGGGAAAAGGCAACCATAAATAAAGTAGTTAAAAGTCTCATTTGATTAATTTTTATACAATGAATATAACGCATTTTTTACAAAATTGTTTAATCCAAGGTATAAGCGGCTGTCACCATATTAATACTTTTTGGATTTGCTTTTAATAGGCAATGGTAAGCTGCCACGATGGTGGCACCGGTTGTTAATACATCATCAATGATGATAATATCCTTATTATGAAGTACATCGAAATGAGTAAGCTTGAATACATTATCTAAATGGATACCTCTTTGAACCCGATCCTTATGTGTTTGTGTCACACTTTTTTTTGTTTTCACTAATCCTTTGAAAATTGGCATATTAATTCCATTGGCAACAATGGACTCACATATCAGCTCAGTTTGGTTGTATCCCCTTTTTCTTCGTCTTCCATTGCTAATGGGTATTGGAATTAGGTATGTATTTTGATCAAATGTAGTTGACGCCTTTAAACTAGTTGCAATAAGTTTGCCAAGTAATAAACCTGCTTTTTTATTTTGTTTGTACTTTAATTCAAAAAGTATTTTTTGGACTATACTTTCCTTTGTATAAAACAATATGGATGTTGATTTTTGAAGTTTAATTCTTCCCCAAAATATTTTATCTACTGGGCTATAATGCATGGCTGCAAAATCAGTATAGGGCAGCAGTGTTTCACAATGATTGCAAATTATTTGTTTACTTGATAAATTTTCAGAGGCACATTGTAAACAAACATGAGGATAAAACAAATGAACAAATCCTTGTAAATAAACTTGAATTGTTTGAATTCGTTTTTTGGCAAAAGCCCTAATTGACATGATTAAAAGAATAGTCGATACGCTTCGTCTACTCTTTCTACAGGTATAATTTGAATACTATGTTTTTTGGGTTCAATCCCTTTACTATTAAAGGCAGAAATATAAATTTTTTCAAAGCCTAATTTTTCAGCTTCTGCAATGCGTTGTTGTATTCTGTTTACAGCTCTTATTTCTCCGTTTAAGCCTACTTCTCCTGCAAAGCAAATGCCTTGTGGAAGTGGTATGTCCTCATAGGAGGATAGTAGTGATAAAATTATTGCTAAGTCCAATGAAGGGTCTTCAATTTTCAAACCGCCGGCGATGTTTACAAAAACGTCTTTCATGCCAAAAGCAAAACCACCTCGTTTTTCTAAAACCGCTAGTAGTAGTTGGAGTCTTCTTAAATCAAATCCAGTAACAGTTCGTTGTGGCGTACCATAAACACTTTGTGTAACCAAAGCTTGTACTTCAATTAATAAAGGGCGCATACCTTCCATGGATGCTGCTATCGTACTTCCACTTAACGATTCATTTCGTTGTGCAATTAAAAAGGCCGAAGGATTATTAACTACTTTCATGCCCTCTCCGGTCATTTCGTATATACCTAATTCGCTTGTGCTACCGAATCGATTTTTTAAAGTACGCAACATTCTATAAGCATAATGACGGTCGCCTTCAAACTGAAGCACCGTATCCACCATATGTTCTAAGATTTTTGGTCCAGCAATGGTGCCTTCTTTTGTGATATGTCCAATTAAAAATACAGGTGTTCCAGTTTCTTTTGCAAAGCGTTGAAATTCGGCTGCAGTTTGTTTGATTTGAGATACACTACCAGCAGCTGCCTCAATCAAATTGGATTCCAAGGTTTGAATAGAATCCACAATCACCACCGTTGGCTTTAATTTTTTTATGGCCTTAAAAATATCCGGTGTGCGCGTTTCTGTAAGTAAATAAAAATTTTCGTTTTGCAAATTCAAACGATCAGCACGCATTTTTATTTGCTGTATGCTTTCTTCACCACTTATATATAAAACAGTTTGATCCTTCATCATTAAACCTTGTTGTAAAAACAAGGTACTTTTTCCTATTCCGGGTTCTCCTGCAACTAATACGATGGAACCTAATACAATGCCCCCACCCAATACTCTGTTAAGCTCAGGATCGGCGCTATTTATTCTTTTTTCAGATTGGCTGTTGACTTCATTAATGGCAATAACCTGTGTGCCTTTTTGTTGAGTTGTATAACCTTCCCATCCAGCATCCTTCTTTTCACCCTTTTCCACTAATTCTTCCGTGAAAGTGTTCCATTCATTACAAGCTGGACATTTACCTGCCCATTTTGCGGACTCATATCCACAATTATTACAAAAAAAGGCTGATTTAGCTTTGCTCATACCTTAAAGATAAAGGCTATTTAAATTAATTTAGAAGTAAAAACCGAAAATAGTTTTACAGCTTAATTTGTTCCTGTTGGTCATCTAGGAATTTATATTCTACTAAATGACTATTAATTTCAGGAATGGATTTTAATTTAAGCTTATACTTTCGCTTCCATTTTTTCAGAATACTACTAAATACACCCTTGGTTAAATGAGAATGAATAATAGGGTGCACTAAAATTTGTAAACTCTTGTGTCCATGGGTAGCTAAATAAGCTAACTTCTTTTCCATTTCGTCCTCTAACAATAAAGTAGAAGTTATTTTGCCAGTTCCATTACAAGCTGGACAATCCTCAGAAGTATTGATATTTACCTCGGGTCTAATTCTTTGACGTGTTGCTTGTAATAAACCAAATTTTGATATTGGTAAAACGGAGTGTCGTGCACGATCGGTTTTCATGAATTCATCCAAGGCTTCCTGTACTTTCTTTTTATTCTCGGGAAGCTTCATGTCAATAAAGTCAATCACAATAATGCCTCCAATATCTCTTAATCTTAATTGACGCGCTATTTCTTCAGCTGCTTCTAAGTTTGTTTGTAAGGCATTTTCCTCTTGATTATTGCTTACACTCTTAAATCCGCTATTCACATCAATAACGTGTAATGCTTCGGTATGCTCTATAATTAAATATGCACCACTATTTAAGTTAACTGTTTTACCAAAGGAAGATTTTACTTGTTTTGTAATTCCATATTGATCAAAAATATCCTGATCGCCATTATGCAAGCTTAAAATATTTGCCTTAGTAGGCGCAATTCTTTGTAAATAACTTAAAGTAAGATCAAATATTTTTTTATCGTTGACAACAATTTTATTGAAGTCTTCCGAAAGTAAATCTCTTAAAATACTAGTTGTTTTGCTTTCCTCACTCATGATACGTGAAGGAGCCAATGCACCTTTTAAATTGGATTGAATGTTTTTCCAATTTTCAACTAAGGTTAATAAATCCTCGTGTAATTCAGCGGTTGATTTTCCTTCAGCAGCAGTACGCACAATGATACCAAAGTTTTTGGGTCTAATGGACTCCATCATTTTTTGCAAACGCTTACGCTCTTCGCCGCTATGAATTTTTTTAGATACGGCAACTATTTCATTAAAGGGTGTCAGCACAATAAAACGTCCAGCCAATGATAATTCGCAACTTAGTCTTGGTCCTTTTGCGGCAATAGGCTCTTTTAAAATTTGAACCAACACGGTAGGCTTGCCATTTAATACCTCGCTAATTTTTCCTGTTTTTACAATTTCAGCAGCTGTTTGAAATTTAGAGAAGTCAAACTGATTATCGTTATTGTTAACTGCTTCATGTGTATACTTAATGATTGATTTAACATAAGGGCTTAAATCAGTGTAGTGTAAAAAAGCATCTTTTTCAAATCCCACATCAACAAAAGCAGCGTTTAACCCAGGAATTATTTTACGAACTTTTCCTAAGTATAAGTCACCAACTGCCCATCGGGTATCCATTTTTTCATTATGGATTTCCACTAATTTTTTATCCTCCAATAAGGCAATTTCAACCCCATCAGACGAACTATTTATAATTAATTCTTTATTCACTTATAGCAACTTTTTTAAATGCAAGCACAAAGTCATAGGAATAACTGTGCTAATGCATTATTTTAATTTGTAAACACTACCACTTTACGAAGGAAGGAAAAGGTAAAGTAAAGTTGCTAAGTAGAAGAGTGGAGTGTATTGAAAAAAAATACAAGCGTGTTGGGTAATTATAACACGCTTGTATCTAGGAAGAACTATTTATTTTTCTTCTTATGACGATTTTTTCTTAAACGCTTTTTTCTTTTGTGCGTCGCAATTTTATGACGCTTTCTTTTTTTTCCACAAGGCATGTCCTATAATTTTTGTTATTAAAAATGTTTTTTCTTCTCTTATTTATTGAGTTGTTTATTTCGATTTTTTCAGCTCCTTGATTCTTTTTTCAATGGCTTCTTTAGCTGCTGGATTGTTTACCAATACTTTCATTTTGGTGTACCATTCAATTGCTAAGTCCTCCTGGTTGTTTAGCTCATAACACTCTGCTAAATTCACCATGGCTTCTAAATTCGAAGGCGATAATTTTAAAATGGATGTAAAACGTTCAATAGCTTTAGGATATTGACCTGATTTTTTACCACCTAATCCTAACATCATTTGACCATAAATATTTTGAGGATTTTTATCAACCACCTCTTTTACTTTTAAAATGCCTTGCATAGGATTGTCTGAAATATTTCCAAACAAATAACAGGCACCTAAATTTATTTTAGTCGAATCGTTATTTGGATTCATTACCAACGCTTTTTCTAAAAGAACTTTTGCATTTGAAGCAATCCAATTAAGTATTGCTGGTGGTGCATCCGGCGATGTTAGGTTATCTACCAACTGCTGGGCTGCAAAAGTGAGGCTTTTTTCAGAATTTTCCAACAAAGCAGCACTGTAAGTATAATATAAATATGGTTCGACTCTTTGTGCCGAGTCAGCCCAGAACTTGGATAATTGTCTGTAAATTTTTATACTATCAGCCGTTGACTTGGCGTTAACTAGCTGATTTTCAATACTTAAAAGGGAGATTTTTTGACTTGCTGTCAACGCCGTTTTAGCACCATCTAGAACTGTTTGGGTACTTACAGCTTGATTAGAACTAGTAGTATTATTTTGAGCAACCTGGGTTTTATTAGTTCTTGGAACGAAAAAAACGATTGCGAAGCAGGAAAGTGTTGATATAAGTGCTACAACTAACTGAGGCTTTTTCAATGTAAATAAATTTCCTGCAAAGGTAACTACTTACGTCTTTCTTTTACCTCATTTACAAATTCTTTTGCAGGCTTAAATGCAGGAATATAATGTTCTGGTATTTGAACAGCAATGTTTTTTTTAATATTACGCCCAATTTTAGCGGCTCTTTTCTTAGTAATAAAGCTGCCAAATCCACGGATATAAATATTCTGGCCATTTGACAAGCTTTCCTTTACTTCCTTAAACATTCTTTCTAAAGTCATTAATACATCCACTTTAGGAACTCCAGTTTCGGAAGCGATAAGATTGATGAGATCAGATTTTCTCATGAAGTTGATTTTTGGGGTTTCGGTATTAAAAATAAATTAAATTTTATCTATTTGCAACTTATTTTTCACTTTTTTCTTCATATCTACACATAATTTTAATCAAATACATATTTAATAATATTATATATTAACCAATTCCTCAATTTAAAAGGGTGTATAATTTTATAATTCAGGCTTAATTTGGGCATTTTTGATGATTTTTGCCAATAATGAATACGATTTTTTGTGATTTACTCCTAAAATGGGACAAAAACTTAAATCACCGTCCTATGCCATGGAAGGGTGAGAAAGACCCCTATAAAATATGGCTTAGTGAGATTATTTTACAACAAACCAGGGTCGAACAAGGATGGGCATATTATGAAAAGTTCATAATAACTTATCCAACTATTCAGCATTTAGCGAAGGCCAAAGAAAATGATGTCTTTAAACTTTGGGAGGGATTAGGGTATTACAATAGGTGCAGAAATTTATTGTTTACAGCTAAATATATTGTCAACGAACTTGACGGTGTTTTTCCAAAAACTTATGAAGGATTAATTGCATTAAAAGGGGTTGGCCCCTACACTGCTTCAGCGATTGCTTCCTTTGCATACAATCTACCCCACGCGGTGGTTGATGGAAACGTATATCGAGTTTTTTCGAGATATTATGGTATCCATACGCCAATAGACACTAAAGAAGGTCTAATACAATTTAATAAAATTGCTTTCGAAAATTTAGCTAACAAAAAAGCGGGTATTTATAATCAGGCGCTCATGGATTTTGGCGCTACGGTTTGCAAACCTATGGCTCCATTATGTGCCGACTGTATCATGCAGTCATCTTGTAACGCCTATAAATTGAATAAAGTAGGCCAATTGCCCGTTAAGGAAAAACTGATACATCGAAAAAACAGGTATTTTGACTTTTTTTGTTTCAAAATAGAGAATAAAGTACTTATTCAAAAAAGAGAAATGGGGGATATTTGGGCTGGCTTATTTCAATTTTATGTAGTTGAAAATGATAAGCTTATTAAAGTGGATAATCAGTTTTATGATCAAATTTTATCCAATCAATTGATGCTTGACAAGCAATTGGTAAATATAAAGTCCCCCCAAAAAGTATATACTCAAATGCTTACTCACCAACAGTTAGTAGTTCGATTTCACATCATTGAATTAAAAGGTTTAGCTAAAGTTTTTGAAAATGGGAATTGGACTTCCATTAAATCCTTGAAAAAATTAGCGTTCCCTAAAACAATTAATATTTTTTTAGCAGATCAAAACTATTTTGATTTGTAAAATGTCTCATATTAGTGGTAACTTTCCACTGCAAATAATCCCAAATTGGAATATCATTCGAGTAACATACTTCTTTTAACTACAAATAGCATAGCACCCATACAGCAAGATGCGTTCTTGATTTTGCTTATGAGTTTACTTTTATTTTTTTCGTTTTCTATTGCAGGAGCAGAAGTAGCTTTTTTTTCACTATCCTTCAAGGACATTCAAAATTTAAAAACAAAGCAAAATAAAACGTTGAAGCGTATTGTGAACTTGTTGGAGGATCCTAAAAAATTACTCACTTCGATGCTTATTGCAAATAGCTTTATCAATATTTGTATTATTTTGATTGCTAATATTTTAATCGACGACTTATTTGTTTTTGATCAAATTAATATTCCAGGATTTGAATTTATAGTTAAAGTTGTTGCAGTTACTTTGCTATTATTATTTTTTGGCGAGATATTGCCAAAAGTAATGGCTACCCAAAATAACATTCGATTTGCACAAGACTTTGGCGGTATTATACAAGTGGTTTACTTTATTTTTTCATGGCCAAGTTCAATCATGGTTAAGTATACGAATATTATTGAAAGTAAACTTGCTAAGAAAAATTTTGGAGCTACATATAGTATGGAGGAATTAGACCATGCTATTGATTTGACAACTTCGCCTAATCAGCAAGAAAATGAGAAGAAAATTTTAAAGGGTATTGTCAAATTTGGCAATATTTCGGTTAAGCAAATCATGAAAACCAGACTGGATGTTTATGGTGTTGATGAAGCGATTCAGTTCAATGAATTATTAGACCACATTAAAGAATATAATTACAGTAGGTTTCCAGTATTCAAAGAGGACTTAGATAGCATTGTGGGTATGATTCATACAAAAGACGTTTTACCACATATTGATGAGCCAGCAAATTATAAATGGGAACAATTAATCAGGCCAGCATTTTTCGTTCACGAACAAAAAATGATCGAGGATTTATTGAAAGATTTTCAATCAAAAAGAATTCACTTTGCCATAGTAGTTGATGAGTTCGGAGGCACAAGTGGAATTATTACACTGGAAGATATTTTAGAAGAAATAGTAGGGGATATTAAAGATGAATTTGATGAAGAGGAATCAATGATAAAAAAAATAGATGAGTTTCATTATATAGTAGAAGGTAAAACAACCATTATTGATTTATGCAACTACATTGAAATTTCAACAAATTACTTTGATACAGTTAAAGGTGAAAGTGATACTATTGCAGGATTATTTTTAGAACTAGCGGGTGAATTTCCAGTGGTACAACAAGTAGTAAAGTACAAACAATTTAGTTTTACGGTGATGGAAATTCAAAAAAATAGAATTCAAAAAATTCAATTAATCATTAATCCCCAACCAGTAATTCCAACTGAAAATGTTTAAACTTGGACTTGTTATATTTTCTGCATTTTGTTTATTAAGTATATCCTGTAATAGCCCGTACTTACCAAAGCAAAATGGGTACGAAAAAATCAATTTTCCTGAAAAAAAATATCAGCTCTTTAATGACCCCCACGCTGCCTACACCTTCGAGTATCCGGTATATGCACAAATTGATCGAAAAATAAATTATTTCGGTGATTATGCGCAAACCAAAGGTTGGCTTAACATTAATTTTCCAAATAATAACGCTACCATTTATGTTAGTTATAATGACATAAAACCAAATCAATTGGATGCGCTAATTAAGGATGCATATACTTTTGCAAATAACCATAATATCAAGGCCAACCTGATAGAGGACTCCCTATTTACAACTCAAAATGGAGTAAATGGGGTGTTTTTTCACATAGGTGGTAATGTGGCTACCAATTATCAGTTTTTTTTAACCGATTCAGTTAATCATTTTTTTCGAGGAGCCTTATATTTTGATACCACCCCTAATGAAGATTCTTTAGCACCTATAAACGCTTTTCTTTTAAAAGATCTAACTCATTTAGTAAACACATTTCGTTGGAAATAATTATATCTTTGCATTATAATTTTAAGTATGATCATTATTGATTCTGTATTAGTGAGTGATGAGGTTGTTGAAGAGCAATTTGTATGTGATTTAGCAAAGTGTAAAGGTGGCTGCTGCGAGGACGGAGATGCGGGCGCCCCCTTGGAAAATAAAGAAAAAGACTACATAAAGGATTATTATAAAGTGGTTGAGCCTTATATGACCAAGGAAGGTATTAAGGAAGTCAAGCAAGTGGGTCAATATTTGTATGACCGTGAATTTGGATGGGTAACGCCAACGATTAAAGGTGAAATTTGTGCTTATGGTTTTAAGGATGAAAAAGGAATTATAAAATGTGCATTTGAGCAAGCGTATAATGATGGTAAAATACCTTGGAAAAAACCAATTAGTTGTCACTTGTTTCCCATAAAAATTACAAAAAGTAAATCAGACCCAAATGTCGAATACATGAATTATGAACCAAGGGAGGATTTATGTGCAGCAGCATGTTCCTTAGGCGATAAATTAAAAGTGCCTGCATATGTTTTTTTAAAGGAATCGATTACCAGAAAATATGGCTCAGCATTTTATGACGCACTAGATGCTTCTGCTAAACACCTATTAAAAAAATAATTTTATGCAAAGTATATACGCCGAATCATTTTTATCAAAAAGTACTGAAAAGGCTTTCGACCTGGAACATAGACGTAAAATTAATTTCAATATTGGAAAATATAATTCGGTTGTACCAGTAGGATTATCTCAGTTTAGTGATTTAGAAAGGGTAAGAGAATTAGCGAAAAATAAAAAATGGGAAGCAGTTGAGCATTTAGATTTTTACTTAACTCAATTTGAAGAACAAATAACCAAAAAAGGAGCAAAAGTTATTTGGGCAGAGGATAGCGAGCAGGCATTGAATTACATTGGTGAAATTTGTGAAGAAAAAAAATGTAAATCAATTGTAAAAAGTAAAAGCATGGTGACCGAGGAGATTCATTTAAATAAATATTTAGAATCTATCGGAGTTGAAAGTGTGGAAACTGATTTGGGAGAATATATTCAACAGCTTGATGACGAAGCGCCTTATCATATTGTAACACCTGCAATGCATAAAAGTAAGGAGGATGTTGCTAAATTATTTGCGGATAAATTAGGCACAGATATTAATTTAACGCCTGAGGAAATGACTTTAGTCGCAAGAAAAAATTTAAGAGAAAAATACACGGGCGCTGAAATTGGAATTTCGGGTGCTAATTTTATAATTTCTGATATAGGAGGAATCGCTTTAACTGAAAATGAAGGGAATGCAAGACTTTCAGTGTCTATCCCAAAAACACATATTGTCATTGTTGGAATTGAAAAAGTAATTCCATCCATTCATGACTTGGGATTATTTTGGCCATTACTTTCAAGTTATGGTACCGGTCAACAAGTGACTGTTTACAATAGCATTATTTCAGGTCCTAGACAACCTAATGAAGTGGATGGTCCAGAAGAAATGTATGTGATTTTATTGGATAACGGCAGAACCGAATTATTGGCAAATGATAAAGCAAGAGAAGCGCTTTATTGTATCAGATGTGGTTCTTGTTTAAATGCCTGCCCTATATATAAAAATATTGGCGGTCATTCCTATGATACAACTTACAGCGGTCCAATTGGAAGTGTGATAACACCTCATTTAAGAGGAATGCATGATTATAAACATTTAAGTTATGCGTCTAGTTTATGTGGTAATTGTACTGACGTTTGTCCAGTAAGAATAAACTTACATGAACTTTTACTTGAAAATAGAAGGGAGTCAGTGGTTTCAGGCGAAAGTGATTTCAGTGAAAAATTCGCTTGGAAAATTTGGAAGCAAAGTTCTCTAAGTCGTCGCTTAATGAATCAAGGTAATGCAACTATTAAAAATTGGGTAATTAATAAAATGTTCAAAGCTTGGACTGCGCAAAGAGGGGATTTAAGTTTTTCAACAAAAACATTTAATCAGCTTTGGAAAGAAAAAAATAAGACTAACTAGTTTTATTACATAGCATCAGCATCCGCTACTGCGTCAACTGGATCCTTTTGTTTTTTCAAGCTCCTATTAACAAGGTAAACGCCAACTAAGGTACATATCGTACCCAAAATACTATTCCAAGTTAATTGTTCGCCAAGTATTAAAGAGCCCACCCAAATGGCTACAATTGGATTGATATAAGCATAAAGAGATGCTATGGCAGGATGCAAATGTTTCATGCTATAAATGAAGGAAATGAATGCAAATATGGAACCACCAATAACCATATAAATAATGGCTCCCCAAGCAACAGCTGGAATTTCATTTAAACTAATATATTGACCACTGTAAATGGTGTACAAACCCATACAACAGGCACTAATTAACATTTGCCATCCAATTGAATTATAGGCATTCATATTTATTTTATTCCTTGCAATTAAAATTGATCCAATACTCCAGCATATCATGGCGAACATAGAAAGCCCTACTCCCAATAAATAATTTGTACCATGCGCTTGCAAACTGTCCTTATAAAAAATAAAGCCAATCCCTAACAGTCCTAGTAATAATCCAATTATTGTTGGTAAGGTTATTTTGATAGCCTTGAAGTAAAATCGTTCAATTAAAACAACCGACAATGGGTATAAGGCTGCAATTAATGCAGCAAGCCCACTTGTAATAAATTGAAGACCATAGGTTGCAATTCCATTAGCAGAAACAAACATTAAAAATGCCATTGGCGTTAGCCATAGAAACTGTTTCCAAGTTGGTAATTTTTCACCCTTTATTAAAAAGAATAACACATAAATACTGCCCCCTAAAAACTGTCTTATACTTGCTAATTCAAACGCAGGCATGTGTTTGACGCCCATCTTACTAGCAACCCAAGTGGTACCCCAAACAATACTCGTTACAGTAAGTGCTAGGTATGCTTTTTTTTGATGAGACATTTATGAACAATTAATGTTTGAAGTGTCTTAACTGTGTCATGACCATCGCAAGTTTATTTTCAACACAATATGCAATACTGTCTTTATCTCTAACTGAACCACCAGGTTGAATAAAAGCCTCAATACCTTCCTCATGTGCAATTCTTACACAATCATCAAATGGGAAAAAGGCATCAGATGCTAATGCAGCTCCTTTCAAATCAAATGTAAACTGTTTTGCTTTTTCAATGGCATGTCTCAAGGCGTCTACTCTGGATGTTTGACCACAACCTTTGCCAACCAATTGCTTATTTTTTATTAAAGCAATGGCATTGCTTTTCAAATGTTTGCAAATAATATTTCCAAAAACAAGGTCTTCTTTTTCACTATCGCTGCATACTCTGCCTCCAACTTCATCCCAATTGTTATAATTGCCATTATCCAATCCTTGCTCAAGAGACCCATTCAGTATCGATTTTTTTTGTGTTGGATTGAAGCTAATATCGTTTTTACTTTGTAACAATATGCGGTTCTTTTTAGACGATAATATAGTAAGTGCCTCTGCATCAAATGCAGGTGCAATTAATACTTCAAAGAAAATTTCTTGAATGGCTTCAGCAGTTGCTTTGTCGACAGTTCCATTGGTTACCAATACGCCTCCAAAAGCACTTTCAGGATCACCCGCTAATGCAGCAGTCCAACTTTCAAAAACTGAATTTCGTTGCGCAACACCACAAACATTGGTATGCTTGATAATGGCAAAACTTGTTTTTGGTAAGTCTCCTATTAACGCAATCGCAGCATCCACGTCAACTAAATTATTGTAAGAAAGTTCTTTGCCATTTAATTGTGTAAACCAATTGTCTAAATTGCCATAAAAAGTGGCCACCTGATGTGGGTTTTCACCATAGCGTAAAATTTTTCCATTAGCTGGATTAAAATAATTACTAATAGCAATATCATAATGCATAACCACTTCGAAAGCTTTTGCTGCAAATGCTTTTCTTTGTTCTATACTCGTTGTTCCATTTTGAGCGATTAATAAATCATTTAGCTTTTGGTAATCGTCTTTTGCAGATAAAACGACCAAATCACGGAAGTTTTTTGCAGCTGCACGAATCATGGAAGGTCCACCAATATCAATTTTTTCGATAATTAGTTTTTCTTCATCAGTTGTTCTTAATGTTTCTTCAAAAGGGTATAAATCAACAATAACCAAGTCTAATTCCGGAATTTTGTATTGCGCCATTTCAGCTAAATCCTGCGCTTCATAACGACGTCCTAATATCCCTCCAAATACCGATGGGTGTAATGTTTTAACACGTCCTCCTAAAATTGACGGATATCCTGTAACAGACTCAACTGATATGCAAGGAATGCCTAAGTCTTCTAAAAATTTTTGCGTACCACCAGTTGAGTAAATCGTAATATTTAATTGGTGTAATGTTTTTGCTAAGGGCGCTAAGCCGTCTTTATAGAATACCGAAATGAGGGCTGATTGTATTTTCTTTTCCATAGGCAAAGTTACAACCTTCCTATATTTTTTTAGCGTGCACATTTTCCACATAAATAGCAACTAGCTGAATAACTTCATCAGGACATACAAACAAATAAAGCCTAAAACCCATATTAAATAGATGCTTTGCTTAAGATAAAGCCATAAGTAAATAAATAGCAGTATGGCATAATATATAATGAGATCAAAGTGATTCATTTGAATTATAACATTACCAGCATGGGTTTGCTTAAACCAATTTGTTACAAGTACATTAAAAAAATGGATATATTTTTCAATCAAGCTCCCCCAATAATTAGCAATAGAAAATTGAGCAGGCAGTATTAATAAAATCCCTAATCCATATAAAATAATATTACTAAGGGGGACCATTATAAAATTAGTCACCAATACCCAGCCTGCAATTTGATGAAAATGAAATGCAAGAATGGGCAATGTTGCTATTTGGGCGGATAAACTGATACAACAATTGCTCCATAAAAATTTAATAATGGGATTGTCAATTGATAAAATTTTGTAAATAGGTTTATAAAATAAATGTATTCCCATTACTGCTGCATATGATAATTGTAAGCCTATATTTGAAATCTTATCATGATCAAACAATAATAAAAAAAGTATACCCGCTGCGATAGTATTTAACATAAAGCTGGGTGTTTCCATAAACTTCCCGATAATGTATATACTAAAAAATAGGGAAGCCCTAATAATGGAGGGGCTTCCAAAAGCAATTAAGGCGTAGGTCCATGCAGACAAAAGCAAAATGATCAATTCAATCCATATAAATACTTTTTGTCGAGGTAATAGCTGTGTAATGCTGGATAAATTTTTAAATAATATTTCTAAATGCATGCCACTAATTGCGATTATATGAATGATTCCTAATTGTATATATGCGTTGACTAATAGTTTATCCATGTCTGATTTAATCCCAATTAAAATAGCAAGCGCAAATCCCTTTGCTTCATGGTTTTTAATATTTTCACTTACTTTCTGAATCATCCATTGTCTGGCGGAAATAATCGTATTTTCTGGATAGGGGATATGGAAGTAATTTTTACTTTGAAATGCCCACTTGATACAAATTCCCCAACTTATTAATACCAATGTATTAATCATGGTAAAAGCGTCATGCTTGCTGCTTTTATAGGTTACAATTAGTAAGTAAATAATTGAAATGACCAGGATTATAATTGCCAAATTCAATGCAGGTTCATTTTCTAATTTAGGCAATACGGACGCAATGCCTAGCCCTAATAATAAGTGAACTGAAATATAGACTAATGGATGTGTTGCTCGCCAATAAACAAAAGAATTTAACATGGACTTAAATTAGCCCATACATTTCTGAATAACTTGACGGCAATTACTTTGAACCAATCAAAAACACAGCTAATTTTTTATGCAATTCAGGTTTGTGATTTTTCCAATAACCAATTGTTTCCGTTTTAATAAATTCATTTGGAGAAGTGATATCAACGCCTACACAAAGTCTTGTTTGTGGATGACATATTTGAATTAATGCTTCTAGTAATTGGTTATTTCTATAGGGTGTTTCAATAAATAGTTGAGTAGTGCCCTTTGTATTTGCTTCACTTTCGAGCGCTATTATTTTTTTCTTTCTATCATTTGCATCAATGGGCAGGTAGCCATTAAATTGAAAATTTTGACCATTCATACCACTTGCCATTAATGCCAATATTAATGATGATGGGGAAGTATAGGGCTTTACAACAGCGCCAATATTTTGAGCGGCAGCTACTAATAGTTGCCCAGGATCTGCTATGCCAGCGCAACCAGCTTCCGAAATGATTCCAATATTTTTACCTTGATTCAACAATTGAATGAAGGCATCAATTTGAACTTGCTCTACTTTGTGAATAGGGTGCCATATATAATCATCAATAACCATTTCTTTCCAAATTTGCTTAAAATAACGCCTAGCAGTTTTTTCATTTTCAACAAAAAAAGCGTCACATTGTGCTATCCATTTTTTTATGTCAGCAGGTATTGCTTCCCATCCTTGTTCATGCAATAACATAGGTAATAAATATACTTTTCCAATACTCATTATGCTTTGTCTTTTATTTCTTGTGTATTTAAATGTGCAGCAATAAGTGCGTAAAAAGGTGCTGTTATCCAACCAATAATGGGAACCAAGTGTATTAAATAAAACATAATTCCATTGCCTATAGGCAAGCCTCTGTGATTAATCACATAGCTGGCGGCTGCCATTCTTGATTTATTTTCAGTGGCTAATCCATAATCAAGCATAGCATATCCAAAAAAGTAACACTCTAATAATATAGTGAGAATTGGCGTAAACCAACCAATAATGGGTATTGTGCAAATCAAAATGATGGGGATTAAATAAACAATTTGCCACAGCATATTGGTAAGGCCTAATTTAACCGCACGAAAGACTAATACAATATAATCACCCCAATTAAGTAAAAATGATTCATTTTTTTGTATAGCGGCAATTCTTAAATGCAAATAAGATAAGATAGGTGCAAAAAGTATTAAAAAAATAAATTTAAACAAAGCGAAATATAAAAGCAGTAAAGTAAACCACAACCAGAAACTACCCATGGTGATAAAAAATCCAATGATATCACTCCCAATATTGTCTACCCATGATTTGAGTCCCGTTTGCAAAATTATCCACTCAATAAAGGAACTCGATGTTTGACTAAAATATTTGATTCCAAGGATAAATAAATACGAATATATAATACCAGGAATAATCATCCATTTCCACATGCGATGTTGCATGATGAACTTATGCGCTAAAAAAAATGCGCGAATGGAAACAATTAACTCTTTAAGCAATTATTTGATTTTACAGTAAAGATACGAACTCCTTATTTAGGATTGCATTTTGGTTCCATAGGCTAAATCGCCAGCATCTCCTAGTCCTGGAATGATGTAACTATGGTCATTTAAGGTTTCGTCAATGTCAGCACACCAAATAGGAATATCCTTGCCAAAGGCTGCTTCAACTGTTTCAATACCTTTTCTGCTTGCAATAGCCACTACAATATGAATTTCTTTAGGAGTTTGATTTTTTGTGATTGCCTTTATTGTTTCTACTAGCGAAGCACCTGTAGCTAGCATAGGATCAGCCATAATAACCACACGATTATTTAAATCAGGGCAGCTTAAATATTCAACACTAATCTCAAAACTACCATCATCATGATGTTTCCTATAAGCCGATATAAATGCATTATCGGCCTTATCAAAATAATTTAGCAGGCCTTGGTGTAATGGTAAGCCAGCCCTTAAAATAGTTGCAAGTACTGGTTGCTCAGCCAATATTTTAGACTGATGTATGCCTAAGGGTGTTGTTGTTGGTTGTACTTTATGAGCCATGTTTTTACTCATTTCATAGGCAATCACTTCTCCAATTCTTTCTAAATTTCGCCTAAAACGCATTCTATCATTTTGCACATTTACATCACGACACTCTGCAACCCAATTGCTTATTAAACTATGATTTTCACTTAAATGATGTACCATTTGATCAAAATTTTATCAAATCTAAGTTTCTTCAGATAAACTTTAAAATAATTTAAATTCATCTCCATCAAATAAGCCTTTATCACTCAATTTGAGATGTGGGATAACTAACAAGGCCATAAAACTAAGTGTCATAAAAGGGGCACTTAATTTACTCCCTAATGACTTTGCCATTAGGTCAATTTGCGTGTAGGCATCAGCAACAATATAGGGATCTTCAATACTCATTAATCCCGCAACTGGCAATCCAAGTACTTTAACTTCATTATTATTAACACAACTTATTCCGCCTTTTTCAGCAATTACTAAATTGATTGCTTTTACAATACTTTCATCGTCCACCCCAACTGCAATAATATTATGGCTGTCATGCGCAACAGTGGAAGCGATAGCACCCTGCTTGAATCCAAAATTTTTAATAAAAGCAATTTTGGGTAAGGCGTTAAAATATCTGTTATATACCACTATTTTTAAAACATCATTATTGGTATTTGAAATGAGCTGGTGGTTTTGAATAGTAGGTTGCATCCACTGACAGTTTGTAATTAATTGCCCATCGATGGCTTCAATGACAGGTATGGCCCCTTCCTTATTACTAGGATATTGTGTACTGTTTATTTGAATTGCAGATTCATTAATGGATACTGCTTCAAATTGGTTAATTGTTTTCTCTTTCACATTAGGAATTAGGGATTGTCCATTTTCGGCAACCAGCGCACCATTGATATAAGTTTGTTTTACTTTAAATGATACTAAGTCTTCCACTACAATTAAGTTTGCGGGGTCCCCTATAAGCGCTTGGCCAGTGGGTAATTTATAATGAATAACTGGATTGATACAAGCAGCTCTTAAAACATTGAATACATCTATTCCTTTTGCAACAGCCCTTGCACACAATGTATTGATATGCCCGTCAAGTAAACTATCTGGGTGTTTATCATCACTACATAACATGGTCATATGCGGATGGTCGTCCAACAATTCATATAAGGCTTCAAAATTTTTAGCAGCACTACCTTCTCTAATTAAAATTTTCATGCCATGGCTTAACTTATCCACTGCTTCCTCGATGTTAAAACACTCATGATCGGTACTGATACCTGCTTGAATATATTGTTTAGCTGCATCGCCCATTAAACCAGGTGCATGACCATCCACAGGCTTTCCTGATTTGTGTGCTGCACTAATTTTTTTCATTACTTCCTTGTCCTTATGCAAAACCCCAGGGAAATTCATCATTTCACTTAAATAATAAATATCTTCATTAGCAAGTAATTCACTCACTTGCTCACTATCAATGGAAGCACCGGCAGTTTCAAAAATAGTTGCCGGAACACAGCTTGGTGCACCAAAGAAAAAATGAAAGGGTACTTTTTTCCCATTATCAATCATATAATATACACCATCCACCCCGCAGACATTGGCAATTTCATGTGGGTCACTGATGGTGCCAATTGTTCCATGTACAACTGCTAATCGAGCAAAGGAGCTAGGGATAAGCATACTGCTTTCAATGTGTACATGGCTGTCAATAAAGCCTGGCATGATATAATGCATTGGCGCATTTTCACAGGCAACTATATTTTCAATAATGCCGTTGCTAATGGTTAAGGTAGCTGGAAATATTTGCTTCCCTAAAATATCCACATACTGACCTGAAACCGTGTAAGTAGTTCCCATAAATAAAGCTTGTATTATAAATTAAACCAGTAACTAAATTTAAAGATAATTGCTCTATTTTTATTTTTAAGTAATGGATCGGTAAAATAGTTGTCAGTATATACTAAGAAAAAGTCACTCATTGGCTTGAAGCGATATTGGAAACGACTATTTATATTAAAATTATTTTGTTGTGTGTTGTATTGCATGAATGTTGCCCAAAATAATTTTGTACTAAAGTTCCATTCAATTTTGGGCGTAATTAAAATTAAATTAGTACGACCATATGGTTTTGGCAATTCAATTTTGTTCATTTCAGCCCTCACTGAAATATTAAAATGAGGTTGTGATCTCCAATTTATTCCAAGTGAACCACCCCTAACCGTACCGTTGTAAAATTGACCTACGGTTAACATTCCAAATATGCCAAACAGTTTACGCATATCTGATGTGTAAGTCAGTTCAAATTGATTGAAACTGTAAAATCCTGCAGGTAATGGGGACGCATCGGTAAATGCAATTGGGTATAATAAATTCAAACTAGTATTACCGATACCTGCATTTAAAGAAGATGCATTTTTAAAATCAGTTTCAATACTAAATTTTGCATCTGATTGGTTTAAGCTATTGTCTGCATGAAACGTGGCAAAGTCTTCAATGCTAAATTGAAGCTTTGCAATCGGTCCATTTGCAGGCATAATTTTATATCCAATTTGATTAAAGGTTGTTCCAAATCCTAAACGTATTGTAGTGTCTCTCTCTGCATCATAGTTGTCAATCATTTGCACAAAGCCCATGTCAGTGTAGTAATTTTTTCCTACATTCCCAACCATAGTTATGAAATTCCAATTTGTTCGTTCACTCAAAAATCCAGCCTGTACATATTTATCCTGATCATTTACAGTTGGTTTAAATGCCTGGTGGTAATCGGCCCAAGCGCTAAAGGTACCTGTCGTATTTGCATATTCAAAAGTAACACCTGCATTTCGACCATACCTATCTAACGGATTCTTTTTTTCTTCTTCCTTAGAAATGTAATTTTCTCTATTTAAAAAATATGTTTTTATCACCGATCTTTTTAATACACTTCTTTGCAGCGTTAACGCAGAAAAATTTTCGGGAGAATAGTCACCTTGTTTTCCTGTTTGCATATTCATTGCACCAATTCTTGTTGCTTGATTTAAATTTCCCGATAATCTTGCACCGAATAAAATAGGTATCCTATTTCCTTTTTTATCCAAGCCAATACTGCGCGAATAAAATGGTCGAATAGGTGGAATCCCAAAATTGGAAAATAAATCAGAGTTTTCTAAAAAGAAATTTCTTTTTTCAGGTAAGAATATATTAAATCTTGTTAGGTTGGTTACCTGCTGATCCACTTCAACTTGTGAAAAATCTGGATTCACTGTTAAGTCTAAATTTAAAGATGCATTTAATGCAAGCTTTGCATCAAAGCCGGTACTTGCATTGGTACTTATTGCTTTATTATTTTCCCTATCCTCATTACTATTGGCATTTACATAAGGCAATAAAATAATATTTTTTGAAGTAACAGGTGCCCCAGTTTCTGGCCAATTAAGTAACCCCGTATATCCTAAATCATAGGAACGAAAAATTGCAGGCACTTTTGTCCAAGTGCTGTATTCGTTATTCTTTGCATCGATGCGAACAAAATTCAAACCCCAGTGCAATTGTTTTGGATCATATCTGATAGATTTTAAGGGAATCATAATTTCTGCAATCCAATAACTTCCATAATCTTTAGTTGCTGAAAACCATTTACTATCCCAGCTCCAAGATGGACCATTTTCAAAACTATTACTCAATTGATCCTCCGACTGAACATTTAGTGCACTCACCACAAAATAAAATCCGTTGGTTTTTTTATTCTGAGGATCTAACATAATACCAACGCCATCATTACCATCATGTCCAATATCGCGTTTTAATCCTTTAATTATTGAAGTTCCGCTATCGTAGACCTTAAATCCAAAATATAAATTTTCGTCATCAAAAGTTATTCGAACTTCTGTTTGTCTTTTTGCTTCGCCAACATTGTTTGGATATTTTTTATTAAAATGTTTTGCTATTTCGGTTTTAGTCCAAATTGCCTCATCTAAAATACCATCAATCTTTATTTTATTTGAAGTGGGTTGAATATTGTATTGAAAGCTTTTTTGAAAATCACTTATATTTTGAGCTGATATATGCTGACTTGCAAGAATCGTAAAAAGGAAAAAAATAAAATTAAAAAGCTGTTTTGTCATTTGTATGCAAATATCCAATATGTAAGGGTTTGATTCATATTTAGATACGAGAAATCTCAAAAAAATGGATAAACGGCTTAATCCTTCGTTAAAATATCAGGGCGACGTTGTTTAGTTCGCTCTAATGCTTGTTCCTGACGCCAAATTTCTACTTTTTTAGGATCGCCAGTAAGTAAAACAGGCGGTACTTCTAAATCCCTAAAATTTGCTGGCCTTGAATAAACGGGAGGCGCTAATAAATTATCCTGAAAGGAATCGGTTAATGCGGATGTTTCATCATTTAATACGCCAGGAATGAGTCGTCCAACAGCATCAATTATTACTGCTGCGGCTAATTCGCCGCCACTTAATACATAATCACCAATTGAAATTTCTTGTGTAACATATAATTCTCGAATTCGTTGGTCAATTCCTTTATAATGCCCACAAATAATTAATATTCTGTTTTTTAGTGAAAGACTATTGGCGTCTTTTTGTTCAAAACGCTTTCCATCGGGAGTAACAAAAATAATTTCATCAAATTTACCTTCTTGTTGAAGTTCGTCAATAGCATTCGCCAATGGCTCGCACATAATGACCATTCCTGCTCCACCGCCATATTGGTAATCATCCACCTGTCCATGTTTATTGATAGCCCATTTTCTTAATTGATGTAGCTTAATGTTCAAGTGACCTCTTTCTTGGGCACGCTTCATGATGCTATGCTCAAAAGGGCTAGTCAATAACTCGGGTAATACAGTTAATATTTCAATAGTCATAGTGCAAAGTTAATCCAAAAAATCCCCCAAATCTCGTCGGTTCTTTTTTGTAGGTCGTCCAATTTTACTTAATCTTTTTCCTGTTTGGAAGGTGGCTGCGACTTGTCTCACTCTTTCAAGCTCTTCAACTGGTGTCAAGTCCTCATAATATAATATTGCTTCTGCGTAAGCTTTACGGGTCTCCAAAATTTGTGTGACACGTAGCGTCCAATTTTTATGCTCGGTTCTTGCTTCATAAATATCTCCAACAACCACTGCACGCGAAGCTTTCACTGGCTCACCTTTTAATTTTACACGTCCCTTATCAATCGCTTCTGTCGCTTGACTTCGCGTTTTGAAAACTCGAATGGACCACAGGTATTTATCGAGTCTTACTTTATCTTTTTTTTCTTTTTCAGTGCTCATGCTTATGCATTTTTTTCTGCAAAGTATTTATGAAAATAGGGGATCGTTTCAATGCCTTTATAGAAATTTAGGATATCGTATTTTTCATTTGGACTATGTAAATTATCACTATCTAAACCAAAGCCCATAAAAACAATTTTTAATCCTAATTCTTTTTCAAACAATGAACAAATTGGTATACTTCCACCACCTCTTACAGGAATTGGCTCTTTACCAAAAGTAGTAGCAATTGCTTTTGCGGCACTTTTATATTCATGTGAATCAATAGGTGTCATATAAGGTTCACCACCATGGTGTTCAAAAGCATCAACTGTTACATTGGGCGGAGCAATATTTTTGAAATGTGCCAATACTTTTGCAGTAATTTTTTCAGATGATTGATTCGGAACCAATCTACATGAAATTTTTGCGAAGGCTTTGGAAGGTAAAACAGTTTTTGCACCTTCGCCTGTATAACCTCCCCAAATACCATTCACTTCAAGTGTTGGTCGAATACCTGTTCTTTCATTGGTACTATATCCTTTTTCACCCCATACTTCTTTAATACCTAAGTCATCAGACCACTCTTTTAAATCAAAGGGTGCTTCTGCCATTTTTTTTCTTTCAGCATCAGTTGATTCAATAACATCATCATAAAATCCTGGAATGGTTATATGATTGTTTTCATCATGACAAGATGCAATCATTTTAGCTAAAATAGTTATTGGATTGGCAACAGCTCCACCATAAACACCGCTATGTAAATCACGATTAGGTCCTGTTACTTCAACTTCAATATAACTTAAACCCCTTACGCCGATATCAATTGAAGGATTTTCCATACTAATCATGGCAGTATCACTGATTAAGATAACATCGGCTTTTAATAAATCATTGTTTGCTTTTACAAAAGTGGCTAAGTTAGGGCTTCCAATTTCCTCCTCGCCTTCAATAATGAATTTAATATTGGTGCACATGGTCCCTGTCTTAGTCATTATTTCTAATGCCTTAACATGCATATAAAATTGACCTTTGTCATCGCATGATCCACGTGCAAATATTTTTCCATCTATAATGGTTGGGTCAAATGGGCCGCTATTCCATAGTTCCAAAGGTTCTGCTGGCTGTACATCATAATGTCCATAAACCAAAACAGTAGGGAAACTTGGGTCAACTATTAATTCGCCATAAACAATTGGGTGCCCCTCTGTTTCATATATTTTTGTTGTTTTTGCACCTGCATCCTGCAAAGATTTTTCTACTGCCTTTGCACATGTCAGCATATCGTCCTTATTTTCAGTCTTAGCACTTACGCTGGGTATGCGCAATAAGTCCAATAGTTCATTTAAAAAACGTTCCTTGTTTTCATTTTGAAATTGTCTCCAACTTGTCATATACTTTTATTTTATCTTAAATTAATTGGTGTTTATGATTGGATAAAACATTTTCCATAGTCCAATCTAGTTTTTTCTGAAATGAATGTTGTCTTTTTTCACAGTTTTGAATGCCACAAATAGAACAACTAAAAGGCATACAACCATCGATATGTATGAAAAATTCAACACTATCTCCAAATTTACTTTTAATTAAATCAGTGAATTGATCCATTACAATATGTGCTTCATGCATATTTAAATACCATGGCATTGTTAAATGACAGTCAATATGCAATAAGGGGCCGTACTTAATTACCCTTAAATTGTGTAAGTCAACCCATTGATCATTTCGGTTATTATTCATTTCGGTAACCACATTTTCAAGCAATGCCATGTCTGCCTCGTCCATAATACCAGCAATGGATTCTCTAATTATTTTATAGCCATTATATATAATCCAAACGCCCATGACGAACGCAATAAAACTATCTAAACCGTTAAACTTTGTCAACAATACAATGGCAACACCGGTAATCACTCCAAAAGTGGTAAAGCTATCAATAATTAAATGTTGCCCACTTGAAAGCAGGGCCAATGAATTATTTTTCTTGCCCATTTTTTTTGCAATCAGGCCAGCGAACAAATTAATGATAGCAGTACATAATAATATCCATAATCCATTATCTAAGGAATGTAATTCATTAGGCGAAAAATAACTTGAAATGGTTTCTATAATAATAATAAGGCCAGCGGTAATGATTAAACTTCCTTCAAATGCAGCTGAAATAAACTCGGCCTTTCCATGACCATATGGATGGTCTTTATCTTTTGGTTTACCAGCTACGTATAAACTATATAAACCAATACAACCTGCCAATACGTTTACAATACTTTCTAAGGCATCTGATAGTACCGATAAAGAATGTGTTAAATAATAAGCAATAAACTTTAATACAAATAGCAGGATACTAAGTGTTGCAACAAAAAATTGAATTTTTAAATTTTGTTTGGGGTTATGCACAAAATACAATTAGGCTTGTAAAAAAGTTGAATCAAATTATTTTGAAGTTGCTTCCGTAAATCTTTTTTGAACGTATTCCCAGTTGACTAAATTCCACCATGCATTAATATAGTCGGGACGCTTGTTTTGATACTTTAAATAATAAGCATGTTCCCAAACATCTAAACCTAATAATGGAGTTCCTTGTACTTCCGCAACATCCATTAATGGATTATCCTGGTTGGGGGTTGAACTAATTGCAAGGCTACCATCTTTTTTTACCAATAACCATGCCCAGCCACTTCCAAATCTAGCTTTTGCAGCTTCGCCAAATGCTTTTTGAAAATCAGTAAATGATCCAAAAGTTTTATTAACAGCATCGGCTAAAGGGCCTGATGGATTAGTGGATGGCGCAGGTTTCATTAATTGCCAAAATAATTCATGGTTGTAATGTCCACCTGCGTTATTTCGCATTTTTGGACTGTATTTAGAAATTGAATTCAATAAAGTCACTAATGAAGTGTTTGACATATCCAATTTTTCTGCGACACATGCATCAGCTAAGTTTTTTGCATAAGTTGCTGCGTGTTTGGTATAATGTATTTCCATGGTCATCGCATCAATATGGGGTTCTAATGCTGAATAAGCATAAGGTAATGGCTGTTGTGCATATTCGGAAGTTTGCAAAATAGTATCAGCAGCATTTACTTTTGAAAACAAAGGCAAGGCCGCTAATGCAATACTAGCTTTACCAGTTTTACTTAAAAATTGGCGTCTGTTTTGATGAGAACTATTCATGGGATTATTTTTTAAAGTACTTCCGTAAAGTTACTTTAATTGGCTGTAAAAGTCGATAGTAAAATTCTTGATTAAATAACTGCGAATCACGCATAGCCTTATAGGTTAAGAATGCACCTACTGGAATGAGGATGCCCGATGATAGCCACATGCCTTTATATACACTCCACTCCCCAGATTTCGCAAATTTTTCACCAAAATTATTAAGTAAAAAAAACACGACAAAAAACACAATGGCAAGTACTAGTGGAGTACCAAGCCCTCCTTTTCTAATAATTGAACCTAATGGAGCACCAATTAAAAAAAGTACGATACAAGCAAATGATAAAGTGAATTTTCGATGCCATTCAATTGCATGGGTAGCACCAGCTCGCTCGTTTGCTTTATAATTATCTCGTATCCCTTCAATATTATTAAGTACCGAAGAAAACTGATAGCCTAATGCTTCAATGATACTATTGGTAATAGAATCGGGTACAATCTCATTAAATTTATTAATTTTTTGGGTGTTTTTAAATGCTGAAAAAACTTTCGCACTGTCCTTATAAGTCATAAATCTTAAGTAGGGTACTACTTCACGAAGCATTTTTTTAGTATAAAAACTATCATAGTTTTTTAATGAATCAATAGCAAAACCTAATTGACGAACACTTAGCATTTTAGGGTCATATATATTATCACTCCCTTTATTCATTTGAAAACTACTAAGGTTAAAAACTTTTTTATACTCTTTAAAATAAAGCCTGGTGAATTCAGTGTTGGTTGTATTTCTTAAGCCCCTTTCTTGGTATCTCCATCCGTTATACATAATAAACTCCAAAAACTTTTTGTCTTTGGAAACCCTCATCACACCTGATTCTGCAATAAGCATGTTGTCTTGAAGGTTTAACTTTTTCTCAAAAATTACAATATTGCGAATGACACTATCGTTGGATTCTTTTTTTCCTAACTTAATAACATACCCTTCAATTTTATCATAAAAAATACCTTCTTTAATATCTAATGCAGGTTTTGAAACAATGATTTCATATTTCAAAGAAGTTAATTTCATTTGCGTCACAGGAATAATATTGTTCGCAAATAAAAATGCAATACCTGATAAAAAAATGGTGAATATAAATAACGGACGCATGAACCTTACTAATGGTATGCCCGCTGCTTTGATAGCAATTAATTCAAAACTCTCACCTAAGTTTCCAAAAGTCATAATGGATGAAAACAATAATGCAAGTGGTAATGCTGTGGTGAATGTTGTAGCGGAAACTAATCCAATAAGCTGTAAAATGGTAAGTAAGTCAAGACCCTTTCCAACAAGGTCATCAATGTAAAGCCAAAAAAATTGCATCGTCAGCACAAAGGTGGAAATAGTGAGTGCTGCCAAGAAAGGCCCAATAAAAGCCTTTAATATTAGTATGTCTAATTTTTTGAACAAATTGTTGGAACTAACTTCCTATACGATGAAAAAGGTCTTTTATTTGATACTCCCATAATTGACTTTGGTCCTTGATTTCATTTTTCTCAGCAAAATCCTTAATAATTAGGACAGTCTGATTTGAAATCTCGGTCTTCTCAACCCTGAATTCGAAATACTCATTTTTTTCGCTATGCAACCATCTAAAGCGAATAAATTTATCTTCTTCTTGATCTAAAATTTCGGCCTTATCTGGCACACCTCCATTCCATGAAAAGCTGAATACATTTTCCCATTCGTCTACTTTATCAGCAAACCACTCTTGCAATCCCGATGCAGTCGAAAGGAATTCAAATAATATACCTGGTGAACATCTCACTGGAAACTCTAATGTAAATAATTGTTTCTTACTCATAAATAACGCGATAACCTCTTTTTAATAGTTCGTTAGATGCAATAATAATAATTAAAGGTTAGCTTCCAAGTATTTTTGAATGTTTATTAGTTAACAAACTGCCAATATGTAATTAGAACCGAATCGAATATCTCATAATCAAATGATAATCAATAACTTGAATAAGTTTCGAACTTCAAAAAATTTTATCAATACCCTGACTTATCTTTGCATCCCTTAACGCCGAATTATGTTTAATAGCCTTAGTGAAAAATTAGAATCAGCATTTAAGCACCTGAAAGGTCAGGCGCGCATTAATGAATTGAATGTTGCAAATACATTAAAAGACATCAGAAAGGCATTATTGGATGCCGATGTTAATTTTAAAATAGCAAAGGAGTTCACAGACAGCATAAAGGAAAAAGCAATTGGTGAAAAGGTAATTAATGCCATTAGCCCGGGTCAATTAATGGTTAAAATTGTGCAGGATGAATTAACTGCATTAATGGGAGCAGAGGCGACTCCTTTAACCTTAAATGGAAATCCAACCATCATTTTAGTGGCTGGTTTGCAAGGATCAGGTAAAACTACTTTTTCAGGAAAATTAGCCAATTATTTAAAGGCACAAAAAAAATCGCCTTTATTAGTTGCTGCAGATATTTATCGTCCAGCGGCAATGGATCAATTAACTGTTTTAGCAGAACAAATTGGTGTTGATGTTTTTGTTGAAAGAGAAAATAAGGACGCAGTATCTATTGCACAAAATGCAATTGCCTATGCAAAACAAAATAATAAAAATGTAATTATTATAGATACTGCGGGTCGTTTAGCAGTTGACGAAGTGATGATGACAGAGGTTGCAAATATCAAATCTGCTATTCATCCGCAGGAAATTTTATTTGTAGTTGAAGCTATGACTGGACAGGATGCAGTCAATACTGCAAAGGCTTTCAACGATCGCTTGGATTTCACAGGAGTTGTTTTAACAAAGTTGGATGGTGATACAAGAGGTGGAGCCGCGTTAAGTATTAAGTACACTGTGAATAAGCCCATTAAGTTTATGAGCAGTGGTGAGAAAATGGACACCTTAGATGTTTTTTATCCTGAGCGTATGGCCCAAAGAATTTTGGGAATGGGTGACATCACTTCATTGGTTGAAAAAGCGCAAGCACAATATGATGAAGAAGCTGCTAAAAAATTAGAAAAGAAAATTCGTAAAAATCAATTCGATTTTGAAGATTTTTTAACCCAAATTCAGCAAATTAAAAAAATGGGTAATTTGAAAGATTTGATGGGTATGATTCCAGGTATGGGGAAGAGTTTAAAGGACGTTGATATCAAAGACGATGCCTTTAAAGGTGTGGAAGCCATTATTCAGTCCATGACATTAATTGAAAGAAGAAATCCTGATTTACTTACCCCAAGTCGTAAGCAAAGAATAGCAAAGGGATCTGGAAAAGATATTGCTGAGATTAATGCTTTCATGAAGCAATTTGATCAAATGAAGCAAATGATGAAAATGATGAATGGGCCAATGGGCTCGGCAATGATGAGCAAAATGCCAGGTATGAGAAAGTAGAATTTACATATTCTACGTAATCGATTGATTATCAATGTAATTTTGCTTTATTGATGCATAAAATTTATAGTTAACCCCGTTTTTTTGGGTGAATTCATCCCTTTCTATTATCTTCGCGCCTCAACCTTATTTGTTAACGCCTATAAATTTCTATTTAAAATGGCAGTAAAGATCAGACTACAGCGTCATGGTAGTAAAAAAAGACCTTTCTACTTCATAGTAGTGGCCGACGGACGCGCACCAAGAGATGGTAAATTCATCCAAAAAATTGGTACTTACAATCCTTTAACAGTTCCTGCGACAATCGAATTAGATCGTCAAAAAGCGTTAGAGTGGTTAAACAAAGGTGCTCAACCTACAGACACCGTTCACAGAATTTTATCATTCAAGGGTGTTCTTTATTTGAAACACTTATTGCGTGGTGTTAAATTAGGCTTGTTTGATGATGCAACTGCAATGGCTAAGTTCCAAACTTGGTATGCTGAGCATGAAACACAAGTAGCTTCTAA
>JACCDH010420522.1_pt1 | contig 48973 bp, 53 predicted proteins | sample 7442481 | NCBI WGS metagenome assembly JACCDH01 (sample SAMN15323433, study PRJNA562643) | freshwater metagenome | isolation source: river surface water | place: USA:Blue River Watershed | collected 2017-08-15
CCGAAGGCGCCCCCGGCGGCGGCAACGCGGTGTTTGCCGTGGGGGATGACGACCAGAGCATCTACGCCTTTCGCGGCGCGCGGGTGGGCAACATGGCCGACTTCGTGCGCGAGTTCGGCGTGCGTCACCAGATCAAGCTGGAACAGAACTACCGCAGCTTCAGCAACATCCTGGATTCAGCCAACGAGTTGATCAGCCACAACAAGGGGCGGCTCGGGAAGAACCTGCGCACCGACCAGGGCCCCGGCGAGCCTGTGCGGGTGTACGAGGCGCCCACCGATCTGGCCGAGGCGCAATGGATGGTGGAGGAAGCCCGGCACCTGGTGCGCGGCGACCATGACCCGCTGTCGGGGGGCATTCCGCGCCAGGAGATCGCGGTGCTGTATCGCAGCAACGCGCAGAGCCGGGTGATCGAGACCGCGCTGTTCAACGCCGGGGTTCCCTACCGCGTGTACGGCGGGCTGCGCTTCTTCGAGCGTGCGGAGATCAAGCACGCGCTGGCCTACCTGCGCCTCCTGGAGAACCCGCACGACGACACGTCCTTCCTGCGGGTGGTGAACTTCCCGCCACGGGGCATCGGAGCGCGCAGCATCGAGCAGCTGCAGGACGCGGCACGCGCCGCCGGCTGCTCCCTGCACGATGCGGTGAGCGCCACGACCGGCAAGGCGGGCGCGAACCTGGGCGCCTTCGTCGCGAAGGTCGATGTGCTGCGCGAACAGACGCAGGGCCTGACCCTGCGGGAGATCATCGAGCTCGTGCTGCAGCACTCGGGCCTGATCGAGCACTACAAGTCGGAGCGCGAAGGCGCGGACCGCGTGGAAAACCTGGAAGAACTGGTCAACGCCGCGGAAAGCTTCGTGACCCAGGAGGGCTTCGGGCGTGATGCCGTGGCCTTGCCGGTGGACGAACTGGCCCAGTCCCCCGCCGGCCAGGGCCTGGACATGAACCAGCCGCTGGCCGACGACGCGATGGCAGACGATGTCGTGGCCGAGACCGGCGAGACGCTCTCTCCCCTGGCCGCGTTCCTCACCCATGCGGCGCTCGAGTCCGGGGACAACCAGGCCCAGGCCGGCCAGGACGCCGTGCAACTCATGACGGTGCACTCGGCCAAGGGCCTGGAGTTCGACTGCGTGTTCGTCACCGGTCTGGAGGAGGGTCTCTTTCCCAGCGAGCGCTCGATGACCGAGCACGAAGGGCTGGAGGAGGAGCGGCGCCTGATGTACGTGGCGATCACCCGGGCGCGGCAGCGCCTGTACCTGAGCCACTCGCAGACGCGCCTGTTGCACGGGCAGACGCGCTACAACATCCGCAGCCGCTTCTTCGACGAGCTGCCCGAGCATGCGCTCAAATGGCTCACGCCCAAGCAGGCCCCGATGCCGATGTCCCCCGGGTTCGGCGGTGGCTATGGGGGAGCGCGCGCGGGCGCGTTCGGCCGCGACTTCGGATCGGGCGCCTACGCCAGCCCGCCGGCGCCGCCCCGGAAGGACGCGCCTTCGCATGGCCTGCGACCAGGCATGCAGGTGTTCCACACCAAGTTCGGCGAGGGCACGGTGCTGATGCTCGAGGGCCAGGGCGACGATGCGCGCGCCCAGGTGAAGTTCGGGCGCCACGGCGTGAAGTGGCTGGCCCTGAGCGTGGCCAAGCTCACGCCCGTGGGCTGATCACTCCACCCTCGGGGCGGCGGCGGGCAGCGTGGACTGCGCCTCGTCCTGGAAGCAGGCCTCGAAGCTGAAGTAGATCGAGGTGGAGAACATCGCAGCGAGCAACAGCGCGGCGGGCAGCATCAGGGTGCGGGCCAGGTCCGGCCCGCCCGCGAGACCCGCGACGACGCCGAGGATGGAGCCCACCACGGTGAACACCGCCGCCCAGGCCAGGCCGTACACCAGGTGGGCGCCGAAGTTGCGGAAGATGGCCACCACGCTGAAAAACAGGCTCTTGGCGGGCGTGACGCCGTGCCAGTGCACCAGGGCCGGCGCATGCCAGAACATCAGGAACAGGGGAATGTGCAGCACCAGGGCCAGGGCGGTGGCGGCATTGACGGGCTCGCCCTCTGCAGCCCCTTGAGCGGGCGCGCCGGCCACCAGAGCGGCCAGGCCGGTGGCCAGCATCGACCCGACGGTGTAGACCGCGCCCAGCACCAGCATCGCCTGCAGGCGCTGCCGGCCCGCGCGGAACGCGCTGAACAGGATGGAGGGCATGGGGAAACGGCCGCGGCTGGCCTCCGCCGAGGCGGCCATCAGGCCCAGGGTGGCCGCCGGCACCAGCATGCCGGCCAGGACCGGGCCGGCCAGGGGCAGGAAGGCCAGCACCAGGACGATGGCCATGTACATGAAGAACAGGCCCGAGAGCGCAAGGGGTTGACGGAAAAAGGTCCGCATGCCGGCACGAGCCCACCCGATGCCGGCGCGCGCGGGAACGACGTTCAATTTCATCGGTGCAATTTAACGCGGATTGGCCCGGGAGGGGTCGGGACACCCCGGATCAGGCCCGAACGGAAGGGTCTACCCGGTGCCGCAGGACACGTTCGAAGTGGGCCGGATCGTGCGGCTTGAGCATGCTGGCCTCGCGGGGCAGATGAAAGTCCCAGAGGCGCGAAATCCAGAAGCGCAAGGCCCCGGCCCGCAGCATGGCGGGCAGCAGGCGACGCTCGGCGGCCCCGAGGGGGCGCTGGTCCTCGTACGCCCGCAGCAGGGCCCAGGCGCGGGCCTCATCGTGCGCGCCGGTGGGCAGGTCGATGCACCAGTCGTTCAGGCAGACCGCGAGGTCGAAAAGCCAGGTGTCCACACCGGCGAAGTAGAAATCGAAGATGCCCGTGAGCTCCGGTCCGGACGGCCCGTCGTCGAACATCACGTTGTCACGAAAGAGGTCGGCATGCACCGGGCCCCGAGGCAGGGCCGCATAGGCGGCACTGGCCGCCACATGGTTCTGGTAGGCCAGCTCGCCTTGGATCAAGGCCGCCTGGCTCGGATCGAGAAAGGGCAGGACCACGGGCACGGTGTCGTTCCACCAGGCCAGCCCGCGCAAATTGGGCTGGGTGCGGCCGTAATCGCGCCCGGCCAGGTGCATGCGGGCCAGTGCGGCGCCGACACCGGCGCAGTGCATCTCGGTGGGCGCGAGTTCGCTGCGTCCGCGCAGGCGGTCGACCAGCGCGGCGGGCTTGCCGCAGACCGTATGCAGCAGGTCGCCACTGGCATTGCCCTGGGGGTCGGGCACCGGGATGCCGCGCAGGGCCAGGTGCTTCATCAGGTGCAGGTAGAACGGCAGCTGCTCATGGGACAGCCGCTCGAACAGCGTCAGCACCCACTGGCGGGTCTGGCCGTCCTGCTCGCTGGTGAGGAAGTAGTTGGTGTTCTCGATCCCGCCCTGGATGCCTTGCAGGTCGACCAGGTTGCCCAGACGCAACTCACGCAGGAATTCACCCGCCGCCTCGGCGGAAACTTCGGTAAAGACGGCCATGGGGTGGACTCAGAAGCGCAGCACGTTCCAGGAGCGCTGGCCGCCCTGGCTGTCCAGGCCGTCACGCACGTCGAGGGGCCGGCCGCGGACCGGGGAGGCGGGCTGGATCTCGTAGGCCGGCATGCCGTCCACCTTGGGCTGGACGGTGATGCGCTGGGTCTGACCGCCCACGCGCACCTCGTCGATGCGGCTGCCGGCGTCCTCGTGGCGGATCCGCTCGATTTTCTGGTTCTGGCGGCCGTCCAGCGGCTCGCCGGGCCCGGGCGTGGCGGCAGGCGCCTGGGCGCCGGCCCAGGGGGCCAGGCCGATCAGGGTGGATAGCAACAGGATCGCACGCATGCCCGCATTGTAGGAGGGGCGGCCCGGCAGCCCCCGCAGGCACAATCCCGGCATGAGCGAGCCCCAGCCCACGCAGCCCCCCGAAGCCCCCCGCCCCACCCTCTTGCTGGTCGACGGCTCCAGCTACCTGTACCGCGCCTTCCATGCCATGCCGGACCTGCGGGCCGTGCCGGGCGACCCCACCAGCGCCGCGACCGGCGCGATCCGGGGAATGATCAACATGATGCAGAGGCTGCGCAAGGACATCCGCGCGGACTACGCGGTGTGCGTGTTCGATGCGCCCGGCAAGACCTTCCGCGACGACCTGTACCCGCAGTACAAGGCGAACCGGTCGGCCATGCCGGACGACCTGCGCGCGCAGGTGGAACCGATCCACGAGGTGGTGCGCCTGCTCGGATGGAAGGTGCTGGGCGTGCCCGGCGTCGAGGCCGACGATGTGATCGGCACACTGTCTCGCCTGGCCGTGCAGCAGGGACTGGCCACGGTGATCTCCTCGGGCGACAAGGACCTGAGCCAGCTCGTGAACGAGCACGTGATGGTGATCGACACCATGAACGACCGCCGCCGCGACGTGGCGGGCGTCACCGCCGAATTCGGTGTGCCGCCGCACCTGATGATCGACTACCAGACCCTGGTGGGCGACACGGTGGACAACGTGCCGGGCGTGGACAAGGTCGGCCCCAAGACGGCGGTGAAGCTGCTCACGGAATACGGGTCCCTGGACGCCTTGATCGCGCGGGTGGACGAGGTCAAGGGTGCGGTGGGCGAGCACCTGCGCAAGGCGTTGGACTGGCTGCCCACCGGGCGGGCCCTGGTGACCATCCGTACCGACTGCGACCTGCGCGAGCATCTGCCGCGCCTGCCCGCGCTGGACGACATCGTGCTGGGGGGGCAGGACAGCGAGGCGCTCAAGGCCTTCTATGAGCGTTATGGCTTCAAGGGGCTGGCACGCCAGCTGGACGAGCACGCCCAGCCCGAGGAGGAAAAGGGCCGCAAGCCCCGGGGCGGCACGGCGGCGCGCGGGCCGGACCTGTCCGACGTGCCCGAAGGACCGGTCGCCGGCGGCACCCGCGAGGCCACCAACCTGCAGTACGAGACTGTCCTGACCTGGGCGCAGTTCGACGCCTGGATGGCGCGCATCGAAGCCGCGTACCTGGTGGCCGTGGACACCGAGACCACTTCGCTGGACGAGATGCAGGCGCAGATCGTCGGCCTGTCCTTCAGCACGCAGCCGGGTGTGGCGGCCTACATCCCGCTGGCGCATGCCTATCCGGACGTGCCCGTGCAGTTGCCGCTGGACGAGGTGCTGGCGCGCCTGAAACCCTGGCTGGAAAACCCCGCGCGCAGGAAACTGGGCCAGCACGTGAAATACGACCGCCATGTGTTCGCCAACCACGGCATCGAGGTGGCGGGCTATGCGCACGACACCATGCTGGAAAGCTATGTGCTGGAGGTGCACAAGCCCCACGGCCTGGCCAGCCTGGCCGAGCGCCACCTGGGGCGCAGCGGCGTGGACTACGAGTCGCTGACCGGCAAAGGGGCGCACCAGATTCCCTTCTCGCAGGTGTCCATCGAGAAGGCCGCCGACTATTCGTGCGAGGACGCCGACCAGACCCTGGACGTGCACCGCGTGCTATGGCCCCGCCTGGAGCGCGACGAAAAACTGCGCTTCATCTACCAGCTGGAAATCGAGAGCAGCGAGGCGCTGTACCGGATCGAACGCCATGGCGTGCTGATCGACGGCCCGACGCTGTCGCGCCAGAGCGCAGAACTGGGCCAGCGCATCGTGCAACTGGAGCAGGAGGCCCATGCGCTGGCGGGGCAGCCGTTCAACCTGGGCAGCCCCAAGCAGATCGGCGATATCTTCTTCAACAAGCTGGGCCTGCCCGTGGTGAAGAAGACCGCGACCGGTGCACCCAGCACCGACGAGGAGGTGCTGGAAAAACTCGCCGAGGACTACCCGCTGCCGGCCAAGCTGCTGGAGTGGCGCGGCCTGTCCAAGCTCAAGGGCACCTACACCGACAAGCTGGCCCAGATGGCCCACCCGCGTACCGGGCGTGTGCACACGCACTACGCCCAGGCCGTGGCGGTGACGGGGCGGCTTTCGAGCAACGAGCCGAACCTGCAGAACATCCCGGTGAAGACCGCCGAGGGCCGGCGCGTGCGCGAGGCCTTCATCGCCGCGCCGGGCCATGTGATCGCCAGCGCCGACTACAGCCAGATCGAGCTGCGCATCATGGCCCACCTGAGCGGGGATGAAGCGTTGATACGCGCCTTCAACGAAGGCCTGGACGTGCACCGGGCCACGGCGTCCGAGGTGTTCGGCGTGGCGCCGGAGCAGGTCTCCAGCGAGCAGCGCCGCTATGCCAAGGTGATCAACTTCGGTCTGATCTACGGCATGAGCAGCTACGGCCTGGCCAAGAACCTGGGCATCGACAACACTGCCGCCAGAAATTACATCGAGCGCTATTTCCAGCGCTATCCAGGCGTCAAGCACTACATGGACGAAACCCGCCTCGCGGCCAAGGCGCAGGGCTATGTGGAGACCGTGTTCGGCCGGCGCCTGTACCTGCCGGAAATCAATTCACCCAACGGGCCGCGCCGGGCCGGCGCGGAACGCGCGGCGATCAACGCGCCGATGCAAGGCACGGCGGCCGACCTGATCAAGCTGTCCATGGTGAAGGTGCAGGACGTGCTGGAGGCGCAGCACCGCGGCACGCGCATGATCATGCAGGTCCATGACGAATTGGTGTTCGAGGTGCCGCAGGATGAAGTGGACTGGGTGCGCACCGAGATCCCGCGCCTCATGGCCAGCGTGGCGGCCTTGCGCGTACCGCTGCTGGCGGAGATCGGGGTGGGCGAGAACTGGGAAAAGGCGCATTGAGGACGCCTGGCTCCGCGTGCGGGTCTGTGGGCTCGCGTGCGGGCTCGCATGTGGGCTTGCATGCAGGCTCGCATGTGGGCTCCGATCAGCCGCAATAGACCTGCACCACCCGCCCGCCTTCGTCGAGTTGCAGGTTCAGCCGGCTGCTGTCGTATTCCTTGGTCACGCTGTCGTCGTGGCCGATGACGCGCAACCGGCGTGCACCGGCCTGCGCGCGTGCGGTCTGCGCCTGCTGCGGCGTGGCCCGCTGGCCAAGCACCCCCTGCGCGCGAGCGGCATCGCAGACGCCGGACAGGGGGACTACGGGCGTGCAGGCCTGCAAGACCAGCACCGCAGCGCCAGCCAGCCCGCGCCAAGGAAAACACAGGGTGCTCATGGCGTGTCCTTTCCATCGTGCCGCCTGCGGGCAAATGCAGTGCCGGCCCGCGCAGGGATTATGGATAAGATCGACGACCCGCCGAGCCCCGGCACGGCGCCTGCGCGCGCCAGCAAGATCCAGCCAGCATGACCCTCCTCGCCATCGTGATTGCCACCGTCTGCGCCGGGATCGGCAGCGTCTGGATTGCCGCCCTCCTGATGCGGCTGGGGGTACGCGCCCAGGCCCAGAACACGCCTGTCGGCGCGCAACACCTCCTGAGCCTGGCCGCCGGCGCCCTGATGGCCACCGCCTTCATGCACCTGCTGCCCGAAGCGTTCGAGAGCGATGCGGGTGCCAAGCCGCTGTTCGCGACCCTGCTGGTGGGGCTGGTGTTCTTCTTCCTGCTGGACAAGGCGGAGTTGTGGCACCACGGACATGAACATCACCACGACCACGACCATGGCCAGGCGCACGGTCAATCGCACGGCCACGAGCCCCCGCAGGACACCGGACACCGGCACGATCACGCCCTGCGCTCAGGGGGCTGGGCGATCCTGACCGGCGACAGCGTGCATTGCTTCGGCGACGGCATCCTGATCGCCTCGGCCTTCATGGCAGACCTGCGGCTCGGGGTGGTCGCGGCCCTGTCGGTGCTGGCGCATGAAGTGCCGCACCACATCGGCGACCTGGCGGTGGTGGGCCAGACCAGCGGCAGCCGGCGCATCGCGCTGGTGAAGGTATCGATGGCCGGGGCGGTGACCCTCCTGGGCGGCATCACCGGCTGGTGGCTGCTGGAGCAGCTGCACGGCTTCCTGCCCTTCTTCCTGGTCGTGGCCAGCAGCAGCTTCATCTATGTGGCGCTGGCCGACCTGATCCCGCAGCTGCAGAGGCACCTGGGCACCCGCGCCACGGCCATGCAGGTGGCCTGGCTGGCCGCTGGCATCGGCCTGGTCATGGGCGTAAGCCACCTCGCCCACGGCGCTCACTGAGCGTCTGCTGCCGGGAGGGGCTTGCCACCCTCCGCTGGCGCCCCTGCCCCGCCCCCTGTTCCGATCCGACGACGCGCCTGCGCGATGAGCGCACGGATCGCACGCGCTTGTCCGACAGGGCGCGCTACAGGGGGGCCCTAGGGTGATGCATGTTCCGACAGGAGTGAGCCATGGCATCACGTGACGACGAGGACCGCGAGCGTCATTCTCCCAGCCGGTGGCGCGGCCCGGCGGCGGGCGCCCCGCAGTCCGGACCCGCACCCGCCGGGCGCCATGACACGGGGTACCTTGCAGGGGACGCTGGCTCTGCGCGGTTCTCGGGCCCCCACACCGCGGGCCCCCACACCGGGGACTGGGACAGCGGCCCGCGCGCTCGCGAGGCGGCCACGCTCCCCGGCGCGGAGGGACCCGCCTCCACCCCTGCCGGCGCCGCCTACGGCAGCGGCCGCTGGGGTGGCTACGGTCAGGAGCCCCCTGGCGCCTACGGCAGCCCCTCAGGCACCGGCTATGGCCAGACTTGCCAGGGCCAGAGCGGCTATGGCCAGGCCGAGTCCAGTCCCTCGGGCCCGCAGGCGGGGGTGAGCTACGCGGGCACCACCGGCTACGCCGGGTATGCAGGTGCGCGCCACGGGGCGGAGCCCGAACCGGCTGAGGCCCAGCGCCCGCGACCGGACTGGTACGACCTGGACTACCAGCAGTGGCGCGACGAGCAGGTTCGCAAACTGGACCACGACTACCAGACCTGGCGGCAAGCCCGCTATCGCAGGTTCGCCGAGGAATTCAACGCCTGGCGCTCAAGCCGCCAGGATGCAGCGGGTTCGGCCAGCGCGCTGCCTTCCCCGCCGGCGCAGGCCCACCCTGCTCCCTCCGCACACGACGCCCCCTTGCAGGAGCCGCAGGCCAGCCCCGGCCGTGGCGGCGGCCCTCCTGCCGCAACCCCTTCGCCCTTTCCAATTTCGCAACCCCAGTGAACAGGAGCCTTCATGAAACGCAGCACACGACTTCTCCCCTTGCCCGCCCTCCTTGCCGCCTGGCTGGCGCTCTCGATCGGAAGCGCCTGGGCCCAAGGCAGCGGCACTGGCAGCGGGTCCGGTGCCACCGGCACCGGCTCGGGGGCCGGCTCTGCCGCCCCCACCACGCAGCCCGGCACCGGTACGCGCAACACCCCGCCGACGCCCCAGTCGATCAGCCGGACGGACCGCCGCTTCATCGAAGACGTCGCCGGCAGCGGCATGTTCGAGGTGCAGGCGGCGCAGCTGGCTGCCACGCGGGCGACCGACCCGGCCGTCAAGGACTACGCCAGCATGATGGCCGATCACCACAGCGAGGCGAATCGCGAGCTGATGCAACTGGCCAGCAGCAAGGGGCTGGAACTGCCCCCGGCGCCACCGCGCGCCATGCGCCGCGAGATCGAGCAATTGGGCAAGAAGACCGGCGCGGAGTTCGACCAGGAGTTCGTGCGCAAGATCGGTGTGCGCGAGCACCAGAAAGACATCAAGAAATTCCAGGAAGCAAGCAAGGAAGTGAAGGATCCTCAGCTCAAGGCCTGGATCGACAAGACCCTGCCCTCGCTCGAACAGCACCTGGCACAGGCGGAGAAGCTGCCCCAGGCGGGCAAGAGCGCAGGCCGCTCCGGCGCCGGTTCGACCTCGACCTCGGGCGCGGGTGGCGGCACCGGATCCGGCACGGGCGGCTACGGCAGCGGCTCGAGCTCGGGCACCGGCACAGGCACAGGCAGCGGAGGCACGGGCAGCAAGTGAAGACGCGATCCGCCCGGTGTGTCCCGCGTGTGATGGCGGGCCCGGCGCGGGTCTCTCACAATCTGCCCTGACATGGCCCCAACGCCCCTGCCCCCGAACGCGCCTTCCAATTTCCGCGACCTCGCCGAGCCCGTGCGCCCGCACGTGCCGGTGCGCTGGCGCACGCTGTTTCGCTCAGACCACCTGGGCTCGCTCCAGCCGGATGACGCCCGCCAGATCCAGGCGCTGGGCATCCGGCGGGTGATCGATTTCCGGGGCGAACGCGAACGCCTGACGGCGGCTTGCGCCCTGCCCGACGTGCGGGTGCACGCGTTGTCGATCGAACCGACGATCGTGCAGGTGCTCTCGGACCTGATCGCGGCGGGCCAGTCGCTGAGCCCCGACGACGTGGTGAGCCACATGCAGGACACCTACCGCGGCTTCGTGCGGCACAACACGCAGCGCTTTCGGGAGTTCTTCACCCTGCTGCTCGAGTCGGGCGAACCGACGGTGTTTCACTGCACGGCGGGCAAGGACCGCACTGGCTTCGCCGCCGCACTGGTGCTGCATGCGCTGGGCGCGACGCGCGCGCAGATCCTGGACGACTACCTCCTGACCAACCAGCGCCTGAAGCGGCCGCCAGGTGCCGGCATGGGCCTGGCCCCCGAGGTGGCCGCCGTGCTGTGGGGCGTGCAGTCGGAGTTCCTGGCGGCGTCGTTCGAGGCCGTGGAGCAGGACCACGGCAGCCTGGACGGCTACCTGCGCGAGGGCCTGGGTGTGGCCGACCCCGAACGTGAGCGCTTGCGCGCGCTGTACCTCCAGGCCTGAACACGCTCGGCCGCGCCAGCGCCTCAGCCCTTTTCCACCGGCCGCGACGGATCGCGGCACCACTCGCTCCAGCTGCCGGCATACAGGGCCGTGGGGGCGAAGCCGGCCAGTTCCATGGCGAGCAGGTTGGGAATCGCACTCACGCCACTGCCGCATTGGTGGACCACGCTCGAAGGATCGCGGCCCGCCAGCAGCTGGTCGAACTCGGCGCGCAACTGCTCGCGGGACTTGAAGCGGCCATCGGGCCCGAGGTTCTGGGTGAAGGGCCGGTTCAGGGCGCCGGGAATATGGCCGGCCACCGGGTCCAGCGGCTCCACCTCGCCGCGGTAACGGGGTGCCGCGCGCGCGTCGAGCAGGGTCTGCGCCGGGGAGCCCAGGCGGGCCTGCACACCGGGAGTCGTCACGAGCGTGCGCAAGGGGCGGCCCAGGGCAAAGTTGGACTGGAAATGCGCCGGCTCGTCCCCGCTGGACACCGCACCGCCGGCGGCCTGCCAGCCGGCCAGCCCCCCATCGAGCACGGCGACCGCCTCGTGGCCTGCCCACTTGAGCATCCACCACAGGCGGCCACAGAAGTTCACGCCCTGGCGGTCGTAGACGACGGCCTGCATGTCGTTGGAGAAGCCGACCCGCGAGAGCCACATCGCAAACTTCTCGCGGCTGGGCAAGGGATGACGCCCCCCGGAGGCCGCGTCGGGATGCGGGTGACGGGTGCCGTCCGGTGCCACCACGCCCTCGTCACTCAGGTCGTGTTCGAGGTGCGCGTACACCGCGCCGGGTAGGTGCGCCTGGCGGTACTGCGCCAGGCCAGCCGCGGGATTGCCCAGGTCGAAGCTGCCATCGAACACCATCAGGCGTGCGTGGCGAGACTGAAGGGCCATCAGGTCTTGCGGGCTGATGATCGTGGTGAAGGCGGGCGTGGGGTTCATGGGTCAATGCTCCTCGGCAGGGCTTTGGGGGGCGGCACGGGCACGCAGGGCGGTCGCGGCGATGCCGCTGACCAGGATCAGTCCCATGCCCAGCCACCCAGAGATCGGAATGTCGTCGCCAAACAGGATCAGTCCGTACAGGACGCCAAACACGATGCCGGAATATTGCAGGCAGGCCACGACCAGGGTGGCGCCGTGGCTGAAGGCCCGCGTCATGCACAGCTGGCCCAGGGTGGCAAGCAGTCCGACGGGCAGCAGCCACAGGGCCTGCGGCCACGCCCAGGGCGAGACGCCCATGAACACCATGCCCAGCGCGCCCGCCACTGCGGAAGCCAGCGCGAAGTAGAAGACGACGCGGGTCTCGGGCTCGCCCAGCTTGCCCAGGGCCATGACCTGCAGGTAGGCCAGGGCCGCCGTGAGGCCTGAGGACAGACCGGCCAGCCCCGCCAGCAGCTGGTCACGCGTCATGGTCGGCTGCAGGGTCAGCACCACGCCACCGAAGCCGGCCAGCACCGCGAGCGTCAGAGGGCCTTGCCGCAGCAGCGGGCCGGTCCCGGCGGCGGGACTCCAGACCAGCAAGGCACCCCCCAGCAGGAAAGCGGCGATCCAGACGCTGCTCATGTAATTGAGCGTCATCGCGGTGGCCAGGGGCAGGCCGGCGATGGCGTAGAACCAGGCCCCCAGGGACAGCACGCCCACGAAGCTGCGCCAGGCGTGCATGCCGGGGTAGCGGGTGGCCAGGGACTGTTTCTGGTGGCGAGCCAGCCCCCACAGCAGCAGCAGGCTCAGAAGTCCGCGATAGCAGACAAGTTCAGCGCTGTTGAACCAGGCGGAAGCGATCTTCACGCACACCGCCATGGTGGCGAAGAAGAACGCCCCGAGCAGCATCCACAGGGCTTGCATCGCGCAGGGCCGCCGGTGAGGGTCAGGCCCGCAGGGGCTGCAGGCCCAGGCGCGCGCGATACCACTCGTGGAAATGCTGCATGCCGTCTTCCATGGGGCTCTGGTAGGGACCGACCTCGTTGTCGCCGCGCTGCAGGAGAGCCCGGCGGCCCGCGTCCATGCGCTCGGCGATCTCGTCGTCCTCGACGCAGGTCTCCATGTAGGCGGCCTTCTGGGCCTCGACGAACTCGCGCTCGAAGGCGGCGATTTCCTCGGGGTAGTAGAACTCCACGACGTTCAGCGTCTTCTGCGGCGAGATCGGGTGGAGGGTCGAGACGGTGAGCACGTGCGGGTACCACTCGACCATGATGTGCGGGTAGTAGGTCAGCCAGATCGCGCCGTAGGCGGGCGGAACGCCGTTGCGGTAACCGAGCAGCGCCTTGTGCCAGCGTTCGTAGATCGGGCTGCCGGGACGTCCCAGGCGGTTGGCCACGCCCACGGTCTGCACCGAGAAATCGTCCTTGAATTCCCAGCGCAGGTCGTCGCAGGTGACGAACTGGCCCAGGCCCGGGTGGAAGGGGCCGACGTGGTAGTCCTCGAGGTAGACCTCGATGAAGGTCTTCCAGTTGTAGTGGCACTCGTGCATCTCGACGTGGTCCAGGACCATGCCGGTGAAGTCCAGCTCGGCACGGGGCCCGAGGCCGGCCAGGTCGGCCTGCGGGTTGCGGCCGTTGTCCTCGAAGAGCAGGCCATTCCATTCGCGCAGGCCGTAGGACTTCAGGTTCAGGCAGGGGTCCTGGGCGAAGTGCGGCGCGCCCAGGAGGGTCCCGGCGGGCGCGCCCTGGCCGGCGCTGTAGGTCCAGCGGTGCAGGGGACAGACGATGTTGCCGCCCGAGGACGGCCGATCGCGCAGCGAGCCTCGGCCGCGCAGGATCACGGCCTGCCGGTGACGGCACACATTGCTGACCAGCTCGACGCCCTGGGGGGTACGCAGCAGGGCACGGCCTTCGCCCTCCTGGGGCAGCGCGTAGTAGTCCCCGATCTCCGGCACGGCCAGCTGGTGCCCCACGTAGCGGGGCCCCGGCTGAAAGAGCGTGGCCATCTCGCGCGCGAAGAGCGCCTCGTCGAAGTAACTGGAAACTGGTAGTTGGCTTGAGGCCTGCTGCAGTTGAAGACTTAAATCAGACATTTCACCTGACCTAGAGACTCCCCCTATGAAGGGGCAGGGTAAGCGCTTGATCCGGGGATGGCGCGGGAAGGGTCGGAAATTCTACCCCCGGGGTCCTGTCCGCCTTTTTTGCCCGGGTACCCGGCTCAATAACCCATCCGTGTCACTTTTTCACGCACTGCTTGAGAAATTTAGTCAGATTTTTTACAGAAATGAACACTAACTGGGTAATATGTAACCGCAAATCACTCGTTTCCACGCATCCGCCCTGAGGGCTTTTCACCACCTGCACAAGGAGTACGCGCACATGCAGACCGAGACTTTGGCCTTGAACGACACCGCCCCCTACGCCATCGACCACAGCAACCACTGCATGTTGCGTGATGGAGAGCCGATCCGGCTGACGCGCAAGGAATTCGAGGTGGCCTGCCTGCTGTTCGCCAACATCGGTGCCGCCCAGTCGCGGGCCAACCTGCTGGAGAAGCTCTGGCGCCACGCGCAGCAGTGGGACACCCGCACGATCGACACCCACGTGAGCCGGGTGCGCCGCAAGCTGGACATCGGTCCGCACCGGGGCTGGCAGATCAGCACGATCTACGGCTACGGCTACCGCCTGGAGCGCGTGCGCCCCCGGGCGTCTTGATAGAATCCGGGCTCGCGTGGGGGGGTAGCTCAGCTGGGAGAGCGTCGCGTTCGCAATGCGAAGGTCGGGAGTTCGATCCTCCTCCTCTCCACCACGGTTCCACGCCCGACCTGACGGTTGGGCGTTTTCTTGGGTGCCTGCCCGATGAAGATCGCCTCCGTCCGCGCCACGCCCCTGAACCTGCCGCTCACCCTGGGCAGCGGCAAGCGCACCAAATCCACCTCCCTGTCGGTCTGCCTGGTCGATATCGAACTCGATGACGGCCGCATCGGCACGGGCATGACGGCCATTACCGAGGAGGAGGTCATCGCCAGCGTCGTCAACGAAGTCGCCAGCCACGCACTGGTCGGCATGGACCCGATGCGCCACGAGCAGATCTGGGACCGCCTCTACTGGCTGCTCACGCCACGCGGCCAGTCCGGCTATGCCAGCCACGCCATCGCCGCGATCGACCTCGCGCTGTGGGACCTCAAGGGCCAGATCCTCGGGCAGCCGGTGTGGCGCCTGATGGGCGGGGCCCGGCACCAGGTGCCGGTGTATGCCACCTTCGGCTTTGCCTTCTTCGACCGCGACGAACTCGCCGACGCCGCCCGCGACTGGGTGGCGCGCGGCTTCAAGCGCCTGAAGATGACCGTGGGGCACCACGCCCTGCAACGCCGGGACGAGCCCCGGCCGCTGGCCGATGTGATCGAGGAAGACGTGCGACGCATCGAGGCGGTGCGCGATGCGGTGGGCCCCGGCGTGCAGATCTTCATCGACGCCAACTGCAGCCTCGACTACTTCCACGCGGCGGCCCTGGCCCGACGCATCGAGGACCTGGACATCGCCTTCTTCGAGGAGCCGGTGTCGCACAACGACATTCCCAACCTGGTGAAGCTGCGCGCCAAGACGCGGATCCCGCTGGCCGCCGGCCAGAACGAAGGCCAGGCGAGCCGCTTCCGCGACATGCTGGTGGCGCAGGCGGTGGATGTGGTGCAGCCCAACGCCTGCATCACCGGCGGCTACACCCAGTGCCTGCGCATCGCGGGCATGGCCGCCGCCTTCAACACCCAGTACGCCAACGGCGGCGCCTGGCCGCACCACAACATGCACCTGCACGCAGGCCTGGCCAACGGCGGACTGGTCGAATACCACTCGGCGGCCGTCGAGCTGTGCAAGCAGGTGTTCGAGGGCCTGCCCGAGCCCGAGCAAGGCCTGCTGACCTTGCCCGAGCAACCGGGACTGGGCTTCCGGCCCCACCGCGAGCGCGTGGCCGAGCTGGCCCGGCACCCGGGTTCGCGCGGTCAGGGCAAGGCCTGAGCGCGGACCGCACGCAGGGCCAGACGCCCCGAGAACAACACCCCACGAGGAGACCCGCCATGAAGTTCAAGCCGACCCGACGCACCCTGCTGGCCGCCGCACTGGCGCTTGCCGCGCCGCTGGCCAGCGCGCAGTCCGATTACCCGAACAAGCCGGTCCGGCTGTTGGTCGGCTACAGCGCTGGCGGCGGCGTCGATGCGCTGGCGCGGATGCTGTCGACCCGACTGCCCGCGGTGCTGGGGCAGCAGGTGGTGGTCGAGAACCGCGCCGGCGCCACCGGAATGATCGCCGCCGAGGCGGTGGCGCGTGCCCCGGCCGATGGCTACACGCTGCTGATGGGAGAGAGCGGCCTGCTGATCGCCCCGCACCTGCAAGCGAAGGTGCCGGTCGATCCGCTCAAGGCCCTGGTGCCGGTGGCGGGCACCTTCGTGGCACCCCTGATGATCGTTGCCAACAACAACCTGCCCGCGACCCAACCCGCGGAGCTGGTGGCCCTGCTGAAAAAGAATCCCGGACGCTACTCGTACGCCACCTCGGGCGTCGGCACGGTGCACCACCTGGGCTTTGAGACGCTCAAGGCGCGTACCGGGACCTTCGTGGTGCATGTGCCCTATCGCGGCGCCGCGCAGATCATTCCCGACGTGATCAGCGGACAGATCCCGATCGGCGTAGTGAGCGCGGCGGGCGGGCTGGCACAGGCCAAGTCGGGCAGGCTGCGCGCGGTGGCCCTCATGAACACCGGCAAGCTGCCGGGCGCCGAGGGCGTGCCGTCGGTGGCCGACCTGCTGCCGGGCTTTGACGTGGCGCCGCGCCTGATGGTCCTGGCCCCCACCGGCACGCCGCCCGCCGTCCTGGAGCGCCTGAACGACGCCATCCGCACCGTGCTGGCCAGCCCGGAGGTGGCGCAGGCCGCCGCCGCGCAAGGCGCCATCCCGGCCTACCTCCCGCCTGCGCAAATCAGTGCCGAGATGCAGCGAGAATCCGGCGCCTGGGCCCGGATCATCAAGGACCAGAAAATCTCGGCGGAGTGAACACGGGACAGGACGGCGCGCCCTGCACGAGGCCCTGCGGTCCCAGGTGCGGCGACCTCACTCCAGCAGGGCCGCGCGCACCGATTCGATTTCTTCCCGCGAAAGCCGGCAGGGTCCGGCCAGGTAGGCCGTCAAGCCCCCGTGGTCCTCATCGATCCCTGCAAACCCGGCGACCAGGTAGGCTGCATCCGCGCGTAACAGGGCCTGCAGGACCGGCTCGGGCGGGGGCCGCCGCAGCTGCAGGGTCAGCAGCTCCGCCAGCGTCTCCTTGCGCTGCGGCAGCACGGGATGGCGGCCGGTCAGCAGGTATTCCTGGACGATGTCCTCTCGCGCCACACCCAGCAGGGACAGCAGCACCGCGACGGCGAACCCGGTGCGGTCCTTCCCGGCCGTGCAATGGATGACCAGCGGCAGGTCCCCTGCAGCGATCACCTGCACCAGCTGGCGCATGTGCGGCGCGAACGCACCCGGCATGGCGCGGTACAGCCCCAGCATCATCTCCCGCACACCAGCCGGACTCGGGTCACGACGCAGCGGCTCATAGGTGGAAGCGCCCGCCGCGCGCACGTCGGTCAGCACGCTGCAACTCATCTCCTTGCACGCCAGATCGTGCGGTAGCTGGTTGGGGTGGGCCCGGCGCTCGCCGTCGCTGCGCAGGTCCATCAGCGCCCGGATACCCAGACTGCGCAGCACATCGGCATCCTGCGCCGAGAGGCCGGACAGCTTGTCGGAACGGAAGACGCGGCCGCGCCGCACGCGCCCTCCCCCGGTGGCCGGCAGGCCCCCGATGTCCCGGAAGGCGGGAGCCCCCGCCAGCAAGGGACCCGTCACGCCTTGGCCGCAGAAGGAGACGCCGGCGAACGGGCCGCGCTGCGACGGCGCGCCAGCGCGTCAGTGATACCGCCGACGATGCCGCGACGGAAGGCCAGCACGCAGACGATGAAGATCAGGCCCTGGATCATGGTGATCCAGGCGCCCAGGAAAGCCAGGTAGGTGCCGATGCCGATCAGGATGAACGCGCCGACGACCGGTCCCAGGATCGTCCCTGCCCCGCCCAGCAGCGTCATGAGCACGATCTCGCCCGAAAGCGACCAGCTCACGTCGGTCAGGCTGGCCAGTTGCAGCACGATGGTCTTGGTGGCACCCGCCAGCCCGGCCAGCCCCGCGGACAGCGTGAAGACCAGCAGCTTGAAGCGGTCGGTGCGGTAGCCCAGCGAGATCGCGCGCGGCTCGTTCTCGCGGATCGCCTGCAGCACATGACCCAGCGGCGAATGGACGATGCGGTGGATCAGGGCGATGCCCGCCACGCAGGCGCCGAAGGCGAGGTAGTACACGGCCAGCGGGTGCTCCATCGAGAACAGGCCGAAGAGCTTGCCACGCGGCACGGCCTGGATACCGTCCTCGCCGCCGGTGAAGCCCGGCGACTGGAAATAGAAGAAGTACAGCATCTGCGCCAGGGCCAGGGTAACCATGGCGAAGTAGATGCCCTGGCGGCGGATCGCCAGCCAGCCGAAGGCCGCCCCCAGCAGCGCCGCCGCCCCCGTGCCCATGAGGATGCCGACCTCGGTGGTCAGTCCCCAGTGCTTCATCGTGTACCCGGTGACGTAGGCAGCCGTGCCGTAGAAGGCCGCATGCCCGAAGGACAGCAGGCCGGCATAGCCGTACAGCAGGTTGAAGGAGCTGGCCAGCAGGGCGAAGCACAGGGCCTTGAGCACGAACACGGGGTAGATGCCGCTGAAGGGAATCGCCAGCCCCACCAGCAGCAGCAAGCCCACCGCGAAGCGCAGGCCGGGCATGGAACCTTGAACCGGGGTCATGCGCGCCTCCCGAACAGGCCGGAGGGCCGCACGAGCAGGACCACCGCCATGATGATGAAGATGACCGTGCTCGACGCCTGCGGGTAGTAGACCTTGGTCAGGCCCTCGGTCAGCCCGAGCAGGAAACCGGTGGCCACCGCGCCGCCGATCGAGCCCATGCCGCCGATGACGACGACCGCGAACACCACGATGATCATCCCGGAGCCCATGTGCGGGCTCACCTGGTAGATGGGCGCGGCCATCACGCCCCCGAGCGCGGCCAGCGCCGCGCCGAACCCGTAGGTCAGGGTCATCATGCGCGGTACGCGCACGCCGAAGGCCTGCACCAGGCGCGGGTTCTCGTTCGCCGCGCGCAGGTAGGAACCCAGCTGCGTGCGCTCGATCGCAAGCCAGGCCACGAGGCAGACCACCACCGAGGCGGCGATCACCCAGGCGCGGTAATACGGCAGCGACATGAAGCCCAGGTTCACCCGCCCGACCAGTTCCTCGGGAATGGCGTACGGCAGTCCGTTGACGCCAAAGCCCTTCTGGAACGCGCCTTCGAGCAACAGGGCGACACCGAAGGTCAGCAGCAGTCCATAGACATGGTCCAGCTTGTAGATCCGCCGCAGCAGCGTGCGCTCCACGAGCATGCCGAAGAGGCCGACCACGACGGGCGCGATCAGCAGCGCCCCCCAGTAACCGATGCCCAGGTAGGTCAGCAGGATCCAGGTGCAGAAGGCACCGGCCATGTACTGCGCGCCGTGGGCGAAGTTGATGACATTGAGCAGGCCGAAGATCACCGCCAGGCCCAGGCTCAGGAGCGCGTAGAAGGCGCCGTTGATCACCCCGACGAGCAGCTGCCCGAACAGGGCCTGGGAGGGAACACCGAAGATTTCCATGGGACCTCACACCGCCAGGTAGTCGTGCAGCCGGGACACCGCCGGGTCGTCCTGCAGGGCGCTGCGGTCGAAGGACTGCACGGCCATGCCGTTCTCGACGACGTAGAAACGGTCGGACACCTCGGAGGCAAACGCGAAGTTCTGTTCGACCATCAGGATGGTGAAGCCGCGCGCCTTCAGCTCGGCCAGCGCCACGCCGATCTGCTCGACGATCACCGGGGCCAGGCCTTCGGTGGGCTCGTCCAGCAGCAGCAGGTCGGCCCCCGTGCGCAGGATGCGGGCGATCGCCAGCATCTGCTGCTCGCCGCCGGACAGCTTGGTGCCCTGGCTGTGGCGCCGCTCGTTCAGGTTGGGAAAGAGCCGGTAGATCTCCTCCTCGGTCATGCCGCCGGGCTTGACCACGGGCGGCAGCAGCAGGTTCTCGCGCACCGTCAGGCCCGCGAAGATGCCCCGCTCCTCCGGGCAGTAGCCCACGCCGCGGCGGGCAATGTCGTCCGGCTCGCGCTGCCCCACCTCCTGGCCGTGCAGGCGGATGGAACCCTGGCGCCGATCGGTCAGGCCCATGATGGCGCGCAGCGTGGTGGTCTTGCCTGCCCCGTTGCGTCCCAGGAGGGTGGTGAGCTGGCCGCGCGGCACGCGCAGGTTCATGCCGTGCAGCACATGCGCCTCGCCATACCAGGCGTGCAGGTCGTTCAGGACGAGCAGGTCTTCACCGGTCGGGGTCTCAGGCATGTGCGCGTCCCATGTAAGCCGTGCGGACCTGCGGATTGGCCGCGACCTCGGCGTAGCTGCCCTCGGCCAGGACCTGGCCCCGCGCCAGCACCGTGACGCGCTGCGCGAGTTCCGCGACCACGCCCAGGTTGTGTTCCACCATGACGACCGTGCGGCCACGGGACACCTCGCGTATCAGCTGGGTGATGCCGCGGATGTCCTCGCGTCCGAGACCGGCCATGGGCTCGTCCAGCAGCATCACGTCGGGCTCCAGCGCCAGGGTGGTGGCCAGTTCGAGAGCCCGCTTGCGGCCGTAGGGCAGGTCGACGGCCTGCGCCTGGGCCCAGTCACGCAGCCCCACCCGCTCCAGCAGTGCCAGCGCCGCGGCATCGAGCACGTCCAGGTGGCGCTCATGCCGCCAGAAGCGGAAGGAGCCGCCCTGGCGGCGCTGCAGGGCCAGCCGCACGTTGTGCAGCACGGTCAGGTGGGGAAAGGTGGACGAGATCTGGAACGAGCGCACCAGGCCGCGCCGCGCGGTGTCGGCGGGATCCTCGCGGGTGATGTCCTCGCCGCGGTAGAGGATCTGGCCCTCGGTGGGTGGCAGGAACTTGGTGAGCAGGTTGAAGATGGTCGACTTGCCCGCGCCGTTGGGACCGATCAAGGCATGGATGGTGCCCTCGCGGATGGACAGGTCCACACCCGACACGGCTGCGAAGCCGTTGAAGACCTTGGACAGGCCGCGGGCTTCCAGCACGACATCGCCGGCCGCCATCACGACGCCCCGGGGAAGAACTCGCGCACGGGACGCACCTCGCCCGGGGAAGGTTCGAAGCCCAGGGGCAGGTACCAGGACTGCTCGAAGGCAATGCGCGCCAGGCTGGACTGCAGCACGCAGGCCTCCCAGCGCTGGGCGGCGGCAGCGGGCCACTGGCGCGCGCTGCGGGTGCCGTCGCGGATCACGGCGGCGATGGCGGCTGTGCTGCGCTTGCAGGCACCCGGTGCGGCGTCCCCATTCGCAAGGTCAGCCGCGCCCGCCTGCGCGGCCGCCTTGAGCGCCTGGGCGGTCGGGGCATCGGCCACGTCCAGCGCGATCAGGGCCTGCGCGGCCTCCACCTGCTGGCGCAATTCCAGCCGGTCGCGATGACCCAGCAGGTCGATGCGTTCACGCAGGAAGCGCAGGTAGTCGATCACCAGCCGCAGCTGCTCGTTGGCAAGCGCGTCCTTCGGGTCGACGGCAGGCGCGACGACATCCGACAGGCCCTTGATGGCCGCGCGCAGGTCGTTTTCAGTGAGATCCATCAGGCATGCTCCTGCAGCAGGTGGGCGAGGTCCAGGGCCACCGAGGGCGCGACACCGCGCACCCGGGTCAGCAGGATGTCCTGATGGGACTTGCCCAGCCGGGCCACGCGGTAGTTGGTGGCGAGGGTGGAGACCAGGATCTGGCAGGCATTGAGGATGCGCCACCAGGCCAGGCGCTTCGGATCCACGGACAGGCCGGAGGTCCGCTCGTACTCTTCGTAGAACCGGTCCAGGGGAATCAGGCCGCAGACGTAGTAGGTCTTGCCGTCCTCGTCGAAGTGCCCCATGGGCGGCTGGGTCATCCAGGCCAGGTCGCGGTGGCGGTCGCCGAGGTGGCCGCGCTCCCAGTCCAGCCAGGCGTTGATATGGCCCGAGGCCTCGTCGAACAGGAAATTGCCGCTGCGGAAATCGCCGTGCACGACGCTCACCCGGTCCAGCACGGGCAGGTTGCGCTCGAGCCAGTTCACGGCCACTTCCAGCAGCGGGTAGTCCTCGGCGCGGTCCTCCTCCCACACACGCCGGGCGCGGTCAAGTTGCCAGCGCATGGCCATGGACGTGCCCGTCTGCGGCATGTCCAGCGCCTGGAAGTGGCGCTGGGCCACGTCAAGGGTATGGATGGTCGCCAGGTGCTGCATGAACTGAGGGGCCAGCAGGCCGCGCAGGCGCGGGCCGAACACCGTGCCCAGGCCGCTGACCTTGCCGCTGTCCGTCTGGCGCGGCTTGGTCACGCCCTCGGCGAAGGCGTAGATCAGCGCGGGCTCGGGAAAGAAGCGGCCGTCCGGATCCAGCCAGTACACCTTGGGCACCGGAAGCCGGCCCTCGAACAGCTGGATCAGCTCGAATTCGCGGGCGCGGCTGGTGACGTTGAGTGACTCCGACGGGTCCATGCGCACGACCAGGCGCTCGCGGCGCTTGCCCTGCTTCGGGTCGTTCCAGGTGAGGGTGAACCCCATCTGGATCTTGGACACGCCGCCGGTGAACCAGCCCTGGTCGGCGATCTCGAAGCCGCTGCCGAGTTCATGCGTGAGCATGGCGCGCAGGAACTCCGTCAGCTCGGCGAGCGAGTGACGGCGGTACGGCGGGCCACCGCGCCGCTGCAGCTTGCGCGTGAGTAGATCGTCGGTCTCGCGCTCGGTCTGGAACCCGGCCCGCATGCGGGCGATCAGGTCGGGCGTGGGGTGGTCCAGGGGGTCAAATGGCCCTGGTGCCGCGAGAGAACTCGTGCTCATGCGCGTGACCGGTTCAGCGCTTGACCAGCGAGCACTCTTCGCTCATCGGACGGAAGGCCTGTTCGCCAGGGATGGTGCCCACCAGCTTGAGGTAGTCCCAGGGGCCGCGCGATTCTGCGGGTTTCTTCACCTCCATCACGTACATGTCATGGATCTTGCGGCCGTCCTGGCGAATGCGCCCGCGACCGAACAGCGGATCGTCGGTGGGCATCTCCTTCATCTTGCTCACGACCACCGGGCCCTTGACCGTCTTGGCCGCCTGGACAGCCTTCAGGTAATGCAGGACCGAGGCGTAGACGCCCGCCTGGACGTCACTCGGGTGGTTGCCGCCATGCAACTGCGCAAAGCGCCGGGCGAAGGCGCGCTTGCCCTCGTCCATGTCCCAGTAGAAGGAGGTGGTGAAGGTCAGGCCTTGCGCAGCCTTCAGGCCCAGGCCGTGCACGTCGGTGAGAAAGACGGCCAGTGCGACCAGTTTGCGCTGTTCATCGGCCAGGCCGAATTCGCCCGCTTGCTTCACGAAGTTGACGAAGTCCGCGCCGCCCATGGCGATGCCGATGATCTTGGCCTTGGAGGATTGCGCCTGCAGGATGGCCGAGGAGTAGTCGGCCGTGTTCAGGGGCTGGCGGGTGTTGCCCAGGATCTGGGCGCCCGCCTGCTTGGCGAAGTTGGTGGCGACCCCCTCCAGGCCCAGGCCACCGGCGAAGTCCGAGGTGGCGAAGAACCAGGTATTGCCGCCGCGCTTGACGGCGACTTCGGCCGTGGCCTTGCCGATAGACCACAGGTCGAAGGTCCAGTGCACGAGGTTGGCCGAGCATTCCTTGGCCGTGAGCGAATCGTGGCCGCCCCCCGACACCAGCATCACGGCATCGCTGTTCCTCACCAGGAAGTTGGTCGCGAGCGCGACGGCCGAGTTGGGAACATCGACGACGGCGTTCACGCCTTCGTCGAGCCACTTGCGTACCACGCTGGAGCCGACGTCCGGCTTGTTCTGGTGGTCGGCGGCGATCACCTCCACGCGGTAAGGCAGCTTGCCCCCCGCCTTTTCGAAGTCCTCGACGGCCATCTGAGCGGCAATGACCGAGCCCTTGCCGCTCCACGCCGAGAAGCCGCTCTGCTGGTCGTTCAGGATGCCGATGCGCAGGCGCTGGGGCTGCTGGGCCGACACGTCGGCCGAGCCCAGGGTGGCGGCGCCGGCGGCGATGGCCAGGGCCAGTGCGCCCAGCCAGGCACGGCGGCGAGGCGGCTGGGAGGAAGTGGCCCGGTGCGCGGGACCGGCGTGATCGCGTGTCTGCATGCTTGTCTCCTGTTGTTCGGCACCGTCGGATCGCAGCGCCTGGGATTTCAGTCTAGGTGCGTAAAGTGAGCTTGTGAATGATGTGTGGCGGATCCCCGGCATAACATTTCTTCTATGGCTGGCGGCAGTCATCAGGGGCCCGTGTAGGCGCCCTGCAACTGGCCGGACTCGACGAGTTCTCGCGTGAGTTCGCACAGCAGGCTCACCATGCGCTGGCTGGCCAGGGAGATGGCGGCGCCTCCCGGCAAGGCGAGCAGACGGATGACGGCCATGTCGCGGATCGGCACGCTGTCCAGGTGGCGCATGGCGGTGGACGCCGCCGAGCTGGCAGGCAGCAGCGCGTAACCCAGGCCCGCCGCGAGGAACTCGGACACCTGCGTGGAGTCAGTCTCCAGCAGGATGTCGGGCACCTTGCCGCTGCGTTCGATGGCGGTGTCGATCAGGGTGCGGGTCGCATTCGGCTTGATCGGAACGATCAGCGGCAGGGCCAGCGCCTCCTCCAGGCGTATCTGGCGGCGAGCGTGGGTCTGTCCGGCGGGCGCGACGAGCACGAAGGGCTCGGTCAGCAGCGGGCGCAACACCAGTTGCCGGTCCGAGACCGGAGCGGTCAGGACAGCGACGTCCAGTTCACGGTTCAGGACGGCCAGGCGCAGCTGGTTCGAAGGGGCCTCGCGCAGCTCCAGGCGCACCTGGGGGTAGCGCGTGCGGAACTCACTCACGATCCGCGTGGCCAGGCATCCGCACAGCGAGGACGGCATGCCCAGCGCCACGCGGCCGGTGGGCTCGTCACCCGCGCTGCGAATGTCGTCGCGCAGGCCGCCCAGCAGGGACAGGATCACCTCGGCCCGCGTGCGCAAGGCCTCGCCGGCAGGGGTGAGGCTTACGCCGCGGGCATGACGCGTCAGGAGAGGAACGCCCAGCTCCTGCTCCATCTCCCGCAGCTCGCGGCTGAGGGTGGGCTGGGCGACCTCCAGGTCTTCGGCCGCCCGGGACACACTGCCTGCGCGGGCGATGCGCAGGAAATGCTCGAGGCGTTTCGGGTCCATGGCAGACGCAGCGTGATGGGTGCAGCTGGCTGGCGTTCAGTAGCGGGCGGAGCGCGACATCTTCTGCGCCAGGTATTCGAGCCCGAAGATGTCGCCGACCTCGCCGTAGCCGGTGAGATTGCCCCAGCGGTAACGCATCACCGACTGGTAGGACACGTGACAGGGGTTGAACGAGTACCAGGGGTGCCCTGCGACGGCACTGCCGTGGATCTCGTACTGCTTGCCGCGGACATCGGTGGCATAGATGCGGATGGCAGTTGGCACCAGCTGGGCGCGCTCGGCGTCGATGCGGGCGTCGGTCAGGGCATGCACCTGGCCGTTTTCCACGGCAAAGCCGAAGCGGATCTTGTCGTAGCGGACCTTGCCGTCCTCCAGGTCCAGGGGCACGGCCAGGTGCATGGCCAGCTCGGGGCCGAAGTTCACCGAGATCCAGGAGACCGAGCGAGTGCCCAGTTCGGGGCGCGGACCCCAGCTGTGGTCCATGCCTTCGTAGCAGTCGACCTCGTAGCGACGGCCCCGCAGGGTCAGCGAGCCCGTGACATGGCCCTTGGCCTCGAAGTGGCCGTTGGCCCAGGCGAGGCCGACCCGGGGGTCGTGCGCGGCGGCTTCGGCCAGCGGGTTTTCCTTCGGGTCATGCGGATCGAAGGGCTTGTGCAGGGCCTTGAAGTCGAGGTCGAACTCGCAGCTTCCGAGCTTGCTGCGGTAGGAGAAGTGGTAGCCGCTGGGGCCGTCGACCGCCTCGACGGACAGGCCGTTGTCCAGGGTGTACTTGCGAAAGGAGGTGGGGCACGGCAGGTGCATCTGCGCATCGGTGTAGTCCACTTCGTAGGGCTGCAGGCACAGGCCCTCGCTGATCAGGATCGAGGAGATCGCCACGCCGACATTGGGACGCGCCAGCACGTAGACGTTGCCGAAGATGCCCGGCTCCGGGATGAAAAAGGGCAGGAAGGTCGTCTCGGTCCAGGTGCGGTCAGACGGGTCGCGGGGGTGGAAGTCGGCGTCTTGGTCGACGATCATGGCCAGGGCTCCTTGCGTGGGGGTGGTGGACAAGGAGCAGGCTAGAGGGTCGTACGGATCTTTACTATACTGGTTAGTACCAATCAGACTGGGTTCCTCAGGGGTGCCTGCAGAGAAGGTAAGGTGAATCCTTTCTTCTAGACTTCTAGAATAGGGCGATTGCACATCTCGGTGATGCTTGCCGTACGGTTGTGCATTTCATACCGCTGGAAGTTCCCCCATAAGATGACTGACCTCAACCATCAAGACGACATCAGCCTGACCGACATCCTGGCCTTCCTCCAGGAGGCCTGGAAAACCATTGCGGGCGTTGGCGTGGCTGGTGGCCTGTCCGCGGCCGGTTTCCTGGCGATTGCGCCCGCCCAGTACGAGGCGGAAGCGCTGATCGAGATGGCACAGATTCGGAGCAGCGGGCCCAACGGGACCGTGATCTTGAACAGCATCGAGCCGCCAGCGCTGCTGATGGAGCGCTTGAAGAACGCGAGCACCTACACGAGCGAGTCGATCCGGGCTTGCGCGCCCGGAGGAGGCGTGCGGTTCGACGGTGAGAGCATGGCGGGCTTGGTGAAGACCTCGATCCCGAAAAACGTGACCCACGTCGCCGAGCTCAAGATCCGCCGTGCCACGCCTGCGCTGGCGGAGCAGTGCGCCAAAGGCCTGTTCGAGATGATTCGCCTCCAGCAGGCCGAGCTGGTGAAGCCGCAGCAGGACGAGATGCGGGCCACGCTGGCCGGCCTGCAAACCCGGTTTGGCGAGAACCAGAACTACGTGCTGAAGGCCGAGAAGGCCGGCCTGTACGGCATGGTCTACCTGGCCCGGCGTGACGAATCGATGTACCTGATCCAGCAGATCGATGAGCTGCAGCGCGCGCTGGTGCGCGATGCCCAGGCCCGGCTGGTGGCGCCCATCTTCGCGTCCCCCACCGCCGTGTGGCCCAAGCCCGCCCTCACCCTGGTGCTGGGCGCGATGGGCGGCCTGATGCTGGGCCTGATGTTCGCGCTGGGCCGCCGTGTGCTGCGCCAGCAGCGCGCCGCCGCCTGAGCCTGCGTCGGCCGAACGGCGCGCGAAGGCTTACCAGCTCACTTCCCGATCGGGCGTCGCGCCGATACGGTGCACCGTGAGGTCGGCTCCTTCGAATTCCTCTTCCTGGGTCAGCCGGAGCCCGACGGTCAAGCGCAACACACCGTACACCCCGGCACCGGCCACCAAGGCCCAGACCACACCGGCGAGCGTGCCCAGCACCTGCGCCCCGATGGTGACACCGCCCAGGCCGCCCAGCGCCTTCTGACCGAAGAGGCCCGCGGCCACGCCGCCCCAGGCGCCACACAAGCCATGCAGCGGCCACACCCCCAGGACGTCGTCGATCCGCCAGCGGTTCTGCGTCAAGGTGAACAGCTTCACGAACAGGGCGCCCGCGATGGCACCCACCACCAGCGCGCCGGCCGGATGCATCAGGTCGGACCCCGCGCACACGGCCACCAGGCCCGCCAGCGGGCCGTTGTAGGCAAAGCCCGGGTCATTGCGTCCCAGCAGCGCCGCGGCCAAGGTGCCCCCCGCCATCGCCATGAGGGAGTTGACGGCAACCAGGCCCGACATCTTGTCGACGGCCTGCGCGCTCATGACGTTGAAACCGAACCAGCCCACGGTCAGGATCCACGCCCCCAGCGCCAGGAAGGGAATGCTGGAGGGCGGGTGCGCGCTGACCACGCCGTCCTTGCGATAGCGGTTGCTGCGGGGCCCCAGCCACAGGACCGCGGTCAGACCGATCCAGCCCCCCACCGCGTGGACCACCACACTGCCGGCGAAGTCGTGGAACTCGGCGCCCGCGAGGGCCTTGATCGCGTCCTGGAAACCGAACTTGTTGGCCCAGGCCGCGCCCTCCACCAGGGGATAGACCACGCCGACGATCACCGCCGTGGCCACCAGCTGCGGATAGAAACGCGCGCGCTCGGCGATCCCGCCCGACACGATGGCGGGAATGGCCGCCGCGAACGTGAGCAGGAAGAAGAACTTGACCAGCTCGTAGCCATTCTTGGCCGCCAGGGACTCTGCCCCAGTCAGGAAGCTGGTGCCGTAGGCCACGCTGTAGCCGATGAAGAAATACACGATGGTCGACACCGCGAAGTCCACCAGGATCTTGACCAGCGCGTTCACCTGGTTCTTCTTGCGCACGGTTCCCAGCTCCAGGAACGCGAATCCCGCGTGCATGGCCAGCACCATGATCGCCCCGAGCAAAAGAAAGAGGGCATCCGCCCCTTGTTTGAGTTGTTCCATCCGGACTCCAGTCGCACCACCGCGACGCGGCAGCGCACCAAATGTGCAAGATCAATGCCTGAAGTGGTGCGGCACCAGCGCCCCCGAATGCACCGGGATGTGACTGAAGGCCTTGAATTGGTGCGGAACGGCCTTTCGGGAGGCCCCCCGGTGGTGCATGGGCCGGACCGGCATGAGGGCGTCGGCGCCCCCCGGGTGCGCGCCCGCCAGGCGGTGCGCCTGCTAAAGTCCGGCCCCTTCCCATGCCCCTGATCGACGCCCTCCCCCCCGCTGCCCTGGAGATGCTGACTCGGGCCACCGCGAGGGCGACTGTGTACGAAGGGGCTCGCACCGTCTGGCACCTGTGGGGGCCTCCAGAGGGCGAGCCGGTGGTACTGCTGCACGGTGGCAGCGGCAGCTGGACCCATTGGATCCTGAACATCGACGCCCTGGTCCAGGCGGGCCGCCGAGTGCTGGTGCCCGACCTGCCGGGTTTCGGCGACTCCGACACCCCGCCCGGCGCACGCGATGCCGATGCCCTCGTGGCACCTGTGGCCTGCGGACTGCGGGAGCTTCTGGGCGCGCGCGCCTTCGACCTGGTGGGGTTCTCCTTCGGCGCGCTGGTGGGTGGGCTGATGGCGGACCAGAGGGCGCCACCGCGAGGTATCACCCTGCGTCAGCTGGTGATCGTGGGCGCGCCCTTGCTGCCCGTGGCCGGCCGCCCGCTTCGCTTGCGGGAGTGGCGGCATCTGGACGAACAGGCCGCGCGTCAGGTGCACCGCGCCAACCTCCTGACGCTGATGCTGCATCAGCCCGAATCGGCCAACGCACTGGCCATCGACCTGCACCGGGCCCATGTCGCCCTGGACCGCTTGCGCCGGCGCCGTCTGTCACGCACGGACGCGATGGCACGGGCCCTGGCCCAGGCGGCTTGCCCGGTCAGCGCGATCTATGGGGAGCATGACGCCCTGTACCGCGACCGCCTGCCCGAGGCTGAAGCGATGCTGGACGCCCTGCCCGCGCTGCGCGCACGCACCCGGATCCCGGGCGCAGGGCATTGGGTGCCGTTCGAAGCCCCGCAGGCGTTCAATGAGGCCCTCGCGCGCGCCTTGCACGCGTGAGGCTCAGGCGGGCGGAAGGCGCGCTTCAGCGCGCCGGCTTGTAGGCGCGCTTCTTGGCGTCGCGCGGCACGAAGACCTTGCCGCCGCCAGCCGGGCGGGCGTGGTCACCGCGCGGAGCGGGCTTGCCGGCGAAACCGCCGACGGCTTTCTTTTCCCACGGCGCGGCCTGACTGCCAGCCCCGAAACCGCCGCCGGCACGGCGGTCGTCTCGCGGATCCTGGCGGCGGTCGCCGCCGAAGTCGCCGAAGCCGGCCTTGCGGCCATAACCGTTGGAACCGCCGCTGGAACCGCCGCTGCCATCGCCATTGCGGTCGCCGTTACGGTCGCTATAACCCCCGGCACTGCGGCGGCCCGCGTAGCCCCCGCCGTTGCCGCCACCGCGATGCGGCGCACCACGGCCCTTGCCGCCGAAACCGCCCGGCTGGGGGGCGCGCGGCGTGCGCTGCGTCGGCTCCAGGCCCGGAACTTCTTCCGCCTTGAACGGCTGCCTGGTGTAGCCCTCGATGTCGAAGATCTTGAAGCGGTCACGGAACTCCGCGAACGTCACGGCCAGTCCGTCGCGCCCGGCGCGGCCGGTGCGCCCGATGCGGTGGGTGTAGTCCTCGCTTTTCATCGGCAGGCCGAAGTTGAAGACGTGGGTGATGGTGGGGACGTCGATGCCGCGCGCGGCGACATCGGTGGCCACCAGGATCTGCACCTGGCCATTGCGCAGGGCCATGAGCCGGCGATTGCGCAGGCCCTGGGTCAGGGCGCCATGCAGGGCGACGGCGGAAAAACCTTCCTGCTGCAGGTCGGCCGCGAGACCGTCGCACTCGATCTGGGTGCTGGCGAAGACGATGGCCTGGTCGATGCTGGTGTCACGCAGCCAGTGATCGAGCAGCTTGCGTTTGTGCTGCGCGTTGTCAGCCCAGAACAGCACCTGCTTGATGTTGGCGTGCTTCTCCTGGGGAGAGTCGATCTGCACCTTGCGCGGCTCGCGCATCACGCGCGCGGCCAGCTGCTGGATGCGCGGCGCGAAGGTGGCACTGAACATCATGGTCTGGTGACGCTCGATGGTCAGCTGGTTGATCTCGGCCAGGTCGTCGGCGAAGCCCAGGTCCAGCATGCGGTCGGCCTCGTCAACGACCAGGAATTTCACCTGGTCCAGCTTGATCTGCATGGAGCGTTGCAGGTCCAGCAGGCGCCCCGGCGTGGCGACCACGAGGTTGGCGTTCTGCAGGCGCGCGATCTGCACCTGGTAGGGGATACCGCCCACCACGTTGGCAATGCGCAGGCCGCGGCAGTGCTTGACCAGTTCGATGGCGTCATGCGCCACCTGCTGCGCGAGTTCGCGCGTGGGACACACGATCAGGGCGCCGGGGGTGGCCGCCTTGAAGTTGCGCGGGTCGGTGGGGTTGCGGCGCTTGCGCTTGGGCGGGGCCTCGCCGCGGGCGGCGGCCTCCGCGGCCAGGCGGGCTGCCTCGGCCTGCTCGCGCGCTTCGGCTTGCGCCTCCAGGCGGATCAGGGTGTGCAGCACCGGCAGCAGGAAAGCGGCCGTCTTGCCACTGCCCGTCTGGCTGGAGACCATCAGGTCGATGAAGCGGGCGGACTCGCCCTCCGCGGAGTTGTCCATGGCCAGGGGAATGGCCTGGTCCTGCACCGCGGTGGGCTGCGTGTAACCCAGGTCCTGGACGGCGCGCAGCAGCTCGGGGGCCAGGCCCAGGCGCACAAAGCCATTGGGCGCCAGTTCAGGGGCCAGGTCGGCGGGCGCCGCCAGGTGGGCAGCGTCCAGGGTGTCGGCAGGCGCAAAGTCGCCCTGCACTTCAAAAGTGTCGGTCATGAGGTCTCGCACGCGAACCGGCCCCGTGGGGGACGGCCGTCGTCAATGGTTAAGGGACATCAACCATCAAACGACATACAAGCGGCGGGCTCAGAATGAATCGGAGGCGGCTTGCTGGCTCTTTCAGCGAGCCTGTGCATGAGGGTGGATGCAAGATCCCGCCGCGCGGCACTGGGGCTGCAATTGCGGCGAAGGGCGGATTATGCCACGTTTCTCAGTGAAAACCCTGAAGTTCGTTTTTACGGCGCCAGCCGCAGGAAATGCTGCCGGTAATGCACGAGTTCGTCGATCGATTCGTGCACGTCGGCCAGGGCGGTGTGCCGCTGCTGCTTCTTGAAGCTGTTGTACACCTCGGGCCGCCAGCGCCGGGACAACTCCTTGAGCGTGCTCACATCGAGGTTGCGGTAGTGGAAGAAGGCCTCGAGCCGGGGCATGTACTTCACCAGGAAGCGCCGGTCCTGCCCGATGGTGTTGCCGCACAGGGGGGTGGCGTTCTTGGGCACGTAGCGGGCCAGAAAGGCCAGGAGCGCTTCCTCGGCCTGGGCCTCGGTGGTGGTGGAGGCGCGCACCTTGTCGATCAGGCCGCTGCGTCCGTGCGTGCCCTTGTTCCAGGCGTCCATCTTGTCCAACTGGGCATCGCTCTGGTGGATCACGAAGACCGGACCCTCGATGCGCGGCTCCAGGTGCGGCCCGGTGACGACCACGGCGATCTCGATCAGGCGGTCGGACTCCGGGTCCAGCCCGGTCATCTCGCAGTCCAGCCACACCAGGTTCTGGTCGTTGCGCTCGAGGGGGGCCGGCGGGACGCCGGGTGCTGGGGAGGGGTTCTCGGACATGGGCCGATTGTCGCCCAAGGCCACGGCTACACTCCCCGCGATGAACGCGTCCTCCCTGTTCACCCTCGCCTTCGCGGTGGCCTTGCTGTCCAGCCTGGTCACCCGTTACTGGCTCGCGACGCGCCAGGTGCGGCATGTCGCCCGGCATCGCGACGCCGTGCCCGCCGCCTTCGCGTCCACCGTCTCACTGGCCGCCCACCAGAAGGCCGCCGACTACACCCTGGCCAAGGCCCGCATCGACCTGCTGGAGATCGCCTTGGGCGCGGCGGTGCTGCTCGGGTGGACGCTGATCGGAGGCCTGGATGCCCTGAACCAGGGCCTGATCATCGCGCTGGGCGAGGGGATGACGCAGCAACTGGCGTTGCTCGCGGCCTTCGCAGTAATCGGCGGCGTGATCGACCTGCCCTTTTCCGCGTACCGCACCTTCGTGCTCGAAGAGCGCTTCGGATTCAACAAGACGACGCCGGGCCTGTGGCTGGCCGACCTCGCCAAGGGCACGGTCCTGGGCGCGATCATCGGGCTGCCGATCGCGGCGCTGATCCTGTGGCTCATGGGCGCCGCCGGCAGCCTGTGGTGGCTGTGGGCCTGGGGCACCTGGGTGGCCTTCAACCTCCTGCTGCTGGTGATCTACCCGAGCTTCATCGCGCCGATCTTCAACAAGTTCCAGCCGCTGACCGACGAGGCCCTGGCCACGCGCGTGAAGGCCCTGATGCAACGCTGCGGCTTCACCGCCAAGGGCTTCTTCGTGATGGACGGCAGCCGCCGCAGCGCGCACGCTAATGCGTACTTCACCGGCTTTGGCGCTGCGAAGCGGGTGGTGTTCTATGACACCCTGCTGGCCAAGCTCTCACCCCAGGAGGTGGATGCGGTGCTGGCGCATGAACTCGGGCATTTCAAGCACAGGCACATCGTCAAGCGCATGGTGGGCCTGTTCGCCATGAGCCTGGCGGGCTTTGCCGTCCTCGGGTGGGTGTCCACGCAGATCTGGTTCTACACCGGCCTGGGCGTGCGCCCCAACCTGGCGGGCAGCAACGACGCCCTGGCGCTGCTGCTGTTCCTGCTGGCCGTGCCCGTGTTCACCTTCTTCATCTCGCCCCTGCTGGCCCGGGTTTCGCGCCGGCACGAGTTCGAGGCCGATGCCTATGCGGCGGCCCAGACCAGCGGGCCGGACCTGGGCTCGGCCCTGACCAAGCTGTACGAGGACAACGCCTCCACGCTCACCCCGGATCCGGTGTTCGTGGCCTTCTACTACTCGCACCCGCCCGCTGGCGAGCGGCTGGCGCGCCTGGGCGTGACCGCGCAGCCCGCATGACCGGCGTGTTTCCCCGCAAGGACTGGCGCGGCGTGCAGCGCCGGGGGCTGACCCCGACCGAGGTGGTCACGCGCCTGTCGAACGTCACGGGGTGGCAGCTGGCGGGCGACGGCGCCGCGGTGGCCATCGAGAAAACCTTCCGCTTCGCGAACTACCACGAGACCCTGGCCTTCGTGAATGCGGTGGCCTTCATCGCCCACGCGCAGGACCACCACCCGGAACTCACCGTCGGCTACGACCGCTGCACCGTGCGCTGGAACACGCATGACGTGGGCGGGATCTCGGAGACCGACTTCGAGTGTGCGGCGCGCGTCGACGCGCTGCTGGCGTGAGGAATCCGCCCGCGTGACCGGCAACGCCACGCTGCAACCCGGGCTGGTGGTGGCGGGCCATGGCCGGCACATGCTGGTCGAAACGCCCGGGGGCCAGCGCCTGATCTGCCACCCGCGTGGCAAGAAGAACCAGGCGGTGGTGGGTGACCGCGTGCTCTGGCAAGGCAGCCACGACGAAGGCACCATCGAACGCATCGAGCAGCGGCGCAACCTCTTTCACCGCCAGGACGAGATCCGCACCAAGTCCTTCGCGGCCAACCTGGACCGGGTCCTGATCCTGATCGCGGCCGACCCCGAGTTCTCCGAGGTGCAGCTCACGCGCGCGCTGATCGCCGCCGAGGCCGCGGGCATCGCGCCGCTCATCGCCTTGAACAAGAGCGACCTGGTGCCCGCCTTCGAGCGCGCCTGGGAGCGTCTGCTTCCCTACCAGCGCATGCAGTACGGCGTCATGCCGCTGTGCCTGAGGCTATCGGGTGAAACGGACCGTGAGCACCTGATGCGGCACCTGCAAGGCACCACGACGCTGGTGCTCGGTCCTTCGGGCGCGGGCAAGAGCACCCTGATCAACCTCCTGGTGCCCGGGGCCGATGCCCAGACCGGCGAAGTGTCACGCGCGCTCAACTCGGGCAAGCACACGACCACCAGCACCACCTGGTACTGGGTGGATGCGGCGCGGACCACCGCATTGATCGATTCACCAGGCTTTCAGGAGTTCGGCCTGCATCACATCGAGCCGGCGCAACTGGCCCACCTGATGCCGGACCTGCGCGTGCACCTGGGCCACTGCCGCTTCTACAACTGCACCCACCTGCACGAGCCGGGGTGCGCGGTGCTGGCGTCGGTAGGGGGCACCGGGGAAGGGGCCGTGAGTCCTCAGCGCCACCGGATCTACGGCGAGCTGTTCGCGCAGTTGTCCCAGACGCGCTGGTAAGGCGCAGCCTCAGCCCAGGAGACGGGCGAGCGTGAGCAGGGCCAGCAGCACCATCCACAGGACCACCGAGCGCCACACCAGGCCCACGATGCTGCGAAGGTGGGCGGGCTCGGCCTCACGCCCCGGGGTGCTTTCACTGTCGGCGGCGACCACTGGCAGCGTCTCGCCCGCCGAGTCGCCCTGGGCGGAGAACGGCGCGGAGAACGCCGAGCGCAGGGCTTCGCCACCGAGGCGCACGTTGACTGCGCCGGAGGTGGCGGCCAGCACCACGCCGTCGTTGTCGTTGGGAAAGCGCTGGGCATGGTGGCGCCAGCAATCGATCGCCTCCTCGAAGCTGCCGACCACCGCGAACGCCAGGGCGGTGGCGCGGGCCGGCAACCAATCGATCACGTACCAGGCGCGGGCCGAGGCCGCCTTCAGGCCGGCGCTGACCGGGTGCTTCACGCCATGGTGCACCCAGTAGCGCGCAGCGAATTCGGCCATGCGATACAGCACGGCGCCCGCCGGCCCGAAACCCAGGGCGGCAAAGAGGCTGTAGCAGGCCAGCACCCCGAAGACATGGCGGTGGGCGGCCAGCACCGAGTACTCGATCACATGCCGCAGCAGTTCACTGCGAGGCAGGTCGGCGGCGTCTACCCGCTGCCACTGCGCGAGCAGCTCCCGCGCCTGCCCCTCGTCCCCCGCGTCCAGCGCATCACGGATGGCGGTGAAGTGGTGGCTGAACTGCCGGAACCCCAGCGTGAAATACAGGACGACAGTGCTCCAGACCACCGCCACCGGCCACCCCAGGAAACCATCGAGCAGCCAGTAGGTGATGGCGGCCACCACCACAGGCCCCACCACCGTCAGCGCCCAGGCCACCCACCCGTGGTGCGCCTTGCCTGCATCGAAGTTGCGGCTCACCCAGCGCGCCCAGAGCCGCAGGCCGGCATGCACCGGGTTGCCGCGGGCCAGGGGCCGCGCCTGCTCGATCAGCAGGGCGAACAGGATGGCGAAAAAACTCATGGCGGAATGATAGCGGCCGCCCCCGCCGCGGCCTCAGGCGGCCAGGAAGCGGTAGAAGTTACGCAGCATGCCCGCCGTCGCACCCCAGATGAAGCGCTCGGTATCGCCTTGCTGGTAAGGCATGGAGAAGAACTCGCGCGAGCCGCCCCCCGGCATGGCCACCGCGTGGCGCTGGTGATGCGCCGGGTTCATCAGGAAGGCCAGGGGCACCTCGAAGGCGTCGGCCACTTCATGGGCATTCAGGACCAGACGGTGCGCTGGGTCGACCAGGGCGATCACGGGCGTGACCACGTAGCGGGTGCCCGTGGTGTAGGTGGGTAACGCCCCGAGCGCCTGCACGTGTTCGCGCGCCAGTCCCACCTCCTCGTAGGCCTCGCGCAGGGCGGTCTCCACCGCGTCGGCATCGGTGTCATCGCGGCGCCCGCCGGGAAAGGCGATCTGGCCCGAATGGGTCGACAGGTGGGCGGTGCGCTCGGTCAGCAGGATGGTGGGCTCCGGGCGGGCCACCACGGCCACCAGCACCGAGGCCTGGGCCACCTGCCGGTCGGTGAAGCGCGGCTCCGAACGCACCTCCGGCGTCCAGGGGCGCGGCTGGCGAAAGCGTGCGCGCAAGGCCTCGGAGGTCAAGGCTGCCGGAGGCACTGGGGGCAGATGCGCGTCCACCCCCACCACCGGCTGCAGGCGGGGATCGAAATGCGGCAGCTTGGAGAACGGAACGAACTCGGGCTCTGGCGCGGCGGCGGAATCGTGGGACATGCGGGGGCTGGAAAACAAAACCGCCGCGAGCACGAAGCTGGCGGCGGCCGGCGGACCCGGCAGGATGCCGGGTGCGGGGTGCTGTTATTCGGCAGCGGCCGCCTTGGCGGGCAGCTTTTCCTTGATGCGGGCCGACTTGCCGCTGCGGTCACGCAGGTAGTACAGCTTGGCGCGGCGCACGTCGCCACGGCGCTTGACCTCGATGCTGGCGATCAGGGGGCTGTAGGTCTGGAACGTACGCTCCACGCCTTCGCCGCTGGAGATCTTGCGCACGGTGAAGCCGCTGTTGAGGCCGCGATTGCGCTTGGCGATGACCACGCCTTCGTAGGCCTGCACGCGCTTGCGGGTGCCTTCGACGACGTTGACGTTGACGATCACGGTGTCGCCAGGGGCGAACTCGGGGATCTTCTTGCCCAGGCGGGCCATTTCCTCTTGTTCGAGGGTCTGGATCAGGTTCATGGTTTCCTCGGCGATCGTGCCCGCGCTACACAAGGGGCCCCAAGCGGTGCCCGGCGCAAGCCAGGCGGTGCCGGCGGGGCGGCCGGGCAGAGGATCGGAAAAGCCCGAGATTATAGCCCGGCGGGAGACGCGGGGTCCAGGCGGGCCAGCCAGGCCTCGTCCTCGGGGGCCAGGCGCCCCGCCTGGCGGGCCGCCGTGATCAGGTCAGGCCGCAGGCGGGCGGTCGCCGCCAGCCGCTGCTGGCGGCGCCAGCCCTCGATCCGGGCATGGTGCCCGGACAGCAGCTGCGCGGGCACGCCCTGCCCGTCCCAGACCTCCGGGCGGGTGTAGTGGGGGCAATCGAGCAGGCCGTCCAGGGCGGGATTGAAGCTGTCCTCCTGGTGGCTGCCGGCGTCGTTCAGGACCCCCGGCTGCAGGCGGGCCACGGCGTCCAGGAGGGCCATGGCGGCGATCTCGCCCCCGGACAGGACGAAGTCCCCCAGGCTCATTTGCACATCGACGTACCGGTCGATGAAGCGCTGGTCGATGCCTTCATACCGGCCGCACACCAGGATGCCACCGGGGCCCTGGGCCTCGCGCGCCACGAGGGCGTGGTCGATCCGCTGCCCGGTCGGGGAGAACAGGATGACGGGAGCGGCATCGCCGGGCCCCCGGTCGGCACGTACCGCCAGCAGGCACTGGCGCAGGGGCTCGGCCATCATGACCATGCCCGGGCCGCCGCCGAAGGGGCGGTCATCGACACGCCGGTAGTTGCCCTCGGCGAAATCGCGCAGGTTCCACAGGCGCACGTCCACGAGCTTGCCCTCGAAGGCCCGGCGGGTCACCCCGGCCTCCAGGAAGGGGGCGAAGAGCTCGGGGAACAGGGTGATGACGTCAAAGCGCATGGCCACCCCGGGGTCAGTAATCGGGCTGCCAGTCGACGGTGATGCGCCGCCCGGGCAGGTCCACCGCGTCGATGTAGGCCGCCACGAAGGGGATCATGCGCTCGACCGGCTTGTCGCCTTCCTGCGCCACGACCACCAGCACCGTCTGGGGCCCGGTGGACAGCAGGTCACGCACCTCGCCCAGCGTCACCCCTTCGCGATTGACCACGGCCAGACCGATCAGGTCGACCCAGTAGTACTCGCCTTCGCCGGCGGTGGGGAAACTGGAGCGGGGCACGAAGATGCGGGCGCCGCGCAGGGCCTCGGCACCACTGCGGTCGTCGATGTCGTGGGCGCAGGCCACGACGCTGTCGGAATGCTCCTTGGCCTCGCGCACCCGCAGCAGCAGCGTGCCGGAGAAGGTCTTGGCACCCTTCTCGGACGGCTGCAGGTACCAGCGCCTGGAAGAAAAAAGCGCTTCCGGGGAAGCGCTGTGGGGAAGGACCTTGAACCAGCCCTTGATGCCCCAGGCGTCCAGAACCCGACCGACCTCGATGGCGTCTTCGGGAAGCGGCGTGGCTTCCAGGGGCAGGTTCATGGGGCCTTCGCACCCGGGCGGGGCCCGGCTTTCAATCGGGCGGGGCCCGGCGGTGCGTATGCAGGGGCCTGGACGAATCAGGCGGCCTTGGCGGCGGACTGCTTGACCAGGCGCTCCACGGTGGGAGAGGCCTGGGCGCCCACGCCTTGCCAGTAGGTCAGTCGGTCCTGCGCCACGCGCAGGCCCTCTTCGCCTTCCTTGGCGTTCGGGTTGTAGAACCCGATGCGCTCGATGAAGCGGCCGTCACGGCGCACACGCTTGTCGGCGACGACGATGTTGAAGAAAGGACGGCCCTTGGAGCCGCCGCGAGAAAGTCGAATGACGACCATGATTTATCCTTCGGGTGGAGGGTCTGCGCATGCCACATGACGCGACATGCAAAGCCCCTGACATTTCTTCCAGCGTTTGAGACACGCGACTAGGCCACCCGGCCAGCGACACGCTGAATAGCCCACGATTATAACCTTCTGACACGAATGCCGCTGATTCGCCCCAGCCAGGACGCCGACCTGCCTGCCATCACCGCCATCTACGGCCACCATGTGCGGCATGCCACCGGCACCTTCGAGACCGATCCCCCCTCGCAGGCGGACATGGCCGCCCGCCGCGCTGACGTGCTGGCCAAGGGCCTGCCCTACCTGGTGGTCGAGGATGGCGGCCAGGTCCTGGGTTTTGCCTACTGCCAGTGGTTCAAGCCGCGGCCGGCCTACCGTTTCAGCGCCGAAGACTCCATCTACCTGCACCCGGACGCCCGCGGCCAAGGCCTGGGCCGGATGCTGCTGACCGCCCTGGCCGCGCAGGCGCAGGCGGCCGGCATCCGCAAGCTGATTGCGGTGATCGGAGACTCGGCCAATGCCGCCTCGATCGGCGTGCACCGGGCCCTGGGCTTCGAGCCGGCCGGGGTGATCCGCAGCTGCGGCTGGAAATTCGGCCGCTGGCTGGACATCGTGCTGATGGAAAAGACCCTGGGCGACGGCGACCGCAGCGCGCCCGCAGAATGAGGACCATGAAAAACAAGACCCTCGCGGCCTGGCTGGCATTCTTGGGCGGACCGCTGGGTCTGCACCGCTTCTATCTGCACGGCCTGGGTGACCTCCTGGGGTGGGCACTGCCGATTCCCACCGCATTGGGCGTGTACGGCCTGCAACGCGTGCAGGCCCTGGGCCAGGACGACCTTCTGAGCTGGCTGCTGATACCGCTCCTGGGATTCACCATCGCAGGCTGCGCGCTGACCGCCATCCTCTACGGACTCACCGACCGCGCCAAGTGGAACGCGCGCTTCAACGCCGAAGCGGGCGAGGAATCCCCTGCGGGCGCCACGAACTGGCTCACGATCTTCGCGGTGGCCGCGGCGCTGATGATCGGCACCGGCGTGCTGATGGCGAGCATCGCCTTCAGCTTCCAGCGCTATTTCGAGTACCAGATCGAGGAAGGGCGGCGGATCTCGCAGTGAGCGTCCTGCCGCTGCGGGCCGCGCGGGCCCGCGGTGTGCTCAATACAGTTGCAGGCTGACCCAGTAGGCCAGTGCCGCCACGAAGGCGCTGGCGGGAATGGTCAGGATCCAGGCCCAGATGATGTTGCCCGCCACCCCCCAGCGCACGGCGCTGGCGCGCTGGGTGGACCCCACGCCCACGATCGCACCGGTGATGGTGTGGGTGGTGGACACCGGGATGCCCAGCGCAGTGGCCAGGAACAGGGTCATGGCCCCACCCGTCTCGGCGCAGAACCCCCCGACGGGCTTGAGCTTGGTGATCTTCTGGCCCATGGTCTTGACGATGCGCCAGCCGCCGAACATGGTGCCGGCGGCAATGGCGACGTAGCAGCTGACGATGACCCAGGTGGGCGGTGAGGCCTCGCCGGCCGCGGTGTAGCCGGTGGCAATCAGCAGCATCCAGATGATGCCGATGGTCTTTTGCGCGTCATTGCCGCCGTGGCCCAGGCTGTAGGCGCCCGCAGACACCAGCTGCAGACGCCGGAACCAGCGGTCGACCCTCAACGGCGCCGCGCGCCGGAACACCTGCGCCACGATCACCATCATCAGCGACCCGAGCAGGAAGCCCAGGGTGGGCGAGATGAAGATGAACAGCACCGTCTTGCCGACGCCCGTGGCCAGCAGGGCCCCGGTGCCGGACTTGGCGATCACCGCCCCCACGATGCCGCCGATCAAGGCGTGCGAGGAGCTGCTGGGGATGCCGTAGTACCAGGTGACGACGTTCCAGGTGATGGCGCCCACCAGCGCGCCGAAGACCACGTGGGTGTCCACCACCCCGGGCTGCACGATGCCCTTGCCCACCGTGGCAGCCACGCTCAGGTGGAAGACGAAGATCGCGACGAAGTTGAAGAACGCCGCAAACACGACGGCCTGGGTCGGGCGCAGCACGCCCGTGGACACCACGGTGGCGATGGAGTTCGCCGCGTCGTGGAAACCGTTCATGAAGTCGAAGGCCAGGGCCAGGGCCACCAGCAGGATCACCACCCAGAGGGCGGCCTGGGTCGCGGTTGCGGCATCCATCCGTTCGTGCTCCGCTTGATCAGGACTGCTCGAGGATGATGCCCTCGATCACATTGGCCACGTCCTCGCACTTGTCGGTCACAGTCTCGAGCAGCTCGTAGATGGCCTTGAGCTTGAGGACCTCGCGCACGTCCGGCTCCTCGCGAAACAGCCGGCTCATGGCGCTGCGCATGACGCGGTCGGCGTCGGACTCCAGGCGGTCGATCTCCTCGCAGGTCTTGAGGGCGGCGTCGGCCACCGACTGATCGGCCAGCTTGCCGATCAGGGCGACGGCGTCCTTCACCCGCTCGCAGCACTTCACGCTCAGGTCGGTCAGGCGGGTGATTTCATCGTTGACGGCGCGCAGGTCGTACAGCGCCATGGTCTCGGCCGAGTCCTGAATCAGGTCGGCGACGTCGTCCATGGTGTTGATCAACTGGTGGATCTGGTCGCGGTCGATCGGGGTGATGAAGGTGCGGTGCAGGGCCCGATTGACCTCGTGGGTCACGCGATCGGCGGCGCGCTCGGCGTTGTCGACGTCGCGGGTGAACTGTTCGCGCAGGTGCGGGTCGTTATAGTGGGCCACCAGCTGCTGGAAGGCCCGCGCGGCGTCGACGATGCGGTCGGCGTGCTGGTTGAACATCTCGAAAAAATTGCCTTCTCGCGGCAGCAGCTTGCCAAAGAACATGGGGTCTATCTTTCCTGACGGGTCGTCGACGATGGGCAGTTTACCGTCGAAGGCTGCAGCGGCTGGCGAACTTGCGGTTTTGCATGCCGACGCTGCCTGCATCGTGGTGGACAAGCCCAGTGGCCTGCTGTCGGTGCCGGGACGCGGCCTGGACAAGCAGGATTGCCTGTCGCGACGGGTACAGGCCGCCTGGCCCGATGCCCTCGTGGTGCACCGGCTGGACATGGCCACCTCGGGCGTCTGGCTGATGGCGCGGGGACCGGCAATGCAGCGCGCCTTCAGCCGCGCCTTCGAGCAACAGGCCGTCGACAAGCGCTATATCGCGGTGGTCGCAGGGCGGATGACAGCGCCCGCCACCGCGGACGGGTGGGGCGTGATCGACCTGCCCCTGGCACCCGACTGGCCACGACGCCCTCTGCAAAGAGTCGACCTGCAGGACGGCCGCCCCAGCATGACGCGCTGGCGCATCCTGGAGGCGGGCGCGGACCGGACCCGCCTGGAGCTGGCGCCGCGCACCGGACGCAGCCACCAGCTGCGGGTGCACCTGCAGGCGATCGGCCACCCGATCCTGGGCGATGCGCTGTACGCGCCCCCGGCGGTGCAGGCCCTTGCCCCCCGGCTGCTGCTGCATGCCTGCGAGCTGAGGGTGGCGCACCCCGCGAGCGGCGGGGACCTGGTGGTGGGTTGCAAGGCGCCCTTCTAGGCTGGCGCGCACAGCCTGGCGGCAGGGCGTTAGGATGGCGCGCATGACCGCCCCTCACCTCACTTTCCTGACCGGCGCCTCGCGCGGCATGGGCCTGGCCATGGCCCGGCAGCTGCTGCGTGCAGGGCATGACCTTGTGTGCATTTCGCGGCGCGCCGATGACGCGCTGATCGCCCAGGCCACCGAGGCCGGCGTGACCCTGGAGCAATGGACGGCCGACCTGGCGCAGCCCGAGCCCGTGGCCGCCCGCCTCGCGCAGTGGCTGCAGGCCCGGGGTCCCGCAGGCCTGCAAAGCGTGAGCCTGATCAACAACGCCGGCGTGATTCCCCGCCTGGCGCCGCTGGGCGAGGTCGAGGCCGCCGACCTGGCGCGCGCGCTGCGGGTCGGCCTGGAAGCGCCGATGCTGCTGTCCGGCGCCTTCCTGCGCGCCACGCGAGGATGGACCTGCACGCGCAAGATCCTGAACATCTCCTCCGGCCTGAGCCGGCGGGCCATGGCCTCGTCCGCGGCTTATTGCGCGGCCAAGGCGGGCATGGACCATTTCACGCGCTGCGTCGCCCTGGAGGAAGCCCTGCTGCCCCAAGGCGCGCGGGTGTGCTCGCTGGCGCCCGGGGTGATCGACACCGACATGCAGGTGCAGCTTCGCGGCGCTGATGCGAGCGCCTTCCCGGACGTGGGAGGCTTCATCAACCTCAAGGCGCAGGGCCACCTCAGCACCCCCGACGAGGCCGCCGCCCGGGTGCTGGCCTATCTGGCGCGGGCGGACTTCGGCAGCCAGCCAGCCGCCGACGTGCGCGACGCCTGAGGCCCTCAAGGGTCCTGGAAACCGCCGCGTCGCAGGGTGACCACCAGCGTGTCGCGGTAGCCCCCGCCCGCCAGCGGCTGGATGGGGGTGGACTCATGGATCACGCGCTCGTCGTCCAGCAGCAGCAGGCTCCAGGGCTCGGTCAGGGTGAAGCGCACGCCCGCGGGGCCCTGCGACTCGAAGACGCGGGTCTCCGCGCCCTTGATGCCTTCACGCGCCACCAGGAACACGGCCACGAGATCGACGCCATCGCGGTGCGCGCCCTCGGGCGTGGGCCGGCCGATGCCGTCGGTGGTGTCGATGCGGAACTGGTGGGCCTCGACGAACCAGGGCTGCGCGCCCTTGACGCCGCTGGCGATGCGGCCCAGGCCCGCCAGCAGGCGCTGCCAGTCCGGGTCGGTGGTGATGGACGGCTCCATCGGCTCGAACCAGCGCTCCATGCCGCCGTGCAGGGCGTTGTACGAGACCGGCTGCCAATGGGCCCGGTGCGCTACCGGGGTGACGCCCTCGCCCTCGACGATGAAGCTGGCATGCCGGCGGCGGCGGTATCGCCCGCCATCCTTCAGGTACTGGTCGGGCGGCAGTGCGTTCCATCCCGCCGACCAGGCCTGCAGACGGGCCGGGTCAACCTGCATGAGCCGCGAGACGGCGGCAGGCGCCAGGACGGCATAGCCCCGGGACCGCAGCTGTTGGGCGAGGTCTTCGGGCGGGGTCAGGGTCGGCGCGAGCACCTCAGGCCTCGACCTTGACGCCCTTCCAGAAGGCGACGCGCCCGCGGATGGCGTCGGCCTCCGGCTTGGGGTCCGCGTAGTACCAGGCGGCCTCCGCGTTGAGCTCGCCCTCCACCAGCAAGGAGTAGTAGCTGGCCTGCCCCTTCCAGGCGCAGGTGGTCTTGTGGTTGCTGAAGGTGACGTAGCGCCGGTCCAGGCTCGATTCCGGGAAATAGTGGTTGCCTTCAACCGTGACGATGTCGTCGCTCTGCGCGATGACCGCGCCGTTCCAGGTGGCTTTCATGACCTTATTGTCGCCGCGCCGGCCCGGCCGTTCCAGCCGCCGGGCGCACAGTGCCGCCCTGCACCAGCACCTGGGAGCCGGGCGGGAAGGACACGTTCTGTTCGAGCCGCCGGATCGAACCGTCTGCCATGCGGATGGTCAGCCGGTACACAAACGCGGTGGCAAGCTCGCCAGTGGAGGGGGACACCACCAGCTTGGCCACCGATTCGACCGTGCCGCAGCTGGGGCATTCGCGGGCCCAGGCCTGGACGCTGGCCGGCAAGCCCGCAGGTGCGTAGCGCTGCAGGCCCGTGAGACTGAAAACCCAGGTGAGCGATACCCCGACCAGGGCCAGTACCGTCCTGCGATTGACCCAGGACCGATCGCCCGCGAAATCGCCCGCGAACACTCCCCCGGCGCGACGCGCAGTCGCGGTTGCCATTTCATTCATGCTTACTCCCTCCCTGGCCGGGTTTGTAAGACGTGGGAACGGCAAAATCTGTAGGACAAGCGCGCAGCGCCCGATGAGTTCCCCCCATGGCGGGCGGGGCGGTCGCGGCGCCGCCCTGCGCAAGGCCTGGGTACGGGACCCGCTCAGGCCAGGTTGAACGCCTCAGCCAGGAGTTCGTAGGAGCGGCGCTGGACGGCCGGGTCCCAGGTCCAGGTGATGACGACCAGCTCGTCGACCTGCAATTGCGCCGCCAGGGCCCGGAGCTTGTCGCGCACCTGCCCGGCGCTGCCCACGATCGATCGGTCCCGAAGCGCCTGGGCCTCGGCGGCTTCGGCGGGTGAATACGCGCGCAGGGCCTCCTGCGGCGGCAGCATGGGCCCGAAGCGGCCGGTGAGACGATCGATGCGTGCCCGCTCGCGGCTGCGGAACTGGAACCAGGCCTCTTCTTCCGTCTCGGCGGCCAGGGCCCAGACGCAGACCGCCGCCTGCGGACGTTCGATCGCGCCCGGGCGGAAGGCGCGGCGGTACAGGTCCAGCGCCTGCGAAGCGCCCTGGCCGTCGGTGATGAAGTACGCGAACGCGTAGGGCAGGCCCAGGTGGGCCGCGAGCTGCGCCCCATAGCCCGAGCTTCCGAGCATCCACAGGTCGGGCGCGGTCGGGCCCGTCGGAAAGGCCTGGACCCCGTGGCCGGGATGACCCGGTGGCATGGGTTCGCCCCGGATCCAGGCCTGCAATTCGACGACCTGCTGCGGGAAGTCATCGCCCGACCCAGCCTGCGGATTGAGCAGGCGCGCGGTACGCATGTCGCCGCCGGGGGCACGGCCCACGCCCAGGTCGATGCGCCCCGGAGCCAGGGCCTCGAGCACGCGAAATTGCTCGGCCACCTTGTAGGCGGTGTAGTGCGGCAGCATCACGCCGGCGCTGCCGATGCGGATGCGGGTCGTGCGCGCCGCGATGGCGGCCATGAGCACCTCGGGGGCGCTGCCGACGATGGCCGCAATGGCGTGGTGCTCGCTGACCCAGAAACGCTCGTAGCCCAGCGCCTCGCAGCGCTCGGCCAGCGCCAAGGTGTGGCGGATGGATGCATCCTGCGGGTGGCCGACGCGGGCCACGGACTGGTCGAGGACCGACAGCTTCAAGGCGGGGGCGCCGGGCATCACACGAGGCCCCAGGTGATCAGGGCGACGGCCACGACGGCCACGCCGGCCACGAGCGCCAGACCGGCGGCCTCGCGCCACAGGCGCCCGCGCAGGGCCGGTGCCTCGTGCGGCGCAATGAACTGGTCGACACGGCGCGGCGACCGCCCCAGCAGGCGTATGAAGTCCGCTGCGGGTGCGGCGTTGCCCCGAAGCAGCATGCCGGCGGTCTCGGCGTCCAGGATGCTGCCCGGGATCAGGCCGGCCACGCGGGCGGACAGCATGAACAGCCACGTCGGCAGCGGCAGCACCCAGGGCAAGGCGCCAGGCAGGCCCAAGGCCGCCCGCAGGCCGCGCAGGTACTGCGCCATCGACATCGGCTCGGGCCCCACGCATGCCACGGTGGCCACCGGACTCGGCGGCGACTGCAGCACCGCGAGGACGCCCTGCACCACATCGTCCACATGCACCGGCTGCACCAGCATGCCGCCGGCCTGCGGCATGGCCAGCACGGGTGAGGCGGCCATGAGGTTGAACATGGCGGCGCCCGGGCTGTCCCCATACACGATGGACGGCTGCAGCACGGCACCCGCCACGGGCAGCGCGCGCAGCGCATCGTCGGCCGCCTTCTTGCTGCGGTGGTAGCGGCTCCGGGCCCCCGCATCCGCCCCCAGAGCGGAGACCTGTACGACGACGCGCACGCCGGCATCGGCGGCGGCGCGGAACAGGACGGCGGGCGCGCGGTCATGCAAGGCGTCGAAGGTCTGGCCCGGCCGCTCGCGGATGATGCCCACCGCGTTCACGACGGCATCGACACCGGCCAGGTGGGGCTGCCAGAAGCTCGCCGGCGGCACGCCCGCCAGGTCCGCCTGCACGGCGCGCCAGGCGCCTGCGCCCAGGTCCAGTCGTGACGGATCACGCACCGCGCACACCAGTTCATGGCCCTGGCGCAACAAGGCCCGGGCCAGGGTTCGACCGATGAAGCCGGTGGCTCCCGTCATCAGCACACGCACACTGCACTCCTTGGAGGTGTTCGGGCGCGAGTCTAGTCGCCGGCGCATGTCCTTGCGCGCCGCCGGCCTCGAAAGCGCCCGGCACCGCGCCTGACGGGCTCGTTCGGGGGCCGGCTTATGATGCCCGCGCCATGAACACCCCTTTCGATCCCCAAGCCGCCGCCCAGGCCCTCGCCCGGGCCTGGAACGGTGAAGCGCGCGTGTCCGCCGCAGGACTGCCAGTGAGCGGCGAGGCCCAGGGCTACGCCATCCAGGACGCCCTCATCGAACGCCTCGGTGCGGTCGCGGGCTGGAAGGTCGGCGCGTCCAGCGACACGGGCGAGCCCAATGCCGCGCCCCTGCCCGCCCGCGGGGTCAAGCCTGCGGGCTCGACGCTGGGACTGCACCCGCGCTCGCTGCGGCTGATCGAGCTGGAGGTGGCCGTGCGCTTGCGCGCCGACCTGCTGCCGGGCGAGCGGCAGCTGTCTCGCGACGAGGTGATCGACGCCGTGGAGGCCGTGCTGCCGGTGATCGAAGTGGTGGACTCCCGCCTGGCCGAGGGACGCGACGCACCTGCGGCGGCCCGACTGGCCGACCTGCAAAGCCATGGGGCGCTGGTGTACGGCGTCCCCACGGGCGTGGACCCCCGCGCCGTGGACATGACCCGGCTGCGCACCCGTCTGTGGTTCGACGACCAGCTGGCAGCAGATGTGTCCGGCGCCCACGCGGCGCCGGACATCTGGCGCCTGATCGGGTGGCTGGCACGCCATGCCCAGGCCCGCGGACGCCCCCTGCGGGCGGGCCAGCTGGTGACCACCGGCTCGTGCACGCCACCCGTGATCGCGGCCGAGGGCGCGCGGGTGGCGGGCGAAATCACCGGCCTGGGGCGGCTCGAGCTGGTGCTCTGAGCCCCTGGGTCCGCGCGCCGCGCGCTCAGCGCAGGATCAGCCGACTGAGCAGGACGCCCACGCCAAACGCGACGGCCACGGCCGCCAGCGGGTTGGAGCGGACCTGCTCACGCGCGCGGTCACCGTACTCCTGCTGCAAATCCATGACCCGCTCACTGCCGGAACCCAGGGTCTGCTCGAGCCGGTCCACGGCCTCGTGGGCGGCCCGGGCCATGCGGTGAACGGTGGCATGGGCTTGGGAGGCCACGCCTTCGGCAGCCGTCCCGGCGGCTGCGGTGCTCCCGCCCAGGGGGCTGGAACCGGAAGCCATGCCGCTGGCGGGAAAGGGAGAGTCGCTGGTTTCGTTGATCATGAAGGTCCTCTCGTGGGCAATGAGCACCCAAGTGCGCAGCCACTGTAGGAAGCCCATCGTTGCTCGCCTGTCGGCGCCCGGCCGGATCCGGCTGTAGGACGAGGCCGTGGCTGGCCGTTGCGGCGGCCGCCTGCAGCCATCATCGCAAGACCCATGCCCCCAAGGAGCCCACGATGCCTCTGACCGAGACCGACCCGACCAGCGCCGCCCCCTCGACCGCCGAGCCCCGCAACTCGTTCCTCGAGGAAAAAGCCTTCCGATCCCGCACCGTGCTGGTGTTCGGCGCCATCAGCGACGTGTCCGCCAGCGACGTCGCCCGCCGCCTCATCGCGCTGGACGCCGACGCACCCACACCGATCCAGATGCTGGTGAGTTCACCCGGCGGACACCTGGAGTCCGGCGACGCGATCCACGACATCATCCGGTTCATCACCGCACCGGTGCACATGATCGGTACGGGCTGGGTGGGCAGTGCCGCCGTGCACCTGTACCTGTCGGTTCCGCGCGAACGCCGCTACTGCCTGCCCAATACCCGATTCCTGATCCACCAGCCCTCGGGCGGGGCGGGGGGACAGGCCAGCGACATCGCGATCCACGCACAGGAGATCCTCAAGGCCCGCGAGCGCATCGCCCGGGCCATCGCGCGCGAGACCGGCAGGTCGCTGCAGGACGTGCTGGCCGACATCGAGCGCGATCGCTGGCTGTCGGCGCAGGAGGCGGTGGATTACGGCCTGGTGGGCCGGATCATCGAGCACAAGGCGGAACTGCAAAAGCGCTGAGGACACAGCCTGCGCGCGGGGCGGCCGGGCGGCCCTTGCCCGGGGGAAGGTACAGTCACGCCCGTGAACTGGAGTCCCGACGCCGCCTCCCTGTCCGTGGTCCTGACCGCCATCGAATCGCTGGCGACGCTGGCCTTCGCCCTCTCGGGCCTGGTGGCCGCCGCGCGCAAGCGACTGGACGCGGTGGGCGTGTGCGTGGTGGCGGGCCTGACCGCGTTCGGCGGCGGCACCCTGCGCGACGTGCTCCTGGATCGCCGCCCCTTCTTCTGGGTCGAACACGCCACCTGGCTGTGGGTGCTGCTGGCCTTGACCATCGGCGCGATGGTCTTCATGCGCGCACGCCACCTCTCGCCCACCCTGCGCGCCGCGCAATGGCCGGACGCGCTGGGGCTGGGCCTCTTCACCGCCAACGGCACGCAGATCGCCCTGGACCAGGGGCTGCCTGCTTTCGTGGCAGTCCTCATGGGAATGATCACCGCCGTGTTCGGCGGCGTGCTGCGCGACATCGTGTGCAACGACATCCCCAGCGCCTTCAGCGACCACCGGCCCTATGC
>JACCDH010311132.1_pt1 | contig 48969 bp, 45 predicted proteins | sample 7442481 | NCBI WGS metagenome assembly JACCDH01 (sample SAMN15323433, study PRJNA562643) | freshwater metagenome | isolation source: river surface water | place: USA:Blue River Watershed | collected 2017-08-15
AAGAGCCACCACAACGTGGGTGGCTTGCCAGAGCAACTGGGCCTGAAACTGCTGGAGCCGCTGCGCGAACTGTTCAAGGACGAAGTGCGCGAACTCGGTGTGGCCCTCGGTCTGCCGCGCGACATGGTGTACCGCCACCCCTTCCCGGGCCCGGGTCTGGGCGTGCGCATCCTGGGCGAAGTCAAGAAGGACTACGCCGACCTGCTGCGCCGCGCCGATGCGATCTTCATCGAAGAACTGCGCAACACCATCGACAGCCACAGCGGCAAGAGCTGGTACGACCTGACCAGCCAGGCCTTCACCGTGTTCCTGCCGGTGAAAAGCGTGGGCGTGATGGGCGACGGCCGCACGTACGACTATGTGGTGGCGCTGCGCGCCGTGCAGACCAGCGATTTCATGACCGCCGACTGGGCCGAGCTGCCGTATGCGCTGCTCAAGAAAGTGTCGGGGCGCATCATCAACGAGGTGAGGGGCATCAACCGCGTCACCTATGACGTGTCGAGCAAACCGCCAGCGACGATCGAGTGGGAATGACCAACAAGGCAGCTTCGGCTGCCTTTGTTTTTCAGGCCTGGGTCGGTTGAAACGCTCGAATTCTTTCGATGGTGTCTTGCATGGAGCCGCGGGCAACGGCCATGTCGTAATCGGTTTGCAGGCCCATCCAGAACTCGGCGCTGTTGCCAAAGAACTTGGCCAGACGCAGGGCCGTGTCCACCGTGATGGCGCGACGCTCTCTCACGATGTCGTTGATGCGGGGCGCCGGAACCTGCAAAGCCATTGACAGCGCATGCGCTGTTAACTTGTACGGCTGCAAAAACTCCTCACGCAGCACTTCGCCCGGGTGAATGGGTCGCATGCCGTTGGCTGGCACAAGGTATTGAGGGTTGGCTTCTTCCACTTTCATGGGAACTCCTTTCAGTGGTAATCAACGATCTGCACATCGAAGGCGTGGCCACCTTCAAAACGAAAGCAGATGCGCCACTGGTCATTGACCCGGATGCTGTATTGCCCTTTTCGGTCACCCTTGAGTGCTTCGAGCCGATTGTTGGGTGGTACGCGCAAATCCTCCAGCCGGATCGAACGGTGCAGCATCGCCAGTTTGCGTTCGGCAACAGACCTGAAATTCACGAAGCGGGCAACCGTCTGCCCGGCAAACAGCGCGCTGGTTTCATCGCAGCTGAACGACTGGATCATGTCGAACATCGTATAACGTTTGACGTTAAATTGCAAGGTATCAGCGGAGACAGGACATGCCAGCCAAGGGGTTTGATACATTCAGCGCCATGTACCTGCCCAAGCAATTCAACCAGCCTGAACATGCCGCCGCCATCATGCGCGAGCACCCGTTCGCCAGCCTGGTGACGACGGACGACACCGGGTTTCCGTTCATCACCCACCTGCCGCTCAAATTGCTGGAGGAGGGCGGTCAACCCACCGTGCTGCTGGGGCATTGCGCCCGCGGCAACCCGTTGGGGGGCTACCTGCAGCAGCGCCCGCTGGCCTTGGCCAGTTTCATGGGGCCGCAGGCCTATATGTCGCCCAAGGTCTATGCCGATCTGCAGCGGGTGCCGACCTGGACCTATCTGGCGGTGCAGGCCCGTGTCGAGGCCCGCTTGCTCGAAGGCGAGCAGGCCAAGGACGCCTTGCTCAAGCAGTTGATTGCCGAGCACGAGCCGGCTTATGCCGCGCAGTGGCGAGCCTTGCCCGAGGACTACACCGGCAAGATGCTGAGTGCCATCACCGCGTTCGAGCTGCGCATCGTTGACCTGCAATGCGCCGTCAAGCTCAACCAGCACCGGCCAGAAGCCCACGCGTCCATGTACGCCGCCTATGCTGCAGGCGATGCGCAAGAGCAGGCACTGGCCGCATGGATGAAAAAGCTGGGTCTGGTGTGAGCGAGCCAGCATTGAGTGACCAACACTGGATGGGCCTGGCGCTGGAGCAGGCCAGGCAGGCCGCAGCGGCAGGCGAAGTGCCGGTGGGCGCCGTGGTGGTCAAGGATGGGCAACTGGTCGCCAGCGGTCGCAACGCACCGATTGCCGGGCACGACCCGACGGCCCATGCCGAAATCGTCGCCCTGCGCGAGGCAGCGCGCGTGCTGGGCAACTACCGGCTCGACGGCTGCACGCTGTACGTGACGCTCGAGCCGTGCCCCATGTGCAGCGGTGCCATGCTGCACGCTCGGCTGGCCCGTGTGGTGTTTGCCGCGGCCGACCCGCGCACGGGCAGTGCCGGTTCGCTGATCAACCTGTTTGCCCAGCCGCAGCTCAACCACCAGACCGACGTTGTGGGTGGGGTGCTGGATGCAGAGTGCGGGCAGGTGCTGAAGGATTTTTTCAAGCCCAAACGCATGAACCTTGACCCTGTTCGCGAAGACGCGCTGCGCACACCCGATGCTGCTTTTGCCGGTCTGCCCGACTGCCCCTGGCCGCCGCATTACCTGAACGACTTGCCGAGCATCGGGGGCTTGCGCATGCATTACCTGGACGAGGGGCCAAAAGACGCACCGCTGACCTGGCTGTGCCTGCACGGCAACCCGGCCTGGAGCTACCTCTACCGCAAGATGATTCCGACTTTTCTGGCCCAGGGCCACCGCGTGGTGGCGCCCGACCTGATCGGTTTTGGCAAGAGTGACAAGCCCAAAAAAGACAGCTTTCACCGCTTTGAAACCCACCGCCAGTCCTTGCTGGAGCTGATCGAGCGCCTGGACCTGAGAAATGTGGTGCTGGTGGTGCAGGATTGGGGCGGCATTCTGGGCCTGACTTTGCCCATGGCGGCGCCACAGCGCTACACCGGACTGCTGGCCATGAACACCACCCTGACCACGGGCGAGCAGCCCTTGAGCGCGGGCTTCGTCGCCTGGCGCGACTGGTGCAAGAGCCAGCCCCAATTTGATGTGGCCAAACTCTTTTTGCGCGGCAACCGCCAGATGACGCCCGCTGAAGCCGCCGCCTACAACGCGCCGTTCCCGGACAAGGGCTACCGCGCCGCGCTGCGCGCCTTTCCCCCGATGGTGCCGGAATTCGCCGATTCACCCGGTGCCGCGCTGTCGCGCCAGGCGCAGGCTTTCTGGCAGGACGACTGGCAAGGCCAGACCCTGATGGCCATTGGTCAGCAAGACCCGGTGCTGGGCGAAGCCGTCATGCGCCAGCTGCAAAGTCAGATCAGAGGCTGCCCCGAGCCCATGTTGTTGCCCGAGGCCGGCCACTTTGTGCAGGAGCAAGGCGAGCCGATCGCACAGGCCGCTGTGCGACACTTCAGGCCCTGAAAACCGAGCAGTCCATATGGCCCACATCTACATTTTTTCGCCGTCGAGCGCGGTGCGCGACAAAGCCGCATTCCGCCGAGGCGTGAAGCGCCTGCAAGCCCAGGGACACGAGGTGGAGGTGGACGAGGCCGCCCTGGCCAGCCACATGCGCTTTGCCGGCGACGATGCCGCCCGTGTGGCGGCCATTGGCCGCGCAGCCGCCAGCGGCGCCGATGTGGCGCTGATTTCCCGCGGGGGCTACGGCCTCACGCGCATCCTGCCGGCATTGCCCTACAAAGCCATTGCCAAAGCCATTGACGGCGGTATGCAGTTTGTGGGCCTGAGCGATTTCACGGCCTTCAACCTGGCCGTGCTGGCCAAAACCGGACGCATCACCTGGCAAGGCCCCGCTTTGGGTGAAGACTTTGGCCCTGAAGCCGAACCCGACGACATCATGCAGGCCTGCTTTGACGATTTGCTGCAGGAACAAGGGGAGGGCGCCGGCTGGCAACGCCCCAAGGCTGAAGCCGAGTTGAAGGCCCGCGTCAAAGACGGCGTGCTGTGGGGCGGCAACCTGAGCGTGCTGTGCAGCCTGCTGGGCACGCCTTATTTTCCGAACATCGACAAGGGCGTGCTCTTCCTGGAAGACGTGGGTGAGCACCCTTACCGCATCGAGCGCATGCTCACGCAATTGCTGCATGCGGGTGTGCTGGCCAGGCAAAAGGCGGTCGTTCTGGGACAGTTCAGCAACTACAAACTCGTGCCCGCGCACGACAAGGGCTTCAAACTGACCACGGTGGTGGACTGGCTGCGCAGCCAGCTCAAAACCCCGGTGCTGACGGGCTTGCCCTTTGGCCATGTGCCCACCAAGGTGCTGCTGCCGGTGGGGGCCAAAGTGGACCTTGTCACCGAAGGGCGTGACGCGCTCCTGGTTTGGGGCCACATTTAAGCCTCAACATTTCGAGGTGCCAACAATGCCCAAGTGGTTCGGACGCGCCGTGGTCGCGGTGGTTTGCCTGCTGCTGGCAGCGGGCGGTGTGTTCATGGCGCAGGTGCAGCGCAGCTTGCCCAAACTGGACGGGCGCCTGGGCCTGCCTGGTTTGCTTGCAGCGGTGCAGGTGCAGCGCGATGCGGCCGATGTGACGCACATCCAGGCGACCAGCGCGCTGGACGCCTGGCGTGCACTGGGTTTTGTGCACGCGCAAGAGCGTGGCTGGCAAATGGAGTTCAACCGCCGCCTGATGCGCGGTGAGCTGTCTGAAATCCTGGGCGCCGCCACGCTGGGCACCGACAAGCTCATGCGCACCCTGGGCATCATGCTGGCTGCCAAAGCCCAACTGGCAGGGCTGTCGCCTGCCACGCGCCAGGCCCTGCAGGCTTACAGCGAAGGCGTCAATGCAGCGCACGCCAGCGGCGCGGCCGGGCGTTCACCCGAATTTTTGCTGCTGGGCACGAAAGCAGGCGGGCAGGGCGGGCAAGACACCAAAGCCTGGACGCCCGAAGACAGCGTGGGCTGGTCCCTGATGATGGCGCTCGACCTGGGCGGCAACTGGGGCACCGAAGCCGCCCGCTTTTCACTGGCGCAGGTGCTCAGCACCGAGCAGCTCTGGCAGCTCATGCCACCCTACAAGGGCGAACAGCCTGCTACCCGCGTGGACCTGGCCGCGCTGTACCGCGAGTTGGGCGCTTATGCATCCAGCGCGGCGCCACAAGCGCTTGCAAAGCCAGAGCAGACGGCCCTGGCCGCGTGGTCCAACGACTGGGTGCAGGGCGTGGGCACGCTCGACGGCAAAGGCAGCAACAACTGGGTGGTGCCGGGCAGCCGCACCACCAGCGGCAAACCGCTGCTGGCCAATGACCCGCACCTGGCCCTGAGCAACCCGGCCATCTGGTACTTTGCCCACCTTCAGGCCCCGGCGCAGGGCGAGCTGCCCGCCCTGGACGTGATCGGCGCCACCTTGCCCGGCATGCCCTTTGTGGTGCTGGGCCGCACCGCAGGTGTGGCCTGGGGCTTCACCAATACTGCGCCTGATGTGCAGGACCTGTACCTGGAGCAGATCCGCCCCGAACAGGGCCAGCGCTACCGCACCCCAGACGGCTGGGCTGACTTTGCCGTGCGCCAGGAAGTCATCCGCGTCAAAGGGCAGGGCGATGTGCTGCTGCAGGTGCGCAGCACGCGGCACGGTCCGGTCATCAGCGACATCCAGCCTTTTTACGACGGCTTGCTCGACAAGTCCCGTTATGCGATGGCGCTGCGCTGGTCCGCGCTGGACGCCGACAACCGCACCATGGACGCGGGCATCCTGGCCAACCAGGCGCAAACCGTGGCCCAGCTGCAAGCGGCTTACGCGCAACACCACTCGCCCATGCAAAGCGTGGTCATGGCCGACACGCAGGGGCAGGTGGCTTTCAAGGCGATTGGCCGCGCGCCCTTGCGTGGTGCTGCCAACGACCTGATGGGCGTGGCACCTGCGCCGGGCTGGCTGGCTGCCTACGACTGGACGGGTTGGTTGCCCTACGAGAAGACGCCCGAGCTCACACATGCACAGATCGAGGCACACGGCTGGCACGCCAGCGCCAACCAGCGCATCACCCCCGACGGCTACCCGCACTTTTTGACCAGCGACTGGGTCTCGCCTGAGCGCTTTGACCGCATCGCGCAGCTGCTCACCGGTCCCGACAAACTGGACGCCGCAACCATGGGCCGCATCCAGCACGATGTGCTGTCGCTGGGCGCGCAGGCCATCTTGCCGCATGCCCTGAAAGCGCAATCCAGGCACCCGTTGGCGGCCCAGGCCCGGCAGTTGCTGCAAAGTTTTGATGGCCGCATGCAGCGCGAAAGCGCTGCAGCGGCCATCCTCAACGTTTGGGCGCATGAGTTGACCCGGGGCCTGATCGAGCCGCGCATTGGCGCCGCCCGTTTTGAAACGCTCTACGGCAAGCGGCACTTCCGGGCTGGCATAGAGGGCATGCTGAGCCGACAGGACGCGTTCTGGTGCGGCGAAAGCGCCTGTCAGAAGTCCATCGACCAGGCCATGGACCGCGCGTTGAACCGTCTGAGTGTCAGTTTGGGGGCCCAGCCTTCAAAATGGCGTTGGGGCGATCTGCACCCGGCCATCAGCACGCACCGGCCTTTCGGCGCAGTCCCAGTGCTCAACCGCGTGTTTGAGGGACGTGTGCCCAGTGCGGGGGACCTGTTCACGGTCAATGTGGGTCAGTACTGGGCCAACGACAAAACCACGCCGTTTGCCAACCGCCACGCCGCATCCTTGCGCGCAGTCTATGACCTGGCCGACTTGGAGCAGTCTCAGTTCATTTACCAGACCGGGCAGTCCGGCCACGTTTTTGACGGACGCAACCGTGACATGGCCGATGCTTGGGCGGGCAGCGCTTACCGGCGCTTGCAGCGTCAACCGGCAATCCTGCGCCACACCCTGGTGCTGGAGCCTTGATGCTGGAGGAGGCACTGAATCTGAGCGAGGAGGCCAGATGCAGTCGCTGCATGGCTGGCTGTTTCGATGGCTCCATGCTTAACTTAACATAATATACATCGTATGAAGTTTTGAAGCCCCAAAACATGTTCAAACCAGTCTGAGGCGCTCTGGGCTGGTGTCAGATCGACCGCGTTCAGCGGTCCAGTACCTGCTGGATCAATTGAGCGGAATCTTCGCGACCAGCTTTGCGTGCAAAGTCCAATGCGGACAATTCCTGATCGTTGCGCAGGTACGCTTCAGCACCCGACTCCAGCAACAGTTTGACAACCGCACTGTTGCCGTACATTGCCGCCATCATCAATGGCGTGGTGCCATTTGGCGATTCAGCGTTGATTTCGGCACCGGCACCGATCAAAAAAGCGCACATGCGCAAATGGCCGCCTGTGGCAGCGTAATGCAGAGGCGTCCAGCCTGCCTTGTTGATGGCCGCGCCGCGCGAGACCAGCTGAACGGCCAGTGCATCCTGGCCGCGCAAAGCGACCAGCATCAAGGGCGATTCATCGCGAGCGCTGCGCACGTCGGCCCTCAGCTGTGGGCTGTAGATCAAGGCTTGTGCCGCCTTGTAAGACTGCTCCTGCAAAGCCTTGATCAAGGCTGGTGTGCCATCCGGGTTGACAGTGTTGGGATCAAAACCACGTTCCAGAAGCGAATCAATGACCAAGGGTTGATCCAGTGCAATGGCTTTGAAGAAGTCATCATAAGCGCCTGCCTGTACCATGCCGGGAATTGCAAAAAAGCACAATGCGACAACACCTTGTGTTGATTTCTTAAAGAGCTTCATGTTAATTCTACGATATGCAAAAAGTTTAACATTGACAACTAGATTGCGTTGAAACTGGATGTGACAGTTTAATTTGTGCTAGAGACTGTTCTGGCAAACAAACGGTGGAAATTGCGCGTGCTTTGGCGGCCAATGTCTTCACTGCTGCAGCCACGCAACTGCGCCAATTGCTGGGCCACAAAAGGCACATAAGACGGGTTATTGATCTTGCCCCTGTAGGGCACCGGTGCCAGATAAGGGCTGTCGGTTTCGATCAGAAAGCGGTCTTCGGGCACGAATTTGGCCACTTCGCGCAGCTCAGCCGCACTTTTGAAGGTCAGGATGCCGGAAAAAGAGATGTAAAAGCCCAGGTCCAGCGCCTGGCGGGCAACCGCCATGGACTCGGTGAAACAGTGAAACACCCCGCCAGCGGCCCCTGCCCCGCCCTGCTCGCCTTCTTCTTTGAGGATGGCGATGGTGTCGTCCGAGGCCGAACGCGTATGGATCACCATGGGCAATTGCACCTGGCGCGCGGCCCGAATGTGGGTGCGAAATCGTTCGCGCTGCCACGCCAGGTCGGCCACAGTGCGACCGCCCTTGCGCTCCTCCATCTGGTAGTAATCGAGCCCGGTCTCGCCAATCGCAATGACTTTGGGCAGGGCGGCCCCGTCCACCAAGTCCTGCAGGCTGGGTTCACGCACGCCTTCGTTGTCAGGGTGCACGCCTACGGTCGCCCACAGGTGCGGGTATTGGGCGGCGAGACCTTGCACGGCCGGAAATTCTTCCAGTGTGGTGCTGATCACCACCGCCTGGTGAACTTGTGCGGCCTGCATGGCGCTCAGGATCTCGGGCAACTGGGCGTGCAGCTCGGGAAAATTCAGGTGGCAATGCGAATCGATGTACATACAAAAATGGGTTTAGCCACCGCCTTCAGACCCGCGACAACAGGGCTTGCTGGGCGTCGTTGGCCAGGGCTTCGAGCATGAGCCCGGCATTGAAGGGGTGTTCGGCGGTGCGGGCCGACTGCATCAGGCGCTTGAACCAGTCGGTCAGTGTGGCAAGCGATGCGGTGGTGGTGGGCAATTGGCTGCCCATGAAAAAACGAGGCTCGGCGCCGCTGGCGCGCAGCACCAAATCGTGGCAAAGCTTTTGCAGCGCGTCGATGGCCTGCGCGGGTGACAAATCCGACAAATGCGAAGCATCGCCCTGCAGCATGGCTTTGGGCAAAGCGGCCCACCAGGCGGGCGTGAGGCCCGCGCTGTTTTGGCGCAGCACGTTTTCAGGGCGGCCACCGGCACTGCGCAGCAAGGCTTCGGCCACGGGGGCTTGCACGCCCTGCCCGGCCAGCCAGTCCATGGCCTGCGCGGCCTGGGGCCAGACCATGGTGTGCGTCTGGCAGCGGCTGCGGATGGTGGGCAGCAGCTGGTGCGACGCTTCGGTGGCCAGCACAAAACGCACATCGCCCGGCGGCTCTTCCAGTGTCTTGAGCAGGGCATTGGCGGTAACGGCGTTCATGCGCTCGGCCGGGAAGACCAGCACGGCTTTGCCGCGCCCCCGCGCGTCGGTGCGCTGGGCAAACTCGACCAGATCGCGCATGGCCTCGACCCGAATTTCCTTGCTGGGCTTGCGCTTTTTGTCGTCGATGTCGGCCTGGGCTTTTTCAGACAGGGGCCAGCCCAGTTCCAGCATCTGCGTTTCGGGCATCAACACCGCCAGGTCGGCATGGGTGCGCACCGCAATCGCATGGCAGCTGGGGCATTGCCCGCACGCACCGTGTGCGCTGGGCTGCTCGCACAGCCAGGCCGAGGCCAAAGCCAGCGCCAGTTCGTACTGGCCCAGGCCCGACGGCCCCTGCAGGAGCCAGGCGTGGCCGCGCTGGGCCAGCAGGCTTTGGGTTTGGTGGGCGATCCAGGGTGCCGTCATGCCTTGTCCAGCCAGTCGGTCATCCGGCGGGCCACGTCCAAAGCCACGGCTTCGCGCGTTTGTGCCGCGTCAATGCGGGCAAAGCGCTGTGGCATTTCAGAAGCGCGGCGGGCGTAGCCTGCACGCACAGCGGCAAAAAAGTCGGCCGATTGCGACTCGAACTTGTCGGGCACGCGGGCCGAGGCCAGGCGCTCGGCGGCAATCGCAGGGTCCAGGTCAAACCAGACGGTCAGGTCGGGTTGGCGCAAGCCGCCTTGCGGCAGGCCTTGCACCATGGCTTCCAGCCGGGCCAGCACAGCCCAGTCAAAACCGCGCCCCCCGCCCTGGTAGGCAAAAGTCGCATCGGTGAAGCGGTCACACAGCACCACATCGCCACGCGCCAGCGCAGGCTCGATGACCTGCACCAGGTGTTCTCGGCGGGCGGCAAACATCAACAGCGCCTCTGTCAGCGCGTCCATCGCTTCGTGCAGCACCAACTCACGCAGCTTTTCAGACAAAGACGTGCCGCCTGGCTCGCGGGTCAGCACCACCGACCTGCCCGCCTGGCGAAAGCGTGCCGCCACCGACTCGATGTGGGTGGACTTGCCGGCACCGTCGATGCCCTCGAAGCTGATGAAAAGACCGCGTTTCATGGGGGTTTCGATTGTCGTCGATCTGGCTCACTGCCCTCGCTGGTAGCGGTTAACCGCCCGGTTGTGCTCGTCCAGGTTGGCGCTGAACTGGCTGCTGCCGTCGCCCCGCGCCACAAAGTACAGGGCCTGGCTGCTGGCGGGTTGCACCGCCGCCATCAAGGCGGCTTTGCCGGGCATGGCGATCGGGGTGGGCGGCAGCCCGGCGCGGGTGTACGTGTTCCAGGGCGTGTCGGCACGCAGGTGGCTACGCTTGAGGTTGCCGTCAAAGGCCTCGCCCAGGCCGTAAATCACGGTCGGGTCGGTTTGCAGCAGCATGCCGATGCGCAGCCGGTTGTGGAAAACGCTGGCGATCATGGCCCGATCCGCGTCTTTGCCGGTTTCCTTTTCAACGATGCTGGCCAGCGTCAGCGCGTCTTCAGGGGACTTGAGTGCCACGCCAGGCGCGCGCGCTGCCCAGGCCTTGGCCAGTTGCTTGTCCATGGCTTTGAGCGCCCGGGCCAGCACCTTCAGGTCGCTGCTGTTCTTGGCGTAGCTGTAAGTGTCGGGGTAGAAGCGGCCCTCCGGCGCCACGCCAGGGCGACCCAGACGGGCCATCAGGGCCTCGTCGCTCAGCCCCAGGCTGTCGGGCTTCAGCAGCTCGGCCTTGGCCAGCGCCTGACGCACCTGGCGCCAGTTCCAGCCTTCGACCAGGGTCACGGTGCGCAGGCTTTCTTCGCCTCGCACCAGCATGGCCAACAGGCGGCGCGGGCTGGTGCCTGGGGCTATTTCGAAGCTGCCCGCCCGCATCTGTCGGCTTTGGCCGGACAGGCGAAACCAGGCGTACAGGGCCGTGGCCGAGGTCTGCGCCCCCGCATCCACCACCGCTTGCGCGACCGCCTTGGGCGAGGTGCCGGGCTCAATCGACAGGTCCAGCGTGGGCTGGCCAGCGCCGGTGTCCATCGGCTGGTGCACCCACCACAGCGCCCCCAGACTGCACAGCAGGGCCAGGGCCAATACAGCGGTCAGTGTTTTCATGAGGCCTTTGAGCACGGCCAAACCCTTAAAAATGTCATGTTCACAGAGCGGGGATGATAATTCAGCCCTTGTTTTGCCCCTGCCGATCGCCATGTCTTTGCCCAGCCACGCCCTCCCCGCCGAACGCCTGCAGTCACTCCAGGGCGTCTGCGCCCTGCCCTTTCTGGGCGTCATCCAGGCGCAGGGCGAAGAAGCCGCCAACTTTTTGCACAACCAGCTGACCAACGATGTGCTGCTCTTGCCCCAGGGGCAAGCCCGGTTGGCGGCGTTTTGCAATGCCAAAGGGCGCATGCAAGCGAGCATGCTGGTTCTCAAAACCGCGCCTGACACGGTGCTGCTGGTCATGCCACTGGACCTGCTGGCCCAAACGCTCAAGCGCCTGACGATGTTTGTGCTGCGCGCCAAAGTCAAACTGAGCGACGCCACGGCGCAGTGGCAATTGCGCGGCCTGCTGGGCGACAGTGCCCGTAGCGCCGTGGGCGATGCCGCCCCCTGGCAGACCACGGCCATGGGCGGTGGCCATGCCGTGGCCCTGTACCCCGCTGTGGCAGGCGATGCAGTTCTTGACCGCGCCTGCTGGATCGCCCCAGTGGGCGAAGCCGCACCCGAAGGCCCGGCCTTGGTGCCCGAAGTCTGGTCATGGGCCAGCGTGCTCAGCGGCGTGCCTTTTGTCACGCAGCCGGTGTTCGAGGCCTTTGTGCCGCAAATGCTCAATTACGAATCGGTGGGTGGTGTGAACTTCAAGAAAGGCTGCTACCCCGGCCAGGAAGTGGTGGCCCGCAGCCAGTTCAGGGGCACCCTCAAGCGCCGCATGGCCCGCGTGTTCAGCCCGGTGGCTTTGGCCGCCGGGCAAGACGTGTTCACACAGGCAGACCCGGAGCAGCCTTGCGCCACCGTGGTGCAATGCGCCGCACGGCCAGGTGGCACAGGTTTTGACGCCCTGGTCAGCGGCACGCTGGAGAGCATGTCCAGCGGCTGGCATGCCGGCAGCGCGCAAGGTGAAAAGCTTGAACTGCTGCCCCTGCCCTACGCCCTGCTCGAAGACATTTGAAGTTCAGAGCGAGCGCACCATCTCGATGTGCGCAATGCCTGCTTCCTCGAATATGGCGCCGTGCGGTGCAAAGCCCGAGCGTTTGTAAAAACCCTCGGCACTGCATTGGGCGTGCAGCAGCACCTGCGCATCGCCCCTGTCTTTGGCGGCATCCATCAAAGCGTGCAGCACGCGGCGGCCCAGGTCGCTGCCGCGCATCTGTTTTTTGACGGCCATGCGGCCAATCCGGGCGATGCCGGGCGCGTGCTGCAGCAGACGCCCGGTGGCCAGCGCCATGCCCATGCGGTTGACGGCCACGCAGTGCAACGCGGTGTGGTCGTCCTCGTCCCACTCCATCTCGGCAGGCACTTTTTGTTCATGAACAAACACCTCGGTGCGCAGCGGGCTGGCCAGTTTTTGCAGGTCTTTCCAGCTGCCCAGGTGCAGCTGGACCATGTCTTCGCCCCGCTCGAAGGCTTCGAGCATGTCGCGCAGCGCCTGTGGCACAGCTTGTGACTTTTTGGCCACCGGGTCGGCGTACACGTAAACCAGTTCGCTGGTGATCAGCAGCTCTTCACCCCGAAAGATCGCGCCCACAAAGGTCATAGACGAGTTGCCCACACGCTCGCAGCGCATGCACACCTCCAGAAAATCGTCCATCTCGGCGCTGGCGTGGTATTCGACGCTGGCCTTTTTGACATAGAGGTCGCCCCCCAGCTGGTGCATGGTGGCGGCATAAGGCATGGCCAGGCTGCGCCAGTAATCGGTCACGGCGGTGTCAAAGTACATGAGGTAATGGCCATTGAAGACAATTTGCTGCATGTCCACCTCAACCCAGCGCACACGCAGTCGGTGAGAAAAACGGAAGTCCTGGCGTTTCATGGGTTCAACTTTCAAAAGCGTGTTTCAGAGCCCTACCGGCATCGGCGTGCAGGGTCAGGGCGTCAGGCAAGGCGCGGGCCATGGTGGCAAAGCCGTGCACCATGCCGCGGTAAATCTCCAGATCGACCGGCACACCGGCCATGCGCAGCGCATCCGCGTAGCGCATGCCGCCGTCCACCAGCGGGTCGCATTCGGCCAGGCCGATCCAGGCCGGGGCCACACCGCTGTGGTCATCCGCGTTGAGCGGCGCAAACCGCCAGTCGTCGCGGTCCGCCTCGTCGATGTAGTGGTTGAAGAACCATTCGATGGTGGGCACGTCCAGCAAAAAGCCCTGGCCGTAGGCCTGGTGCGAGGGCAGATCGCAACGGCCGCTGCAGCCGGGGTAAAGCAAGAGCTGCAAGGCCAGCGGCAGGCCAGCGTCGCGGGCCATCAGGGCGCAGACGGCCGACAAAGTGCCTCCAGCGCTGTCACCGCCAACGGCCAAGCGCGAGGTGTCCAGTCCCAGCGAACTGCCCTGCCCGGCCAGCCAGTTCAGCGCATCCCAGGCATCGTGCAGTGCGGTCGGAAAGCGGTGTTCGGGCGCCAGCCGGTAGTCCAGCGAGACCACGGCGCAATGGCCCTGGCGGCTGAGCTGGCGGCAAAGCACATCGTGCGTGCCCAGGCTGCCCACGGTGAAGCCGCCACCGTGCAGGTACAGCAGCACCGGCAAGGGGCTGTCGCTGTGTGGGGCGTACAGGCGCGCGGCGCAGCGGTGGCCGTCCCGCACAGGGATGTCGATGTCTTGCACCCGGTCCACCTTGGGCGCAGGTTGCAAGTCCAGGATGGGGCCGCCAATGTTGTAGAACTCGCGGGCCTGTGCGGGCGTCAGGGCCTCCATGGGCGGGCGGCCGGCGCGCTGGATGCGCTCGATCAGCAGCCGTGCCGCCGGGGCCAGGCGCGAATGCGGGTTGATGTGGTGGGAACTCATGGGTTTATCGCCAAGGTGACCTGCCTGCCCCACGGTGTGCCGGGCGAGCGTTCACAATGGCTGGCATCGTACAACGCGCAGGCCCTGCATCCCGTCCCGCCTGTCACCCATCGGAGACCCGTCCCATGTCTGTCATCAACTACATCACCCAGATCCAGATCGACTTTGGCGCCCTGCAACTGCTCAAGGCCGAATGCGAGCGCGTGGGCATCCGCCACCCGCTGATCGTGACCGATGCGGGCGTGAAAGCCGTGGGCATTCTGGACAAGGCGCTGGCCGCCTTGCCAGGTGTCCAGGTCAGCGTCTTCGACCAGACCCCCTCCAACCCGACCGAAGCCGCCGTGCGCGCTGCCAGCGCCGTTTACAAGCAAAACGGCTGCGACGGCCTGATCGCGCTGGGGGGTGGCAGCAGCATCGACTGCGCCAAGGGCGTGGCCATTGCCGCCACGCACGAGGGGCCTTTGAAGACCTACGCCACCATAGAAGGCGGTTCGCTCAAGATCACCGACCGCGTGGCGCCCTTGATCGCCGTGCCGACCACCGCCGGCACCGGCAGCGAAGTCGCACGCGGCGCCATCCTCATCGTGGACGATGGCCGCAAGCTGGGCTTTCACAGCTGGTTCATCGTGCCCAAAACCGCCATCTGCGACCCCGAACTCACGCTGGGCCTGCCGCCTGTGCTCACAGCCGCCACCGGCATGGACGCCATTGCGCACTGCATGGAAACCTTCATGGCCGCACCGTTTAACCCGCCCGCCGACGGCATTGCCCTGGACGGCCTGGCACGGGGATGGGCGCACATCGAGCGCGCCACGACAAATGGCCAGGACCGTGACGCCCGCCTGAACATGATGAGCGCCAGCATGCAAGGCGCCATGGCCTTTCAGAAAGGCCTGGGCTGTGTGCACAGCCTGAGCCACAGCCTGGGTGGCGTGAACCCGCGCCTGCACCACGGCACCCTGAACGCCATGTTCCTGCCCGCCGTGGTCAACTTCAACGCCGCAGCCGAATCGGTGCAAAAAGAAAACCGCCTCCACCGCATGGCCCAGGCCATGGGCCTGAAAAGCGGCAGCGACATCCCCGAAGCCATCCACGACATGAACGCCCGCCTGGGCCTGCCCACCGGCCTGGCCGCCATGGGCGTGACCGAGGGTCTGTTTGACCAGGTGATCACCGGGGCGCTGGCCGACCATTGCCACAAGACCAACCCGCGCTTGGCCAGTGCCGAGGAATACCGGCAGATGCTGACCGTGAGCCTCTGAAGCGTTTGATATTGACGAATTTGAAGGGCCTTTGTAAACTGGTCATCTAACTAGTCATTTGGAGGCTGCCATGCACACTTGGCCCGTTCAAGACGCCAAAGCGCGGTTCAGCGAATTTCTGGATGCTTGCCTCACCGAGGGGGCGCAAATGGTCACGCGTCGGGGCACCGAAACAGCCGTTTTGGTGCCCGTGCAAGAGTGGCGGCGCCTGCAATCGCAGGCCCGCCCCTCCCTCAAGCAATTGCTGCTGTCAGATGAAGCACGCACCGAGCTTGAATTGCCACCACGCGGCCAGGCACGTCGCCGCCCTGCCCGACCGCTGGCATGAAAGCGGCTTACCTGTTGGACACCAACGTCGTGTCCGAGCTGCGCAAACCCAAACCGCACGGCGCAGTGATTGCCTGGCTGCAATCTCTGGATGACAGCCAGCTGTTTGTGTCGGCCGTGACGGTGGGCGAAATTCAGGCCGGCATTGAAATGACCCGAGATCAAGACCCGGCCAAAGCCAGCGAGATCGAAACCTGGCTCAACCAGCTTGCGGCCAGCTACAACATCCTGCCCATGAATGCAGAGGTGTTCAGGGCCTGGGCCAGGCTCATGCACCGCAAATCAGACACCCTGTGCGAAGACGCCATGATCGCCGCCACCGCCTTGAGCCACGGGCTGACAGTGGCCACCCGCAACGTGGCCGATTTTCAGGCGCTGGGGATGGCGGTGCACAACCCCTTTGAAGCCACACGCGTCTGAAAACCACCCAGGCCTGGCGTTAGGCTTTGCGAGACCGGGCCGCAGGCCGCGTGCGGACGATTTTGGGCAAAACCTCTTCCTTGGCTTTTTTGAGCAAGTGCGCCCGTAAAGCCGCCTGCCAGCCCCGCTCGGCCCACTCGCAGGCCAGCTCCGGCTCGTCGAGCATGGCGTCCGGCGCCCGGTGATACGACAGCGACACCCGCCGCCCCTTGGCCTCGTACACAAAGGGCGACAGCCCGGCAGCCTCGAACATGCCCCGGCTCTCGTCATCGACCTTGAGGTACAACTGCCCGTCCGCGATCAGCGCGAACATCACCCCCGCGTGGTAAACGCCATGGCCACCGAACATGCGACGGGCTGTAACGGGACGCCAGGGGCGCAGGGTGTCGAGGATGAAGTCGGCGAATTGGGGCATTGGTGGGTTGGTGGTTATCAGATTGAATAACGTTCAAGGTCAGGGACCTGACGCAGCTTTATGCGCCATTCCCCTGCACCGCAGGATTAGGTGGCATTTGCAACTTGGCGAACAATTTCGCCTCCGGCCGTGAGAGCGGTTTCAAGCAGATCTTCAACTTCGCTGGGAGCAACCCAAAGGTCATCGCCGACGGCAAGATTGTCACCCGTTGCATCGAGATACGCTTGGTCAACAACTCCCCGTTTGTGCACGATGAGATTGCGCTTGTGGTTCAGGCTCCACAGCCGTCGATCACCAAGCAACTTCCTCATCTCTTCGGCCTCAGGAAAGAGCGCGCCGTACGCGCCGCGAATTGCGAGAACACTCTTTAGGTCGGCCTTGGTGATGAGGTAACTACCTAGGCTGGACGACAGATTGAAGTCGTATTCGGCAAGGGTTTGCCACTCGATTCGCTCCGCTGAAAAGCGCTTTCGGTTTGCTGCGTCGGAGAGTAGCAGGCCCGCGTAGGTCGGCTTTGTATCGAGAAGGTAGACGAACGCATCTCGGGCCAATACCTCAATAGCTGACCACGTAAGCACGATACCTTGACGAGTGAGTTCTCGTGCTGCGGCCAAAGACTCGCGGTCATTCTTGAGGCAAAGTAGGCGATCAAGCACATCGTCAGCAAGTGTGTCGCGACCTTCTCCACGTAGGTACAAGTCGAACTTCTCTTTGGTACTTGCAAGAGCGGCTGGTTCTCGCTCATCTTCGTTGGCGATGGATCGAGCCCGGATGCGCTCGGCCATGTGGAAACGCTGCCAGTGAAGGCCATGGACCTGCGAATAGGTGTAGCTAAACGGGATGCTCAGAGTTCGGATGACTCCGTGGAGACCCTCAACAAAGGAACTTGATATGGTGCGAAGGCCATCAGGCAAGGTGGCCGCCAGACTATTTAAAGGTGCCGCGGAGGCAGCAAAGTCATGCGGCACCAGAAAGACGGTGCGAACAGTGTCCGCAATATTGGGGGCTGCGTCATCCATGCCGGCTAACGTTTGAGCTCAGCCGCGGCCGTAGGCCATCGGCTGTAGCGAAGGGTTAGGCCCCGGCGATGCCGAAGTAGGCAGCAATTGCCTTTGCAACGCCCGCTGCTGCTACTTCAATGCCGACGCCGGCTGCACCGCTTGCCGCCTTGCCGGCGAGGCGGCCGATCCAAGTGCTCGCTATCTTCGTCTTATCCTCAGGGATTCCTGTGGCAACTGCGCGCTCAAGATCGGGCTTGAGGCCCTCGATGTCTCCGGGCGAGAACCCAAGCGCCAGAAGGTGGGATTGCAGCGTCTGCCAGTTGCCTTGCTCAACGGTTGTGGTCGACTGGCTAAACCCAGAACTGGCGTTCGCGATGTTGCCTACGTTGCCCGTGATATTTGTGTTGAAGATCTGTGTCATTTTTTCGCGGCTAAGTGGTGGTTGACTTCCAATTGGCAACTCGCCGGCGTCCGGTGCTGCACGTTCGAGATCGATTGCAAAGCCGAGGACGCGAGTTTTCACCGAATCCATTAGGCGCACGACCGCGCCGATCGGGATCTCCTTCCACGCAGAGACGCACTGCATGTCAGGAGTCAGCTTTGAGGCGTTGTGTACAGCGAGTGCGACTGGCCAAGGCTCCTGAACGCTGCCCGGCTTGTCACCCGACAGGAGTGCCGTGTAGGCGCTGATGCTGCTGCCCATATAAGCGTTTCGGAACTGCTCTTGAAGTTCTTTCGGCAGAACGGACACCGGAATCTGCAACTTGTCGGCACGCGCGAAAGTTCCTATGAAAGAACCATAGGAATCCACTCGAACCACGCGATAGTCAGGCAAGCCCTTGACACTTGGGTAGCCGTTCAGTTCGCGATCCACCCAGTCTGCGAATTCTTGGTGCGAGATTCGGGCCGCGAGAAGCTTGCACATCCGCAGCAACGTCGGAATGTCAGAGTCCTTCGCGATTGCGGCGGCTTGTATGTCGTGGATGAGTGACACCTGGGGCCTAACGTTCAAATTGAGGGGCCGCGCTTTAGCGCGGTCCCGCTCGAATGCCGGGTTAGGCTTACTTTGAGCATGACCCAGTAAGACCATCGGTTCGTTTGGAAACGAGAGAAACCCTTGGGGAGTTTGATGCACGGCACCTGAACTCTTTATGACATTCAGGGCAATAGTATTCTTCAGACTCTTCATGCCCTTTTTGCCCCGGAACTTCAACCCGAAAAACTGCACCGCAACAGTCGCAGGTTTGTTGGAAATCATCTTTCTGATAACCGACAGCGGCTTCTACCCAACTTGACATGTGATTCTCCCTTGTTGATGAAATGGCTGCAAGCAGCTTGCAGTCTGGCTGATAGCCCTGTGCGCTGCGATTTCATACAGGTATAAATTTGCCATGAAACCCGGTGCCCCTTCCTTGCAGTCCACGCGCTTAGTCGATCAAGTGGGCGAGTGGATTCGATGCACGCACTATAGCCTCAAAAACGATAAATATTACCGCTATTGAATTCAATTTTAGAGCGCTTTTCGGACCGTGATGGCTGCGTCACGTACCACCCCAAGACCAATCAAAGCGGCAAAACGCCCTCTGCCCCACCCCGCTCCACCCACGCCCCAAATTCATCGGCCAGCTGCTGCGCCGCGCTGGCGGCGGCGTTCCAGACCTTCACCCGTGCTGCGAGGTCTTGCCCGTAGGCCATGAAATCCTTGCGGTCGGGCAGTTTGCCGTTGGGCAGGGTCTTGACCCATTCGGGGTTGGGCGCCAGCACCACGGTGTGGTCCAGAAAACGCGTGGGGCCGTGCCGCCACTTGAATGCCTTGTCCAGCCAGCCGGGCACCACCTGTCGCTGGAAATGCGGGTACAGCACGATGCGCCCTTCGGGGCGGTCGGCGGGGGTTTGCCAGTCCAGGTGCAGGTGGTAGTCGGTGATGCCGCCGTCCCAATACGCCCCGGGCGCGGCGCCAGCAATGTCGTGCACGGCCTGCAGTGCAAACGGGATCGAGCAGCTGGCCTGCACCGCCGGCATGAAGTTGCTTTCGTTCAAAGGGTGCTGGCGGGTGCGGAAGTCCTGCGTGCCAAAGGGCAGCGGGCCCTGGGTGGAAAACACCACCCTCTCCAGCCAGGCACCCAGCGCCGGTCGGGCCACGGCGTTGCTCAGATAAGCCCCCGCATAAGCAAGCGGCGTGAGCAGCGGGTGTTCGCGCCCCAGCACATGCCGCCCGTGCGAGGTCAGCACATGCAAGCGGTAGCGCGGGTGCTTCAGCACCTCGGCAATGCGCCCCCCGTAAAACGATTGCAGGCTGTTGCCAAACGCACGGCTGACCTGCTGCGCCGTCACGCGCTTGTGGCCGGGCAGCAGTTCGTAGTGCTGGTGGATGTAGTCGTGCTCCAGCCGCTCGAACGCGGCCACAGGATCGTTGAGGCAGGCCGTGGCCATGCGCCAGGCGCCAATGGACGCCCCCACCAGGTGCACCGGCTGGCTGGACTGTGGCAGCCAGTGGCCAAAAATGAAGCGGTCCAGCGGCCCCAGGATCAAGCCTTTGGGCCCGCCGGCCGCACCGGGAATGACCCCCACATGGTCGGGCCGCAGGCCATGCTCGCGGATGTGGGCCAGGGCCTTGGGGCCGGCGTGGATGTGCAGGGCCTTCATGGTTTGTTGGGGCGAGGTCTCAGTCTGTGCCCAATTCCGAGAGCATTGACTGCGTGGTGTTCAGCAGTGAAGGCAAGGAGAACTGGATGACCGACCAAACAGTTTCCGCATTGACCTTGGCGCAGCCATGGATCAATTGATTTCGGAAAGCCACCACCTGGGCCAGGTGGGGAATTTTTGAAGACAGTGTGGGATCGAATCTGGAGAGCTGGTTGAGGGCTTCACCAATGATTTCAAACTTGCGCTCGACCGCAGCCTGGACCAGAGCGTTTTGCAGGTAGCTCAGTGCCTCCATGCCCTGGGTAAAGCTCTGGATGGACTGCGCCGCGTCCACCACATCCCAGAGGTATGCCCTGGGATCACGCTGCATACACGGTCTCTTTGTGCGCGTTGATGGAGGCCAGGACAAACGGGTTTTTGATCGACCCCGTCTCCACCAAATCCACCCCTCGTCCCAATTGCGCTTCCAGGGCTTGTTTGGCAGCAAAAAAATCGTTCAAGCCAGGCTGCGCATCGGGGGCAAACTCGATCAGAAAATCTGCATCGCTGCGCTCCGGATTGAAGTCACTCGCCCGCGCGGCCGAGCCAAATACTTCCAGGCGCTTGATGTGAAAGCGCTGACAAATGCTGGAAATAGCCGGCAGGTGTTGGGCAATGGCGGAGTGCATGGGCAAATTCTAGAAGATTAGTCCGCAGCGCCGAGCTTCAGCGCTTGATGCCCTGCAGCCTGGCAAACGCCGAGGCCATGGCGCCTTGCGGGGCCGGGTCGTGGTGGCGCTGGGGCGCACGTTGTCCGCGCCCTGCCCCTTCAAACCGGTTGTCGCGCGGGCCGTCCCGGCGCGCAGGTGCGGCGTCCATCTTCATGCTCAGGCTGATGCGTTTGCGGGGGATATCGACTTCGAGCACCTTGACCTTGACGATGTCGCCGGTCTTGACCACCTCGCGGGCGTCGTTCACAAACTTGTTGGCCAGCTGGCTCACATGCACCAGCCCGTCCTGGTGGACGCCCAGGTCCACAAAGGCGCCGAACTGGGCCACGTTGGACACCGTGCCCTCCAGCACCATGCCCTCTTTCAGGTCCTTGATGTCTTCCACGCCCTCGTTGAAGCGCGCCACCTGGAAGTCGGGGCGCGGGTCACGGCCGGGCTTTTCGAGCTCGCCCAGGATGTCCTTGATCGTGATCGCGCCGAACTTGTCGTTGGCAAACTGCTCGGCTTGGAGGGCCTTGAGCACGTCGCCGCGGCCCATCACCTCCTGAATCGGCTTGGCCGTCTTGAGCAGGATCTGCTCCACCACCGGGTAGGTTTCGGGGTGCACGCCGGTCATGTCCAGCGGGTTGTCGCCGCCGCGGATGCGCAAAAAGCCCGCGCTCTGCTCGAAAGTCTTGGCGCCCAGGCCGGTCACCTTGAGCAGGTCCTGGCGGCTCCTGAAAGCACCGTTGCCCTCGCGCCAGCGCACCACGGCCTTGGCCACCGAGCCCGACAGGCCCGACACGCGGCTGAGCAAAGGCACGCTGGCGGTGTTGAGGTCCACGCCCACCGAGTTCACACAGTCTTCCACCACGGCGTCGAGCTGGCGGGCCAGTTCGCTTTGGTTGACGTCGTGCTGGTACTGGCCCACGCCGATGCTCTTGGGGTCGATCTTGACCAGCTCGGCCAGCGGGTCCTGCAGGCGCCGGGCAATCGATGCGGCGCCGCGCAGGCTCACGTCCACATCGGGCATTTCCTGGCTGGCGTATTCGCTGGCGGAGTACACCGAAGCGCCCGCCTCGCTCACCACCACCTTGGTGATGGCGTGCTCGGGGTGCAGCTTGGCCAACTGCTTGATCAGGTCAGCGGCCAGCTTGTCGGTTTCCCGGCTGGCGGTGCCGTTGCCTATGGCGATCAGGTCAACGCTGTGCTTTTCGCAGAGCTTGGCCAGGGTGAAGAGTGCGCCGTCCCAGTCGCGGCGCGGTTCGTGCGGGAACACGGTGGCCGTGTCGACCAGTTTGCCGGTGTGGTCCACCACGGCCACCTTCACGCCGGTGCGGATGCCCGGGTCCAGGCCCATGACCGCCTTGGGGCCGGCGGGCGCGGCCAGCAGCAGGTCGCGCAGGTTGTCGCCAAACACCTTGATGGCCACTTTTTCGGCCTCTTCGCGCAGGCGGGCAAACAGGTCACGCTCGGTGGACAAAGACAGCTTGACGCGCCAGGTCCAGGCCACACACTTGCGGATCAGGTCGTCGCCCGGGCGGGCGCTGTGGCTCCAGCCCAGGTGCAAGGCAATGCGGCCTTCGGCCACACTGGGTTTGCCCGGCTCGGGCTCCACTGGCAACACCAGCTTGGCGTCCAGAATCTCCAGCGCCCGGCCCCGGAACACGGCCAGCGCACGGTGGCTGGGCACGCGGCCAATCGGTTCGTCGTAGTCAAAGTAGTCGCGGAACTTGGCCACGTCGGGGTTGTTCTCGTCCTTGCCGTCGGCTATTTTTGACCGCAAAAGCCCCTCGCTCCACAGCCATTCGCGCAGCGCTTGCACCAGCGCGGCGTCTTCAGCCCAGCGCTCGCTCAGCAGGTCGCGTACGCCGTCCAGCACGGCGGGCACCGTCGAAAAGTCCGCCCCCTCGATCTTGCCAGCGGGCACCAGAAAAGCTTCGGCCTCCAAGGCGGGGGTCAGGGTCGGGTCGGCAAAGAGTTTGTCGGCCAGTGGCTCCAGCCCGGCTTCGCGGGCGATCATGCCCTTGGTGCGGCGCTTGGGCTTGTAGGGCAGGTACAGGTCTTCGAGTTCCTGCTTGGTGGGCGCGGCTTGCAGCGCGGCCAGCAGCTCGGGCGTCATCTTGCCCTGCTCGGTGATGCTTTTGACAACGGCCTCGCGGCGCTCTTCGAGCTCGCGCAGGTAGCCCAGGCGGTACTCCAGCTCGCGCAGCTGCACATCGTCCAGCCCGCCGGTCACCTCCTTGCGGTAGCGGGCGATGAAGGGCACGGTGGCTCCGCCATCGAGCAGTTCAACGGCGGATTTGACCTGGTCGGGACGGATCTGGATTTCGACAGCCAGTTGCGCAAGGATGGGAGCCTGGTTCAGGTTCATTTCAGAGGGAAAAGACAGCAAAGCGGGCGAGTTTGCCACAAGAAAAAACGGGGGCCGAAGCCCCCGTGGTCACCTTCACAGCGCGCAGGCTCACCCGCGCAGTGCCTGGCGCAGCTGCTCCCCCACTTCGGGGCGTGCCGCAAAGGGGTTGGGCGGGTTCTGGCCCATCACGATGGCTTCCATGCGTTGTTGCACATTGCCCAGCGCGTGCGGGTGGCTGTAGATGTAGAACTGACCCGCCTGTACCGCGTCAAACACCTTTTGCGCCACATCGGCCGCCGACACCTTGCCACTGCCCACGGCCTTGTCGGTCATGGCCTGACCGATCAGCTGGCTCTTGGTGGGCTTTTCATCGGCCATGGCGGCCGGGCGGTTGCGCTCGCTGCTGTTGATGCCGGTGGGGACGAAATACGGGCACAGCACGCTGGCGCTGATCTGATCGCTCACGAGAGCCAGGTCCTGGTAGAGCGTCTCGGTGAGCGACACCACCGCATGCTTGGTGACGTTGTACACGCCCATATTGGGCGGCGTCAGCAGTCCGGCCATGCTGGCGGTGTTGACGATGTGCCCCTGGAAGGCCGGATCGGCCTTGGCCGCATCGAGCATCATGGGCGTAAACAGGCGCACGCCATGCACCACGCCCCACAAATTCACACCCAGCACCCATTGCCAGTCGGCCACGGTGTTTTCCCAGACCAGGCCACCCGAGCCCACGCCCGCGTTGTTGAAGACGAAATGGGGGGCGCCGAAGCGCGCTTTCACGGCGTCGGCCAGGGCCTGCATCTGTTCGGCATTGGACACATCCACCTTGCGCGCCAGAACCTGCACACCCAGTGCCTTCATTTCGGATTCCGCTTTGTCCAGCGCATCCTGCTGCACATCCACCAGCACCAGGTTCATGCCCAGCTTGGCGCCGATGCGGGCGCATTCGAGACCGAAGCCCGAGCCGGCGCCGGTGAGCACGGCGGTTTTGCCTTTGAAATCGGAAATCATGAGGAAACCTTTTTGAGTGTGAACCCGACGCGCGGGAAATGGACGTGCACCGTGCCTGCACGCGGATCGGTGCGGCGCAGGCTGTAGCGGGTGCGGGTGGCGGCGATCAGCTCGCCCTCGGTCGGTTCCTGCCCAAAGGTGTCGGCCGCCACCACGACCTGGCGACCCAAGGAGATGCCGTGCTCGTCCTGAAAAGCTTCTTCTTGCAGCGCTGCCGGTGTGGCAGCTTGCGCCACCTCCACCGCTTCTTGCGAGCTGCATTTGCTGGCGGTTCCATGGCCGATGCTCTGCATGCGCGCCATCCAGGCTTTGACTTCGGGGGTGGCGTCAAAAATGACCGCCAACGCAGGTGTCAGCGTCTGCGTGAACCACAGCGGCGGGTAAGCCGCGAAGTCGGCCACACAGGGCTTGTCGCCAAACAAAAAGTCCTGCCCGTGGAGCATATTGGCCAGGCGGCGCAGGTAGCTTTTGTAAGTGGCCGCAGCATCCGCGCTCGGCATGCGAGGCGCACCACCGCGCATGGCGGCACGGTCGGCCACAAAGGCTTGCACGCCTTCGGCCGGGGCACCCGCAAAGACCTGCGCCACACCGGCGGGCTGAAAGTTGTAAGCCATGGCGGCGTTGAACAAGGCCCCGTCGGCCCATTGCGCCACGATGCGCGCCGCGCCTTTGACGGCTTGCGGGTAGAGCGTGGGTGCGGGGGCCAGGTGCTCCAGCACATCGCAGATCAGCGCGGTGTCGCAATAGATGTCAGCCCCCATCTGCAGCACCGGTGTCTTGCGGTAGCCGCCCGTCAGTGCCGTCAGGTCCGGCTTGGGCATGATCATCGGGATGAACACACTCTTCCAGGGCAACTGCTTGTAGCCCAGAACCAGGCGGATCTTTTCGGCGAACGGCGAGTTCGGGTAATGGTGAAGGAGGATGTCGGTCATGGCGCTGTTCAGACCAGTTTCACCAGTTGTTTGCCGAAGTTCTTGCCCTTGAGCAAGCCCAAAAATGCCTCGGGCGCGGCGGCCAGACCCTGGGCCACGCTCTCGCGCGGGCGCAGCTTGCCGGTGCCCACCAAAGTGCCCAGTTCTTGCAGGGCTTCGGGCCAGACTTCCATGTGTTCACTGACGATGAAGCCTTCGATCTTCATGCGGTTGACCAGGATCAGTGCCGGGTTGGCCATGGGCAGTGGCGCGCCATCGTAGCCGGCGATCATGCCGCACACCGCAATGCGGGCAAAGGCGTTGGTGCGCAGCATCACAGCGTCGAGCACCATGCCACCCACATTTTCAAAGTGGCCGTCAATGCCGTTCGGGCAGGCTTCGCGCAGGGCCTTGGACAGGCTCAGGTAGTCCTTGTGCTGTTTGTAGTCAATGCAGGCATCAAAGCCGAGCTCGTTGACCACGTAGTCGCATTTGTCTTTGCCACCCGCAATGCCGACCACACGGCAACCGCGCGCCTTGGCGAGCGCCCCGTAAGCGCTGCCCACCGCACCGCTGGCGGCGCTCACCGTCACGGTTTCACCGGCCTTGGGCGCAATGATCTTGACCAGACCGTACCACGCAGTGACGCCAGGCATGCCCACGGCACCCAGGTAGTGGCTGAGCGGCACATGGGTGGTGTCCACCTTGCGCAAGGCGCCGACCACATTGGCATCGACCACGCTGTATTCCTGCCAGCCGCCCATGCCGACCACCTTGTCGCCGACCTTGAATTTGGGGTGCAGGCTCTCGGTCACCTCGCCCACGGTGCCGCCGATCATCACTTCGCCCAGGGGCTGCGGTTGCGCGTAACTCTTGCTCTCGTTCATGCGGCCACGCATGTAGGGGTCCAGGCTCAGGTAGTGGTGGCGCACCAGCACCTGGCCGTCTTGCAGGGCGGGCGTGGGGGTTTCAACGAGTTTGAAGTTGCCGACCACGGCCTCGCCTTGCGGGCGGTTGTCGAGCAGGATCTGGTGGTTTTGGGGCATGGTGATTTCCTGTTGTGGGTGTTGCGGTGGGAGCGGCGACATGGCCGCGAAAAACTCAGTCGGTGGAAGGGCCGGTGTGGGCCTGGCGCTTCACATATTTGAAAGTGCCGGTGGCACTGGCGCACAGCTGGCCATCGGCGTCGTAGATGCGGCCTTCGGTGAAGGCCATCGAACGCGTGCGGTGCAGCAAATGGCCCTGGCCGACCAAGCTGGCGCCTGCAGGCACCTTGGCGGGGCGCATGAAGCTGGTCTTCATTTCTATCGTCACCACGCCCAGTTCAGGCGCCACGCTGCGCGCGGCGGTGGCCATGATCACGTCCAGAAAGGTCATCACCGCGCCGCCGTGCGTCACGTCAAACGAGTTGAGGTGTTCTGGGCGGGGGGCGAAATACAGCTCGGAATCACCCCCCTCGAACTTTTCAAGGGTGAAGCCCAGGTGGTCAACAAAGGGAATGCGAGCGCCAAATGGAATGCTCATGTCCAGGCTCTCTGAACTCAGCCGCCAATGATGGCGCTCACGCCGCCGTCCACAGCCATCCATTGACCGGTGATGTGCTTGCCAGCGTCGGAGGCGTACAGCACCACCAGGCCCTTGAGGTCCTCGTCGTCGCCCAGGCGGCGCAGCGGCGCACCCTGGGCCATCTTGTCGGCCCCCAGCTGGGCCAGCAGCCCGTGTGTCATCTTGCTGGGGAAAAAGCCCGGACAAATGGCGTTGACGGTGATGCCATGTTCGCCCCACTCGCCGGCCAGCGCACGGGTGAAGTTGATGACCGCCCCCTTGGAGGTGTTGTAGGCGATGGTCTTCATCTCGGAAGGATTGCCTGCCAGACCGGCAATGGAAGCCACATTCAGAATGCGGCCCTTGCCGCGTGGGATGAAACTGCGCTTGGCCACCTCCTGCGACAAGATGAAATAGCCGCGAACGTTCAGGTTCATCACCTTGTCCCAGGCTTCGACCGGGTGGTCTTCGGCAGGGGCGCCCCAGGTGGCGCCCGCGTTGTTGACCAGGATGTCGATGGGGCCCATGCGCTCGATCGTCTCGGCGGCCAGACGGCGGATGTCTTCTTCCTTGCCGCAGTCGGCGGCAATCCAGCGGGCATCAATGCCTGCGGCCTGCAGTTCGGCGGCGGCTTCTTCCAGGTCGGCGGCCTTGCGCGAGCTGAGCATGATCTTGGCGCCTGCTTCGCCCAGGGCATGGGCCATCTGCAGGCCCAGACCGCGCGAGCCGCCGGTCACCAGGGCCACCTGGCCGGTGAGGTCAAACAGTTGTTGAACAGTGCGTGTCATGGCAATTCCTTCAATGGGGTTCAGAAAGCATCTTCGGGCACCTCGGCGCAAGTCGGGTCGCGGCGCGACACCACCTGCAGCCAGGCGCTGATTTTGGGCAGTTCGTAGCGGAAAAAATACCGGGCAGCAGCGCGACGACCCACCTGGGCGGGCGCATCGCCCTGCGCACTTTGCGCCACATCGAGCCAGATCCAGGCGATCACGGTGTGCCCAAAGGCCTGCAAATAAGGCACGGCATTGGCCAGGGCCTGGGCGGGTTCGGCGTCTTTCCAGGCGGCCTGGGTGGCGGCGCCCACCTGCTGCAGGGCGTCCAGCAACTGGCGGGCTTCGTCAGCCCATTCAGGTGACACGCGGCTTGCCGTGGCCTGCATGCGCGCAGCCAGCAACTTCAGGCCTTGGCCGCCTTCCATCAGCACCTTGCGGCCCAGCAGGTCCATGGCCTGGATGCCGTGGGTGCCCTCATGGATCATGTTCAGGCGGTTGTCGCGCCAGTACTGCTCCACCGGAAAGTCGCGCGTGTAACCATAGCCGCCGTGGATCTGGATGGCCAGGCTGTTGGCCTCCAGGCACCATTCGCTGGGAAAGCTCTTGACGATGGGGGTCAACACCTCCAGCAGCAAACGGGCCTCGTCAGCGGCCTTGGCTTGGCCGGTGTGCTGCTCGTCCACCAGGCGGGCGCTGTACAGGGCCAGCGCCAGGGCGCCTTCGCTGTAGCTTTTTTGCGCCAGCAACATGCGCTTGATGTCGGCGTGTTCAATGATGCGCACCTGCGGGCGGCTGGCGTCCTTGCCCCCTGCCCCCGTTGGACGACCTTGCGGCCGGTTCTTGGCGTAGTCCAGGCTGGCGTAATAACCGGCCATGCCCAGCATCGTGGCAGCCATGCCCACGCCGATGCGGGCCTCGTTCATCATGTGGAACATGCATTTGAGGCCTTCGCCGGGCCGCCCCACCAGATAGCCCACGGCGCCAGCGCCACCCCGCACCGGGTACTTGCCCTCGCCAAAGTTGAGCAGTGTGTTGGTCGTGCCGCGCCAGCCACACTTGTGGTTCAGGCCCGCCAGGGCCACGTCGTTGCGCTCGCCCGTCAGTTGGCCCTGGGTGTCCACCAGCTTTTTGGGCACGATGAAGAGGGATATGCCTTTGACGCCTGGCACCAGTTGGCCGTTCGCGTCCGGGATCTTGGCCAGCACCAGATGGATGATGTTTTCCGAGAGTTCATGCTCACCGGAGGAGATCCACATCTTGTTGCCGCGCAAACGGTAGCGTGGCCCCAGCGCATCGGACTCGAAGCCCTCACCATCGGGGGTGGCGCGGGTCATCACGTCGCTCAGGCTCGAACCCGCTTGCGGTTCGCTCAGGCACATGGTGCCCGAGAAGCGACCAGAAAATTCGTTGAGCGCGAACACCTGCTTTTGCAGCTCGGTGCCGTGCGCCATCAGCAAATTCGCGTTGCCGCTGGTGAGCATGCCCGAGCCGATGCTGACCGAGGCCATGGCAAAAAAGGCATTGGCCGCCGCCTCGACGGTGTAGGGCAGTTGCATGCCACCGATCTCGTAGTCTTGCGCCGCACTCAGCATGCCGGATTCGCCATAAGCCTTGTAGGCATCGTGCGTGGCCTGGGGCAGGATCACTTTTTCGCCGTCAAAGCGCGGCTCCTCGATGTCCACCGTGCGGTTGAAAGGCGCGTATTTTTCGCGAGCGATGCGCTCGCAGGTGTCGAGCACCGCGTCAAAGGTTTCGCGGCTGTGGTCGGCAAAACGCTCGCGGCTTTGCAGGCTTTCGACCTGAAGCCAGTCATGGAGCAGGAAATCGATGGTGGGGCGCAGAGACATGAGACAAGCCATAAAAAAGGGCAGGAAGCATCATGCCGCCTGCCCTGCTGTGGATCAGACATCCACGCGACAGTGGTGCATCAAAGCACTTCGAAGATGCCGCAGGCGCCCATGCCGCCGCCGATGCACATGGTCACGGCCACGCGCTTGGCGCCACGGCGCTTGCCTTCGATCAGGGCATGGCCCGTCAGGCGTTGGCCCGACACACCATAGGGGTGGCCCACAGCGATGGCGCCGCCGTTCACGTTCAGGCGGTCGGCCGGGATGCCCAGCTTGTCGCGGCAGTACAGCACCTGCACCGCAAACGCTTCGTTGAGTTCCCACAAGTCGATGTCGTTCACCGTCAGGCCCAGGCGCGCCAGGGCTTTGGGCACGGCGAACACCGGGCCAATGCCCATCTCGTCGGGCTCGCAACCGGCCACGGCAAAGCCCAGGAAGCGGCCCAGAGGTTTCAGGCCCTTTTGCTCTGCCAGTTTCTCGTCCATGAGCACACAGGCGCCCGCACCGTCTGAGAACTGGCTGGCGTTGCCCGCCGTCACCAGGCCGCCCGGCAGAGCGGAGCGCAGGCCGCTGATGGCCTCGACGGTGGTGCCTTCGCGCAGGCCTTCGTCGCGGCTCACGGTCACTTGTTTGGTGGTCATGCCCATGACTTTGTCGATCACGCCTTGCGTGACGGTGATGGGGGCGATTTCGGCGTCCAGCAAACCTGCCGCAGCGGCAGCACAGGCTTTTTGCTGGCTGGCAGCACCGTACTCGTCCATGCGGTCACGGCCGATCTTGTAGCGCTTGGCCACTTGCTCGGCCGTTTGCAGCATGTTCCAGTAGATCTCGGGCTTTTGTTTGGCCAGAGACAAGTCCTGCAGCATGTGGGTGTTCATTTCCTGCTGCACACAGGAGATGCTTTCCACGCCACCGGCCACGTAGATCTGGCCTTCACCGGCGATGATGCGCTGGGCGGCCAGGGCAATGGTCTGCAGGCCGGAAGAGCAAAAACGGTTCACGGTCAAGCCGGAAACAGAAATCGGCAAGCCGGCCTTGAGCGCGATCTGACGGGCAATGTTGGCACCCGTGGCCCCTTCGGGGGTGGCGCAACCCATGATCACGTCTTCGACTTCGGCACCGTCGATGCCGGCACGCGCCACAGCGTGCTGCACTGCGTGGCCGCCGAGCGTGGCGCCGTGGGTCATGTTGAAAGCGCCCTTCCAGCTCTTGGCCAGAGGGGTGCGGGCGGTAGAAACGATAACGGCGTTGGTCATTTGAATCTCTCTGTGTGTCTGTGACGTATCGGCCTTCAGTTGAAGGTCTTGCCCTCGGCCACCAGGCGTGCCAGCAGTGGCGCGGGTTGCCAGAATGCGGCGTCGTCGAGCGGGTTCTTGGCAAAGCGCTTCATGCTTTCTGCCACGTTGAACAGACCCAGCGTGTCGGCGTAGAGCATGGGGCCGCCGCGCCAGAACGGGAAACCATAGCCGGTGATGTAGACCATGTCGATGTCGCTGGCCTTGCTGGCAATCCCCTCTTCCAGAATGTGACAGGCCTCATTGACCAGCGAGAACACCAGACGCTGCACGATTTCTTCGTCCGAAATCTTGCGCGGCGTGATGCCCAAATCTGTGCGGTGCTTGGCGATCATGTCTTCCACCAGCTTGCTGGGAATAGCGTCGCGCTTGCCCGCCTGGTAGTCGTACCAGCCGGCACCGGTTTTCTGGCCAAAACGGCCCAGCTCGCACAGCAGGTCAGCTGTCTTGCTGTACTTGAGGTTGGGTTTTTCGGTGTAACGGCGCTTGCGGATCGCCCAGCCGATGTCGTTGCCGGCCAGGTCGCCCATGCGGAAGGGGCCCATGGCAAAGCCAAATTTCTCGACAGCCTTGTCCACCTGTGCGGGGGTGCAGCCTTCTTCGATCAGGAAACCGGCCTGGCGGCTGTACTGTTCGATCATGCGGTTGCCAATGAAACCGTCGCACACGCCCGAGACCACGGCGGTTTTCTTGATCTTCTTGCCAATCGCCATCACGCTGGCCAGCACGTCCTTGGCGGTTTTCTCGCCACGCACCACTTCCAGCAGCTTCATCACGTTGGCGGGGCTGAAGAAGTGCATGCCCACCACGTCCTGCGGACGGGCGGTGAAGCTGGCGATCTTGTTCACATCGAGCGTGGACGTGTTGGACGCCAGAATGGCGCCGGGCTTCATCACCTTGTCGAGCTGCTTGAAGACGGCTTCCTTGACGCCCATTTCCTCAAACACGGCTTCGATCACCAGGTCGGCCTGGCCAATGTCGTCGTAGGAGAGCGTGGTGGACAACAGCGCCATGCGCTCGTCGTATTTCTCTTGCTTGAGTTTGCCCTTCTTGACCTGGGCTTCGTAGTTTTTGCGGATGGTGGCGATGCCACGGTCCAGCGCGTCTTGCTTCATCTCCAGCATCTTGACGGGGATGCCTGCATTCAGGAAATTCATGGAAATGCCGCCGCCCATGGTACCCGCACCAATCACGGCCACGCTCTTGATCTCGCGCTTGGGCGTGTCTTCGGGCACGTCGGGGATCTTGCTGGCAGCACGGTCGGCCACAAAAATGTGGCGCAGCGAACGGCACTCGGGCGTCCACATCAGGTTGATGAAGATCTCGCGCTCAAACGCCATGCCATCTTCAAACTTCTTCTTGGTGGCGGCTTCGACGGCTTCCACGCACTTGAGCGGTGCGGGCAGGTTCTTGGCCATGCCCTTGACCATGTTGCGGGTGAACTGGAAGTAGGCGTCACCGTGTGGGTGTTTGCACGGCAGGTTTCGAACCAGGGGCAGCGGGCTGCCATCGGCGTGCTGCGCGGCCACCTTGCGGGCCAGGGCCAAGGCTTCTTCAGCCAGGCTGTCGGCCGATTGGGCCATGGCGTCCCACAGTTTCTGGCCGGGCAGCATGGCCAGCATTTCGCTCTTGATGGATTCGCCACTGACGATCAGGTTCAGGGCCGCTTCAACACCGATCACGCGCGGCAGGCGCTGCGTGCCGCCCGCGCCGGGGATCAGGCCCAGTTTGACTTCAGGCAGTGCAATCGTGGTGCCCGGCGCAGCAATGCGGTAGTGGCAACCCAGTGCCAGCTCCAGGCCGCCGCCCATGGCCACGCTGTGCACCGCTGCGACCACCGGTTTGGCCGAGTTTTCGCAAGCGCGGATGACCGACAGCAGATTGGGTTCTTGCAAGGCCTTGGGTGAGCCGAATTCCTTGATGTCGGCACCACCCGAAAAGGCTTTGCCGCCACCGGTGATGACGATGGCTTTGACGGCCGCATCGCTGTTCGCCTGCTCCAGGCCGTTGGTGATGCCGACGCGGGTGCTCAGACCCAGACCGTTGACGGGCGGATTCATCAGGGTGATGACCGCCACGTCGCCGTGAACTTTGTATTCAGCTGTCATGCTGGAATTCCTTTAGGGAGATATGGAAAAAGAACGACCGTTCGTTTTTAACATGGAACGGTGAAGTTCATGTGGCATGGAAAACCCTCGGATGGTCACGCGCGCGACCCCAGACGTTGCAGGAGACCGCCTTGCTCGCGATGGCGAAGATCTATCGCTTGCAATCTAAGGGATTCAAACACGACAGAAGGTTAGACCTCCAGCCACTCCTTGCGGATGTAGGTGTTGGCCCTCAATTCATCGGGTGTGCCCTCAAACACGATAGCGCCGTGGCCCATGACCAGGGCGCGGTCAGAAATGTTCATCGCAATGGTCAGCTTTTGCTCGATCAGCAGCACCGAAATGCCACGGCTTTTCAGCGCCTTGAGGTACTCGCCCACCAGCTCGACGATCTTGGGCGCCAGGCCCTCGGTGGGTTCGTCGATGATGATGAGGTCGGGGTCGCCCATGAGGGTACGACAAAGGGTGAGCATCTGCTGCTCGCCCCCCGAGAGCACACCCGCCTCGGTGTGCTCACGCTCTTTCAGACGTGGGAACATGGCGTACATGTCCTCAGACGACCAGCGCGAGCCTTTGCCGGAGCCTTTTTGCCCCAGCTGTAGGTTCTGGTGCACCGTGAGTTTGGGGAAGATGTCGCGGTTCTCGGGCACATAGCCCAGGCCCAGGTGCGCAATCTCGTAGGCTTTCTTGCCCTCAATGCCCTGGCCCTTCCAGTCGATGCTGCCCTGGCAATCCACCAAGCCCATGATGGCCTTGGCGGTGGTGGAGCGTCCCGAGCCATTGCGGCCCAGCAGGGCCACGATTTCGCCCGGGCGCACATCGAAGTTGACGCCATGCAGCACATGGCTTTTGCCGTAGTAGGCGTGCAGGTTTTCAATCTTGAGCATCAGTGGCCTCCTGCCTGAGAATCGGCCACCGAAGAGCCCAGATAGGCCTCCTGCACCCTGGCGTTGGCACGCACCGCCTCTGGCGTGTCAAAGGCCAGCACCTCGCCATAAACCACCACAGCGATCTTGTCAGCCAGGCCAAACACCACGCCCATGTCGTGCTCCACCGTCAGCAAGGTCTTGCCCTCGGTGACTTTGCGAATCAGCGAAATGAAACGTGACGTCTCACTCTTGCTCATGCCGGCGGTGGGTTCGTCCAGCAAGATCACATCGGCGCCACCCGCAATCGTGATGCCGATCTCCAGGGCGCGCTGCTCGGCATAGGTCATGTTCATGGCCAAGGTGTCACGGCGCTTTTCCAGGCCGATCATCTCCAGCAGTTCCTCTGCCCGGTCGTTGGCGTCTTTCAGGCCCGACAGGAACTTGAGGAAGGTGTACTTGTAGCCCAGGCTCCAGAGCACCGCACAGCGCAGGTTCTCGAACACACTGAGCTTGGGAAAAATGTTGGTGATCTGGAAGCTGCGCGACAGGCCCATGCGGTTGATTTCGTAGGGCTTTTTCTGGTCGATGCGCTGGTCACCGAGCAAAATTTCACCGCTGCTGGGGCCAAAGCGACCGCTGATCAGGTTGAACAGCGTGGACTTGCCGGCGCCATTGGGGCCGATGACGGCCACGCGTTCCCCGGTTTGCACGGCCAGGTTCACGCCACGGATGATTTCGGTCTTGCCGAAGCTCTTGCGAACGTCTTTGAGTTCGAGGGCGTAACTCATACAGCAGTTTCCCTTCGTTTGATTTCTTTTTCGATATCGGCCTGGATGTCGCCCCACTCCAGCACATATTGGCGGCGGGCCAATTCGAACAGGCCAATACCCGTCAGCAGCACAAAGACCGCTCCCACCCAGCTGTCCAAACCCTTGGCGTTGAGCGGCACCCCCATGAACTTCACGGTATCGCCCAACGCCGTGTTGAGCTGAAGGTGGTAGACCATCTCGATCATGGCACCAGCGCCCGCCAGCATCACAAAGGCCGTGACCCCCAGACCCAGATAGCTGGTCCAGATCTGACGCAATTTGCCGAATTTCGCTACGCGCAGGTTCATCATGATCAGGCTGGCCAGACCACCTGGGGCGTACATGACCATGAACAGAAATACAAGGCCCAGGTACAACAGCCACGCCTTGGTCAATTCAGACAGGAGAACAAAGGCGATGATCATCAAAATGGCACCCAGAATGGGACCAAAGAAGAAAGTGGCCCCGCCCAAAAAGGTGAACAACAAATAAGCCCCTGAACGGTGGGCGCTGACCACTTCGGCAGTAACGATTTCGAAGTTCAGCGCCCCCAGGCCACCGGCGATGCCGGCAAAAAAACCTGCGATGATGAATGCGAAATACCGTACTCGCTGGGTGTTGTAGCCAATGAATTCGACCCGCTCCGGGTTATCGCGCACTGCGTTGAGGATGCGGCCCAGCGGCGTTTGCGTGAACGCATACATGAGGGCCACACACACAAAGGTATAGACCGCGATCAGATAGTAAATCTGCGTCTGAGGCCCGAAAGTGATGCCCATGAAGGGCTGACCCGCAACCCTGTTGCCCGAAATCCCAGCCTCACCGCCAAAAAACTCGGAGAACATGAGCGACATGGCGAAAACCAGTTCGGCCACGCCCATGGTGATCATGGCAAAGGGTGTCCCCGCCTTTTTAGTGGTCACAAAACCCAAAAGCACGGCAAAGAGCATGCCTGCGAGCCCACCGACCAATGGCAAAAGGCTGACCGGAATACCCAGCTGCCCCGCCCCTACGGCGTTGAGCGCATGCATGGCCATGTAAGAGCCCAGACCCGTGTAGACCGCATGCCCAAAGCTGAGCATGCCACCCTGCCCCAGCAGCATGTTGTAGGACAGGCAGGCAATGATGGCGATCCCCATCTGCGCCAGCATGGTCGTCGACAGATTGCTGGTGAACACCATGGGCACGCACAGCAAAACCAAGGCAAACAGGCTCCAGATGATCCAGCGGCCGATGTTGTAAGGTTTGAATTTGTAAACAGCAGCCATGGCTCAACCCTCCCGTGTGCCCAGAAGTCCCTTGGGCCTGAAGATCAAAATCAGCACCAGGAACAGGTACGGCAAGATGGGGGCGACTTGCGAGACAGTCAGTTTGAGCACACTGTTGTCTTGTGCAGCAGCAGACAGTGACCAGCCCATGTCTCGGGCAAACGCGAGGAAGGAGTAGTCGATGGCGACGGCAAACGTCTGGATCACACCGATCAGGACAGAAGCCAGGAAGGCGCCCGAAAGTGAACCCATGCCGCCCACCACCACAACAACAAAGATCACCGAGCCCACCGTCGCAGCCATGGCCGGTTCCGTGACAAAAGTGCTGCCACCAATAACACCGGCCAAACCCGCCAGCCCCGTACCGGCACCAAACACCAGCATGAAGACGCGGGGCACATTGTGGCCCAGGGCTTCAACCATTTCAGGATGCGTGAGCGCCGCCTGAATGACCAACCCGATGCGGGTGCGTGTGAGCAGCAGCCAAAGCGCCACAAGCATCAACAGCGCTACCAGCATCATGAAAGCCCGAGTGGCCGGAAACGGCGAACAGATCACGCGCACAGCGGCATCGGCAACATTGCACATGTCGGGCGTTGCAGCACCCCATACCAGACGCAAACCATCATGCGAGTGGTTGATCAGGGTGAAGGCCGCGCCGCGCAGCAGTTCGGGTGGTTGAAATTCCACGGCCGTACGGCCCCAAATCAGCTGCACCAGTTCGAGCACGACGTAAGACAGCCCAAAGGTGACCAACAATTCGGGCACATGACCGTAAGGGTGAACCTTGCGCAGGCTGATGCGCTCAAACAACGCCCCCAGGGCACCCACGCCCAGAGGCGCAAGGACCAGCGCTGGCCAGAACCCAATGATGCCGCCCAGGGTGTAGCCGAAATACGCACCGATCATGTAGAAACTGGCATGCGCAAAGTTCAGCACGCCCATCATCGAAAAGATCAGCGTCAGGCCCGAGCTGAGCATGAACAAAAGCAGTCCATAGCTCAATCCATTGAGCATGGAGATGATGAAGAACTCCATCGGGGGAAAACCTTCCTGGCCGGGGGGCCGATACTGCGCGAAAGGGCAAACGGGAGATATTGCAAAAAAGGCCCGACAACTGGCAAGTCATCGGGCCTGCGAGCGCCTGATGTCAAGCAATCAGGGGCGCTTCATCTGGCAACTGGTGGGTGTGCTCGACACATAAGACGGGAACTCCTTGACCAGTGCGAGCGTCATGCCGGTGTTCTCGGGGGAATACGGCGATTTCTTGTCGGCTTTTTGCCAGACCGTCAGGTACAGAGGCTGTTGAATCTGGTGATCGGTCTTGCGCATTTGAAGTTCGCCATTGAAGCTCTTGAACTCCAGGCCCTCCAGGGATGCAGACACCTTGACCGGGTCGGTCGATTTGGCCTTGGCCATGGCGTCGCCCAGGGACTTGAAGATATGGATCACAGAGCCTGTGTAGAAGTCATCGTTGAACTTGGACTTGTACTCGGCTTGCCACTTTCCAATGTCACCGCCCATGTTGTAGTGCTGGTAGGAAATCTGGAACACACGACCTGCCCCCCCCTGACCCAGCGCGGTGGGTGTACCGGTCACACCGGTGTAGTAGGTATAGAACTTGCCGTTGTAGCCCCCCTCGTTGGCGGCCTTGACCAGCAGCGCCAGATCAGAGCCCCAGTTGCCGGTGATCACGGTATCGGCCCCTGAAGCCTTGATTTTGGCAATGTAGGGCGAGAAGTCACGCACCTGGGCCAGCGGGTGCAGGTCTTCGCCCACAACCTGCACGCCAGGCATCTTGCGAGCGATGTTTTCCTTGGCGAACTTGGCCACCTGGTGACCGTGCGAATAGTTCTGGTTGAACAGGTAAATTTTCTTGATGTCCTTCTGATCGGCCATGAATGTGGTCAGGGCTTCCATTTTCATGGAGGTGTCGGCATCAAAGCGGAAGTGCCAGTAGCTGCACTTGCTGTTGGTGAAGTCCGGATCCACCGCTGCATAGTTCAGGAAAACAACCTCTTTGCCTGGATTGCGTTCGTTGTGTTTGTTGATGGCGTCAAGCAACGCACCAGCCACCGAAGAGCCGTTGCCTTGCGCAATGTAGCGCACCCCTTGGTCCATGGCCGCCTTGAGGGCGTTGAGGCTTTCAGCAGGGCTGAGCTTGTTGTCGAAAGACACCATTTCGAACTTGACGCCAGCGGGATTGTTGGCGCCGCTGAACTTGTCGGCAAAGAACTGAAAGCTCTTGAGCTGGTTGCTGCCCACAGGTCCCATCAGACCCGACAGCGGGTCGATGTGTGCGATTTTGACGGTTTCGCCTTTCTGAGCGAATGCGCCAGTCGCGCAAACTGCCAATGCGGCCACGGCAATCATGCGAAAAGTAGTTTTCATGCTTTGTCTCCTGCGGGTTAAAAAAGAGTGGTGTCAGCGTATCGCGTTTGATGGGCAATCCGCTCGGGGTTTGCCCCTAAAACTATCGCTTGGGCGACTGCAGCGCTCGTGAGTTGAAAAATCCAATCATCAAAGCCCAGGCAATTTGTAGCCCGCCAGCTGCTCACGCAGCTTGGTCTTGAGCATCTTGCCGGTGGCGCCCAGCGGGATGGCGTCGACAAACACCGCGTCGTCCGGAATCTGCCACTTGGCGGTCTTGCCCTCGTAGAAAGCGATCAGCTCGTCGCGCGTGACTTCGGCGCCGGGCTTCTTGACCACGCACACGATCGGGCGCTCGTCCCATTTGGGGTGGAAGATGCCCACGCAGGCCGCCATCGCTACGGCGGGGTGCGCCATGGCAATGTTTTCAATGTCGATCGAGCTGATCCACTCACCGCCGGACTTGATGACGTCCTTGCTGCGGTCGGTGATCTGCATGAAACCGTCGGCGTCAATCGTGGCCACGTCGCCCGTGGGGAACCAGCCGTCCACCAGGGGGCTGCCGCCTTCTTGCTTGAAGTAGCTGGCGATCACCCAGGGGCCTTTGACCAGCAGGTCACCCGCCGTTTTGCCGTCGTGCGGCAGCACTTTGCCTTCGCTGTCGACGATCTTCATGTCGATGCCGAAGATGCAGCGGCCCTGCTTGAGGCGCAGCTTCATTTGTTCTTCTGCGGGCAGCTTGTTGTGTTTGTTCTTGAGTGTGCACAAGGTGCCCAGCGGGCTCAGCTCAGTCATGCCCCAGGCGTGCAACACGTCCACACCGTAGTCTTCGCGGAAGGCATCGATCATGGCGGGTGGACAGGCCGAGCCGCCGATCACGGTGCGCGAGAGTTTGCTGAACTTCAGGCCGGCTGGTTTCATGTGGCCCAGCAGCATCTGCCAGACGGTGGGCACGCCCGCTGCAAAGGTCACGCCTTCGGCCTCGATCAATTCATAAACGGATTTGCCATCCAGGGCCGGGCCGGGGAACACCAATTTGGCGCCGGTCATGGCCGCGCTGTACGGGATGCCCCAGGCATTGACGTGGAACATGGGCACCACAGGGAGGATGCTGTCGCGCGCCGAGATGCACATCACATCGGGCATGGCAGCGGCGTAGGCGTGCAGGATGGTGGAACGGTGGCTGTAAAGCGCGGCCTTGGGGTTGCCGGTGGTGCCGCTGGTGTAGCACATGCTGGACGCGCTGTTTTCGTCAAACACCGGCCAGGTGTAGCTGTCCTGCTGGCCGCCGATCCAGGCTTCGTAACTGATCAGGCCAGGGATGCCTGTGTCGGCGGGCAATTTGTCAGCGTCGCACAGGGCCACCCATTGCTTGACGGTGCCGCATTTGGCATGCACGGCCTGCACCAGCGGCAGGAAGGTCATGTCAAAACACAGCACCTGGTCTTCGGCGTGGTTGGCGATCCAGACCACCTGGTCAGGGTGCAGGCGCGGGTTGAGGGTGTGCAGCACACGGCCCGATCCGCTCACGCCAAAGTACAACTCCAGGTGGCGGTAGCCGTTCCAGGCCAGCGTGGCCACACGGTCGCTCATGGCCAGCTTCATGCCGTCCAGCGCGTTGGCCACCTGACGGGAACGCTTGGCCACATCGGCCCAGGTGTAGCGGTGGATGTCGCCCTCGACCCGGCGCGAGACGATCTCCCCGTCGCCATGGTGGCGCTCGACAAACTCGATCAGAGACGAAATCAACAGCGGTTGTTGCTGCATTTGACCCAGCATGGCTATTCCTTAATCTGTAGAAATACGAAACCGATGATTGTGCACGACCGTGCTTTTTTATTTCAAGCCGATTTACCCGTAGAAACCCGAGGTTGCACAGGCCATTGACTGGCCGAGGACAATCCGCGCATGAGCTACCCCGACAGCGCTGCGCCCTCTTCCACCTGTTTGCAATGGACCCCCCGGTTTGCTGCGCTGGGGCCGGACTTTTACACCCGCTTGCGGCCCACGCCGCTGCAAAAGCCGGTCTGGGCTGCCCGCAACCACGCCTTGCTGGCCGAACTGGGCTGGCCCGACCAGGTGTTGAGCGACCCTGCGCCTTGGTCCGGCAACACCCTGCTTGAAGGCAGCGACCCGCTGGCCAGCGTTTACAGCGGCCACCAGTTTGGCCACTGGGCAGGGCAATTGGGCGATGGCCGGGCGATCTTGCTGGGCGAAGCCAACTCCCAATTGGGTGTGCAGGAAATCCAGCTCAAGGGCGCCGGACGAACGCCTTATTCGCGCATGGGCGACGGGCGGGCGGTGCTGCGTTCAAGCATCCGCGAATACCTGTGCAGTGAAGCCATGCATGGCCTGGGCATCCCGACCACGCGGGCACTGGGCCTGGTGGCATCGCCCGAGCCGGTGCGCCGCGAAACCCTTGAGACAGCCGCCGTGGTCACGCGCATGGCCCCCAGTTTTTTGCGATTTGGTCACTTTGAGCACTTTGCTGCCCGCGACCAGATCGGCCCCCTGCGCATCCTGGCCGACCACGCCATCGAACACCACCTGCCACAAGCCCGCGAGCGCGCCAGTGCATGGGGCGGCAATGTGTACGCCGGTTTGCTGGGTGAAGTGCAGCAGCGCACCGCTGCCCTGCTCGCCCAATGGCAGGCCGTGGGTTTTTGCCATGGCGTGATGAACACCGACAACATGAGTCTGCTGGGCCTGACGATGGACTACGGGCCTTTCCAATTTCTGGACGGCTTTGATCCGAACCACATCTGCAACCACTCGGACACGCAAGGGCGCTACAGCTGGGCACGCCAGCCCAACATCGCCTACTGGAACCTGTATTGCCTGGGCCAGGCCTTGCTGCCGCTGATCGGCGAGCCCGAGCAAGCCAGCGCGGTGCTGGAAGGCTACAAAACCGCTTTTCCGCGCGCCCTGGGCGACGCCATGCGTGCCAAGCTGGGTCTGAGTGGCGATCTGGCCAGCGAAGGCCTGCGTGAAGCCGACTGGACGCTGGTGGAAGACTTGCTGCAACTGATGGCCTCGGAGCGCACCGACTACCCCATTTTCTGGCGTCGCCTGAGCCAGGCCATGGCCTCTGGCTGGGACGGTGCCCACTGGCCTGCCGTGCACGACTTGTTCTTGGACCACGCCCGCTGGCAAGCCTGGCTGACGCGTTACCGGGCCCGTGTGGGTCAGGCCGATCCCTGCCCGCTGGGTCAGGCCATGCTGCGCACCAACCCCAAGTTCGTGTTGCGCAACCACCTGGCCGAAACCGCCATCCGCCAGGCCCAATCGGGTGACTTTGCCGAAATCGACCGGCTGCTGCACTTGTTACATTCGCCGTTTGACGAACACCCCGGCATGGACGCCTGGGCCGACTTTCCGCCCGACTGGGCGGGACAACTTGAAATCAGCTGTTCCTCTTGAGCACACCATGGACAAGATCCACAAAACCGATGCGCAGTGGCGCGAACTGCTGGCAGCCAAAAACGCCGAGCCTGCCGCCTTTGCCGTGACCCGCCAGGCTGCCACCGAACGCCCTTTCACGGGCCGCTACGAGGGGCATTGGGCCAGCGGCACCTACCGCTGCATCTGCTGCGACGCCGAGCTGTTCCAATCCGGCACCAAGTTCGACGCGGGTTGCGGCTGGCCCAGCTTTTACCAGGCGGCCCACCCCGAAGCGATCGAAGAACGCGTGGACCGCAGCCACGGCATGGTGCGGGTTGAGACGGTGTGCGCCCAATGCGGCGCCCACCTGGGCCATGTGTTTGAAGACGGCCCAGCGCCCACGGGCTTGCGCTACTGCATGAACTCGGCTTCGTTAGACTTCGAGCCTTTGTAAGCGCCCCAGGCACAAACTCTTCTCACGGCACGTCCGCATGAAATTCCTGATCGACTTCTTCCCCATCTTGCTGTTTTTCATCGCCTACAAGATGGGCGACATCTACAACGCCACCGGCATCCTGATGGCAGCCACCGTGCTGCAAACGATTCTGATCTGGCGTTTGGACGGCAAACTGCAGACCATGCACAAGGTCACGCTGGGCCTGGTGCTGACGTTTGGTGCCTTGACGCTGGGCCTGCACGACGAGCGCTTCATCAAGTGGAAGCCCACCCTGCTCTACACCGGTCTGGCCGTGGGCCTGGCCGTGGCACACGGCATCTTCAAAAAGAACGCATTGCAAAGCCTGCTGGGCCAGCAACTTAAGCTGCCGTCCCCTGTTTGGCACCGGCTCAATGTGTCCTGGGTGCTGTATTGCATCTTCATGGCCAGCATCAACGCCTATGTGGCCGCGTATTTCAGCACCGACGCCTGGATGAACTTCAAGCTCTGGGGTTACGCCTTTCCACTGGTGTTTTTGCTGGGCCAGGGCATTTATGTCTCGCGCCACCTGCCCAAGGACGAGCAGCCATGAGCACGCTGAGCATCGCCCAACAGATCGAGCAGCGCCTGCGCGAGCGGCTGCAAGCGACCGCCTTGCAGGTGATCGACGAAAGCGGCGCCCACGCCGGCCACGCCGGGGCCAGTCCCACCGGCTCGGGCAGCCACATGCGGGTGCGCGTGGCGTCACCATTGTTTACGGGTTTGAGCCGCGTCCAACGCCATCGGCTTGTGTATGATGCGCTGCAAGATTTCATCGACCAAGGCCTGCATGCCTTGGCCATTGAGCTGATCTGAACCGGGGCAACCCTCTGTGGTTGCCTTTTTTGCACCCTGTTCCCCTGAGAATTCGAGGATTGAGACCATGAAAAAGCAGATGCTTGCCGCCGCCCTGGTGGCCGTGCTGGCCGCCCCAGCCTTTGCCCAGAACATCGCCGTGGTCAACGGCAAGCCTGTGCCCAGCTCCCGCGTGAACGCGCTCAAGGCCCAGATTGAAAAGTCCGGCCGTCCCGTCACCGACGACATGCTCGGTCAGCTCAAGGACGAGATCATTGCCCGCGAGATCTTCATGCAGGAAGCCAAGAAGCGCGGCCTGGACGCCAGCGAGGAATACAAGAGCCAGCTCGAACTGGCCCGTCAGACCATCCTGATCCGCGAACTGTTTGCCGACTTCCAGAAAAAGAATCCGGTGACCGACGCCGAAATCCAGGCCGAGTACGACAAATTTGCTGCAGCCAACGGCGGCAAGGAATACCGTACCCGCCACATCCTGGTCGAGACCGAAGACCAGGCCAAGGCCCTGATTGCCGAGATCAAAAAGGGCGGCAAATTTGAAGAGCTGGCCAAAAAGCATTCCAAAGACCCCGGCTCTGGCGCCAATGGCGGCGACCTGGATTGGGCTGCGGCCAACAGCTACGTGCCCGAGTTCTCTGGCGCCATGGTCAAACTGGACAAGGGCCAGATGGCCGACGAGCCCGTCAAGAGCCAGTTCGGTTTCCACATCATCCGCGTGGACGACGTGCGCGAAGCCCAGCTGCCCAAGCTCGACGAGGTCAAGCCGCAAATTGCCCAGCAACTGCAACAGCAAAAAATGGGCAAGTTCCAGGAAGACCTGCGCGCCAAGGCCAAGGTCCAGTAAACCGGACCTCTCCCCTTCAAAACGCGGCCTGGTGCCGCGTTTTTTGCTTCTTGGGATAATCTGCCCCCATGCTTCCCCACCAGATCGAACTGCTCTCCCCGGCCCGCACCTTTGACATCGGCATCGAGGCCATCAACCACGGCGCGGATGCTGTCTACATCGGTGGCCCATCTTTTGGCGCCCGCTCGACGGCCGACAACAGCGTGCAAGACATCGCCAGACTGGTGCAACACGCCCACCGCTTTCACAGCCGCATCTTCGTCACGCTCAACACCATCCTGCGCGACGACGAACTCGAAGCGGCCCGCAAACAGGCCTGGCAGCTCTACGACGCCGGCGTGGACGCCCTGATCGTGCAAGACATGGGCTTGCTGGAAATCGACCTGCCGCCCATCCAGCTGCACGCCAGCACCCAGACCGACATCCGCACACCCGAAAAAGCCCGTTTCCTGCAAGACGCAGGCATTTCCAAACTGGTACTGGCCCGCGAGCTGACTTTGCCGCAGATCGCCGCCATCCGCGACGTGCTGGACCCGCAGCGCAGCATCATCGAGTTCTTCATCCACGGGGCGCTGTGCGTGGCCTACAGCGGGCAGTGCTACATCAGCCACGCCCACACCGGCCGCAGCGCCAACCGGGGCGATTGCTCGCAGGCCTGCCGCCTGCCCTACGAGGTCAAGGACAGCCAGGGCCGCATCGTGGCGCACGACAAGCATGTGCTGAGCATGAAGGACAACAACCAGTCCGAGAACCTGCGCCAACTCATCGACGTGGGTTGCCGCAGCTTCAAGATCGAAGGCCGCTACAAGGACATGGCCTACGTCAAGAACATCACGGCGCATTACCGCCGCCTGTTCGACGAGATCCTCAACGAGCGGCCGGAGCTGGCCCCGGCTTCGCACGGCAACGCCACCTTCAGCTTCGTGCCCGACCCTGACCAGAACTTCAACCGCGAGTTCACCGACTACTTTGTGCAAGGCCGTCAGCAAGACATCGGTGCCTTTGACACCCCCAAGAACCCGGGCCAGCCCATTGGCTACGTCACCCGCGTGGCCGCCGACCACCTGGAACTCGGCACGGACGACCCCAGCGCCGTGATCCACAACGGCGACGGCCTGTGCTACTACGACCTGCAAAAGGAGCTGGTGGGCCTGCAGATCAACCGCGCAGAACCCGCAGGCGCCAAAGGCCACTGGAAGCTTTGGCCCAAAGACCCGATGGCGGGTTTCAAGGACCTGCGCAAAGGCGTGCAGGTCAACCGCAACCGGGACATGAACTGGGTGCGCACGCTGGAGAAAAAGTCGGCCGAACGCAAGATGGGGGTGTGGATGCACCTGGCCGAATGCGCTGACGGGCTGCAACTGACCCTGACCGACGAAGCGGGGCACACCGGCACCGCGCAGTTGGACATCGCCTGGCAAGCCCCCAAAGACGAAAGCCAGGCCCAGGACAAACTCAAAATAGCCCTGGGCAAGCTGGGCGACACCCTGTTTGAGCCGCTGGACGTGCAGCTGGCCCTGCCCCGCCTTTGGTTTGTGCCCCCCTCGCAACTCAACCAGCTGCGCCGCGACGCCGTACAAGCCCTGGAGGTCGCCCGCGCCCAAGGCCTGCACCGCCTGTCACGGGCGCAGCCCGTGGAACCACCGGTTCAGTACCCTGAAGACACCCTCACCTACCTGGCCAATGTCTTCAACGACAAGGCCCGGCAGTTCTATGCCAAACACGGTGTGAGGGTCATCGCCGCCGCCTACGAGGCCCAGGAAGAGCAAGGCGAAGTCAGCCTGATGATCACCAAGCACTGCGTGCGCTACAGTTTAAGCCTGTGCCCCAAACAGGCCAAAGGCGTGACCGGCGTGCAGGGCACGGTGCGGGCCGAGCCGCTGCAGCTGATCAACGGCAAGGAAAAACTGACCCTGCGTTTTGACTGCAAACCCTGCGAGATGCATGTGGTGGGCAAGATCAAGCGCAGCGTGCTCAATGCCGCGCCTGAAGCCCCCATCCAGTTCTACAAAACCCGGCCCATGCAGGGCGTGCATTGAGTTTCACCCCACCCACTTGCGGGCGTTTTGCCAGATCCGCATCCAGGGGCTGAGTTCGCTCCTGTCGCCGCTCGTCCAGCTCATCTGGACGTTGCGGAAGACGCGCTCGGGGTGCGGCATCATGGCCGTGAAGCGACCGTCTGCCGTGGTCACCGCCGTCAGGCCGCCTGCGCTGCCGTTGGGGTTGAAGGGGTAAGCCTCGGTGGCCGTGCCGCTGTTGTCCACAAAGCGCATGGCCGCCATGGCCTGCGCCGCGTTGCCGCGGTATTTGAAGTTGGCAAAGCCCTCGCCGTGGGCCACGGCAATGGGCAGGCGGCTGCCCGCCATGCCTTGCAGGAACAGGCTGGGCGAATCGAGCACCTCCACCATCGACAGACGCGCTTCAAAGCGCTCGCTCTGGTTGGTGGTGAAGCGCGGCCAGGCCTCGGCACCGGGGATGATGTCGGCCAGCTCGGCAAACATCTGGCAGCCGTTGCACACGCCCAGGCCAAAGGTGTCGGTGCGACCAAAGAAGCCCTTGAACTGTTCGGCCAGCACCGGGTTGAAGGTGATGGAACGCGCCCAGCCGATGCCGGCGCCCAGGGTGTCACCGTAGCTGAAGCCGCCGCAGGCGACCACGCCCTTGAAGTCTTGCAAGCGGGCGCGGCCGCTTTGCAGGTCGGTCATGTGCACGTCGTGCGCCTCAAAGCCCGCTGCGGTGAAGGCATAGGCCATTTCCACATGCGTGTTGACGCCCTGCTCGCGCAGGATGGCGACTTTGGGCTTGGACAAGTTGAGGAACGGTGCGGCGACGTTGTCCAAGGGATCAAAGGTGAGCGCCACATGCATGCCCGGGTCGCTGGCCTGGCCAGCTGCTGCGTGCTCGGCGTCGGCGCAGGCGGGGTTGTCGCGCTGCTGGCAGATCTTCCAGCTCACGCTGTCCCAGACCTGGTGCAGGTCTTCGAGTGGGGCACTGAACACTTCTTTGGTGTCGCGCCAGACGGCCAGCTCGCCCACGCCCTTGGCCACGCTGGACGTGGCCGGGCGGGTTTTGCCCACGGTGTGGCTGTGCTTGTAGAGGCCATGCTCGCGCAGCACCGCCATCACGGCGTCGCGGTCGGAGGTGCGCACTTGCAGCACCACGCCCAGTTCTTCGTTGAACAGGGCCTTGAGCGTGAGCTCTTCGCGGCGGGCGCTGACCTGCTGCGCCCAGTTCTTGGCATCGCCCGAATCCATGCGGCTGTCGCTGATGCCGTCGCCTTCGGTGATGAGCATGTCCACGTTCAGCGCCACGCCCACATGGCCGGCAAAGGCCATTTCGGCGGCGGCAGCCAGCAGGCCACCGTCGCTGCGGTCGTGGTAGGCCAGGATCAGGCCCTGGGCGCGAAGGGCGTTGACGGCGTTGACGAGCGCGATCAGGTCTTTGGCGTCGTGCAAATCGGGCACGCCGTCAAAGCTGGGGCGACCGGCATCGCCCAGCACCTGCTCCAGGATGGAGCCGCCCATGCGCTTTTCACCCTTGCCCAGATCGATCAGCAGCAGGCTGGTGTCTTGCGTCTGCTTGTCGAGCTGGGGCGTGAGCGTGCCACGCACATCGTCAACGCTGGCGAAGGCGCTGATGATCAGGCTGATCGGTGAAGTCACCTTGCGCGTCCCTTTGCCATCGTTCCACTGCGTGCGCATGGACAGGCTGTCCTTGCCCACCGGAATGGAGATGCCCAGCGCCGGGCACAGTTCCATGCCCACGGTCTTGACGGTTTCGTAGAGCGCGGCGTCTTCACCGGCTTCGCCGCAGGCGGCCATCCAGTTGGCCGAAAGCTTGACGCGTTGGAGGTCGATGGGCGCGGCCAGCAGGTTGGTGATGGCTTCGGCCACCGCCATGCGGCCCGAGGCCGGGGCGTCCATCGACGCCAAGGGCGTGCGCTCGCCCATGGCCATGGCTTCACCGGCAAAGCCTTGGTAGTCGGCCAGGGTCACGGCCACATCGGCCACCGGTACCTGCCAGGGGCCGACCATCTGGTCGCGGTGGGTCAGGCCGCCCACGGCGCGGTCACCGATGGTGACCAGAAAACGCTTGGAGGCCACCGTGGGGTGGCTGAGCACGCCGATCACGGCATCGCGCAGGCTGACACCGGTCAGGTCGATGGGCTGCGTCTTGCGCGGGACCGATGTCACATCGCGGTGCATCTTGGGCGGCTTGCCGAGCAACACGTCCATCGGCATGTTGACTGGAGACTCATTGCCCTTGTCTTCCAGCACCAACTGGCGTTCTTCGGTGGCCACACCGACCACCGCGAACGGGCAGCGCTCACGCTCGCAAAACGCCTTGAACTTTTCCAGTGATTCAGGGGCAATCGCCATCACATAGCGTTCCTGGCTTTCATTGCTCCAGATTTCCTTGGGGGCCAGACCGGACTCTTCGAGCGGCACAGCGCGCAGGTCAAAGCGGGCACCGCGTCCGGCGTCGTTGGTCAGCTCGGGAAAGGCGTTAGACAGCCCCCCCGCGCCCACATCGTGGATCGCGAGGATGGGGTTGTTCGCCCCCTGCGCCCAGCAGTGGTTGATGACCTCCTGCGCACGGCGCTCGATTTCGGGGTTGCCGCGCTGCACCGAATCAAAGTCCAGATCGGCTGCGTTGGTGCCGCTGGCCATGGAGCTGGCCGCACCACCGCCCATGCCGATGCGCATGCCGGGGCCACCCAGCTGGATCAGCAGCGTGCCGGCGGGAAACTCGATCTTTTTGGTTTGCGTCGCGTCGATCTGGCCCAGGCCACCCGCGATCATGATGGGCTTGTGGTAGCCGCGCTGCACGCCGTCCACCACCTGCTCGTATTCGCGGAAATAGCCGGCCAGATTGGGACGGCCAAACTCGTTGTTGAAGGCCGCGCCACCCAGCGGACCTTCGGTCATGATCTGCAGGGGGCTGGCCATGTGCTCGGGCTTGCCGCCGGCCTGATCGGACAAGCCGCCCCAGAGCTTGGACACCGTGAAGCCACTCAGACCCGCCTTGGGCTTGGAGCCCCGGCCGGTGGCGCCTTCGTCCCGGATCTCACCGCCATTGCCGGTCGATGCGCCGGGGAAAGGCGAAATCGCGGTCGGGTGGTTGTGGGTTTCGACCTTCATCAGCACATGGTGCAAGGCTTGTTCGCTCTGATAAGCGGCGCCCTGCCCTGAAGTTCTGGCCACAAATCGCTCCACCGTGTGACCTTCCATCACCGAAGCGTTGTCCGAATACGCCACCACCGTGTGCTGGGGGCTCAGCTGGTGCGTGTTGCGGATCATGCCGAACAGGCTCTTGGGCTGGGCAACGCCGTCGATGGTGAACTCGGCGTTGAAAATCTTGTGGCGGCAATGCTCGCTGTTGGCCTGCGCGAACATCATCAACTCCACGTCGGTGGGGTTGCGCTGCAAGCCCGTGAAGGCTTTGACCAAATAGTCGATTTCGTCTTCGGCCAGGGCCAGGCCCCAGGCCTTGTTGGCCGCTTCGAGTGCTGCGCGGCCGCCGCCCAGCACATCGACATGCTCCATGGGCGCGGGGTCGAGTGCGGTGAACAAGGCCGCCGCCTC
>JACCDH010288635.1_pt1 | contig 48824 bp, 49 predicted proteins | sample 7442481 | NCBI WGS metagenome assembly JACCDH01 (sample SAMN15323433, study PRJNA562643) | freshwater metagenome | isolation source: river surface water | place: USA:Blue River Watershed | collected 2017-08-15
AAATTAATCAAGCAGTTGGATCCATTAGGTCAAGGATGGGATGGAACGTATAATGGTCAAGCCTTACCATCTACGGACTATTGGTTCACAGTTGATTACACTGAAAACCAACAGCAAAAACAATTTAGAGCGCATTTTTCATTAAAGAGATAACACACCCAAATACTATGAAATTTAATAAATTATTATTCTTAGGGCTATTATTTTTTACACAAGTTACTTTAGCACAAGAGGGAATAGCTGTTTATACCGATTATTTGACCGATAATTACTATTTGATACACCCTTCGATGGCAGGTGCTTCAAATTGTGCAAAATTAAGACTTACAGGGAGACAACAATGGGGAGGACAAGATCAGGCACCTGCATTACAAACAATGAGTTTTAATACAGCTGTAAGTGAAAAATCAGGTATAGGAATGATTGCTTTTAATGATAAAAATGGATATCATTCTCAAACAGGTACTAAATTGACCTATGCACATCACTTAATGTTTTCAAGATCAACCGCAGATTTGAATATGTTGTCATTTGGTATTAGTGGTGCTTTTATTCAAAGTAGATTAGATGAAACTGCGTTTACAGTTTTTGATCCAATTATTTATGGAGGTATAACTCAAAAAGATTCTTATTTTAATCTAGATGTGGGCGCATCGTATCATTTTATGGAATTCTTTACGCATGTTACAGTTAAAAATTTGATGGCTAATAGAAGAGAAATTTATTCTGCTGGAATTGAGTCTGATAATTTGAGAAAATACTTATGGAGTGTTGGAGCTAATTTTGGAGATGAAGAAGGGCTAATGATTGAGCCTTCATTAATGATTCAAGTAACGGAACAAACAAAAGAAAAAGCAATAGACTTAAATGCAAAAGCTTATAAACAATTAGAATTTGGAAAAATCTGGGGGGGATTATCTTACAGAAGAAGTTTTGAAGGCACTCAATATATTCAAAATGTTGGCTTTGTAGCAGAACAAAAATTACAATATGTAACTCCATTTTTAGGTATAAATTATAAGCAATTTATGTTTGCTTATTCGTATAATAAAGTTTTAGGAGATGTTAGGTTTGATAACGCAGGCTACCATCAAATTACAATAGGTTTAAACCTATTTTGTAAAGATAAACCTTATAACTGTCACTGTCCAGCAGTGGCAGACTGATAGCTAATCCTTATTTTCGGGATTTTTTATTATAATAGTAACTAGTTATGATACTAAAAAAAGTTCGCGGTAAAGAGCCTCAAATTCCAGAAGATTGTTATGTAGCTGAAAATGCTACGATTGTAGGAGAAGTAGTTTTAGGAAGCTCCTGTAGTGTTTGGTTTAACGCTGTAATTAGGGGAGATGTAAACGCAATTACTATTGGTAATAAAGTAAATATTCAAGATGGGGCTGTAATCCATTGTACTTATTTAAAACATCCAACATTAATAGGCAATAATGTTTCTATTGGTCATAACGCAATAGTTCATGGTTGTACTATTCATGATAATGTGCTAGTGGGCATGGGTGCAATTATTATGGACGGCTGTACGGTTGAAAGTAATTCAATCATAGCCGCAGGAAGCGTGGTTACACAAAACACGCATGTAGAAAGTGGTACTATTTATGCAGGCATTCCAGCTAAGAAGGTAAAAGACTTAAATACAAGTGATTTTGCTGGCGAAATTGATCGTATTGCTACGAATTATGTCATGTATTCAAGCTGGTTCAAAGACGAATAAACAAGTTCTAAAGTTTGTATCTAGTCCAGATGGAAACGGCATCTCCCTATTTTTAGGGAATACAGTGGACAGCTGGTACAATATTAAAAAGAAGTACCAACCTTTGTAGCTACTAAAAATCTTTTTGAATGACCTTAAATCGATTTCCTAGTAAATTTAGCATAACTTCAGGTACATTATTAATGTAAAAATGATGAAAAACAGACGTGTTCAATTCTTTTTGAATTAACTGGTTTTGTTCCAATATGTTTTTTGTTTGTCGAGCCACAGCTTGACCTGAATCAATGATATGGATAGGTTTAGGAAGAATTTTTTTGATTTGAGGAATTAGATATGGGTAATGTGTACAGCCTAAAACTAAGTAATCTATATTTTCCTCAATCATAGGTTGTAAATAACTTTTTAATAATTGTGTCATTTCAACCGAATGTAAATTTCCGTTTTCAATAAGTTCTACAAGTCCATGTCCTACTTGTTCAATTATTTTAACGTGTGAATAATTTTGCACCGTTTGATGAAATAGTTCACTACTTAGTGTTCCTTTAGTGGCTAAAATTCCAATTTTTTGAGTTTTAGAATGTAAAGCAGCAGGTTTTATTGCAGGTTCTATCCCTATAAATGGTATATCATAAGTTGTTCTTAATACTTTTATGGCGTTAGTTGTTGCCGTGTTACAAGCTACAATAATGAGCTTTACATTAGCTTCTAATAAGATTTCAGTATTTTTTTTGCTGAGCGCAATGATTTCATCTTTTGATTTTTTACCATAAGGCGCATTTTTGCTATCAGCAAGATACACTGTGCTTTCTAAAGGAAGTAAAGCATGTACTTCTTTCCAAATTGAAGTGCCGCCTACACCTGAATCAAAAAGACCAATAGGTTGTTGTGTATTCATAAAACAAATATAAAAAAAACTGCTCAATATAATTTAATATTGAGCAGTTCGTTTATTGTGTTTGTAGTTTTTTATTAGTAACCTAATTCTTTTTTTACATCTGAAATGATGTCAATACTTCCAGTTCCAACATATAAAATTGTGCCAGGTGAGGTAGCATCTAATACATAACTTAACCCTTTAGCTGCAGCTACTTTTTGAATCGCGGCTAAAGCTTTATCCATAATAGGTTTTTGTAATTCAAGTTGTTTGTCTTGTAGCGCTTTATAAGATGTTTCTTGAAATTTTTGAATTCTAGCTCCCATATCTTGCATCTCTTGAGAACGCGTTTCATTTACCGCATCAGTTACAGTTTTAGCTTCGGCATCTTTTTGATATTGTTCTAGTTTTGTTTGGTATTCTTGTACCATTTTTTTGTATTCCCCATCATACGTTTCTTGTAATTTTTTTAATTGCGTTTCAGCTGTTTTCATGGCTGGGTTTGCCATCATAAGTTCTTGAACATTAATATGTCCTACTTTAGCTTGTGCAGTAGCAAAATGCGTTCCTATGAATAATACTGTTGCTAATACTAGAGTCTTTACTTGTTTCATTTTAATTTAATTTAATAAGGGTTATTTAATTTTTCTTTGGTTCTTCTTTGGTTTCTTCTGTTTTGGTTTTTAACGCTTCTTTTTTTGCTTTTTGTTCGTCTAATTGTTTTTGACGCGCTTCTGCTTTTTCTTTGAGCAGTTGTGCTCTTTTGTCATCTGCTTCTTTCTTTTTTGCTGCTGCCGCTTCTTTCTTTTCGTCTAAAATACGTTGACGCTCTTCTTTTTGAGCAGCTGTTGATGTTTTGTCAACTGGTTCTTTTTTATCCGTTTGTGTTGTATCTTTTTTTGCTTTTTGTTCGTCTAATTGTTTTTGACGCGCTTCTGCTTTTTCTTTGAGCAGTTGTGTTCTTTTGTCATCTGCTTCTTTCTTTTTTGCTATCGCAGCCTCTTTTCGTTCATCTATGATTCTTTGCCGTTCTTCTTTTTTTAATTCTCCTGCTTTTTCTTTTTCAAGAATTTCAGGATTTTCTTTTACATCAATTTCTCTTTGGTCTTTTGCATCCTGAATTTTTTGTTGTTTTTTAGTAAGCTCTACTTTTCTTCCAGCACGTTCAATTGCCTTTAAAATTTGGTCACTAATATCAAAACGTTCAGAAGTAAATAGCATGGTTAAATCTGAAGATTTGTCAAAGATAAAATCATATTTTTGTTTTTCAGCATAATCTTGTACAATATTAAATACTTGATCTTGTATTGGCTTAATTAGCGATCCTTTTTGAATAATTAAATCGCCTTGTGGTCCAAATCTTTTTTGTTGGTAATCAAAAAGTTCTGTTTCCAAGATTTTAATTTCTTCTTCTTTTTCTTTTATTAATTCTTTAGTTAATAATACTTTTTCGGCAGCTAGGGTTTCCTTTTGTTTTGTTATTGTATTTTTTTTAACTTCAATTTCTTGTTTCCAAGTAGTTGCTTTTTGTTCTAATTGATTTTTTGCATCAGCATATTCAGGGACTTTTTCTAAAATATAATCCATGTCAATATAACCAATTTTAGCTCCTTTCTGTGCTTGAACAAAGAAAAAAGGTAAAATAATTACTAAAACAAAATAGTTTTTCATATGTATAAAATTTAATTTCAACTATCGTGCCAAATGTTAAAATTGTTGCCCGATGATAAAATGTGTTTGCCAACCACTTTTGCTATTTGAACCAGGAATAGGGTCAAATCCGTGAGCAAAATCAATTCCTAATAATCCAAACGCAGGCATAAATACTCTTAAACCAACACCTGCCGAACGTTGTACTTTGAAAGGATCAAACGTTTTAAAACTATTATATGCTGCTCCTGCTTCTAAAAATGTTAAAGCATAAATAGAAGCTGATTGTTTTAGTGTTATTGGATACCTTAGCTCAAGAGAATACTTGTTATAAACAGTACCTCCATCTTGCGAAGATAAGGAATTATTTGGATAACCTCTTAACTGAATAATATCTCTTCCATCTAATGTCATGTTAGCTAATCCATCGCCACCAACAAAGAAGCGTTCAAAAGGGATTATCCCTCTATCATTATTGTAAGCCCCAAGGAATCCAAATTCAGCTCTTGTTCTAAGAACGAGTTGTTTGTATAATTTATTGTAGGCATCAACACTAAATTTAATTTTATAAAATTCTAACCAGTTGTACTTTTCTTGATCTACTTTAGCTCTATCAGCCATTGCTTCTGAAAAGTTTGCAGTAGGACTACCATCACTTGTAATATAAGCACCTGTATACACATATTCTCCTGCTGAATTAGTGTAGCCTGCGCCATTATTTTTTAATTTGTATGCTTCTAAATTTTCTAGATTGGCATAGTCTATCCCATTCCATGATGAGTAAGGTAAAGAAAATTTTGCGGATAAAGTTACATTTGAACCATAGGTTGGAAAAATTGGGTTTACACCTCTATTATCTCTTGTTATGGCAGTTGAAAACGATAAGTTTCTAGATGAACCGTTTCCAAATGTAAATAATCCAGTATTGTAATTATTTAAATCATAAAATTGAAATGATATTGAATTTGAAATTGAAAAATAATCATCAGGAACAGTTAATCTTTTACCATAACCTACCGTGATAGACGAAATATTAAAACTTTGATCTCTAGAAGCTTGTCTTGAATTAAAGTTAAATAAAAATTGCTTACTGTAAGACAAAGATGTAAAGAAACTTATAGGCTTTTTACCTCCCATCCATGGTTCAGTGAATGATAAACTATACACTTGAAAGTTTGTACTACCTTGAAGACGAAGTGACATTCTTTGTCCGTCCCCCATAGGAAGCGGTCTGTAAGCTTGTTTGTTAAATATGTTTCGGAGTGAGAAGTTGTTAAAAGAGAGTCCTAGGGTTCCAATAAAGCCACCTGCACCATATCCGCCTTGAAGTTCTACTTGACTTGATCCTTTTTCTACAACAGTCCATTCTAAATCAACCGTTCCTGAGGCAGGATCAGCATTTTTTGGTTCGGGACGAATAGCTTCTGGATCAAAAAATCCTAATTGGCCTAATTCACGAATGGTACGAATAACCAATTCTTTATTCCATTTTTCACCAGGTCTTGTTTTAAGTTCTCTGTATATTACTTTATCATTTGTTTTATCGTTTCCTTTTACAATTACATTATTAAAGTAGGCCAAAGGTCCTTCAGTTATTCTAATTTCAAAATCTATAGTGTCATTCTCTGTTTTTACTTCTACAGGGTTAATGTTAGAAAATAAATAACCGTTATTTTGATATAAACTAGAAATGTCTTCAGGATCAGGTTTAGAATTGTCAGCGACTCTGCTTTCTAAAAGCACACCATTGTACACATCTCCTTTTTTTATTCTTAAAATATTATTTAATACTTGATTTGAATATACGGTATTTCCTAAATAGCGAATATCTCCAAAATAGTATTTTCTTCCTTCTTCAAGATTAACTGTAATATCAATTTTATTTGTTTTTTTGTTGTAAAGTACATTTTCACTAATTATTCTTGCATCACGATATCCTTTTTCTTTGTATTTGTCTATTAACGATGTTAGGTCTTCTTCATACTTATCTTTTACAAATTTTGATGCTTTAAATATACGTGTACGCTTTTTTTCTTTAGTGTTTTTGAAAGCTTTTTTAAGTTTGTTATCTTTAAATTCTGAATTACCTACAAAGTCGATAGAATTAATTTTTACTTTTTCACCTTTATCAATAAAAATTACCAAATCTACAAATGAATCAGTAGAATCAGCGACACTATTTATGGTTACTTTAGCATTATAAAATCCATCTTTTCTGAATTTTTTTTCAATATAGTTTTTTGTATTTGATAGTAAATTTTCGTTTACAATTTTACCCTTTTTAAGGTCGGTATCTTTGGTAAATTCTTCAATTTTACCTTTTCGAATACCTTTAAATTTGAAGTCGTTTAGTTTAGGCAATTCATACAAATTAAGCTCTAAATAAATTGAATCATTGTCAATTTTTTTTACAAAGAAATTAACGTCATTAAATAATCCTAATTTCCATAATTTTTTGACTGCAGTACTTATTTCCTCACCAGGAACTCTGATTTTGCTACCTATCTCTAATCCAGTAAATGTAATAACTGTTTGTTCGTTATAAGAAACTTTTCCAGTAACTTCAATTCCTGCTAACGTGTATTCTTTTCCTTTTTCTAATACCGTTTCTTGAGCGTTAGTTGTAACGGTTACGCTTAACAATATAAAGGCTAATACTACTACTATTTTTTTCTTAAACATGTTTATTATTTAATTTGTTCGCTGGTTTTACCAAATCTTCTTTCTCTTTTTTGATAGCTCAATATAGCTTCATGTAAATGTTCTTTTTTAAAGTCAGGCCAAAGGACATCAGTAAAATAAAATTCGGCATAAGCAATTTGCCAAAGTAAAAAATTACTTATTCTATGCTCGCCACTTGTTCTAATTACTAAGTCTACATCAGGCATGTTTTGTGTGTAAAGATGCTTATTTATAATTGATTCATCAATAGTTTCAATTGAAATTATATTATTTTTAACTTTTTCGCTAATTTTTTTAACAGCATTTACGATCTCATCTCTGGCTCCATAACTAAGTGCTAGTGTGAGTGTCATTTTTGTGTTTTCTTTTGTTTGTTGCATAACATCCAAGAGCTCTTTTTTTACACTAGCTGGTAAACTATCAATGTTTCCAATAGTGTTGAGTCTAATGTTATTACTTTGAAGTGTTTTCAACTCTTTTTTTAACGCACTAATCAGTAATTTCATGAGTAAATCGACTTCTATTTTTGGTCTGTTCCAATTTTCAGTAGAAAAAGTATACAAGGTTAAATATTTGATGCCTAATTTTGCGCAAGCTTCTACTGTGTTTTTTACAGTTTTAGTTCCATTTTCATGACCAAAAGCACGCAATTTACCTTGTTGCTTAGCCCAACGGCCATTGCCGTCCATGATAATGGCCAAATGAGTAGGAAGGTTATTTTTATCTATTTCTTGATGTATCTCCATTTTTTTATTCTGCACAAAAGCAAGGATTTTCGCCAAAGGTATAGGTTATTGTAAATCCACTAAACACATACCAATCTTTACTGTTTAAATTTCCAAATTTTAAATTTTCGAAATTCTTATTTTTTGGATTGCTCCCATCTAAATTATCTGTAAAAGTATATCTAGCTCCAACCTCTGCTCCTAAAATTAGTTTTCGCGCTAATCTTGTTTTTATACCCACTGTCATAGGTATTGCAAAAGCATAGTGTTTGTAATCTACTTTACTTTCTTTGTTTATTATAAATAGCTCGTTATAAATAAAGGTTGTTAAACCTGTATAAATATATGGCGTAAAAATATCTTTTGTATTATGTAAATCAAAATCCAAAAAATTAAATTCAATACCAGCAGAAAACTCTTTTATAGGATTTTTAATAGCAAATCCTCTTAAATTTCTGCTTGGTACTTTGCTATCTTCATCATGCGAAATTAATTCACCTTGATAATAAGAAAGTCTGTAGGAATGTCGGGGGCTTTTATTCCATTTATAAAGCAAACCAAAAGCAAATTTATTTGGTGAAATATAATTTGTAGGCCCAACATCACCTATATAATTACTTCCGCCAGCAAAAACACCAAATTCATGTATTTGAGCATGTAATGAATAACTCAAAAACAGGGTAGCTATATAAAATAATACGTTCTTCATTTTTTTAATAGTTTGCAAATATAATAATATTGAAATAGTAACCACCTTAATAAGCTATTTTTTAGCCTCTAAGTGGAATAAATAACGTATAAAAATGAAAAATGGTATGTTAGTTTCTTTTATCTTCTCCCCAAAGCAATTTTTTTCTAATTGTTTTAAAAAAGCCTTCTTGTGGAAATTCTACCAAAGAGATTGTAAAATTAGATTTTTTTATCGTTAAAATAGTTTCATTTGTTACAGAAGTAATTCGAGAGTCTAATGAGACTAAATATTGTTCTTCTCTTCCCGAAACTTTAAGTTTAATCTCTACATCATCAGGAATAACTAAAGGTCTTGCAGTCAAATTATGGGGAGCAATAGGAGTAATTACAAAACAAGTGGCTGTAGGCATTAATAAAGGCCCTCCACAACTTAAAGAGTAACCTGTTGAACCTGTTGGGGTTGATATTACTAGTCCGTCCGCCCAATATGAATTTAGATATTCGTCATTAATAGTAGTTTCTATAGTTATCATAGAAGTAGTGTCTTTTCGTGAAATTGAAATTTCATTTAAAGCAAAATTTATTTCCTCTATGTCTTTGTTTCCTGGTGAAGTTTCAAGACTAACTAATGTTCGCTTTGATAAAGTGAAATTTTTATCAAAAACATGTGTTAATAGCATTTCAATATTCTCTTCTTGTACGGTTGCTAAAAACCCTAAACGACCCGCATTAATTCCTAGAATGGGTATGTCTAAATTTCTAATCCATGTTGCTGCTCTTAAAATAGTACCATCACCCCCCACACTTATTAAAAAGGCAAAATTGTTTTGAAGCTCTTCATGTGTTTCAAATGTCGGGTAGTTCCCTATTTTTAAGCCGTTTTTTTGTAAAGTTTCCGAAAATTCTTTAAAAAAATAAAGTGTGCAATTTCGTTGCATTAAATAAGCTACCACCTTTTCAATAATGGTGTGCGTATTGTTTTGATAATATTGTCCAAATAAGGCTATTTTCATATGTAAATATTTATTGCTTTTTTAACGTCATATGGTATCGCTTTATTTTCATTGGTGTTTATTTCACAATTTTGTTGTTTTCATTTGTGTTCAATGATTTTCAATTGCTTGCGCAAAATTTTTGTTAGTGGCGATTTCATATGTGTTAGTTAGTATTTGTAACTTATATGTTTAAATATTTATCTAAATAATCTGAACGTTCTTTCAGGCTGTTTAAATATGAATCCTCATGATGTTCAGATAAAACAGTATAATTATAGCGCCTAAAAGTTTGTATAATTTCATTAAAATTTACTTCCGTAATTTTAAGTGTTATTTGTGTTGTTTCTTCAGTAGTTTGAGAAACAAAAATGCCTAATATTTGAGCATGATTACTTTCTACAATTTGACAAATTTGACTAAACGTATAATCATTTGAGTTTTTTTCAATACTAAGTATACCTCCGTTTTCTTTTATAAATGTCGTTTCATTTAGAAAATGAAGTACATCATCTAATTCATAAAAACCTACATATGTATTGTTTGCATCTAAAACAGGTAAAATAGTTGTATTATTTTTTGAAAATTCTTCAAACACATCAAACCAATTCATCGTTTCCCGAACAAAAAAACGATGTAAGCCATATTTATGAGTGGAAATGGTATCTGAAACAGGAAAAATTTCGGCTTCTTCTTTGCCAATTGATCCTATAAATACATTTTGATCAAGTATTGGAAAATGAGAATAATCAAAGTCTAAGAAAATATTTTGTGCCTCAACAATGCTTTCATGTGCTTGTAGGGCTTCCATTTTAGTATTAATAAAATCTTGAATTTTAGTCATGTGATACATTTTCAATACTCATGCAAAATAACTAAAAAATAAGCAATCCTATTGTGATAGTTTATTATTTTTGTAAAAAATATATCTTAACATGACAAAATTATCAGTAAATATCAATAAAATAGCGACGTTGCGAAATTCAAGAGGCGGAAATGTACCAAATTTGCTTCAAGTGGCTACTGATCTTCAAAAATATGGGGCTGCAGGCATTACCATTCATCCTAGACCAGACGAACGTCATATAAAATACCAAGATGCTAGAGATTTAAAACCTATTGTTTATACAGAATTTAACATAGAAGGAAATCCACAACATAACTTTATTGATTTAGTATTAGAAGTAATGCCTACTCAAGTTACGCTTGTTCCAGATGCTATTGGCGCATTAACTTCAAATGCGGGGTGGGATACAATTACGCATCAATCCTATTTAAAGGATGTTGTTACGCTATTTAAAAGCAAAGGCATTCGAACGTCAATTTTTGTTGATCCCAATGAAAAAATGATAGTAGGTGCTAAAGAGATAGGTACGGATAGAATTGAATTGTATACTGAAAATTTTGCACATGAGTTTGGTTTAGGTAATCTAAAAGGTATTGAGCCCTATATTTTAGCAGCAAATAAAGCAGCTGAAATGGGGCTTGGAATTAATGCCGGGCATGATTTAAGTTTGGAAAATATAAAATTTTTTAAAGAAAATATTCCTAATTTATTGGAAGTTTCTATTGGTCATGCACTTGTTTCGGAATCACTATATTTAGGGTTTGACAATGTAATCAACATGTATTTACAACGCTTAAAGTAATAAAATGCAATTATTTTCAAGAATTGAAGGCGAGGGCATGCCATTGCTCATTATCCACGGTTTTTTAGGCATGTCAGACAATTGGAAAACGTTAAGTACACAATTTGCAGCATTAGGTTTTCAGGTTCATGCCTTAGATATGCGAAATCATGGAAAAAGTTTTCATGATGATGCATTTAATTATGACGTAATGGTTCAGGATGTGAAAAATTATTTGGATTTTCATCACATTGAAAAAGTCATTTTATTAGGTCATTCTATGGGTGGTAAAGTAGTTATGCTATTTTCTACAGTATATCCACAAATGGTTGAAAAATTAATTGTGGCAGATATTGGGCCAAAATATTACGCGCCACATCATCAAAAAATTCTAGCTGCTTTAAATGCAGTAGATTTTTCAAAAAATCCATCCCGTGGAGATGTAGAAGCAATTTTTTCAACGTACATCTCCGATTTTGGAACTAAACAATTTTTATTGAAAAATTTGTTCCGTATTACGCCTGACGAATTAGGTTTTAGATTTAATTTAAATGTTTTCAATGAAAAAATTGAAGAAATTGGCGCGGCATTGCCTTTGAATGCTCATTTTTTTGGCGAAACACTCTTTTTAAGAGGTGATAAATCAGATTACATAACAGATGCTGACTTTGAAACAATTTATTATCATTTCCCTAAAGCGACTATTATTATAGTGCCTAATTCAGGTCATTGGCTTCATGCAGAAAATCCTAAAACCTTTTTTTACGAAGTACAAAAATTTATTCGCTAATTAGTAGGAATGCATAATATTTTCGTTAAAAAAATTGTAATATTCATAATTTATGTTAATTTTGAAACTTGTATTGAATTAAAATAAACTAATATTATTCAAATTATGAGAAAATTATTTTCTTTATCATTATTGACTTTAGCTTCGGCTACTATGTTCGCTGGCGGATATAGAGTGAGTATGCAAGGTCAAAAACAATTGGCTATGGGTCATACTGGAGTTGCAGTTGTAAACAGTGCAGAGGTTGCTTTTTTTAACCCTGCGGGGATGTCTTTTTTAGATAAAAAATTCAACTTATCTGTAGGAGGAAATGTTTTATTTGCTAAAACAGCATTTCAAAACTCTATGTATAATTGGCAGGCAAATACTAACAATATGGGAACACCATTTAGTTTGTATGCAACTTATAAAATAAACAAATTTATATCTGCAGGTTTAGCGGTTTACACGCCTTATGGTTCTACAGTTAAATGGGATCAAGACTGGCAAGGGGCGCATTTAGTAAATAATATTAAATTAGAAGCAATTTTTGTACAACCAACAATCTCATTTAGAATCGGTGACGTATTTAGTATTGGTGGGGGTCCCATATATGCAACAGGAGGTGTAGAGTTTAATAGAAATTTATCTACTAATCCTTTATACTCAAATAATGGACAACCTACAGATGTTAATTTAAATGGGAAAGGTATTTCTGCATGGGGATATAACGCTGGCTTTATGTTTAAACCGAGCAAAACGGTTACAATAGGGGTTAACTATCGTTCTGAAATTACCATGGAAGCAAGAGGAGGCGAAGCAGTATTCTCAGACGTTCCTGGATTTGCAACGGCGCAATTGGCAAATACAACATTTGATGCTGATTTACCATTACCTTCAGAAATTACAGCTGGTATTTCTTATAAACCATCAGAAAAATGGTTATTTGCATTTGATTATAATAGAGCAGAATGGAGTGCATACAAAGCGCTAACTGTAAAATTTGCTAATGGTAATACGTCAAATAATCCAAGAAATTATAAAGATGCTAGTACTTACAGATTAGGAGCTCAATACACAGCAAATGAAAAATTAACCTTTAGAGCGGGATGGTATTTTGATGAGAGCCCAGTGCAAGATGGTTATTTTGCACCTGAAACACCAAGAAACAATTCTATGGGTTATACAGGAGGTTTAACGTATAAACTAAATAAAAATTTAGGTTTAGATTTCTCATTCTTGTATTTACACTTTGATGAAATTGACAACTCTTATAACTATTATTTTGAAAATGGTAATGCATTACCTTTCGGTGGAACATACAAATCATCAGTATTTTCTCCAGGGGTAGGTGTTTCTTATAGCTTCTAATTAAAAAATTGACACAAATGAAAACAAATAAATTTATATTATTATCAGCTTTAGCAATTGGTTTTGCTAGCTGTGAGCCTGAATTTGAAAATGCTGTTGATGCAAATTATACAGCAGGAGAGGCTGACTTCTCTAGATATGTTGCTGTAGGTAATTCTTTAACAGCAGGTTATATGGACGGAACTGTTTCAAGAGTAGGACAAACCTATTCTTATCCTAACTTATTGGCGCAACAATTTGCCCTTGTTGGAGGTGGAGAATTTACACAGCCATCTTTTGCTGAAGATGTAAATAATTTAGGAGGATTAGTATTTAATGGTACTCCAATTGGAACTACGAGATTAGTAATAGACGCTTCACAAGGACGTCCTGAGAATATAGTAGGTACACCAACAATCACGTTAACCCCACAGGCAAAAGCGTATAACAATATGGGTGTGCCGGGGGCAAAATCTTTTCATTTATTAGCTGCAGGTTACGGAAATGCTGCAGGTGTATTGCTTGGTCAAGCTAATCCCTATTTTGTTAGACATGCTACTACGCCAAATGCTACTGTTTTAGCCGATGCTATGACAAAAAACCCTACGTTTTTTACAAATTGGATTGGAGCAAATGATGTATTGGCCTACGCTACAAATGGTGGCGCTGCAGCAAACGGAACTTCGGCAGCAGCAGACCACAATGCAACAGGAAATCTAAATCCCGCAACTTATGGTTCTAATGATATTACAAATAGTACAGTATTTACAACTGTTTACACTAATATAATTAATACATTAACTAATGGTGGTGCTAAGGGTGTAGTATGTACCGTACCTAGTGTAACATCTATACCGTATTTTACAAGAGTACCTTTTAATCCGCTTTCGCCTACGGCATTAGGAGGGTCTGCAAACATTACTGCATTAAATACACAATTATATGGGCCTTTAGATGCAATTTTTACAGCATTAGGTGAGCCTAATCGAATCAACCCATTGTCTGCAACAGCTGCAAATCCTATTTTAATTACGGATGTTGATGCTACAGATAGAAGTGCTGCGATTACAGCAGCTTTAACACCACAATTAGGTGCCGCAACAGCAACAGCATTTGGTGCTGTTTTTGGAAGAGCTCGTCAAACTACATCAGCAGACTTGGTAGTTTTACCAGCATCATCAGTAATCGGAACAACAAATTCGGCAGCGCCTGCAGGAATTAACATTAATGGTGTATCATTTCCTATGGCAAATAGATGGGTGTTAACATCAGGTGAAAGAGCTAAAGTTGCAGCTGCAACTACCTCTTATAATAATGCAATTGTTGCAATTGCAGCTACAAAGAATTTAGCTGTGGCAGATATGAATGCTGTAATGAACCAATTAATTTCTGGGTTAAGAATTGAAACTGGACAAATTTATACGGCTGATTATTTTAGTGGTTCAGCTACTGAAGGTACAGTTTTATTCTCACTTGATGGTGTGCATCCAAATGCTAGAGGATATGCGGTAATTGCTAATGAAATTATTAAAGTAATTAACGCTAAATACAAATCAAATTTACCATTACATCATCCGTCTTATTTCCCGGGAATAAATATAGTTCCTACAAACTAAGATAGTGATAAAAATAAAAAAAGGCTGTCCGGTTTATCGGACAGCCTTTTTTGTATATTTGTAACTAGTATTTTAAGCCAAAAAAGGGATACCATATGACCTTTACAAACTATTAATTATCTACATATGAAAAAAGCTTTTTTAAAATTGATTATTTCAACGCTATTAATTATCGTAATATCCTATTTTTTAAACATTCGAGTTGATAATTTCATAGCTGCAATCAGTACAGCAATTGTATTATCTTTACTTAATACATTTATAAAACCAATATTAGTACTGCTTACTATTCCAGTAACTTTTTTTACTTTAGGGTTATTCTTGTTAGTAATTAATACGATCATAGTCTTATTTACAGATTATTTTGTAGATGGATTTAGTGTTCCAAGTTTTTTAACCGCATTTTTATTTAGTATTCTTCTTTCTATTGGGCAATCTATATCTAATAAATTAGTTGTTGACTAAAGAATCGTTTAACATCGAAATTCAAAAAAATAAATGTATAACTATAAATCGCTATAAATACCTTGTTTACTTAAAAAGGCCATAGCGATAAGGCAGGATATATGATAATTCAACTACAATTAATTATCTATATGAAATTCAATTGATTAAAAACTTGTTTGGGTGGTAAAAATTATATAATTTTGCCACCCAAATTTTATACTACAAAAATCAAATAAAATGAATATTACAAAAGAGCAGGTAGATGCATTAAATGCTATTGTAAAAGTAGCTGTCAGCAAAGAAGATTATGCTGAAAAAGTAGAGAAGGTATTAGCTGATTACAAAAAAAATGCTTCAATCCCTGGATTTAGAAAAGGAGCCGTGCCAATGAGCTTAATCAAAAAGCAATATGAGAAAGCAATCATGGCAGATGAAGTGAATAAATTATTACAACAATCATTAAATGATTATTTAGTTCAAGAAAAATTAGATATTTTAGGGAATCCATTGCCAAAAGAAACAGATAATTTTTCATGGGACGCAGAACCATTAACTTTTGAGTTTGAATTAGGTTTAGCACCAGAATTTACAGTAGATTTAGCTGCTAAAAATAAGTTGGTTCAATATAAAATCGTTGCTGATGATGCCTTATTGAATGAACAAGTCGAGAGAATTCAAAAACAATATGGAAAATTAATTCCTCAAACAGTAGTTGCAGATGGAAATGAAATTAAAGGAACTTTTGCAAACGAAGAAAAAGGAATAACCAATTCAACAGTTATTACATTAGATGTTTTTAAAGATAAAAAAGCGGCAAAAGCATTCATTGGTAAAACTATTGGCGATGTAGTTACTTTAAAAACGAAAGGTTTATTTGATGACGATCATAAATTGATGGATTATTTAAAAGTAGCACATGACGACGCACATGGTCTAGATATTGAAGTTACTTTTACAATTGAATCGATTGATGCTATTGAGAAAGCAGAACTAACAGCAGATTTATTTAACAAATTATTTGGTGAAGGAGTTGTAACGTCTCTGGAAGAATTAAAAGCAAAAATCAAAGAAGATGCTGAAGCGCAATTTGCACAACAAGCAGATCAGAAATTTTTAAATGACGTTACAGATTTCTTAATTGAATCAACTTCATTTGATTTACCATCAGATTTCTTAAAAAGATGGATTCAAACAGTTGGAGAAACACCATTAACTGCAGAACAAGCAGAAGTAGAATATGCAAATTCAGAAAAAGGATTACGTTATCAATTGATAGAAAATAAAATAATCTTAGCGAATGATTTACAAGTTAAGTTTGAAGAATTAAAAGATTTTACAGCTTCATTGATTAAAAAGCAAATGGCACAGTTTGGTCAATTAAATCCTTCTGATGAAGAAATTGATGGAATTGTAGCTCGTGTACTTTCTAATCAAGATGAAATCAAAAGAATTTCTGACCAAGTGATGAGCGAAAAAATGCTAAATCTATTTAAAGAAAAAGTAAAAGCTAAATCAAAAGAAGTTACGTATCAAGATTTTATTAAAGCCATGTATGGCGAATTAAAATAATAACTAATTCTAAAAAATTAGTATATTTGAGCGTTAAATCTTTGATTTGACGCTTTTTTATTGAAGACATTTGTCATATAAACTAAAAGGCCCGACCTTTGTAAAACATTAATGAATTTTAAGTTTGATTTTAGTTAAACTTTTAAACACATAAACTTTTAAACTTAATTTATGAATTACGGAAAAGACCCGAGAGCTACGCACGAAATGGCGCAGCAATTTAAAAAATACGCTACGAAGCACCACGGTGTAAACAGTATATACTATGATAAAATAGTAAGTAAAATTACGCCCATTGGACCCTTAGGAATGACACCTTATATCATGGAAGAACGTCAGTTAAATGTTTCTCAACTTGATGTTTTTTCGCGTTTAATGATGGATAGAATCATTTTTTTAGGGACAGGAATTGACGATCAAATTGCAAATATTGTACAAGCCCAGTTATTATTCTTAGCTAGCGTAGATGCAGCAAAAGATATTCAAATATATATTAACTCGCCAGGGGGTGGGGTATATGCTGGCTTAGGCATTTATGATACGATGCAGTTTATTAAGCCAGATGTGGCCACAATTTGCACAGGAATGGCGGCTTCTATGGGTGCCGTATTATTATGTGCAGGCGCTGAGGGAAAAAGAAGTGCATTGCCACACAGTAGAGTGATGATCCACCAACCATTAGGAGGCGCTCAAGGGCAAGCATCGGATATAGAAATTACAACAAGAGAAATCTTAAAATTGAAAACAGAATTATACGAAATCATTTCTAAGCATTCAGGACAACCTTTAGACAAAGTACATCACGATAGTGATAGAGATTACTGGATGAAAGCAGACGAAGCAAAAGCATATGGAATGATTGATGAAGTATTAATAAGATAATAAAAAAGGTGTTTGGTAATTAGTTATAGGTAAAAGGTTTTCCCATTACCCATTGCCCATCACCTTTAACCCAAAAAAACAAATGGCAAAAGAAGTATTAGAATGTTCATTTTGTGGTAGAAAAAAGCCCGAAACTAATTTATTAATTGCAGGAATTGATGCGCATATTTGCGATAGATGTATTGAGCAGGCACATGGTATTGTTTTAGAAGAATTAAAACAAACAGGTGCTTCCGAAGCATTTAATGACTTGGTGCTTCGTAAGCCAAAAGAAATTAAGTCTTTTTTAGATGAATATGTAATTGGCCAAGACCAAACCAAGAAAGTGCTGAGTGTTGCCGTTTATAATCATTATAAACGTTTAATGCAACCTATTCAGAATGATGAGGTTGAAATTGAAAAGAGTAACATTTTAGTTGTAGGGCAAACGGGAACAGGAAAAACATTAGTAGCTAAAACAATTGCGAAAATGTTAAATGTGCCTTTAGCAATAGTAGATGCTACTATTTTAACAGAAGCCGGTTATGTGGGAGAAGATGTAGAAAGTATTTTAACACGTTTGTTACAAGCAGCTGATTATGATGTAGCAAAAGCCGAAAGAGGAATTGTTTTTATTGATGAAATTGATAAAATTGCCCGTAAAAGCGATAACCCTTCAATAACGCGTGATGTTTCGGGAGAAGGCGTACAGCAAGCCTTGTTGAAATTATTAGAAGGTTCAGTTGTTAACGTACCACCAAAAGGAGGAAGAAAACACCCCGATCAAAAATTTGTTGAAGTAAATACACAAAATATTTTATTTATTGCCGGTGGTGCCTTTGATGGTATTGAACGTATTATCTCTAAACGCTTAAACCAACAAGCTATAGGATTTAACTCTACTATAGCAGCAGACCAAATAGATAAAGAAAACTTGCTGCAATATATTATCCCAAAAGATGTTAAGGAGTTTGGTTTAATACCCGAAATTATAGGTCGTTTACCTGTTTTATCGCACATGGATCCGTTAGATGCTAATGCATTAAGAGCCATATTAACAGAGCCTAAAAATGCTTTAATTAAACAATATCAAAAGCTATTTGATATGGATGAAGTTGCTTTTACCATAGATGATGCGGCTTTAGATTTTATTGTAGAAAAAGCCTTGGAATATAAATTAGGGGCAAGAGGACTACGATCGTTGTGCGAAGCCATTTTAACAGATGCTATGTTTGAATTACCAAGCTCTAGCGAAAATGAGTTGGTTGTTACAAAAGAATTTGCTGCACATGCCCTAACTAAAAACTTATTAAGACGATTGGAAATAGCATCGTAATAAAAGAAATTATTATGAAATAAAAATATGAAAACCCCTATACTATAAAATGTTAATAGGGTTTTTTATTAAAATAAACTTACTGTAATTTCAATAGTTCTTCTAAGTGCGTACGGTCGTTAGATAATCGAGGGACTTTATGTTGGCCGCCTAATTTATCATTTGCTTTTAGCCAATCATAGAATAGATTTTCACGTGCGACGTTTAAAACAAGTGGGTTTAAAGTCATGTTGTTGAATCGCTTAGCCTCATAGTCTGAGTTTAACTGTTGTAGATTAGCGTCTAGCAATTGAGCAAAAGCAGCCACATCATGCGGAGCCGTTTTAAATTCTATAATCCATTCATGTGCACCTTTTTGTTTATTATCCATAAATATAGGTGCAACAGTATAATCCATCACTTCACATGCTAACTCTTGACACGTTTTGGCTAAAGCTCTATCTGTATTTTCAACCATCAATTCCTCGCCAAAAACATTGATATGATGTTTAGTTCTTCCTGTAACTTTAATACGATAAGGGGATAAGGAGGTAAAACGTATGGTATCGCCTATAATGTATCGCCACAATCCTGAATTAGTGGTAATCACTAACGCATAATTTTTATGAAGCTCTACGTCTTTCAAGGAAATAATACGTGGATTTTCCTGCCCAAAGCTATCCATTGGAATAAATTCATAATATATTCCATAATCAAGCATCAATAGCAATTCGTCCGAATTATTTAAATCTTGCAGCGCAAAAAAGCCTTCAGAAGCATTGTAAATTTCATAATATTTGAAACTTTCTTTCGGGAATAATTTTTGATAAGGCGTTCGGTATGGGTCAAAACTCACACCTCCGTGAAAATAGACTTCTACGTTTGGCCAAATATTAAGTATGTTTTCTTTAGCTGTTGTTTCTAGTGCTTTGTTTAACAATACCATCATCCAGCTAGGAACACCTGCTATGCTGGTAACATTTTCTTGCAAACATTCTTCAATAATAGCGGGTAATTTTACCTCCCAATCGCTCATTAAAGACACTTTATTGCTTGGGGTAGAACTAAATTCGGCCCAAATAGGCATGTTATCTATTAAAATCGCTGAAAGATCCCCAAAAAAGGTATTGTTGTTTTCATACAATTGTTTGCTGCCACCTAATCGCAAACTTTTTCCCACAAACAATTGCGAATCTTCATTATTATTAAGGTATAAGGCGAGTAAATCTTTGCTGGCTTTATAGTGGTTGTTTTCTAAAGCTTCCGCACTTACAGGAATAAATTTGCTTTTGGCATTGGTGGTTCCGCTCGATTTTGCAAAGTATTTAATTGGGGTATTCCAAAAAATATTTTGTGCGCCTTGACGCGTTTGTTCAATAAATGGCTCAAAAGCTTCATAAGTGCAAATAGGCACGCGCTCTTGAAAAGTGTCATAATTTTTTATGCTCGTAAAGTCATATTTTTTACCAATAACAGTCTGTTCAGCTGATTTTAGTAACTGAAACAATAATTCTTCTTGTACTTCATGCGGGTATTTGACAAACAATTCAATTTGATGAATTCTTTTCTTCAAAATCCAAGAAGCGATAGAATTTATTATTGGTAATGGCATAAGTACAATTGAATTTTTATCTTTACCAAAAATAATAAAAAATCAATCAACTGCAAGGCTAATGACGACATTTGAAGGGACTTTAACAAAAATGCAAACAGAAATGGGGCAGCCCATTCAATATTATTTAATTTTTGACACTAATTTTTTAAATGTTAACCAACTTATAAATAGAACTATCCAGATACAGCACAAAGGATATCAATGTTTACATTGTAAGAAAGCAAAAAAAATTTTTAGACAAGGTTTTTGTTATGATTGTTTTTCTACCATACCTGCTGCTGCAGATTGGATCATGAAACCTGAGTTGAGCAAAGCTCATTTAGATATTGAAGACCGAGATTTAGATTATGAAAAGCGCGTGCAACTGCAACCGCATGTGGTTTATTTAGCCTTGTCTTCTGAGGTTAAAGTGGGAGTGACTCGAAAAACACAAGTGCCTACACGATGGATTGATCAAGGTGCTGTAGAAGCATTACCTATTTTAGAAACACCAAATAGATATTTAGCAGGCGTAGCAGAAGTAGCACTTAAAAATCATTTTGTGGATAAAACAAATTGGCAAAAAATGCTAAAAAACGAAGTGTCTCATGCTGATTTACTCGCTGAAAAACAAAAGCTTCAAGCTTGGCTACCTACAGAAGTTATGCCTTATTTTCTTCCCGAAAATCAAGAATATAAATTAGAATATCCTGTTTTGCGTTATCCGCTTAAAGTAACGAGTTTAAATTTAGAAAAAACACCCGATTTTACTGGCAAAGTAATTGGAATAAAAGGACAATATTTGCTTTTTGAAGATGGTACAGTATTTAATGTACGCACCTTTGAAGGGTATGTGGTATCTATTCGTTTTTAAAAAGTATACAATACCCCTACACCAATGATTTGTTTCAATTGAATTTTTGGCCCACGTGTTACTTGTGTGCCATTTTCTTCTTTTTTAGATTTAATATCGTCATCATACATAATATGTAAACCCACATTAGCCTTAACATATTTATTTACTGTCATTTCAATATTTGAAAACCAATCGACATCAATATTTCCAAATTTATTTATATAGTCGGAATACAAAGTTGCTCTGGTATCTAATACCATGTTTTTAGCAATTTCACGTTTAAATTGACCAGTGATTAAAGCGCCTAGTTCGGTTCGAGATTTACCACCACTTCTTAATAGCGTTCCATCTGTGTCATAAATCGCTTTTTCAACCCCAAACGCCCCTTCGTTTGATAATCTTTTATCTAATACTAATGTAGTTTTTTGTGTTAAAGGAGATAAATAAATGGTAAAGCCTAAATCTTTTCGAGCGTATTCCGCCCCAATACCTACAAATACATAAGCTGGTGCAAAAAATCTAGAAATTGCTTTTTCTACATTCGGATAGCTGTACCCGTTTGCAAATTGAGTTTGAAAGGTAAATTTTCCACCATAAAACCAATTTGAAATACTGTCTTTTCTATAGCCAATTGTAGAGTTTAAAAGAATTACATCATCTGTTTTTCTTACATCTTGGTTTTCTTGTTTATTTAAACCATAACGCATAATCAATTCGCTATTCCATTTCATGTTGTTGTATTTATAACCTCTGATGAAATGGCCTTTTACTAATCCAGAAATTGAATTATTTCCCCCAGCAGACCAGTTTACAAAAGCAATCTGCGTGAAATCTAGCCCTACTTTATTGACTTTTTCCCATCGTGAAACAGTTGTATCGGGCAAGGTTGTTTTTACAATTTGTGCTTGTGCTTGTTGTGCGAAAACAAAAAATAGGAGGATAAGACTTGCTTTTTTAATCATGATTTAGGGTATTAAATAGTTGTATAAAACTTTCTGTATCTAAATTTACTTCTTTTACTAATTGTTTTACAGTGCCGTGTTCAATAAACGCATCGGGAACACCACAATTAATAATTTTATTTGTGTAACTATTTTTACTTGCAAACGTATTAATAATACTACCCATGCCTCCTGTTAAAACGCCTTCTTCAATGGTAATTATAGTTGAAAAGGCAGAAAAAATAGCATGTAATTGTACTTTATCAATTGGTTTTACCCAGCCCACATGATAATGAGCAAAATTTTCAGGAAAATTACAATTTAATAGTGCTTTTTGTGCTGAACTACCAATGGTTCCTGTAGATAAAACCGCATATTTTTTTCCTTGTTTCAGAGTTGTAATTTTGCCCACTTCAATTTTTTCAAACGGAAGTTTCCAGTTTGTTATTGTTCCTTTCCCTCGCGGATATCGAATAGCAATAGGATGTTGTAATCCTAACGAAGCAGTGTATAAAATATTGCGTAAATCAATTTCATGTAAAGGGGCATAAATGAGCATATTCGGAATGCAACTAAAATAGGCTATATCAAAAAGACCGTGGTGTGTTGCACCATCTTCGCCTACAAAACCCGCTCGGTCTAAGCAAAATATCACAGGTAAATTTTGCAAGGCCACATCATGAATAACTTGGTCATATGCCCGTTGCATGAATGTAGAGTAAATGTTGCAAAAAACGACCAAATCTTGTGTAGCCATTCCAGCAGCTAAGGTAACGGCATGCTGTTCGGCAATGCCTACATCAAAAGCTCTTTCAGGAAAGGCTTCCATCATGTATTTTAGGGAACTCCCTGAAGGCATAGCAGGTGTAATACCTACTATTTTTTCATTTGTTTTTGCTAATTCAACTAATGTATGTCCAAAAACATCTTGAAATTTAGGTGCAGGATTTTCATTTTCATCACGTATCAGTTTACCCGTTAATTTGTCAAATTTACCTGGTGCATGATAGGTTAGTTGGTCTTCTTCAGCATACGCTAATCCTTTTCCTTTTGTAGTTGTAATATGTAAAAATTTTGGTCCTTTTGTAGCTTTTAGTCTTTTTAATTCGGTCACTAGAGCCTCTAAATCATGACCGTCAATTGGGCCAGTATAATCAAAATTAAGCGACTTAATAACATTATTTTCAATTGGATTTTTACCTGATTTTATCGCTGTTAGGTATTCTTTAAATGCGCCAACACTTGGATCTATTCCCATGCTGTTGTCATTTAAAATTACTAATACATTAGCATTCGTTACACCAGCATGATTTAACGCTTCAAAAGCCATTCCACTAGCAATCGACGCATCGCCAATTATCGCAATATGATTTTTGTCAAACGCTCCTTTTATTTGGGCGGCCAATGCCATTCCTAAGGCTGCAGAAATGGAAGTTGAGGAGTGCCCTACACCAAAAGTGTCATATTTACTTTCGCTTCGTTTTGGAAATCCAGAAATACCTCCTTTTTCTCTATAAGCTGGAAATTGTGTTCTACGTTCGGTGAGTATTTTGTGACCATACGCTTGGTGACCTACATCCCAAACAAGACAATCATTTGGTGTATCAAAAACATAGTGTAAGGCAATGGTTAGTTCCACCACGCCTAAACTTGCTCCTAAGTGACCTTCTTTTTGTGAAACGATGTCAATAATATATTGACGTAATTCTTCTGCTAATTGAGGAAGCTCATTAGGGGCTAATTTCCTTAAATCATAAGGATTTTCAATATGGGAAAGTAAATTATTCATTTCAAGGGCAAAAATACAATATTGTTTGTTATTTTTGATAGAATAAAAGCAAACGTATTGGAAACAATTTTTACAGACGATTATTTTATGAGAAAAGCTTTGAATGAAGCTCAAGAAGCTTTTAAGAAAGGCGAAGTTCCTGTTGGTGCAGTTGTGGTTGTCAATAATCAGGTCATTGCCCGAACACATAATTTAACCGAATTATTGCATGATGTAACAGCACATGCAGAAATGCAGGCTATTACAAGTGCAGCCAATTTTTTAGGAGGAAAATATTTGAAGGATTGTACCCTTTATGTTACTTTAGAACCTTGTCAAATGTGTGCAGGAGCGTTATATTGGTCACAAATTACTAAAATCGTGTATGGAGCAAAAGACGAAAGACGAGGCTACACAACCTTAGGTACGCAATTACATCCAAAAACACAAGTAGTTTCGGGTGTGTTAGAAGATGAATGCGCCGCACTTATACAATTATTTTTTCAAAATAAACGTTAAATACAAATCTGGCATTTGTTTTGTGATGATACGAATACTAAACATTTAAGAGAACAAAAATGAACAACAAATTAATTAAGGCGGCAATCATAGGAGGATCTATCATTCTTACTGCTATGATATTAGGGAGTGCCTTTAAAAAGAGGAATGAAAACTTAGATACCATTTCCGTAATTGGATTAGGAACTAAAGATTTTGTGTCAGATGAAATTTTATGGTCTGGGAGTTTTACGACTAAAAGTTTTGATATTAAAGAAGCTTACAATAAAATGATAGCCGATCAAAAAATTGTAGAACGCTTTTTTTTAGGGAAAGGTTTTAAAAAAGGAGAATTTAGTTTTGGGGCAGTACAGTTTAACAAACGATTCAGAGAAGTAAGAATTGAGACAGGGGATAGTGATTATGGCACAAAATACGAACAAGTTTTTGATGGCTATGAAGCGTCACAAACCATCACATTCTCGGCTAAAAAAAATCCGAATTTAATGAAACGTATAGAAGAGGTGTCTAGTATAACCTCTGAGTTAATTAACTCGGGGATTGAATTAAGTTCTAATTCTATTCAATATACCTATTCAGATTTACCCAGTTTAAAACATAGCTTAATACAAAAAGCATCTAAGGATGCTAAAGAAAGAGCTGAAAAAATTGTAACGTCAGCAAATGGCGATTTAGGAAAATTAAAATCGGCAAGCATGGGTGTTTTTCAAATTACGGGCCAGGGCTCTACAGAAGAAGATTCGTATGGTGGCAATTTTGATACTTACAGTAAAAATAAATCTGCTAGAATTACGGTAAGGTTGGAGTATGAGTTGGAGTAAACCTAGGTATTCGGTTGGAGGATTAAATAAAAAAACCGCTATTCGTTTGAGTAGCGGTTTTTAGTTTTATTCAATTTCATTTCCTTCTTTATCAAAGAAATGATATTCTAAATACGTGTAAGCATCACGAGGTATAATTTTCACCCATTTTTTATGTTCAAAAAACCATTTTGAACGTATTGATGGAAAACCTTTTGTAAGGTAAGCTGCCACAAAAGGGTGCGTGTTCAAGACAACCTTTTTATGGTCTTTAATAATACTTTCAAGGTTAGCTTCAATGCGGTCAATAATTAAAATAGGAGCTTCAACTTGTCCGTTTTCATTTGGATCGTCTTCTCTTGTAATAATATTAACTTCTGGTCTAACTCTTTGTCTAGTGATTTGGATGAGTCCAAATTTACTAGGAGGCAAGATTTTATGCTTGGCCTTATCGTCACTCATTTCTTCTTTTAAGAAATCATAAAGTACTTTTCTGTTGTCTGGATTTTGCATATCAATGAAATCCACAACAATAATACCTCCCATATCCCTTAGTCGCAATTGTCTTGCTACTTCTGCAGCAGCAATTAAATTAACTTCTAAAGCAGTATCTTCTTGGCTTAATGCTTTGTTTGATCGGTTGCCAGAGTTTACATCAATAACGTGTAAAGCTTCTGTATGCTCAATAATCAAATAAGCACCTTTACTCATAGATACTGTTTTGCCAAAAGACGTTTTTATTTGTCTTTCAATATGGTATTTCTCAAAAAGAGGCAGTTCTTTTGACTGATAGTGTTTTACGATAGACACTTTATCCGGAGCTATCTCTTGCAAATACTCCTTCGTTTGTAAAAACAAGTCTTCATCATCTACTTGAACACTGCTAAACGTATCGTTAAAAACATCTCGTAATATGGAAGATGCTTTTGTGAGTTCACCAAGTACTTTTGAAGGATGATGAGCTGTTTGTAACCTTTTGCACATACTAGACCAGCGGTCTAGTAAGTTTTCTAGATCTTTTTCAATTTCAGCTACTTTTTTGCCTTCGGCTACTGTTCTTACAATAACCCCAAATCCCTTTGGTTTAATAGTTTGCACTAATTTTTTTAATCGGTCTTTTTCTTCTCGGTCGTTAATTTTTTGCGAAATTGAAACGCGATCTGAAAAAGGGACTAAAACAACATATCTACCTGCTAAAGAAATCTCAGAACTTATTCTTGGTCCTTTAGTTGAGATAGGTTCCTTAACAATTTGAACTAAAACAGATTGATTAGCACTTAATATATCAGTGATACTACCATCTTTATCTATTTCTGGTTCGAAAGGGAAATTTTTGAGTGAATAATCTTTTGCTTTACCTGTGCTTACAAGTTTGATGAATTTCATCAGTGAAGATAGATTTGGTCCTAAGTCATGATAATGTAAAAAGGCATCTTTTTCGTGCCCTAAATTTACAAAAGCAGCATTCAGTCCAGCAACTGGTTTTCTAATTTTAGCAATAAAAATATCGCCTACTTGAAATTGTGTGTTGCCTTCAATCTTTTCTTTTTCCTGGTGAAGTTCAATTAGTTTTCCATCCTTTAATAAGGCAAAATCTACAGCATCTGAACTTGATCTGATAATTAATTCTTTGTTCATGCAGTATATTTTTTATCCATTCGCTAAGGCGAATAGATGGATTAAACATTTTTACAGGTATAAACCCGAAGGATAAATTTTATACTAACAGACATACTATAGAAGTATAGCTATTTAGTAGTAAAATTTTCCGTTTTCAATGAACGTTTTTCTTTAAAAAAAGAAAAGTAGTTTTAAACTACTTTTTCTTCTTATGACGGTTAGCTCTCGCTCTTTTTTTACGTTTGTGAGTAGCTACCTTATGTCTTTTTCTTTTTTTACCACTTGGCATAATGTGTAGTTTTTTTAATTAATAATAATGTTATACTGTAACTTCTGTTTTTTCTTTTACGCTTTCTACAAACACTTTTGCTGGTTTAAACGCAGGAATGTTATGAGCAGGAATTTTAATTGTAGTATTTTTAGAAATGTTTCTTCCTGTTTTCTCAGCTCTAGTTTTGATAATAAAACTTCCAAAACCTCTTAAGTAAACATTATCACCACTTTCTAATGAGTTTTTAACTTCTTCCATGAATGATTCTACGGTTGCTTGAACGTCTCCTTTTTCAAGTCCTAATTTTTCAGAAATTTTCGCTACGATGTCTGCTTTCGTCATTTTTCTTCGTATTAATATTTATGTGTGTTTTTTTTGAGAGTGCAAATATACAAATTAAAAAAAGATAAATTCAAGCATAATGAATTAAAATTTAACCACATAAATGAATTATTTTTGTAAATCTAAATTTTGATATGGATTTTTCAACCACAATAATTAATTGGTATAACCAAAATAAAAGAGATTTACCTTGGCGAAACACACAGGATGCGTATAAAATTTGGCTTTCTGAAATCATTTTGCAACAGACCAGAGTGAGTCAAGGCTTACCTTATTATCTTGCTTTTGAAGAACATTTTCCAACGGTTAATCATTTAGCACAAGCTGATGAACAAAAAATACTTAGACTTTGGCAAGGTTTAGGCTATTATTCCCGTGCTAGAAATTTACATCATACTGCAAAAATCGTTGTTTCAAATTATAAGGCCTCTTTTCCGCAAACTTATAATGAGCTCCTAAAGTTAAAAGGAATTGGTAATTATACCGCTGCCGCAATCGCTTCTTTTTCTTCAAATGAACCTGTGGCTGTAGTGGACGGGAATGTATTTAGAATCTTGGCTCGCATTTTTGATGTCACACTTGATATTGCGCAAAATTCGAGTAAAAAATATTTTCAAGAATTAGCCGAAAGTTTGATGGATAAAAGTTACCCCGCACTTTTTAATCAAGCTATGATGGAATTTGGTGCGTTGCAATGTGTGCCAAAGAATCCTGATTGTACAAACTGTGTTTTTAATGATCGTTGTGTTGCGTTGAAAAACAAAAAAGTGTCTGAATTACCTGTGAAATCTAAAAAAACACAAATTAAAAAACGCTATTTCAATTATATATTGGCACAAGATGAAAACGATGCAATTTTAATCGAAAAAAGAGTGCATAAAGATATATGGAAAAATTTATATCAATTGCCATTAATTGAAACAGAAGCCCCCATAAATGAAAATGAAGCCATTCATTTAATTGGTAAAAAATGGAAACTAACTGAGAGTGATGTAGTCACTTATTTTTCGGGTTATGACGTCGTACATAAATTATCTCACCAAGAACTTCATGTTAAATTTTTTAAGCTGCAACTAACAAGCAAAATCGATAAAACAGTCTCGGTACAAGACTTGAAAACCTATCCGTTTCCTATTGTACTTCATAATTTTTTAGAAAAGGTTGTAAGTTAGATAAATAATTTATAAATTTGATGAAAAGTATAAGCCATGAACGGAACACTAAATAAGGTTATTTTAATTGGCCATCTTGGAGACGAGGTGAAGATGCATTATTTTGATGCAACAAACTGCATTGGCAGATTTCCATTAGCAACAAATGAGGTTTATATTAATAAATCTACTGGCGAAAAAATAACATCAACAGAATGGCACAATATTGTAGTAAGAAATAAGGCTGCTGAATTGTGTGAAAAATATTTATCAAAAGGAGATAAAATATACATTGAAGGTAGAATAAAATCTCGTCAATGGCAAGCAGAAGATGGTACGACAAAATATACTACTGAAATTCAGGTTACGGAATTTACATTTTTGAATACTAAAAAAGATGCTGATTTAACTAAACCGGCAACACATACGCCTCCAGCAACAAAAGAAGTTGATTTTGATTCTTTAGGTACTGACACCGCTAAAGATTTGCCTTTTTAATAAGGAATTAACAATAGAAATAAAAAAGAATAGTTATGCTACATTAGGTAACTATTCTTTTTTTGTTCTAGAATAAGCCTTAAATTTGTTTTTAAAATAGTATTATGAGTAAACAGTGTTTTTATTTGTGTTTGGTTGTTGCATTTTTTTCATGTAAAGATGCTGTTACACCAAAACCTAAGGGGCAATTACGATTAGAATATGCGCCTGCTAAATATGAACTATTTTCTTCCAAATGTGCATTTGCATTTGATAAAAATACACAAGTTTCTATCAAAGAAGTTTCTAATTGTGGTTTAGAAATTCATTACCCAAAAATGAAGGCAACTATTTTTGTGACTTATAAACCCGTAAATGGCAACTTAGATAAGTTATTAATAGATGCGCAAAAATTGACCTATGAGCATGCAATAAAAGCAAATGATATTGCAGAACAACCTTTTGTAAATACTAAAGGCAAAGTATATGGTATGTTTTATCAAGTAGGGGGAAATGCCGCTACAAATGCGCAATTTTATGCCACAGACAGTACAAAAAATTTTATTACAGCAAGTTTGTATTTTTATGCAAAACCTAATTTTGACTCTATTCTTCCTGCAGCAGATTACATTAAAAATGACATGAAACAAATCATGGAAAGTTTAAAATGGAAATAAGCTAAAATATTTTTTAATAACACATCAAAATATCTTTTTCAATTCTATATATTTGGGAAAATAATTTCAAAAAAATAGTAGCGTTGAAAAAGATTCTTTTTATCCTGTCTTTTGTGACAGTTTCTTTATTTGCACAAGAAAAAAAATACCAAAGTTTATTTTGGGAAATCTCAGGAAATGGATTAACTAAAAATTCCTATATGTATGGAACCATGCATGTAAGTGAAAAAGTATCCTATCATTTGTCAGATGCTTTTTTTGAAAAATTAATGGGTGTTGATTTTATTGCCAATGAAAGTGAACCTAATACGTGGTCAGAATTATATGACTTATTTAGTTTTTATCAAGGCGTATATCAATATGGTTCATTTTATTCAAGATTCTATACACAACCGCTAAAAAAAGATAATTTATATCCTTTATTTAGAGGATCAAATTATAACCTAATTAGTTTATTGTCTAGAACAAACGAGGCAAACCAAGAATACCAAGAAGAAACTTATTTAGATATGTTTATTTACCGTACGGGTAAAAAATATGGCAAAAAAACCTTAGGACTTGAAAACGTAAAGACTACTACTTTTTCTATCATGAAGGCTGAATCTGAAATGGATATGAAAGAAGTAGATAAAAATAAACAACTTTTGTTGAAAATTTTAAAAAAGCGTTCCTATAATGACGTATTAACAGATGCATACAGAGAAAAAGATTTAGATTTAATCGATACGTTAAATACCCTTGGTACCCCAAAAGTATATAACAAAGCCATGTTATATGACCGAAATATTGGAATGGTAAAAAGCATGGATTCTATCATGAAAACAGGTAGTTTGTTTAGTGCTGTAGGTGCAGCTCATTTACCTGGTAAAAATGGTATGATTGAATTGTTACGTAAAAAGGGATATACCGTAAAACCAATCTTTAGTGACTATACAGAAAAAGGGAAAAAAATTAAAAAACAGATTGAAGATTATTTTGTAAAACCAACGTTTGAAGTAAGATCAACATCAGATGGTATGGTGACTTTACCGTTGTATCCGTTAGTTCTTGAAAATGGAGAAAACTTAGAGTCACCGGATTTGGCAAATGGCGGATTTATTAATGTAAAACGCATGTTGCTTAAAGATTTTATAGGGAAAAAAGAAAAACAATTTAATCATAAAACACTAGACAGCTTATTTTTTGAAAACATTCCAGGTGAAATTTTAGAGAAAAAAGCGTATCAAGAAAAAAATTATTTTGTGTATGATATTAAAAGTGTTACCAAAACAAGTAAAGCACAACATTACAGATATTACATAACACCGCTTGAAATTATAGCCATAATTATGGGTGGAGAAGGAGATTATGTAAGAAAGTATGAAGATGAAGTTTATGCAAATATCAAATTAAAACCATACAAACAAGATTCAGAAGTTATCGTGCCATTTAAGGGAGGTTTACAAGTTCAGTTCCCAGCGTATTCTATTTCCATTGGTAACAAAAAAGATAATAAACAACTCACTGATGTGGAATACTATGGCTATGATGAACAAGAAAAAGCGACTTATTTTGTGGTTGAAAAATCGTTAATGGATAATTCTAATCTAGAAGATTCTGAGTTTGAATTAAAAAGAATGCATTATGAATACTATTTGCAACACGATTTAGATTCAACCCAAACCTATTTTGATAAAAAACAATTTGAATTCCTTTCGCAGTCTAAGCAAGAAGACAAAGAAATCCATTTAAAATCAAAATTAAAAGGAAATAAATATTATTTATTGGGAACAATAAATGCTTCAAAAAAGAAAGCTGAACAGTTTTTTACTTCTTTCGAAATTAAACCAAAAGTAGCTGATGTGCCGTACAAAGTCTTTAAAGATACAACAGCCTTTTTTACGGTTGAAGTGCCTAAGAAAGAGAATGAATACTTAGATTTTAAATTTGAGCGCAAAAATAGATATGATTATGACGATAAAAAGAAAAATCATTTTGAGCCAAAATCAAAAACATTTGAATTCTTTTCACCAAATAAAACGGAAGTTGAGCTGAATTACTATGCTTCACATAAATATGAAAGTTATAAAGTAATCGATTCATTATATGCTAACTTAAGAGAAAATTTAGCCACTGATTTTGAATCAGAAAATTACAATGATGTTGTTACTGATGTTTCTGTTGATTCTGTTGCAACAATTGCTATTGACGATGTTTCTGGAGGAAATTTTAATCTTAAAGAAGATAAGAAAAAAGAAGATAAATTTAACCCTACAGATTATGCCTCTTCAGTTTGGGAAAAAAATTTAGGTTTAGTGACAGATGAAAAATTAGTATTAACAAATGAAAAAATTACGGCTCAGCCCGAAAAAGATTTTTATGTTTATGAAGTGCTAGCTACTAAGCCTAAGTCTATCCAAGCTATTAAATATAAAGTAGTTATGAAAAAGGGAGAAACCTATGTACTTAAAACATTGGTTGACAAAGAATATAAAAATGACGACCCTTTTATAGAAAAAATATATACTTCATTTAAAGTGAATGATAGTGTGCCTTCAAGAACATTGTTTGAAAATAAATTGCGCTTTTTTGAAGAAGATTTATTTAGCGAACATGATAGTATTCGAAATTCAGCTATAAAATCATTTGATAATTTAACTATCGAGAAAGAAGATTTTCCAAAACTTAAAGAAATTTTAGAAAAATTTGATTTTAAAAATGATGAGGTTGAGTTGATGGAAGAAATTTATGAAAAAATTGGAGCTATAAAATCTCCAGAAACCATTCCATTTTTAGAGCAAGCTTACAAAAAGCAAGATGTTACTACCCAAGTGCAATTTGCTATTTTACGCGCTTTAACTTATCAAGAAAGCAAAGAAGGCTATTTAAAAATTGCCGAATTGTTAGATTATGATTTGCCCATTTCTGAAAGTGGATATGTGATTTCAGGGCTATTTAATTTGTTCAATTGGGATTTAGAAAATTCACACGTACTTTATCCAGGTATTTTAGAATATTACAGTATAAAAGAATATCATGAGCCAGTTGTTAACTTTGTTACCACTTTGCTAAGCTCAGATAAAGTAAATCCAAAAAAAATAAAGTCGTATAAAAAAATGTTGATTACCAATGCAAAATTGGAATACAAAAGACTATCGAGTTGGAAAAATAAACAAGACGCGAAAGATGAAGATGCCTATAATTATGATAATGAAGCACCAATAGAGGAATTAAACAATTATTTATCGATTTTATATCCATTTAAAAATGATAAAGAAGTGACTCAATTGTATACTAAAGCAGAGAATTTAAAAATAGATGAATTAGACATTGCTTTAGCAGATAGAGAGTTGGTCAAAAATAAAAAGCTAGAAAAGATTCAGGCTCAGAAGTTACTTGACAACCCAAAAACAAAGTACAATGCTTTTCAAATGTTATATCATAACAAGCAGTTTGATGTGTTGGATAAATACAGTCAAGACACTATTGTAAAAGCGGCTATTGATTATTATGAAGATGTAGAAAAGAAAAAAGATTCCATTGTTTTATTAGACAAAAAAGAAGTGCAGTTTAAAGATAAAAAAATCGTTTATTTCTTCTATAAAAACATCAATATTGAAGAAGATTCGTATGCACAAAATGCAGAAAATATATCAGGAATTGCTTTTGTAGAAGAACAAGGAAGGCTGAATTTGAAAATGTTTAAAAAATTAGATTCTCGACGTATTTTAGAAGAAAAAGAAATCGCAGAAAATTGTAAAATGTTAATTGATAAATCATTAAATGAAAATCATCTTCGTGTGAATTTTTCTAAAAAGCAAGAAAATCAAGCGTATGGGGAAGAGGAATATTATGAGGAAGATGAATATTAAAAAATGTTACGAACAAGAAGAGAAATAGTATATGTAATTCTTGCAGGTATCTTCATTACAAATGCGGTTACTGCTGAATTAATTGGAGGAAAACTTATTCAAGTTGGTCCTTTCGTGTTGAGCATGGGCATTTTACCTTGGCCAATTGTTTTTATTGTTACAGATTTAATTAATGAATATTTTGGAAAACAAGGTGTAAAAAGATTAAGTATTATTACGGCAGGACTGATTTCGTATTGTTTTGTGATACTTTATTTTGCTATGAAAATTCCTGAAGCAAAAGGAATAAGTCCCGTTTCAAATGAAGCTTTTATACAAGTTTTTGGCCAAAGCAATTTGATTATTATAGGTTCAATTACAGCCTTTCTTATTTCTCAATTTTTAGATGTTACCTTTTTTAATTTTTTTAAAGAAAAAACAGGCAATAAAATGCTTTGGCTACGCAGTACAGGTTCTACCGTATTGTCTCAATTAATAGATTCCTTCATAGTGGGCGGAATTGCCTTTTATTTACCAGGCTTTTGGACTACACAACAATATGTAGAAATTTCATTTACAGGCTATGCTTTTAAATTAGGTATAGCTGTTGCCATGACGCCATTAATATATTTATGTCATTTTTTAATTGAAAAATACATACACAATAATGAGTAAGATTAGATGTGCTTGGTGTGAAAAAGATGAGTTGTATAAAAACTATCATGATAATGAATGGGGAAGACCTGTATATGATGACGCTACGTTATTTGAGTTTTTAATTTTAGAAACTTTTCAAGCAGGACTAAGTTGGTACACTGTTTTAGCCAAAAGAGAAAATTTTAGAAAAGCATTTAAACATTTTGAAGTACAAAAAGTGGCTAAATTTACCGATGCTCAAATTCAAGTATTATGTGAAGATGCTGGTATTATTAGAAATAAATTAAAAATAAAAGCCGCTGTAACTAATGCCCAAGCATTTATAAAAATACAAGAAGAATTTGGCAGTTTTTCAACATACATTTGGGCTTTTGTAGAAGGTAAGCCAATAGATAATAAACCAGTTACGTTAAAAGACGTGCCTGCCACAACCGAAATTTCAGACAGGTTAAGTAAGGATTTGAAAAAAAGAGGATTCAAATTTGTAGGTTCTACAGTCGTTTATGCACACATGCAAGCCACCGGAATGGTTAACGACCATGTTCAAGATTGCTGGACTAGAAATTGATATTAATACCCAAACTAATTTATAAGATGGATCCATTACACGGAAAAACATTGCAACATATACTTGAACAACTTGTAGCGTATTATAAATTTGATACATTAGCAGAATTAATTCCTATCAATTGTTTTAAGAGTAATCCGTCTATAAAATCAAGTTTAACTTTTTTAAGGAAAACACCTTGGGCTAGAAAAAAAGTAGAGGAGTTGTATGTAAAAACGTTACCTAAATTTTAAGATTTTAATACCATCAAAAAATCTTCTCTTTCTATTTCAACACAGCCTAAACTAGCTAAATGGTCATTGTATACTTGACAATCGAGGAGTTTATAATTTGCTTTTTCTAATTGCTTCGCTAAATGAATAAAGGCAACTTTACTCGCATTTGAAACTTTTGAAAACATACTTTCTCCACAAAAAATATGCTCTAAATCGATGCCATACAAGCCGCCCACTAATTCCTCATTTTGCCACACTTCTACACTTTTTGCCATCCCTAATTCATTAAGTTTGCAATAGGCTTCTATCATTTCTTCGGTAATCCAAGTGCCTTCTTGTCCTTTTCTTGCTGTTTTTTGACAATTCGTAATTACTTCTTTGAAAGCGGTATTAAAGGTTACTTTAAATTTGTTTTGATTCAATACATTTCGCATGCTTTTTGAAATTTTTAAATCTTCAAAAAACAATACCATCCGTTCATCTGGGCACCACCATAAAATAGGTTCGTCTTCATTAAACCAAGGAAAAATTCCGTTTTTGTAAGCCAATAGTAAACGTTCAGGAGATAAATCGCCACCAATAGCTATAATTCCTTCAGTTGAAGTTTCACTTGCAGGAGGAAAATATAATTCTTTGGTTAAAAAATACATTTTTTGAGAGAAAAAAGGAAAGAAGAAAGAGAAAAGAAAAAACCATTCTTACTTTATTCTGAATGGTTTCTTTGTTCTAGCCTCTTTTTCTATAATCTATTAAAAAGGTAAATCGTCGTGTTCATTTTCATTAAAAGTAGTTGCAGGCTCAAACGCATCTGCAGCAGGCATAGGAGGCATTTCATTGTTTGTAGCTTGTTCTTGAGGAACATTATTAACAGCCATTCTTTCAATTCTCCAGCCTTGAATAGAGTTAAAATATTTGGTTTCACCTTGAGGGTTTACCCATTCTCTACCTCTTAAGTTGATAGAAACTTTTACTTGTTCGCCAACTTGGTAGCTATTCAAATCATCTACTTTTGCTTGAGTAAACTCAACTAAAATATGTTGAGGATATTGTTCTTCTGTTGTTACAACTAATTCTCTCTTTTTAAATGATGCACTAACCTCTTGTACAGGGTTAATTACTTTAATTTTACCAATTACTTCCATACTATTATTTTTTATTTTTGTGCTAATAATAATTTCCAAGCATCAAGTGCTTTTCCATTATCTACATATTCTTTTGCTTTTTGAAATTTTGTGTGCAAATCGTCGGCACTTAATACTGCTTTGACTTCAAAATTTTCTTTTACAAATATAGCAATTTCTTCGTCAGTTGGTATTTTTTCTATATTCCCTAATTTACCTAAGTCATTACCGTCAAAATAACCACTTTCTTTAATGAAATCTGGAATTTGATCTACTCCAATCCCTAAGGTAGTTAAAGGTTTTTCAACTTCAAATAGACCTTGATTGACTCTTCCGTACCAATTTCCACCTAATCTTGAAACTAAATCTATTTTAAAAGGGTCTATTGTTCCTGTATCGTCTAATATTTCTTCATGAATGTGCATTTTTACCACTTCACAAATTACTAAATTTCCAGCACCACCTTGGTCACCTAGAGGAATAATTTCATTAATTTTACATTCAAATTGTACGGGACTTTCTGCAACTCTGTATGGTTTAACTAGGTCAGAAGGCAGCATGGTTAAACCCGCTTTTTCAAATTCATTAATCCCTCCCGGATATTCTGTACTTGATAAAGACATTTGCTGTACAATATCATAGTTTACCACATTAATTACCACTTCTTTAGTATCTTGTGCATTAATTAAGGTGTGTTTTATAGAATTATCTCTAATTCTTCTAGCAGGTGAAAAAATTAAGATAGGAGGATTTGAACTAAATACATTAAAAAAACTAAAAGGAGACAAATTTGGGTTTCCATATTCATCTAAAGTACTTGCAAATGCTATAGGTCTTGGTGCTATGGCACTTTGTAGATAACCTTGTAGTTTAGCTGGTGCTATTTGTTTTGGGTCAATACTCAACATAGATATTTAGTTTGTACAAATATAATTCAATTCTTTTTAATGGACTTTGTAAAAAAAATAAAAAAACTAGTTATGAATCACTTTTGGCAATACTCTTTTTATTATTTTTACTCAAAATAGAATGCATGCAATTTTCTGAAAAAAGAAATATTACACGTTGGGTTATTATTATTTCCTCTTTTTTAATCGCTACCTTGATTCTTTGGAATACCTATGTATTTTTTCAAATATTTAAAGAAGAAGAGCGAAACAAAATGGAATTATGGGCTAATGCCCAAAAAAGTTTAATGAATGCCAATTTAGATTCAGACATTCAATTGCCCTCTTATATTATTGAAAACAATAAAACCATTCCGTTAATTTTAACTGATAAACAGTTCAAAGTAATTAATACTAAAAATATTGACAGTTTAATTGTAAAAGATGCTGCTAAAATTAAATCCTATTTTGAACGAATAAAAACTCAAAACAAACCGATAAAAGTAAATTGGTCTGGAAATAATTATTATTGGTTGTATTATGGCGATTCTCCTCTTCTTAATACATTAAAATATTACCCTATAGCTTTAGTTTTAGTTGCATTTTTATTTGGAGGCGTGGTGTATAATTTTTATCGCGCCACAAAAATAGCGACTCAAAATAAACTATGGGCAGGAATGGCAAAGGAAACAGCACATCAAATTGGTACACCTCTTTCTTCTTTGATGGGATGGTTAGAATTATTAAAAATAGAAAACATTCCGCAATCAACACTTCAAGAGATTGAGAAAGATGTGGTTCGATTACAAACCATAACCGATCGATTTTCAAAAATTGGCTCTGAACCGAAACTCGAAGTAGTAGATATTATTTCGGATACTAAAAGTTCTTTTGAGTATTTACAAGCCAGAAGTTCTAAACAAGTTATTTTTGAATTTAAAGCACCGAATACTCCTGTTTTTGTGGCAATTAATACTGTTTTACATAGCTGGACAATAGAAAATTTAGTAAAAAATGCTATTGATGCTATGAAAGGAAAGGGAAAACTATCTATTGAAATTGTGGAAGGAGATAAACAGGTTTATATTACAGTTATTGATACGGGTAGTGGCATTCCAAAACATAAATTTAAAAAAATATTTGAACCTGGTTATACCTCAAAAAAGAGAGGATGGGGTTTAGGTTTGTCCTTAACTAAACGAATTGTCCAGGAATATCATAAAGGAAAAATTAGGGTTGTACACTCTGAACTTGGTAAAGGAACTACGATGCAACTTGTTTTTAGTAAGGCATAGCTTATTCGTATTTTGTAAAATAAGGTTTTTTCTTTACTTTTTTAAGTAGTTTAATTTTACTACCATTCCAAGAGTAATATTCTATTATTTCTTCTACTTTAAAGGTTGAAGTTTCCAATGACTCGTCGATATTTTCCGCATCTTTTATCTTTTTAATAATAGTATCCGGTAATCCTCCTTTTTCTTTTGGAAAAATAAATTCTTCGGTATGATAATAAGCATTAGCATCACCTACATCATATTTTTCAATTAGAAAATCTAATTTTTCCCCATTCCAATAAAAATAGCTGTATTCTGTTGGTATGCCACAAGCTTCCCCATTAAAAGCGATTCTGTAAATGCATGAAGTGTTTTTTAATCCCCAATGGTCTATTGCGGTATTTGTAAATGTATAATTTTCTCCTACTGTATGACTAAATGTTTTTTCAGAAAGTATAGTAAAATTTTGGTCACAGGTTTTTATTGTAAACACGAAATTGGTTTGGTCATAAGTATAACCATTATCAGTAATTTGTTGCTTGACTTTATTTGATAAACAATTTATAAATTGGAGGTTTTTAAAACTCGTGTTTCCAATTGCGACAAAACCTTTCCAAAGAAAGCCTTTTTTTAATACACCTTTTTTTTGATACTCAACTGAAAGCCAAGGAAGGTTTAAGTTGTTTAACGTTAACTTATTTTTTGATTGGTCAATAATTTTTATGGAATCACCTATTTTTAAAGTATCAAGTATTGTGCTCTTTGTTGACGATTCAGCGCGTATAAAACATTTTTTTGCCGCAATTATGCCTTTTTGGGGCAAGTAGTACTCATAGGGCCAAAAATAATTTTCACTGCTTGGTTCTTCTTCTTGTGAAAAACAAAAAAAACCACAAAAAAGGATAAAAATAGTATAGCGCATAAGTTAAAAAAAACCACAATCTATTGATTGTGGTAGTGTGTTTTATAGGTTAGCCGCAATTGCAGTTGCCAAATTATTAAATTCTTCTTGGGTTACATTTGTTTTTCGTTGAAAACGCATATCGTCCATATCCTGCAGAGGAATTAAATGTACATGTACGTGTGGTACTTCTAAGCCTACAACAGCAACGCCAATTCTTTTACATTCGACGGTTTTTTCTAATGCTTTCGCTATTTTTCGTGAAAAAGCCATTAATCCTAAATAATGCGCTTCTTCCATGTCAAAAATTTTGTTAATCTCTTGTTTCGGAATACATAATGTATGACCCTTAGTATTGGGATTAACATCTAAAAAAGCTAAATAATTTTCGTCTTCAGCAATTTTATAACAAGGAATTTCTCCACTAACTATTTTGGTAAAAATGCTTGACATAATTTAGTCTCTTGTGATTTCTAAAATTTCAAAGCTTAATTTACCATTTGGGACGCTAATTTCTGCAATTTCACCCACTTTTTTACCTAAAAGCCCTTTTCCAATAGGAGAAGTTACCGAAATTTTTCCTGTTTTTAAATCAGCTTCACTTTCTGCAACTAATGTATATTTTAGTTCCATTCCGTTTTGTTGATTTTTTATTTTCACGGTAGAAAGTACTAATGCTTTAGAGACATCTAGGGTAGATTCGTCAATAATACGTGCATTCGCTACCAATTCTTCCATTTTAGAAATTTTCATTTCCAATAGACCTTGTGCTTCTTTTGCTGCGTCATATTCTGCATTTTCAGATAAATCACCTTTGTCTCTTGCTTCAGCAATAGCTTGTGAGGCTTTTGGACGCTCTACAGATTTTAAATGATCTAATTCGTCTTTTAATTTTTTTAATCCTTCGGCTGTGTAATAAGATACTGTACTCATAACGTCATTAATTTATAAAATAGAAAAAATCCCACTAAAATGGGATTCCTTTCTACAAAGATACAATTTATTTTAATATTTTTCGTTTCGTTTTTTTAGTTTGTCAAATATAAAAATTAAATTTGAATTAAAATACAAACTTAAAAAACAATGAAATATTTTTCTATTTTGTTATTAGTTCTATCATCTTTTTTATCATGTGAAAGGGATAGCCGTACAAATATTAATCCTTATTTGCCCAATTATTCGTTTGACATCGTTATCAATATGAATCTTCCACAATATTCTTCTCTATTATATCCATCAAATGGTGTTTACATTAATACTGCTGGTGCAGGTATTAGAGGCTTAATTGTCTTTAATGCTGGTAGTGGTAATTATTTAGCCTACGATGCAGCTTGTCCTAATCAGCCCCTTTCAGATTGTTCAACAATGACCTTGAATGGTATCAATGCAACTTGTCCATGTGATAATGCTTCTTATAGCTTATTTACTGGTTTAGCAGTTGGAAAGCAATATCCAATGAAAGCTTATCGTGTTCAACAAATTGATGCAACTTCATTTAGGGTATTTAATTAAAACTTTAATGTCATACCAGCAAGAAAATTGATTCCTGCTTGCGGGAAAAATCCTGCTCCTTCAATTGTTTGTGTACTTGGTCCGCTCCAGGTATCATCATACGTGTAAAAATATCCATTAGATTCATAAGTTCTATCAAATATATTATTGATTAATGCAGAAAAAACTACTGATTTTATACCACGGTTAATTTTCCATTCATAATTCATATTTAAATCATTTACAAAATAGTCTGGTAATATAGATTTTTCTGCTTCAATGTTACCCATATATTGTTCGCTTACATACTTTGAAAGTAAGCTAATTTGCATTGCTTTATTAGGCATGTATGTTAGCGCATTACCAATTACTAAACTAGGTGAAAAAGCAATTGTTGTATTGCCTAAGTTTTGCAATACTCCATTACGTTGAAAGTAAAAATCTTGGTTTCTGTTTTGGCTTAATGTAACATTTGGAATTACAACAATATTTTTACTCATTTGAATTTGAGACTCTAGTTCAATTCCTAAACGGTAACTTCTTCCACTATTCGTAAATATAGGAGAACCCACATCATTTAATGCGCCTGTCATGACTAACTGGTTTTTATACCTCATATAAAAGGTATTTACATTAATTTTGATTTTCTTTTGTGCATATTTCCAACCAAATTCATAGTCTAGGAGATTTTCGGGTTTTATGCTGCCATTTTCATAGTCGTCTCTTCTGGGTTCTTTATTTGCTACCCCAAAATAGCCGTAGATAGATTGGTTTTTAGAAATTTGATAAGTTGCACCAATTTTTGGATTAAAAAATCTAAAAACATCATTTACATCGCTAAATTTTGTACTATTTGCTTGGTAAAAAACCATTCGATATTGTAGGTCAACAAACACATTTATTTTTCCTATTTGTTCGGCGATTTTAGAATAAAAATTAACATCATCTTTGTTTCCAATATTATCATAATATCGATTTGATTTAGGGATGTAATATTGGGTCCAAACCACTTCGCCGAAATGTTTGCCCAAGTATCTATTGGCCGCTCCGCCGATAATAAAGTCTGTTGATTCATCTTTATAAGTAGCGGCAAAAGTTGCACCAAAAAAATCATTATCTAACCATCTTTTTCTTACTAAATCCGTTGAGGTATTTCCATTAAAATTAGATAAATTGTAATCTATAAAATCTTGGTCTTCTTTATATTGTTCAAAATACCCTTTCCCTACTGTATAATGTAGGGCTAAATTTGTTTCCCATTTTGAATTGTATTTTTGATTCCAATGTAATTGAAAATGGTTTTGCCAATAATTATCCGTTTCATTTTCATAAAATTGCATTGTTCCATTTGCATCAAAATACATACCTGCTGGGTTAAAAGTACGGTTGTTTTTTAATTTTTCTTCATCTTCTAAACCATACCAAGCCTGATATGTTTTTTCTTTTCCTCCAAACGCTATTGCTTTAATTAGTGTTTTTTCAGTAACATAATTTACGTTAAAAAAGTAGCCAAATAAATTACTTGAAGCTCTATCAATAAAACCATTAGACGATATATTCGAAACACGAGCATTCATTTCAAAATTATTATGTAAACCAGTTCCAAAGTTTAAGGTGTGTTTTCTTGTTCCAAAACTACCTATTGAATTAGCTATTTCAGCATAAGATTTCGTTTGGAAGGCTTTTGTTTGTAAATTTAAACTAGCTCCAAATGCACCAGCTCCACTTGTTGAAGTTCCTACCCCTCTTTGTAGTTGTATACTTTCTAATGAAGAAGCAAAATCTGGTAAATTAACAAAAAAAGTACCATGACTTTCACTGTCATTGAAGGGTATTCCATTTAAAGTAACATTAATTCTAGATCCATCTGAACCTCGCACTCGCATGTAGGTGTAACCAATTCCTGCGCCTGCATCTGTTGTTGTCACAACTGAAGGAAGGTAATTTAAAAGTATAGGAATGTCTTGTCCTAAATTTCGTGGAGCGATAGCTTCTTTCTTAACGTTAGTAAATGGAATTGGGTTTTTGTCTTTGGCTCTTACGGAAGTAATCAGTACTTCTTCAATTGATTTTACGGTGTCTTTTTGTGTTTCTTGCGAAAATAAGGTAATGGGTAATAAGAAATAGACAGTGGGTAAAAGTTTGCCAAAAAAAGTGTTTACATTTTTTGCTTTTTGCTTTTTGCTTGATTTGAATAAAGTTTTCATTCGTAAATTTTTATACGAATAAAAGGGGTAATTATTCTTTGTTAATAATTAAAATTTTTGAGATTCCTCCACTCCGTTTGGAATGCAGTTGTGTTGGTTTCTCGGTTTTTCCTTGGCAGCATTATCTGCCCAGGTTCGATGGGTATAATCTCAGCTTCAACTCGGTCATTTTGAAAGAATCTTAGCACCCCTTTGAGACAGAGCAAAGATAAAATAATTAAAAGTAAACATCCAACATTAGAATTTAAATTTTAGGATTTTTTCTGTTTTGTTTAAGATTGCTTATTGCTTTTTTAGCGTTTAATCGTTTTTCTACAGCTGTTTTTGGAATTTTAGTTGCTTTTCGTTCTTTTGGTTTTTGTAGTGCTTTTTTCAAAACATCAAAAAAGCGTTTAATTGCCAATTCTTTATTTTTAAGTTGGCTTCGGTCTTCGTCGCAAGCTAGTTGAAATACGCCTTCTTGAGAAATTTTTGTTTGTAGTTTCGTTTGAAGTAAAATAATTTCATCTTCAGTTAAGCCTTTGGATTTAAAGATTAGAAAGTTTAAAATGACTTTAGTGGCTAATTTATTTACGTTTTGTCCACCTGCACCACTACTTCTAACTGCTTTAAAAGAAATTTCAGTTAAAATAACTTCTTTATTCATCTTTATAGTTCAGAAATGGGTTGGTGAGCGGGTTTAAGTAAATCATTTACATTTTTAACTGGATTAAAAGTAGCAAGAGGAACTTCTACAAAAATAGTGGCCCATTTTGCCATGGCTCCATTCCAAAGTCCGGGTAATTCAAGAGCTTTAATAGGTTGGCCTGATTTTGTTTTTTGAGTAATTATTACTGCCTCCTGATCAATAAATTCGTTAAGGTTAAATTTATTTCCCTTAAAATCTTTTACAGCACAAACTAAATCTACTGGATTGAAGTGCGTGGCGCTATTCACAATGTTTTTTTGATGTTCATTGAGTAAATCAATTTGTGAAGTTTCTACAATTTGCAGCGTAATTCGACCTTTATCATCTTTAACCCAAAAAGGTCCCCCGCCTGGTTCACCCTCATTCTTTACCATACCACAAACACGAATAGGTCGGTTTAATATATTAATTAAATAAGCTTGTTGGTATGTGTTTTGAAACATTTCAAAATCTTCAGGTAAAGGAAAAGATAACTTGCTTTCAACAAAATTTTTAATTTCTGCAATTAATTCTGGAGACACTATTTCAACATCTAATTTGTTTAAATAGTCAAAAACTTGATGTTGTATAGTTAGTAAAACACCGCCTAATGTTTTTTGATTACTAACTATGGAGTCTAGTTCGGAATGAGAAACATTGTCTATGTTTCTAATAAAAATTAGGTCGGCATTTATGGTATTCAAATTTTCAATTAATGCGCCGTGTCCTGCGGGTCTAAATAACAACTTGTTATTTTTTAGTCTGAAAGGCATGTTGTTTTCATCTACCGCAATAGTATCGCTTTTTTCATTTTGATAAGAAAACTGAACATTAATAGTGTCATATTTTGAAATTATGGCTTCAAAATCGGCTTGAAATTCTTTAGAAATGGTAAAGTGTATAGTTGCTTTTTCACTTCCGTTTTTTAGATGGTTTGCTTCTACTATGTGTTCTTCAACAGGTGTTACAATTTGATTCGATTTGAAATGAAAAGGTAAAATTCCTTTAGGTTTTGAAGCATAATCAAGTCCGTTTTTATGGAGAAGTGTATAAATAATAGCATGTATTTTTTTATCTCTAGAGAAAGTAGCATAATCAGCAAAAATTTCTTTTGTCTTTTCTTTTAAAAGTGAATGGAAAGGAAAGTTGCGTATGCCTACAATAAATACATTTAAATTTTGGTCTCCAAATTTGTTGATATAACTGGTAACGGTATCTGTTTCGGGGTTAAAATGATTTAAAAAAGCACTTAAAAATTCAAACATCCTTGTCGCTGCACCCGATGCTGGAACAAATTTTTCAATAGAATAATTTAGTTTATGTGTATCAAAATAATGGCTAAAGGAAGTTTTTTCTTCTTCGTTAAGTTGCCATATTCCATCGCCTATGGTGGCTGACTTCACTAAATTAATTTTAGGCACACCTTGTTGAAAAAAATGAAGTTGTTGCTTTATTTTTTCAAGATCATACCCTTTTGAAAAGATATATTCTAAGTCTGCTTCGCTAAATATTTTTTCCATTCTAAATATGCTAAAATTGCCAAGAAAGTAAAAATCAAATACTGTAAGGCTAACATGCCCAGTCCTCTATAAGCAAATAAAGGAACGGCAATACAATCGCCAATAATCCATAGTATCCAATTCTCAATTTTTTTTAAAGCCATGTACCACATAGCTGTAAAAAAGATTCCGGATGTAAAAATATCAATATAATTAGGAATTTTAAGTGTATAGTTGAAAAAAACATACACAAAATAGGTAAGAAACATGGTAAGAATGAATAATCTTAAACCAATAATTTTCTCTCGTTTAGTTGTTCTGCTTATTTTTAAAGTAGCATTTTTAGTTGATGCAGTCCATTTATACCAGCCATACACACTCATGATTGAATAATATACATTAATAGTCATGTCGCCAAAATAACTTGCTTTATACAATAAATATACTGTTATTATTGTAGAAATAAGTCCGGTAGGGTATACCCAGTAATTTTCTTTCTTCGCAAATACAACACTTAGAATGCCAAAAAAGAATGCAATAAATTCGCATACTATTTGCCATTGAGGAGCATTTTTATATTGGTTTATGAAGAAATCAATCACGAAACTAGTAATTTAAAGCACATACAAAGATATAGTCTTCTAGGTTATAAAATTGAATTTTGAAAAGTTCTTTTTGGTTGTTAAAATCTAGAGTTGCATTACAATAACCTTGCGATAGTTCAAAATCTTCTTCAAAAATATGATTAGGAAAACTAATTCCTTTTTCGCTTTTTATTTTAAAAATGCTCTCTTTTATTCCCCAAATAACTGACGCTTTTTCTATTTGTTCCTTTTCAGATAGCCCTTCCAAATGTTTAGTGTCCATAAATCTAGGGGCGATTTGTAGAATTTTAGATTTCTTTAGCTCTAAATCAATACCTACTGGTTCATTACTGATGCAAATACAAGAAAATTCATGAGAATGAGTTATTGAGATATGTGGCTGTTTAGGTGAGTGGTGCTGATTTTTTTTTCCGTTTCGTGCTTCTGGCATTAAATGCGGTTTCCCGTTTGCGTCATATAGTAAATCAAAATCAGTATAACCAATATATTGTAATAGCATACGTACACCTAAATATCCTTTTTTATGTGCTAGGGCATTCATTTTTTCTAGCCGCATTTTGGATGTAGTGTTTAAGTAAACAGTATCAAACAACGATTCCAAATCTTCGGAATTTTTCCAAATATAAGCTGTTGTTTCAGGTGTAATTGAAATACTTTTATATAAAGGCATGAATATTTTATTTTATTTTCGTATTAGCTTTAATTAGTTATTTGTTTTTCAAATATTTAGGCTATTATAAAATTCGTAAAATTTATTATATAATTTAGAAATTAAAAACTTATGTTGTAACTTTGCCACCTCAAATATAAAAAATAAATAGATAGTATAATGAGTACAAAAACAATGCCTTATGTACCATACAAAGTTAAAGATATTTCTTTAGCAGAATGGGGTAGAAAAGAAATTCAATTAGCCGAAGCCGAAATGCCAGGATTAATGGCTCTTAGAGCAGAATATGGAGCTAGCCAACCATTAAAAGGCGCTCGTATAGCAGGTTGTTTACACATGACCATTCAAACAGCAGTTTTAATTGAAACATTAGTAGCACTTGGTGCCGATGTTACTTGGTCATCATGTAATATTTTTTCTACTCAAGATCATGCAGCAGCAGCTATTGCCGCAGCGGGAATTCCTGTTTATGCATGGAAAGGAATGAATGAAGAAGAATTTGATTGGTGTATTGAGCAAACTTTGTTTTTCGGAGAAGATAGACAGCCTTTAAATATGATTTTAGATGATGGTGGAGATTTAACCAATATGGTTTTTGATCGCTACACTGAATTGGTTAAGGGTATTAAAGGATTATCAGAAGAAACAACAACAGGTGTTCATCGTTTATATGAAAGAATGAAAGCAGGAACTTTATATATGCCAGCTATCAACGTGAATGATTCTGTTACAAAATCAAAATTTGACAACAAATATGGTTGTAAAGAATCTGCAGTAGATGCTGTTCGTCGTGCAACAGATGTTATGTTAGCTGGAAAAAGAGTAGTAGTTTGTGGTTATGGAGATGTGGGTAAAGGAACAGCGGCTTCTTTCCGTGGAGCAGGTTCTATTGTAACAGTTACTGAAATTGATCCTATTTGTGCGTTACAAGCGGCAATGGATGGTTTTGAAGTTAAAAAATTAGAGACTGTTATTGCAAACGCTGATATTGTAATTACAACAACAGGAAATAAAGATATCGTTGTGGGGCGTCATTTTGAAGCTATGAAAGATAAAACCATTGTTTGTAACATTGGTCACTTCGATAATGAAATTGATATGGCGTGGTTAAATAAAAATTTTGGTGCAACAAAACAAGAAGTAAAGCCACAAGTCGATATTTATAATGTTAATGGTAAAGAAATTATTATTTTGGCAGAAGGACGTCTGGTAAATTTAGGTTGTGCTACGGGTCACCCAAGTTTTGTAATGTCAAATTCATTTACAAATCAAACGTTAGCACAAATTGAATTATGGACAAACAGTGCCGCTTATAAAAATGAAGTATACATGTTACCTAAACATTTAGATGAAAAAGTTGCCGCACTTCACTTAGCTAAATTAGGTGTGGAATTAGAAACTTTATCAAACGACCAAGCGGCATATATTGGGGTGGAAGTTCAAGGGCCATTCAAGCCAGAATATTACAGATACTAAAATGATTCGTAAAAAGTGATTCGTAAAAAGTGATTCGTAATTAGTCTCTTTTATTAATATGAAATCCCCTTTCAAAAGATTGGGGATTTTTTGTTTCCATCAAGCTTAACTTATGTTTTAAATTTTTGTTTATGATTTACATAAACAAAAAAATCCCAAAAACCATATTGGAATTTGGGATTTTTAGATTGTAATTTTACGTTACTTATGCTTCAAAAGGAACTACAGAAACGAATGATTTGTTATCACCTTTCTTTTGGAATTTTACAACTCCATCCACTTTAGCATGCAAAGTATGATCTTTACCCATGTAAACATTTTCACCTGGATTGTGCTTTGAACCTCTTTGTCTAACAATGATGTTTCCAGCAATAGCAGCTTGTCCACCATAAATCTTAACGCCTAAACGTTTCGATTCTGATTCTCTACCATTCTTCGAACTACCGACACCTTTTTTGTGAGCCATGATGTTATAATTTAAATATTATTCTTCTGTTTTTGGTTTTTTTGCTCTTGTAGCTTTTGGTTTAACTTCTTCAGTAACCGTTTCTACTTCAACATCTGCTTTTTTAGTCGCTTTTTTCTTAGCTGTTGCGCCAGAAATACCTTCAATAACAATTTGAGTTAATGATTGTCTGTGACCATTTTTCTTTTTGTAACCTTTTCTTCTTTTCTTTTTGAAAACGATTACTTTTTCTCCTTTTAAGTGTTGTAACACTTTGGCTTCTACTGAAGCACCTTCTACAGCTGGGGCGCCTAAAGTTACATTCCCATTATCGTCTAACAAAAGAGTTTTGTCAAAAGTAACTTTTGATCCTTCCTCTGAAGCTAAACGGTGAACAT